>Ga0075109_1000158_pt1 | contig 47941 bp, 44 predicted proteins | sample AntAceMetag02UKD_FD_69798 | JGI IMG/M metagenome (GOLD analysis project Ga0075109, IMG submission 69798) | Saline lake microbial communities from Ace Lake, Antarctica - Antarctic Ace Lake Metagenome 02UKD | ecosystem: Environmental > Aquatic > Non-marine Saline and Alkaline > Saline | place...
AAACTCAAGCAGTTTCGCCGTATCGCGACTCGATACGAGAAACACGCTTTCACCTTTCTAGCCATGATTCATATCGTCTCCGCTTTCATTTCGGCTCGGAATTAGTAAACAGCTCCTAGTCGAGTTAGCTGATAGAAGTCGGTTGAATTTACCTAAATTCGGCCAGATCTATCCGAAATACTTAGAATAAAGAGTGTTTTCATCACTATCACCTTCTATGTAATCGGCACTTAATTGATAACTTGACTCATTATTTGTGCGTGATGAGCCCCAATTCTCTATCAGCCCCTACCTGCTGTCGCCGGCCGAGATGGTGGCTGCTCTGCGGGAACGAATTCTGAGCGCCGCGGTGGAACTATCGCGGATCCCCTCCCTGCAGCCGGACACCCGCACCCGCAACGTTCACGCCTCCACCGCCATCGAGGGCAATCCGCTGACCCTGGAACAGGTGCGTTCACTCCGAAGAAGGTCGTGAACCCATCGCCTCAGACGCCCCTTCGCGCCGCGAGGTGGTCAACTATTTTGCTGGTCTAGGTGATGTGGAAAAACCCGCAGCACTGAAAGTGATCCGCCATGACGACCTATTTGGTCTTCACCGTATTTTAGCGGGCAAGGTCATGGACCAAGTTAAGGCAGGCCGCTACCGCACAATTGCCGTGCGGGTAGGAAACGACGTCCCGCCGAATCCGGATGAGGTGTCGGGATTAATGTTCGAGTTATTGGATTATTGGAACCGACGTTCGGACGAACTCTCGCCAGTGCTCAGCTCAGCAATCCTCGACTATCGATTCGAGGCCATCCCCCCCTTTCGCAGACGGCAATGGCCGCACCGGCCGGACGCTCCCTCTCTGGGAACTCTACCGCCGTGGTTTCGCCCCCCCCACCACATCTTCTCGATCGACGAGTATTACTCAAGATAGGCCCCGCTACTATGCGGCGGTGGTGGCAGTGAGACATGCCGGCGAAGACCTCACCAGCTGGTTAGAATATTGCACCGCGGATTTACGTGAAACGCTGGAGCGCGTCTGGTTACGGGTGCAGGCCTACGACCTGAAGGCACCAGAAAAACTCGTGCTACGTCCCCGGCAAGAACAACGACTTCAATTACTGCGCGATCATGGCTCAGTGTCACCCGCCGAGCTCTAGACTGCTCTGGGCCTCTCGAAACAAGGCACACTCGATCTCCTCCGGCCGTTGATTGCTACCGGCGTGGTAGAAAAGATCGGCAACAAGAAAACAGGTCGCTAAGCCCTTTGCTCACCATGAACGAAACTATCACCCGCCGAGTGAAACCGGAAATAATCAAACCGACGTTTACCCGTTTCCAGAAACCCCTTTTCAGCCCAGCGTTCTAGCTTCCGATCTTCCCTAATCATAATTTTCTCATGTCCGACGAAATCCCCAAAGGCACCGATTACCTCGCCTCGACATTCGACTCGCCCGTCAGTCCCGTCGAGGCCGCCCTACGTCCCCTTTCTTTCAGCGACTTTACTGGCCAAGCCAAAACCGTCGAACGCCTGCAGGTCATGGTCGGCGCCGCCAAACGTCGCGGCGACGCGCTCAACCACATTCTCCTCAGCGGTCCTCCTGGTTTGGGCAAAACCACCCTTTCGTTCATCTTGGGCAATGAAATGGGTAGAAATGTCCGCGTCACTTCCGGTCCCGTCGTTGAAAAAGCCGGTGACCTTGCGGGCCTACTGACCAGCTTAGAAGAGGGAGACATTCTGTTCATCGACGAAATTCATCGTATCCCCAAAACGGTCGAAGAATACCTCTACTCGGCGATGGAAGACTTTCGTCTCGATATCATGATCGATCAAGGCCCCAACGCCCGCAGCGTGCGGCTATCGATTCCTCGTTTTACTCTCATCGGAGCCACCACCCGAGCGGGCCTGCTCACCGCCCCGCTCCGCTCCCGTTTCACCCTCCAAACCCGGCTCGACTACTACGACACCCCCACCCTCGTCGGCATCGTCCAACGGTCCTGTGGGCTACTCGACGTCGAGATCGACAATGACGGCGCTCAAGAGATCGCCCAACGCTCCCGCGGCACTCCCCGCATCGCCAACAACCTCATCAATTTCGCCCGCGACTTCGCCCAAGAACGCGCCGACGGTCGCATCACCGGGCCCGTTGCGGCCCAGGCCCTCGAACTCCTCGAAATCGATGCCAAAGGCCTCGACGAAATGGATAAACGCATCATGCGCGTCATGGCGGAAAACTACCAGGGCGGACCCGTTGGACTCGGCACCATCGCCATCGCGGTAGGCGAAGAAGCCGATACCCTCGAAGAAGTTCACGAACCCTATCTCATCCAAAAAGGCTACCTCCAACGCACCCCCCAAGGTCGCTCGCTCACGCTCAAAGCTTACCAGGCCATCGGCCTCACCGGACCCGCCGTGGACCAGAGCAGTTTGCTCTAATTACCCGCCGCCGAGCGCGAAAAACGGGTTGCCGCTAAAGCGAAGAACCCACCGGTTCTTCCCTTGGTTCCCCGGCTTATTTTCGATCAGGGGTTGGATTGTCCCCGTTCTTCCGTCATGGTGGAATGATGTCAGCTTTAGATGTTAATCCCAAACGACCTCGAATCGCGATGGTGTCCACGCATGGATACGTCGCAGCCAATCCCCCGCTGGGCGCCGCCGATACCGGAGGCCAGGTCGTCTACGTGCTCGAACTCGCGAAGAAGCTGGGCCAACTCGGCTATGATGTTGATATTTGGACTCGCCGGTTCGAAGACCAGCCCGACATGGACACTGTTAGCGGTCGTGTGCGCGTCATCCGAATGCCTTGCGGCGGCCCCGAGTTCATCTCCAAAGAATACCTTCACGAAGAATTAATGGAGTGGTGTGAGCATGCCCTCCGTTTCATCAAAAAACACAAACTCAAATACCAGTTTATCAACAGCCACTACTGGGATGCCGGTATTCCCGGACAACGACTGGCCGATGCGCTGAAAGTGGTACACGTCCATACCCCTCACTCCCTTGGGATGTGGAAAAGGACGCAGATGGAGACCGACTATCCGGAGAAAAAGAACGCCTTTGACGAGGAGTTCAATTTCACCGAACGCGTCCGTCAGGAGACGATCCTTTATAACAACTGTGACCTCGTGCTGGCGACCACCCCGCCCCAACAAGACATGATCATTAACGACTACGGCGTGCCCCGCCGGCACGTGCAGATGATCCCTCCCGGGTATGACGACAACCGCTTCTTCCCGGTCAGTGAAGCGTCGCGGAGCGTCGCGCGCAAACGACTCGGTTTTCGCAAACCCACCATTGTGGCCGTCGGTCGCCTGGCCACCAACAAGGGCTACGATCTCCTCGTCAATGCGTTCGCCGTCACCGCTCAGCGGGTGCCCGATGCCGTCCTCCGTCTTTCCGTCGGCGGCAAAAAAAAGGATAAACAAGAGCGAAAAATCCTCGCCGAAATTAAAGCCCTCGTCGCGGATCACGGCCTGCAAAAACGCGTTAAGTTCGGGAGTTTCATCAGCGATGAAGATCTCCCCGATTACTACCGCTCCGCCGACTTATTCGTGCTCAGTAGCCGCTACGAACCATTCGGCATGACTGCGATCGAGGCCATGGCCTGCGGCACTCCGACCGTCGTCACCGTGCATGGCGGCCTGTTCCGCGCCGTGTCTTATGGTCGCCACGCGCTCTACGCCGACACCTTTGACCCCGAGGACCTTGGGATTACCATGATGAAGGCGCTCAAGTATCCAAAACTCCGTGACCGCATGAAGCGCATGGGCGCACACAAGGCGCGCAGTCTGTTCACTTGGACCGGTATCGCGCAGCAACTCATCGGCCTCGTGGAGGGCCGCCCCAGTCCCCACTCCCTGTCCGAAGAAAGCTGGGATGAACCGTGGCATGACGGGGACTAAGCCCCCCCCTCCCCCCTCCTCTCTTTTCCCTTCTGCTTCGAACTTTATTCATGGCCGCTCTCCCTTCTTCTCGTATCCAACTTTTTAGCACCGACCTCGATGGCACCCTCATCGGTAACCCAGAGGCGACCCAGCGTTTCATGGCCGCATGGTCGTCTCTTGCCATGAAGGACCGCCCCCTCCTTGTCTTCAATAGTGGTCGACTCGTCGACGACATGCAGGCGCTCGTCCAGGCGGGTCAACTCCCCGCGCCGGATTTTTTCATTGGCGGGGTAGGCACTGAGATCTTCGACGCTCGCGCGGGTGCTTCGCTTTCTGATTGGAATACCGAACTGGACCAGAACTGGGACCGCGAACGGGTGCAAACGCTCCTGCGAGATCAAGGGGATCTCTCACCGCAACCGAATCATTTCCAAAACGATCACAAATCAAGCTGGTTTCTCTATGATGCCACCCCCGAGCGCCTGCATGAAATCACCGCATCACTCGACCAAACGGGCCTTAAAACCGCCCTCGTTTACTCGAGTTCTCGCGATCTTGATATCTTGCCCCAATCCGCGACCAAAGGGGGGGCCTTGCAGTGGCTCTGTGACCGTCTCGATATTGCCTTACCCAATGTGGTGGTCGCCGGCGACACCGGAAACGACAGCAGCATGTTCAGCGTCGAAGGCGTCCACGGCATCGTCGTGCAAAACGCTCAGCCCGAGCTCTTGGAAGCAACCCTCGGGCATGATCGATTGTTCCAAGCCCGACACATCATGGCCGATGGTGTCGTAGAAGGGCTGTGCCACTTCGGCGTCGCTTGTGCCCTACCGACCGCCAACGAGACGGCTATCCCTCGAGCCAAGATGTCGAACGACTTCAAGATGCTTTTCACCGGCACCAAGCTAGGCGGACTCAATACCGAGGAAAAACAGCTCGTGCACACGGCTTACGACAAGGCCATCGAGGCCCTGAAACGTAATATCACTCCCCTCGGCTTCTCCGCCTGCTCCTTGCATGACAACACCGTAACCGGCACCGACGCCAACTACCGCTCAGTCTGGGGACGCGATGGGGCGATTACGGTGATCAACAGTCTTGATGTCGAAGACCCCGAAATTCTCGCGTGCTCCCGTCGCACCTTGGACACCTTGCTGACCGCAATCTCCCCCACCGGACAAATACCGGCCAACGTGCGTATCGATGACGGCGTGCCCGACTACTCCGGGGTTGGCAACATTTGCGCCATCGATTCCGGACTTTGGCTGATTATTGCCGTCTACAACTATGTCGATCGCACCGGCGACATGGATTTCCTCGCAGAACACGCGGGGGCTTTACAACGCGCGATGGACTGGCTCACCGCCCATGACAGCAACAACGACGGCCTGCTGGAAATCCCGGAAGCGGGGGACTGGACCGATTTATTCGGCCGTAGTTACAACGTGCTCTACGACGAGGTGCTCTGGTTTCGCGCCAACGTTTGCTACGGTCACTTACTCGAATTCCGCGGCGATCACCGCCGCGCCGCCGACTACTTGCACTGGTCCCAACACATTCGCAGTAAAATCCTCAGTATGTTTTGGCCCACCACTCAATCGAATCGAGACACTGACCCCAATCGCTCCTTTGCGAACCGACAGTTTGCGATGGGTGATACGCACTACCTCTTGGCAGAAATTACCCCGTTCTCTTTCAATTGGCGCTGCGACGTGTTCGGCAACGTGCTCGCTTATCTGACCAACCTGCTGGACGTCGATCGGGCGCGGGAGGCTTTCCGATTCATGTGGGGCGTCGGGGTCAATGAGCCCTACCCGGTCTCCAACCTCTACCCCGTCGTGCAAGCTGGCGACCCCGACTGGCGGGCCTATTACACCGTGAATCTCCTCAATCTCCCGCATCACTATCACAACGGCGGCATCTGGCCGTTCGTCGGCGGAATGTGGGTGCGATTCATTCACCGTCTCGGCTTCAACGAAGTGGCCTGTCGCGAACTCTATCGTCTCGCGAAGGTCAATCAACTGGGCCGCGACCACGAATGGGAGTTCAACGAATGGATCCATGGCCAAACCGGCCGCCCCATGGGTAAAGCGTATCAAGCTTGGTCTGCCGCCTGCTTCATTCGAGCCTGTCAAGAAGTTGAAGCTGACCCGAACCATGCCGGTGACTAATCCAACTGCCTCCATCCTTATGTCTGCCCCCCCCACTATCCTCTGCTTTGGCGAAATCCTGTGGGACTTCCTTCCCGACGGACTCTTCCCGGGGGGGGCGCCGTTCAATGTCGGCTATCATCTGCACAATCTAGACACCGATGTTCGCCTCATCTCCGCCCTCGGACGTGACCGTCTCGGCAATGAGATTTTAAGGCGTATCCACCATTGGGGGCTCGGCAACGAAACGATCATTCGCCATCAGGGACTCCCGACTGGTTCCGTCATCGCTACGCTGAGCGAAAGTGGCGACGCCTCCTACGATATCACCACGAGTGTCGCGTGGGACCAGATTCTGATCACCGAAGATTCCGTGCGGGCTGCGATGGCGGCGAACGCGTTAGTTTTTGGGTCACTGGCTCAGCGCAGTCCACTCAATCGCAAGGCCTTGGAACGTCTTTTCGCCGTGCTGCCGAAAACAGCTTGGCGGGTATTCGATGTCAACTTACGCGCCCCTCACGATGATCTCAATCTTGTGCGCGAACTCGCCAAGTCCGCCACCTTGCTGAAACTCAATTCCGAAGAGGCCGCCCGGATCGTTTTGGGCGCGACCAGCGAACAACCCGGATCGCCCGAACCTCTCGCCCGGGCTCTCAATCACGATTGCGGTTGTCCGATGGTGTGTATCACCGCCGGCGCCCGCGGGGCCGGACTCCTCATCGACGACCAGTGGTTTTGGGCAGAGGGCAGACCGGTGAAAGTCGTGGACACCGTTGGGGCCGGTGACGCCTTTTTGGCCCGCCTTATTTCCCATCTCTTACGGGAAAATATCAATCCCGCCGCCGCGCTTGCCAGCTCATGCCGTCATGGCGAGTGGGTCGCCTCCCAGCGTGGTGCCACCCCCGTTTACTCGCCTCGGTTTGGTCGGAAAGGTCGGTAAAAAATTCCCGACGTCGTGATTGCGCCATGGTCGGCGGCTCCTATCAACTCCCCCCCGACAATCATCATGACCTTCGACCATATCTGGAACTCTCTGACTGAAGCACTCCCCGGCATCGCCGCCGCCGTGCCCGTGGCGGCTTCGATAATCCTCGGGGGAATACTGCTCAATCTCATCATCAAGCGTTCACTTTCGCTGCTGGCGCGTCGCACCCATCTCACCGATGCCGATATCATTCCAGCCCTCAAAGCCCTGCGTTGGCTCATTCGCATCATCACGACGATTCTCGTTTTCGGTGTCTTTGGTTTTCAACTGGGTGGTCTTTGGGCTATGATCTCCACCATTTTCGCCATGATCGCCATCGGTTTTGTGGCCGTGTGGAGTCTCCTCAGCCACACTTCGGCTACGGTCATCTTGGTCATTATGCGTCCTTTCTCCATTGGTGATGATATCGAACTCCCGTCCGAAAACGTAAAAGGGCGCGTGGTCGACCTTAACTTTTTCTTCACCACGCTGCTCACCCACGATGGTGCCCAGTGGCGCGTCCCCAATAATCTCTTCTTTCAAAAAGTCCTTAAACGGCAAATCGGGAAAACCACCATCTCACTGGCCAATCAACTCCAGAACTCAGCTCCCGCCCCCCTCCCACCACCTCCTGCTCCCGAAGTCACCGCGATCACGAAAGCCAAATCTACCTCGCCCGACGCCTTTCCGGTCAAATGAGTTTGAAGGCCCACCAGTAAAGCGATGAGTTGGCTACGTCCATGAACGTCCGCCACGCCCTCATCACCGCTGCCAACCCTCACCAGCGCACCCTTCCTCTTCAAACCCTGGTCGACCGCGACGGATTATCTCGCACCGCGCTTGAAATCATCCTCCGTGAGGCTTCTGGGGCAGGCATCGAGGAATTCTGCGTCGTGGTCTGCCCGGGAGACGAAGCAGCCTATGCCGTGGCCGCCGGCAAGTTTCGCTCTCGCACCCACTTCGCCGTGCAACCCGAGCCCCGAGGCTATGGCGACGCCATCCTTCAAGGTCGTGAAATCGTCGGCGACGAACCTTTCCTTCACCTCGTGGGCGACCATCTCCATCTCAGCCACACCACGATGAGCTGCGCGCGCCAACTCCTCGAAATTGCCGCTGCCGAAAAAGCGCCTGTGTCCGCCGTGCAACCCACCCGCGAAAGCCAACTCACCTCCTTCGGTGCCGTCGGGGGTAAACTCCTCGGCGGAGATCTCCCGCTCTACGAGATCGAAGCCGTGCTCGAAAAACCCACGCCGACTCTCGCCGAACAGGAACTACTGGTCCCCGGCATGCGCGCTGGTTTTTACCTCTGTTTCTTCGGTCTGCATGTGCTCGATGGTGAAATTTTCACCCTGCTCGAAGAACAACGCGCCGCGTCCCCCGCCGCCCCTCTCGGGCTTTCCTCGGCGCTCCACACCCTCGCCAATCGCCGGCGCTACCTCGCGCTCAATATCGCGGGCAATCGATATGATATCGGAGCAGACTACGGTCTCCTCAACGCTCAACTCGCGCTTTCCCTTAACGGCACAGACCGGGATCTCGTGATGTCACAGATCATCGAACTGCTGGCCCAATCCAAAGCTTAAGCGATGACCACGCCACTCACCGATATTATCGGCAGCACAGACCCCGCTGTCCGTGACCTCGCGATCGATTCTTGGTGCGAAGGTAAATCCATCGAAGAACTCCTCGCCGCCTGCGCCGAGCTGGAGTCCTACCGCCGTCGCGAAACGAACCTCTACCATCGCGTGCGCGCTTTGTTCTTCCTCAGCGCCATTCATCGCTACCACCTCCCCGCTCGCCCCGAGCTTACCCGCGCCGGCCAAGTCCCTTACAGCGCCTTCCGCCACCTCCTTGATCGACGATTTGAGGAAGCGACCAGCCAGCTCCAGAAACTTCAACAATCTGCCGGCCCCAGCGAAACCCTTTCCAGCGCGCTCGCTTCCGCGTATCACTCTCTCGCGTTCCAAACTCTCGCCGATCAGGTCCGACGCACCGTGCGTTCCACCCGCGGCAACGCCTGGATGTTTCGCCTCGGCCACCCTTCCGATCAACCCCTCAAAGTTCGCCGCGAACTCGTCACCCGTCCCGACGATCAAGCCCCCTATCCCCTCCTTTCCGAACGCACCGCCGTGCGCATGGATCTGACCCATTGCGGTTGGAGTGATATTTTCTTCCTCGGCATGGACTACCCCGAGGGTGCCCGCGTGCTCAACGTCTCAATCAACCTCGGCGTGCATGGTCGGGACGAAACCACCCAGCCTCCCGTCGAAGCCTATCTGCGCGTCATCGACGAGCCCGTCCTGCGACTCGCCAGTGTCGATCTTGAGACCACCGCCTGCATTTCCGAACTCGATGAGGTCTTCGACTTCGCCCGCGACTATCTTGGTCTCCTCAAAGCCGCCGTCATCGCCGCCGGCATCGTCCCCCCCGGCATCGAACGTTCCGGCGCCAGTCTCGCCGATCTCCTCGCCCGTGTCTTCGGTCCCGGACGCGGTTGCGAAATCGTGTCCAACGTCAACGGCATCCCCAAGGGCTCACGCCTCGCCGTCTCCACCAATCTCCTCGGTGCCCTTATCGCCGTCTGCATGCGAGCGACCGGCCAGATCGCCTCGCTCTTGGGCCCCATGTCCGAATCCGAACGTCGGATCGTCGCCGCCCGCGCCATCCTCGGCGAGTGGATCGGCGGCTCCGGCGGCGGCTGGCAAGACTCCGGCGGACTCTGGGCGGGAATCAAGCTCATCGAGGGCGCTCCCGCCACGCCTCAAGACGCGGAATACGGCATCAGCCGTGGCACCCTCCTCCCGCGACACACCATTCTGGGCGAAGACCGCATCCCCGCCTCTTCTCGTCAAAAACTCCAAGACTCACTCGTCCTGGTCCACGGTGGCATGGCTCAAAATGTCGGCCCCATTCTGGAAATGGTCACGGAGAAATACCTCCTCCGCAGCGCCGCCGAATGGACCGCCCGAGGCACTACCATCGACACTCTCAACCGCATCCTCGAGCTACTCTCGACCGGAGACATTAAAGGCCTCGGCGCGGCCTTGACCGACAACTTCACCGGCCCTCTCCAAACCATCATCCCGTGGGTCAGCAATCGCTACACCGAGCGCCTCATCACCGAGATTCGAGCTGCCTTTGGTGCCGACTTCTGGGGATTCTGGATGCTCGGCGGCATGTCGGGCGGCGGCATGGGTTTTATCTTCGCTCCGGAGCGCCGAGCCGAAGCTCAAGCCAAACTTCTGGCGATCATGTTGGCCGCCAAACGGGATCTCGAATCTTCCCTCCCTTTCGCGATGGATCCCGTGGTCTACAACTTCACTATCAATGAAAACGGCTCGACCGCCTCCCTCCTAGAAGACGACAACGCCCTCCTGCCCTTCGCGTATTATCGCCAAGTCACTCCCGCCATTCTCCGTCGCCAAGTCCGCGATTTAACCCCGCGCGAACGAACCGACCTCACCCAATTCACCCGCGCCGCTCGCACTCGACCCGATTTCGCCGCCGCGTTGCCCAGCCTGATCGATCAACTGCTCCCGACCGTGGGCGATTCCAATCCAACCGCCCACGACCTCGAGACCCTCCTTTCGGCCCACGGCTTCGATCGCAAACAGCACGAACAAATCCGCGCCGATCTGAAAGAGGGACGTATTGGTCTCGCCCTGAATCGACTTCCTTCGACGACCACCATCGAAGATCTCCGCCCCGACGATCTCTTCAATCTCGACGCCGACGGCGCCCAATACCGCGCCGCCGGCGAAGCCGCGCTCGCTCGCGGCGAACTCGCCGTTGTCACCTATGCCGCCGGAGTCGGCAGTCGCTGGACTCAAGGCGCCGGATGCGTAAAAGGCCTCCACCCTTTCACCAAATTTGGGGGCCAACATCGTAGCTTCATCGATGTGCATCTCGCCAAGACTCGCCGCTCCGCGACTCAATCCGGCGCGCGCATTCCTCACATCTTCACGACCAGCTACCTCACCCACGCGCCCACCGCAGCGCAACTTCGGCTCACCGCCGGAGAAGCTTGGAACCGCGATATTTTCCTCTCCCCCGGCCGTTCCATCGGCCTGCGTCTCGTGCCCACCGTGCGCGACCTTCAATTCGCTTGGGAGGAAACCGCTCAACAGCGCCTCGACGAGCAACAAGAGAAAATGCGCGGCAGTATCCGCACCGCCCTCACATCGTGGGCCCGGAACACCGGCGAAGGCGCTGACTACACCGCCAACCTTCCCGGTCAATGCCTCCACCCGGTCGGCCATTGGTTCGAGGTTCCCAATCTCCTCAAGAACGGCACCCTCGCCGCCCTCCTCACTGAGCACCCCAACCTGCGCACCCTCATGGTGCATAACATCGACACGCTCGGCGCTACCGCCGATCCCGCCATGCTCGGCTGGTTCAACGCGTCCCACGCCACCCTCGGCTGGGAGGCCATCACCAAACGCCTCGAAGACCACGGCGGAGGCGTCGCCCGCGTCAACGGCCACGTCCGTATCATCGAAGGACTCGCCCTCCCCCAGGAAGAAGACGAATTCCGCCTCACCTACTACAACGCCAACACTTGTTGGGTAAATATCGACGGCCTACTCACCTCCTTCGGCCTCACCCGCGAAGACCTCGTCGATCAAAATAAGGTCAACAAAGCCGTGCGTGATCTCGCTGCCCGCTTACCCACCTACGTCACCATCAAAGACGTAAAAAAACGCTGGGGCCACGGCCAAGAAGACATCTACCCCGTCACCCAATTCGAAAAACTCTGGGGCGACATGACCGGCCTCGCCGACGTCACCAGCGCCTTCGCCCTCGTCCCCCGCCCCCGCGGCCAACAACTCAAGGACCAAGCGCAACTCGACGGCTGGCAACGCGACGGCTCCGCCGCCCACATCGCCAGCCTCTGCGATTGGTAAACGCCTCAACCGTGGGTCCGGGTTTACCCCCGAATCCCCCGCGAACCCCGAATAGGTCGTCTGCCCTCGACTCAAAAATCCCCGCCCTGCGGCCGGAGCACAATCTCTTCGACCACCGTCTTACTCGAGAGCCGATAAACGTCATAAAATGCCCGAGCCACGTCCTTGGTTGGCATCATTTTCGAAGTATCCATTCCACTGCCATCCCAAGAGGGCGAGACCGTCGCCCCTGGATAAACCGTCGTCACCCGCACTCCTTTATCCTTCAGCTCTACGCGCATGACCTTCGATAATCCGGTGACCGCAAACTTCGCCGCGCAGTAGCCCGCGCCTCCGGGATAGGCCTGCTGGCCCGCGATGCTGCTCATGTTAAAAATGTGGCCCGATTTCCGTTCCACCATTCCCGGGGCAAACGCTCGCGAGACCAGAAACAAACTTCGCAGATTCGCATTCATCAACCGATCCAGATCCGCCACGTCCATCGTGAGAAAATCAGTCGGTTCAAACTTCCCCGCGTTGTTGATCAACACGTCGACGCGCTTGAATCGCTTCACCACCGCCGCCTGCATCTCCGCCACCGCCGGACCGTCACTGACGTCACAAAGGAAACTTTCCACCACCGCCCCCAGTTTTCCACAGGCCTTAGCCGTCTTCGCCAAGTTACGTTCATTGCGAGCGACCAACGCCAATCGCACTCCCGTCATCTCTTTCGCAAACACCTTCGCAATCTCCGCCCCAATTCCTTGGGACGCGCCAGTAATCAAAACAACAGGTTTAGCCATCAACCGACCCTAATCACCGATGAGCGCAGTTAAATCTAAAACGCCCCCTCTCCTCAGTTTCAGGGCGGATCCAATATCCCGCCCTGCTCCAAGGTTAAAATCTCCTGCCACTCCGCAAATTTCCCGACTGCTAGGTTCCTCTCCCTAAAAAAACCCCATCCCAATGTAGGGGCGTTGCTCGACGACGCCCCATCCTGCCTCTCAGAACAAAAACAACTCCACTACGGCCAGCCCTTCGTTCTCTTCGTTACCTTCTATAAGACCATTCCTGCCCCCCAACCACCAGCCTCCTAAGCCCAATAAATACGCCAGTGCGTCAGCTCCCCTTCGCGTAGCCGGTTTCCCGCCCTACGCCATGGTTAAAGAAACACTCGGCCTCTCCACTTTTATCATCGGTCCCAAACCCGAAGCGGTAGCGAAGTGATTCGTGTCCATTCGTGGTTAAAAAACACCCTGCCTCTCGGCCACCTTCCCGCCTAGCAGACCAGATCACGAAACTCCATGAAGTCCGCCGCAAATCCGCCCGGCACCCCCTTGCAGATCACGCTCACCGCATCATGCGAATGCAGTGACTCCAGATGCGAACACGCCACTTGGAAATCGACGATGCGTTTGTCTTTTGTCAGCTCGGCATAAACCAACCGGGCCGCGTCTTCCACGAACTTGATGTAGACCCCATTCATCTCCGCAAAAGCCTGTTCGTCTTCCCGCTTCACCATCACTTGGGTTTCCGTTTTTAACGCAGTCAAACAATGACGTTGGAGGTCTTCGACCGCGAAACGCGCCCCGGGTGCAATCTCCACCTTCACTCGTGCCTTGGATCGCTGGTTGTGCGGTACCGCATAGGCGCCTCGCACCTCCCGCGCATGCTCGCTCAATTCTGCACTACAAGGGCAAGCCGAGGAATAAACGAAATCGAATTCCACGAACGATCGGAAGTTACCGACTGCATCCATCGTGCCCTCAAACGACACCTTGTAATACTGCCACCCTTCTAGACCACTCCGCAAAGACATCTGCATCATCGGATAAGAAAACGTGAGCTTAATCCGCGCGTTTAGCGCCTCCACTTTACGACGATATTTCGCCAAAATTCGCTTCAACAACCCGAGCGTAAACACGTCATCTTGATGCTCGTAAAACGACCGCACGATCCGGCTCATGTTAATCCCCTTCAGCGAGGCCTCCAGCGACACACTCCCCGTCACACTCGTCTCGAGCGTATGAACCTCTCCTTTTTTGGTCTTAAATTTGAGCGGTAACTTAAAATCGGATACACCCACTTGCTGGATCGGCACAGCCGCGCCTTGAATGGCATCCTCAGCCTCCATCATATCCGGCAAACTTTCTTTGTATTCCGGCGTGAGTTTAAATCCGGCATCGTAGCTTCGACTCATCTTCGGCGCGTTGCCGAAAGCTTGGTGAAGATACATTTTTTTCGTAGGTTTTTTAGCCATTTCGTTTTTGGGTTAGGATGTGGTAGCCAGGCGGTTGGAACGAAAACCGGAGTCCCAATTAAGGGGTTAGCTGGCTGGGTTTAGAAAATTATTATCGTCTAGTTTAGCTGGGAGACCCTTGCGGGCCAAAATAATCCACAAAATTTCGTGGAGTCTCATAAAGTCGCACGCGATGCAAACGGCCCGCGGGAATTGCGGACTCAATTCGCCCCCAAAACGCGATCGCCAGATTCTCGGCCGATGGCACCAAACCACTCAACCACTTCACTTCCTCGTTAAGGTTACGATGATCGCAATCCTTCAAGATTCGCTGCTCGAGCACGTTTTTCAATTCGCCCAAATCAATGACGTAACCCGTCTCCGAATCAGGTTCGCCCGCCACGGTCACTTCCAACACGTAATTATGGCCGTGCCACTTTGCGTTGTTACAAGGGCCAAAGGTCTTCCGATTCCACGCCGCAGTCTTGTCCGGGTTATGGAGCCGGTGCGCCGCATTGAAATGCACCTCCCGCGTCACATAAACAGTGCCGGGAAGAGAACGAGCAGTAGGACGATGGGAAGATTTGACGGCCATAACGGGTCATGAGCTTGCCCCTTTGGACGAAATCGTCAACAGCATGACCAAAATTAATCTACGGCAGTCGTGCTCTCTTCCACGCGAAGCTCTCACACCTTTTTGGCCAACCTCCAGCCGCGTCGCCAGCTCCCTCGCTTTCGCCCCCCAGAGAGGATCATCAATCAAGTTCTCCTGTTCGAATGGATCATTCACAAAATCACCGAGCTCGCTCTCCTGCGCGGGAGTCTCCCCCGGCCGTAAAAAGTCGCCCCGCCACTTTCTCTAACGAAAATTCCGGTTCCTGACCATCCGTCCGAGCCCCTTGATCGAAATCGTGGCAAACACCTCCTTTTTCCACTCCAGATCCAGCTAATCGGTCAGTGCGAGAAAACTCTCAGCCTCAAAAAAAGGGGGGCAGGCGATACCTCCCGTAAACTTTCGTCGTGTCTGGCCGCAGTCCCGTCACCAGCGAAGTCCGCGCCGGCTTAAACCCCGTCCCCTGACAATAAGCGGGCGTGAACTTCACCCTTCGCGCCGCCAATCGGTCCACGTTCGGCGTCCGCACGATCGGTATGCCATAGGCGCCGATGGTAAATGACGACCAATCCTCCTCCCCCCCAATCTCCTCCCCGCGGGCCGTAATATCACAGTCCCAGTCTCAATCACCCGCACTCAGTCCCAAAACCCCGAATTCCACATTAGCCCTTGCTGCAGATTCGTCCTCGTCATTCATCCAGTGTCTATGGCGATACGGTTTCGGATTCTAGGCAGTGGCAGCTCGGGCAACGCTGCGCTCTTGCAGACTGAATCCGCCAACATCCTCATCGATGCCGGGTTCTCCGGCCGCAAACTCAAGCAACTCCTCCACGATTCTGGCACGAGCTTCGAAAAGATCGATGCCATCTTCGTCACCCACGAGCACGGCGACCACACCACCGGAATCGGGGCGCTCAAAAAATACCCGCATATCACTTTTTTTGCCAACGCCGCAACCGCCCGTGCCGTCCAAGAGAAACTCAAACACCGCCCCAACTGGCAGGTGTTCGAAACCGGGTCTCGCTTCAAATTTCGCGATCTCGAGATCGACGCCTTTTCGGTGCCCCACGACGCCCACGAACCCGTCGGCTACACTTTCACCGCGGGCCGCGACGACGACCTCTTTTCTCCGCGACGATCCCTCATTTGGCTAACCGACTTGGGTCACATCCCTAAGCACGTCCGGGAACGCATCCGATCCGTCGATATTCTCGCAATCGAATCAAACCACTGCCCGGCCCTCCTCGAGGCCGACATTCACCGCCCCTGGTCCACTAAGCAGCGTATTCTGGGCCGTCATGGCCATCTCTCCAATGAAGGAGTGCGCGAAATTCTCGAAGAGGTCGCCAGTCCGCAATGGCAACACATCTGCCTCACTCATCTCTCCCGCGACTGCAACAGCGTCGCCGCCGTAGACACCGCCCTCGCCGCCCTCCGCGCCCGCCTTTCGTCCTGTCAGTTTTCCATCGTCGCCCCCGGCGGGGACACCCCGTTTCTCGAAGTGATCTAACGATCCCCTTAATCGTCACCTGTTGGACGAGCATTCCCCATTGCGGGCCCCCAGCCGTCCCTCACACTGCCTGCTCAATCTATGAGCGACTCTTCCCTTCCCAAACGTCTGACAAAAATAGTCTTCACCCTCGGTCCCGCGACCCAGAGCGAAGAAATGCTGGAGAAAATCATTCGGAGCGGAGCCGACGTTGCCCGGATCAACATGGCCCACGCCAATCACGAGTGGACCCGTATGATCGTCCGTCGCATCCGCGGGGTCTCGCAACGCGTCGGCCGTGAAATTGCGATCATGATGGACATCAAAGGCCCGGAAATTCGCACCGGCGACGTCGAGGCTCCCATCGAGCTAAAGGCCGGCGAAACGTTCGACTTCTCCGTCCGCGCCGGTGGCCCCGGTGACAGTCCCGAGGAGATCCGCTCCGTCGGTGTAAACTACGCCGACCTCATCCATGACATCTCGATCGGCGACATTGTGCTCGTCGACAACGGCCTCATGCGATTCGAGGTGCTAGAGAAAATGGACCGCCTCATTCGCTGCAAAGTCCTCATCGACGGCCAACTCACTTCGCGCCGGCACATCAATCTCCCCGGCGTAAAAGTGAACCTCCCCGCCTTCACCGAGAAAGACCGCGGCGATACCATCGTCGGCATCGAAGAGGGGATCGACTTTGTCGCCTTATCTTTCGTCCGCGAAGGCCAGGATATCCGCAATCTCCGCAAATTCCTGCAGGAACAAAAGTCTCACGCTCGAATCATCGCGAAGATCGAGGACCAATCTGCGATCACCAACCTCGAGGAAATCATCCAAGAATGCGACGCCCTCATGGTTGCTCGCGGCGATCTCGGCATTGAGTGCCCGCTCGAAGAACTCCCTGTCATTCAACGGCGCGCCGTACGAGCCTGTTTCGACCGTGGCCGCGCTGTGATCATCGCTACCCACATGCTCGAATCGATGATTGAGTCACCAGTGCCCACTCGCGCGGAAGTCACTGACGTCGCCAACGCTGTCTACGAAGAGGCCGATTGCGTCATGCTCTCCGGCGAGACCGCCATCGGTAAATACCCGATCGAGTGCGTACAGACTCTCGATAAAATTGCCCGTCGCATCGAAGCAGAAGGTGACGTCGTTTTCAAAAAACCAGCCCTGCTTTCCGGTGAGAAAATCAAGGTCCTCGAGTCCGCCATCGTCCTCGCCAATCAGCTAGAAAATAGCGCGATCCTCACATTCACTCGGCGAGGATTCATGGCCGGTGCCTTGGCTGCTCTTCGTCCGACCATGGCCCCCATCTACACGATCACCAACTCCGCGCAGACCCTCCGCCACCTTCGCCTCCTGCGCGCTGTCGTGCCTTACGTAATGCCCCTCAGTTCAGACCCCAACGATACGATCGAAAACGCGATCCGTCTGCTGCAGCGCGAAGGCCGGGTCGAAACCGGTGACAAACTCGTCGTCGTCACCGATATCCTCTCCCACGATCGCCTTGTCGACAGTGTCCAACTCCGCACCGCCCGCTGACAATTTGCCTCCTCCTCCTGAGGAAATAGGTCAATCTCCTCGTTGACTGTGCTCGCTCCTCGCCCTCCCTTTTCACGATGTTCAAAATATCCCAGATCTGCCTCATCCTCAGCCTAGGACTTGCGCTAGAATCTGCTCGAGCATCCGGCACTTATCCCCCAGCCCCCCCTCGGCTGCGGGCGGATATCACCGCCGAAATCGATCCCACCGCCTACAATCTGGGGAAATTGATTTTCGCCGGAAAGGCCAAGCTCGACGGGTCACCAGTCGACGCAGTCCAGGCGCAGAAGAATCGGGCCATGCTCCAGGACGTGGTCGCCCGCATTCCCGACCGTGCCCGCGAAAAACTCGACGTCAGCACCCTCTCCGGTCAACTGAGTCAAAACGAGGGTGACGCTTTGCTCTACTACCTTCGTCTCAGATTCCGCCTCGCGGAGGTGACCGTATGATCAAAAACGCTTCACTGGCCTTGGCCTTCGCTCTCTGCGCATTTCCCGCCCTCAGCTGCGCCGCCAACGCCTACATCCCCGCTCCGGGAACCGGAAATCTCCACCCCGTTGCCTCCCTTCAGTGGGCCACCGATTTTTGGTTCGACGACAACTCCGCCACCCTCCCGGGCCATCTTACTCAAACGACCGCAGGGATGGATGCCGAATACGGCGTGGCTAAAAACTTCGCGGTCGATCTGAGTCTCGGCGTTTCCACCGTAAACTACCAAGGTGGCCCTTCAAACGTGGTCGTGCTGACTCAAGACGATAAGCTCACTCGCCGAGGCATGACCGATACCAAGCTCGGCGTCTCCTGGCGCATGGTTGATGAATTCGCCAGCATCAACGAAGCCACCCCGACCTTGACCCTCCGTCTCGGTGCAATCATCGCGGGCAATTATGACACCGGGTTTCTCAACGCAGTTTCCGACGGTGCTGACGGCTATGAAATCGGTCTCAAATTCGGCAAAATTTTCCTCGGGTCCAACGCCGGCCTCTACGGCGACATTGGCTACCGCTGGCTGAGCTCCTCCACTCCCGATGAATGGGAAGCGAGCCTCGGAGTATTTAAGACCTCGGGCAAATTCACCTACTCCGTCGGCCTGAGGGAGAAGCAATCCGTCGGTGGAATCGATATCTTGGGACCTGGATTCACGCTGGATCGTTTCACCGATGTGCGGGAGAAGAATCGCAGCGCCGAGTTCGGCCTCACGTGGAACTGGCGCCCCGCCTCCACCCTGAGCGTCGGATACGCGCGAACCTTGGACGGCGAAAACACGCCCAAGAAGAATGTCATCGTCACGGCGATGAGTATCCGACTCTGATCCCGACCTAGGACCGCCTCCGTCGATAAACAGTCCAAGCCGCCATCGCCGCCAACACCACTCCGACTTCGAGTGGTCTCGTCCACCAAGGGTGCACATAGTTCACCACCGCACCACCACTCATGCCCCAACCGTGAGTGTAGGCCAGCGGCAAGGCAAGGAGCAGGCCAAGTCCCCAGCCACTTGGGCGCAGCGCCACACTCGGCAGCAGCCAAAGCGCATACCACGGATTAAACACCGGGGACCACCAAAACGCGACCGCGAGAATACCTGCAATCGGCGGATACATGGAGCGGGCCCCCCTGCGCCAAACCCACCATGCCCCCACGCCAAAACCTAGCGTCAAACTCGCCCCGACGATCCTCGCGCTCACGTTCGGCAGGATCAGCCCCAACAACGCATAGCCCGTAGAATTGTATTCAAACCGGCTCCCCATGACCAAGATCGCCGACCACTCTGCGGAGGAACCCTGCACCCAGAACGGGAGGTAACACGCCACCCCAATTCCGATCATCCCCAAACCATTCTTCCACCCAAATCGATCCACCACAAACGGAGCCAATACCCAACCGAACGGTTTGGTGGCACCGGCCAAAGCGACGCCCCAGCTCGCCTGCCCAGGGCGCAATTTATTACCCCAACGGCTCAATGCCCAAGCCAAGCCCGCGACGCCGATAGCCTCTGGGTGGCCCGCAAACGCAATTTCTGTCACGGCCAATGGACACCACCACACCAGCACCCAACCACGCCAGGCCAGTCGCCGCCCCAAGACCAACCACCCCGCGAATTCTACCGCCACCAGTAGCAATTTAAGCACCCATAACTTTCCCAACCCCAGCCCCGCACTCCCGGCAAAAATGAACTGCGCAACCGGCCCATAAATCGTCGGTACTTCCGGGTGATTAATTTGATCCAACGCGACCAAAATTCCTTCTGCAATCTCATCCTCTTTACCAAAGTATTCCGCGGGAGCCACCTCGTAAGGATTTCCCGTAGCTAGCGTTCTATATCCATCCCACATCGATCGATAGAAATCGTCTTCCCACGTGGGCGTAACCCCAATTCCTCCTACGCGAAACGCCACCGCCCACCCCACCACCGCCCAACGCGCGGTCGCAGAATCGCACGTTCGCCATGCGACCACGGCGAGAGCCACCCACCCCACCACAAGTGCTATTCCTAAGCCCGGGCGCGCTTCGACACCTTCCGCCCGGAAGGCCAGCCAACCATACCCCAAACACGCCCCCAACCCCGCGAGATGAATCCGCCAGGTCTGCCCGCGACCTACCATGGCGTTTGCGTGAGTTGATTCCGCCGATGCGCTCGCATCGGCACCGCATCCTGCTGGTGTTTTGTTTTCACCGGCACCTCATCCGGAAAATAGTCCTGCAAGCTAGCAGGCAGGTCCTCCCATTTCTCGGGCGGCAGCAATAACTCCCATGGCCCCGCCGCCCCACACAAATGAGCCGATCGATTTACCGCATTGCCGATCACGGTATAATCTCGGCGGGCCTCTGAACCCACCGCGCCGAAAATTATCTTTCCGTGCGTGATTGCTCCGCCCAATGCCCAACTCTGCGGCCAATCATTGGTCTGCGCTTGCACCCGCGAAAACAGTTCCCGGCCGCACCGCACCGCTCGTTCCAAATTATCGGGATGACCCGAAAAAACCGCGAGCACCGCGTCGCCCATAAACTTATCCACACTCCCGCCATGAGTCACCACCACCTCCGTCTGCAAAGCCAATAATTCATTCAACCGGCGCAACAACTCCACCGGCATCATGTCTTGCGCCGACTTTGTAAATCCCCGCACATCGGTCATCAGAATCGCGGCCTCCCTCTCCTGCCCTTCCATCCAATTTTCCACAAATCGACTTTTTTCGACCGCCTGCGCAGTGAACTTAGAGACGAATGGCAACAGCTTCAATTTCTCTCCTACCGAGTAGGCCATCGCGTTGAAGGTCTCGGCCATTGCCGCAATTTCATCCTTCGTCTTGAACTCGAGTTTGGCCACCGTCTCGCCTCGCTCGAAACGCTTAATCTGCAACGCCAATTGCTCGATACCGGAAGTCAAACGACCCGTCAGAAACAACACCGCGAGCAGTCCAATAAGGAGCGCGAACCCCGTCACCAAAGCCTCGATCAAAATCTTATCCCGCAACGCCCGATCGTAGCGATCGACTTTCGCATCGACCTCCAACAACGCCACGGTTTCTCCACTCGAATTCTGAATAGGCGCGTAACCACTGATCCACTCCCCCACGTCCGACTCATAAATATCGGTCGAAGTCACCTCTCCATTCTTCAGTGCCCGCAAATAAGCCTGCCGATTTTGGTCTCTGATCCGGTAGCGGTTCGCGATATAGGGAGCTTCCGCTGTCATGACCACAAACTCCGTTTCGAACTCATCCTCCCCTGCCACCGGACGGAGCACATAAATCTCTTCCCGCGACAGTTCGTTACGAACCCGAATCATTTCCAAAATATCCCGCGCCCGCTGGAATTCATCGGTTAAATAATCCAACTGAAATTCAATAAACTCTAAGTCATCGCCTTTAATCGCAATCGCCCCCGTCCCGGCAATCGTCTCCACCCGCTGCTGAAAATGTTTCAGTACCTCCGCCCGACCCATCAAATAATTGGTCAAGAAAAGCGCTCCACTGACCAACATCGATAAACCGACCATGGCCATCGCCGCTCGAAATCGGAGTTGTCGCCACCAAGGTATCGTCGTCGCAAAGGGCGACGTATTAGGTTTCGCGGGGTTCAAAGTTGGTCCATGTTTTCTTAGCTTCACCACAGTTGCAACTGACGAACTAAACCTTGGCCTCCGCCAGTCTCCAGTCTTGCACCGTGTCCACATCCCTCAACCCGGCCAGCTCAGTCCAACGCAGCTCCGCGGCGCTTAAACGTTCCCGCGTTTGCCCAGCCACTTTTTCGGTGCTCCAAGCAATATCAGCAAAGACTTCCCGACGCTCGCCATTTAATCCCAAAAGGTAGTATCCACCATCCCGAGACGGACCCAGGACCGCATCAAATTTTCCCAGACCAATCCGCGCCTCTTCAAATTCTCTCGCCCCCAGGTCGGCGCAATCACCACCGATGAGCAGCACCCCGTTGGCGCCACCGCGAAATGCCCCTGCCACCGCGTGCTGCAGTCGCTCCCCCAGCCCGCCGTCGACCTGCGGAACAAAACTCCGATTGACCGCCGCGCCCAACCACGTCCGCATTTTCACCCCCGCATCTTCCGGCGTAAAGTGAACCTCCACTGGCCAGCCGTCCGGCAGTGCGGCCATCTGCCGTTCGACTAACCGTCGGTAGGCATCCAGTGCCGCCTCATCACCGATATCGCGAGCCAAACGGGTCTTCACCTTTCCGCGTTCCGGCGCTTTGAGGAATATTAATATCGTGGGTTTCATCATGCCTTTTCTCTCATTCTCGTCCAAGCGAATCCGGCGAGCAAGGGCAGCCACAGGATCACTCGTTCGACGATCGACTGCTCCCATACCCCAGTTCGGGCCTGGGTTTCCCACAACCAAAAATAACTAAACGCACTCACGCTCACTAATCGTATGCCCAGATTCCGCGAGGCCACCGCGAAGGGCACTAACCACACGAAATACCACGCATGCACCGAGGGAGAAAACACCAACAGTGCCACTAAGAACGTCTCCCCGAATTCCCGCATACTCTTTGCTCGGAAAAATACCCATGCCGCCACGGGCGCGAAAAACACCACCATCCAACGGTTCTTATAAGCCGATTCCGGCCACCCCAATTCCACCAACCACGGGAACAGTTCAGCCGTGCGAGCATGACTCACGAAGTCCTTCGGCGCTAATGGTCCGATCCGGCCGAAGTCCCACGAAAACCACAGCAATCCTAACAGGACCGGGGCCGCTCCCAACACGCTCAACCCCACCGCGCGTTGCCATTGCCCCGCCCGCACCTTCGCCCACACCGCCCAGGCCAGCAGCGGTGCCGTGATCCACTTCAATCCCGCCGCCACCCCCAACCACCAAGCTCCCTGCCACAATCGACCATCATCGTCCTCCTGCGCTTCCCAGCCCAGCCACCCTGCAACCATGGCCCACACCAGAACCGGCTCATAATGCGCCCCGCCCGCCCCCACATAAATCACCAGCGGATTCCACGCATACCAGATCGCCGCCCCTCGTCCAAATCGCCGCGCGAGTAATCCCGCGACCGCCAAATCTGCGACCACAAAGACAATCTTAAACGCTCCCACCGATACCGAAATCGCTGCCACCATTCGTAACCCAATTTGCGCCAGCGGCGGATAAATCGCGGAGGCCTCTGGGTGATTGATCAACGCCCACGTCTCATCCCGCCAGGGTGCCAAAAGCGGATCACTCGGTGAATGCAAATACGGCGAAAAACCCGATCCTTGCATTCGACCTTCCCAAAGATAGCGCCAGATGTCATCGCCTGGTTCCATCGGAAAAAGCAAAACGCGTGCCCCCACCGCGACCGCCCAAAACCAGCCCCAACTCATCTCCTTCGGCGTGCCCGCCAACAGCCACCCGGCCGCCATCACTGCTGCCGCGCTCAAAAACCACGGCACTGTTCCCGCCTCGGCAAACCCTCCCCACGGCATCATCAATCCGGCCCCCAACAAGACCAGCACCGCACCCCATTTGTAACCATATTGGTTACAATTCCATTTCAACGCCCACAACTTTCCGATGGTCGCCAAGATGATCGTGCCGGCTGCCACACTGCCTCGCACCGTTCCCGAAATCTTCGATCGCCCCCCCCCTCGTCGTTTATAGCCAACCGGCAGCTCCACGATTCTCGCCCCGGCTTCAACCGCCCTGACTTGCATCTCGATCGTCCAGCCAAAGCCACGATCTTCCATCGCGATCTTCTCCAGTAACGATCGTTTAATCAAACGAAGTGGTCCGAGGTCTCCATACTTCTGCCCCCACCCCATTCGAATCAACGTCGTCGCCAATCCGTTGCCAAAATGCTGCACCGGCGTCATCACCGACCGTCCCTCCAGTCGCGCCCGACGATCGCCCAACACAAATTCGGCGCCCCCTGCCACCGCCGCGACCATTCGTGTGATATCCGCGAGATCATCACTCCCGTCCGCATCACAAAACAGCACCCACTCCACTTCGTCATCGAGCTGCTGATACCCCGACCAACAGGCCTGTCCATACCCCGCCTTCGGCTCGAGCATCACTTCCGCCCCGGCATCTCGCGCGACTTGAGCCGTGGCATCCCGACTGCCGTTGTCCATCACGCGCAACCTCGTTAACCCCAGTTCCCGCAGTTCTTTCAGCACTCCACCAATTGTCTCCTCTTCATCGAGGGCCGGAATGATGACTTGAATAGATGCGAGCATGAATAGGGAAGAGTCTTTAGCCTCACTTTTCTTCCCCATCCCGCAAGCTCCCGCGCTCAATCTCCGCTATCGCGGCAAGGTCAGCTCAAAGACTGAACCGCCCGATTCACCATTTCGAACCGCGGCATCACCCCCGTGCGCCCGCATAATCGCTCGCACCATACTCAAGCCCAACCCCAGTCCCGTTTTCGTGCGACTTTCGTCACAACGATAAAGCCGTTCCCACACTTTAGATTTCTCGTCGTCGGCTACCCCCACTCCCGTGTCACTCACCGAGACCGTAGCAACGTCGTCCCCCACCTCAGCCCGCACCACGACTTTGCCCCCCACCGGCGTATACTTGATCCCGTTATCCACCAGATTCGCCACCGCCTGTCGCAACCGGGTCGCATCCCCGCGAACCGGCACCGCGCCCGCAATATCAATCTCCAAAGTCACCCCCGATGCTTCCGCCACTTCATCATAAAGCCCCGCCGCATTTCGAGCGATTTCACCAAAATCCTCCGGCTCGATAACCAGCTTCATCATCCCCGCCTCCGCTTCGGCGATCTCCATCAACGCGTTGAGTAGCGCCAAAACTTGATCACTTCGCTCAATCACATCCACCAGCGCGCCCAACGCATCATCATCCAATCCGTCTCGCTGCAACGCCGCCTCCGCCGAGAGTCGCATCCCCGCCAACGGCGTCCGCAAATCATGCGCCACGTTATCCAGCGTGTCCCGCATCGCTCGAATCAACCCGGCGTTCTTATCCAAAACGCTATTAAAGTGACGCACAATCTCCGCGACTTCGTCATCGCTCCTCGGCAATGGCACGCGAGCATCTAATTTGCCCGTTTTTACAATCCGTCGCGCGGTCTCAACGACCTCGCGCAACGGCCGGGTCGCTCGCCTCGCCGAAAAATACCCCGTTCCGATTCCCATCAGCACCACGACTCCCGCAACCCAGAAAAACGTCTTCCGCAAGGGCTCCAATAATACCTCGCGGCTATTCGTGGCCCGTCCGATTTGCAGTAAAACGTTTCCACCTAAATTCCCCGATACGATCGCCAGGTCGCGCTCCGCCTCCATCGGGATTCGCACCCGCGCCACGGTCTCCTCTCGCCATCGTCCCCAGCCATCGGGAACCAACACGCGCTGCGCTTCCCCCTGCAGCCAATCCGGCGGAATTTTCCCCCACATTTGGCTCCCGTTGGGTCCCACCAATCGCAGGAATAGCGAACGCACATTCGGCTGCTGACTGTCTTCGTCGATTCGCCGCTGCAGCCCCCTCAACCCACTCTCCATAAACACCGTCGAGTATTGCTGCAAACGTTGCTGTAAATCCTCGTAATCCCGCGTCTCGATCTGTCTCCCCAGCAGCCAGTAGAGCAATGCAAAGATCGCCACGAACCCGATAGTGAACCAGCCCGCAAACCACAGGCTGAACCGCAACGCGAGCGACCGTCGTATTTGATCAACTCCGGCCATGAATCACATAACCGACGCCCCGTATCGTTTCGATACGCGTCTTGTCGGGGTCAACTTTACTCCGCAGCCGCGATACCAACACATCGACCACGTTTGTCTGCGGATCGAAACTGTAGTCCCACACATGCTCCAAAATCATCGTCTTCGTGACCGGCCGCTTCGGGTGCCGCATCAGGTATCCCAACAACGCAAACTCCCGCGGTTGCAGGTCCACCTCCTCTCCGGCCACCGTGACCACCCGCGACACCAAATCCAAAGTCACATCACCCACCTCCAGCCGTGTCGTCTCCGGCACCCGTGTCGCCCGCCGCAATAACGCCTGCACCCGCGCCGAAAGCTCGGCGAACGCAAAAGGCTTCGTCAGGTAGTCATCGCCCCCGGCCTGCAATCCTTTCACTCGATCTTCGACCGAGGATCTCGCACTTAAAAACAACACCGGCAATTCCGGCAGCGATAACCGCAATCGCCTCACCAGTGAAAGCCCGTCCAGCCCCGGCAACATCACATCGATCACCGCCACGTCGTAGGGCGTCGTCGTCGCGAGTGCTAGACCCGTATCCCCGTCCGGCGCGTGGTCCACGGCATAGCCTTCCTGTTTGAGGCCTTTGACCACAAACGAGGCGATTTTCGAATCATCTTCTACAACGAGTAATCTCACGAGCATCAGGGTGAACGACAAAATGGACCAGAGTCAGGCTGAAACGAAAACCGCCCCGAGATCCGTTCGCTCGCTATAACTTAGCCAACGACGCACCACGGGGCGGATGAACCTACCTAACGCTTATAACCAATAGTTAGACATCTAACAAAAATTAGGCTCTCGAATCACTTTCAGGAATTTAGCCCAAGGCTTCTTCTGATTCGTCGACCACGAGGTAACGGATGCCGATGCGGGGATTCCACGCCCGCACCAAGGTGCGGCCGGATTCAGTCAGTTTTTCCGTGAGCTTCACCGCATCCTTGGCGCCACGGACGGGCTTGCGGTTGATCTCCAAAATCACGTCACCAGGACGCAGCCCCGCTTCAGCCGAAGGTGAATTGGGCTCAACCGCAGTGACCAAGGCCCCCTCCAATCGCGAAGGGATTTCATACTCACGTCGCACGCGCTCATCGAGATCACTCACCCCCACACCATCGAGGCTACCCTCGTCATCTAGGCTCTTGACGGCTCCACTGGCAGCCAACATCTCCTCGCCCGGACGGGAACCGATTTCGAGATCGATTGTCTCTTCGTCGCCGTCCCTCAGTATCGTCGCTGCGACCGTAGTTCCCGGACGCACGTCGCCCACCGCGAGTTTCAACTGACGCCCACCCAAGATCACCTTGCCATTCAGATGCGTGATAATGTCACCATGCTTGAGACCGCTTTTATCGGCTGGGCTATCCTCCGTCACATCACTGACCAATGCTCCTGCTTGGCGCTCTGACAGGTCGAACCCGAGAGCGAGTTCAGGGGTGAGGTCACGTATGCTGACCCCTAAGAATCCTCGCACCACGCGGCCATCGGTCGCAAGTTGTTGCATCACGTTAAGCGCCAGATTTGCGGGGATAGCGAAACCGATTCCTTGGAAGCCACCGCTACGGCTAAGGATGGCCGTATTGATACCCACCAGACGGCCATTGGTATCCAGTAGCGCCCCCCCCGAGTTGCCTGGATTAATCGCCGCGTCCGTCTGGATAAAATCTTCGTAGTCAAGCCCGAGCGTCGCCCGCCCGAGTGCACTCACCATTCCGCTCGTGACCGTTTGCCCGAGACCAAACGGATTGCCGACCGCCAGCACCGTGTCACCCACTTCGATCGTATCGCTGTCGGCGAAAACCACGGCGGGAAGGTCTTTTGCATCGACCTTGATCACGGCCAAGTCGGATTCTGGATCCGTGCCGATCACCGTAGCTTTCATTTCCCGGCGGTCTGACATCGTCACGATGATCTCGGCCGCATTTTCAACCACGTGGTTATTGGTGAGAATATAGCCGTCCTGACTCACGATCACCCCGGAGCCCGTGCCAGACTGCTGGCGTCGCTGCGGCATCTGTTCCAAATTTTCTGGCACCCCAAAGAACCGTCGCAGACGAGGATCACGCAACATCGGGGGCAAATCCGCCGTCGACATCTTTTGCGCCTTCGCGGTCACATTGACTTGCACCACCGCCGGTCCGACGCGTTTCACGATCGGAGAAAAGCTCACCCGCAGCCCTCCCTCGGCTTCGCGAGCAATGGGAGATTGATCGACCATCACGAGGACCTTGTCTTTGGTCGGGTTATCGCCGGACGCCCAAGCGGCCGCGGTCCAGCCTAGAGCAGCCGAAGCGGCGAGAATGACGGCGAGGCGAATGCCTCGAGCGCGTCGGGAAGAATTATCAGTGAAGTGTTTCATAGTAGAGTGGGTTGAACAGTTTTAAGTGCCACCATTCTGCCACACTCAACTTACCACTCCCTTTCCCGAACCTTACAAAATTGAAAGGTTACGTTATTTTTCACCTTCAAGCCGAAACACAATTTCATCCCCTCGATTTCGGATCTCGATGATTCCTCTACCTGTCAGATGAAAATCTGGCTCCAAAATTTCCGCCATCGCCGAAGAAACATGGATCTTTCGGGCTTCCCCTTGGGACTCCAGCCGACTCGCCAAATTAACCGTGTCGCCCCACAAATCGTAGGCGAACTTTCGCGATCCAATGATTCCAGCCATCACCGGCCCACAATGTATCCCGATCCGAATCGACCAATCCAATTGGTTTACCTCATTAAAACCCTGCATGGCCTCTTGCATCGCCATAGCCATTCGAGCCCCTCGACGCGCGTGATCTGCCACGGGCTCCGGCACCCCCGCCACCACCATGTAAGCGTCACCGATCGTTTTGATTTTCTCCATCCCCTGCTCTTCCACCAAATCGTCAAACGTGCTAAAAATCTCGTTCATCAGCATCACCGTCTCATCCGGCGAGAGCATGGTCGCTATCTTTGTAAATCCCACAATATCGGCAAATAACACTGTCGCGGCGGGCACTTCATCGACGATATCTCGTTCGCCTGCTTTCAGTCGTGCGGCCACCGCCGCGGGTAAGATACCCAGTAACAAAGCCTCTGATTTCGCCTGCTCCTGCTGAATCTGGGCCAAGAACCGGCGCTCCTGCTCAAGAAGTTTCTTTTTGAGTAATGCGGACTCAATCCGGGCCCGTAAGACCACCGACTTAAAAGGTTTGGGCACAGAGTCCTCCGCCCCCGCCGAAATGCATCGTGCCGTGGTATCAGGATCGTCCAACGCCGAGAGCATAATCACCGGAAGGTCGCGCCATTGCGGGTTCGACTTGACCCGATCCAACGTCGCAAACCCATCCAGCTTTGGCATCATCACATCCAAAAGAACCAAGTCGAAGTCCTGCTCCCTGATTTTCTCCAACGCCGCCATCCCGTCCTCCGCGACGACGACATCAAAACCCATCCGCCGCACTCTCCGGCCAATCATCTCCCGATTGATTCGATCATCGTCGACCACCAGGAGCCGACCGCGCGTCTTGGGGCGCTCGACCGCCTCTACCGACGGTCGTTCTCGCGCAGTTGAGGGATTGGAATCCGCGTAACGTCCAATTTCGAACGGATCCTCCGTTTTTTGCTTCACCACCCTTGCTCGCATTTTCAAATGCAATCGCTCCGTCGCCATCACGATTTTGTTCAGATCATCGCTTGCGTCAGCTGCCTGCCCCTCCGCCGCCAAAGAGTTACCCCGTGCACAGAGCTGCTCGAGCGGTGGACTCATTTTCTTTCGCAACTCTTCAATGCTGAACTTACCCGCATCAATCCGCCAGGGGGCCATTTCTTCGTGTAATCTGGCCAACATTTCCGTTCCCCGCTCGATGCACGAGGCTCAACGGCTCCAGCAACGCTTTAACCTGATGTTCGTCGACCATCTCCATGATCAGCTCACTATACCCGATGATTTGATTCAGCGGCGTGCGGATATCATGGCGTAGATTTTGCACCGTGAGCGACTCGCGCTCATTCCGCATATCAGCCCACGGCTCCCCTAGGCCACTCATCGGTGTAAAAGGGTCTCACTTCGCCCAAATCCCTCAAGCCCCGGTGGGTAACTGCCGGCGAAAATGAACTTTGAAGACATGGGATATCGGGGAATCGTATTTGGCTGATCAATCTCCTTTTCAGGCTAGGCAATGGCAGTCATTGTCCCTCCCTGAAGAGCAGTCGACTATCATCCCCAGTCTCTCCCCTCCCTGTCAAACACGCGACTTTGGGCATAATTGCGAAAAACCGATTACGCAGGCCCCCTTGACCGTTTGGCCCTCGATCGCAATTGTGTTTCCCCATGTCCGCTGTCGATCCCATTCCCGTTACCGTTCTCACCGGCTTTTTAGGCGCCGGTAAAACCACCTTGCTCAATCGCATCCTATCGGAGCAACACGGGCAAAAACTCGCCGTTATCGAAAACGAATTCGGCGAAGTCAGCGTCGACAATCAACTCGTCATCCAAAGCGACGAAGAACTCTTCGAGATGAACAACGGTTGCATCTGCTGCAGCGTGCGCGGCGATCTCATTCGCGTGCTCGGCCGCCTCATGAAACGCAAGCACCGGCTCGATGGCATCCTGATCGAAACCACCGGCCTCGCCGACCCCGGCCCCGTCGCCCAAACCTTCTTCACCGACGACGAAATCAAAGCCGCCTACCGCATCGACAGTATTGTCACGGTCGTCGACGCCAAACACGTCGTCCAGCACTTCGACGACGCCCCTGAGGTCAAAAAGCAAATCGCCTTCGCCGACGTCATCATTCTCAACAAAACCGATCTCGTCACCCCCGCCGAGCTCGCCGCCCTCGAAGATCGTATCCGCGGCATGAACGCCGCCGCCCGCATCGAACGCACCATCAACTGCGACATCCCTCTCGACCGCGTGCTCAACGTCGGTGGCTTCACCCTCTCTCGTGTCACCGACCTCGACCCCAAATTCCTCGAGCTTTCCTACCCGTTCGAGTGGGCCGGAGCTTATCCGCTCCCTGTCGGCACCCACGAACTCGTCATCGGTCACGTGGACGAAGACCACGGTCATGACCACGCCGACTGCGATCACGAGCACCACCACCACCATCACGCCGAGAACGAACTCGATATTGTTGTCATGCCCATCATTTCGACCGATCAAGACGTGATCGAAGCCGCCCGGGACATGGCCGTCGTCTCGTTTTCCGATTGGGAAAATCGCGTGGCCGAGGGCGAAACCATCAACCCGTGTCCCACGCTGCAACGCCTCGTTCTCGACGACGGTAATGGCCGCTTCAAACTCGAGATCACCACCCCCGGCACCTACCTCGTTTTCGAAGGCTGCGGCGATCATCCGCTCCATATTCCCGTCGATGGCGCCAACGTGAAACCCGTCTGGCAACAAGACTACGAGCACACCCATTCCCACGACGAAGAAGTGTCTTCCGTCGGTATCACCACTCCGGGCGACCTCGACCCCCAAAAGCTCAACGACTGGATCGGCAACCTCCTCAAAACTAAGGGCAACGACATCTACCGCAGCAAGGGAGTCCTCACGGTCAAAGGCAGCCCCAAGCGCCTCGTCTTCCAAGGCGTCCACATGCTTTTCGATGCCAAGTTTGACCAAGAATGGGGCGACACCCCTCGATCCAACACCCTCGTCTTCATCGGCAAAGACCTCGACCGCACCGCCCTCACCGCCGGCTTCAAAGCCTGCCTGGCCTAGGCTTATCGGCCGCGTGGCGACTCCGGCACTTGTGCCCCGACTTTTCCCGACTCTTATCGAAGTCTTTGCACCATTGCGAGACGGCAAGAGACCGTTCGCAGGCACCGCTAGTCCCGCCGGCAGCGCCCCCGCCCCACCGCCCCAATCCTCGAACAATTTGTAACCATAATGGTTACAAACCCACTCCGCGCGCAAAGAACGCTTGGCGGGGGAGCCGCTAATCTGTTGAGCTAGCCGAGTCAGTCCCCCCCAACCCATTCAGCCCCATGAATCGTCGCGCTTTTCTTAATTCCTCCCTCGTCGCCGGCACCGCATTGCTCGCCAGCCAGTCTCGCCTCTTCGCCCAAAACTCCGCTGCCGCGTTACCGCAATTCAATCTCGGTTACGCCCCTCACCCCGGCATGTTTAAAGCCCTCGCGGGAGACAGTGTGATCGACCAGATCAAGTTCGCCGCCGACCAGGGGTTCACCGCGTGGGAAGACAACGGCATGCCCAAACGTTCCGCCAAAGAACAAGCGGCCATCGGCCAAACCCTCGCCGACCGCAATATGCAGATGGGCGTATTCGTCGCCTACGGCAGTTTCGACACCCCCACCTTCGCCAACGGCGACGACGCCACCCATCAAGAGATTCTCACCCAAATCCGCGAGTCCGTCGCCATCGCCCGTCGTTGCAACGCCAAGTGGATGACCGTTGTCCCAGGGTCGATCGATCAGCAGACCAACAAAGCCGAAAAGTGGAATCGCTACGGCGGCCCTCGCCTCGCCTCCGGTTACCAGTTCGCCAATGTCGTCGACCTGCTGCGTCGCTGTTGCGAGATCCTCGAACCGCACGACCTCGTCATGGTCCTCGAACCGCTCAACGAACACACCAACCACGGTGGCACTTGGCTCCAAAAATCCGACCAAGCCTACGCCGTCTGCCGCGCGGTCGACAGCCCGTCCTGCAAAATCCTCTTCGACATTTACCATCAACAGATCACCGAGGGAAATCTCATCCCCAACATCGATCACTGCTGGTCCGAGATCGCGTATTTCCAATGTGGAGACAACCCCGGCCGCAAAGAACCCGGCACCGGCGAAATCAACTACCGCAAGATCTTCCAGCACTTGAAAACCAAGAACTTCAAGGGCGTCATGGGCATGGAACACGGTAACTCCATGCCGGGGGCCGACGGCGAGCGCGCCGTCATCCAAGCCTACCGTCAAGCGGATTTAGCGTAACCATTTTCTCATGACATCTGCTGCGGCTGACTTTCTCGACTCTCCCGATCCGGACGCCGACGAAGAAGAGTTCGATATTTCCCGTTTCAACGCGTTTGTCCACTGCGCGAAATGCGGCCACGAGATGGCGCACGATGGCAATTCCCTCGCCCTCGCCGAAAGCCCCCGTGGGGCCCAATTCGAGTGCGGCCGTTGCACCGCTATTTCCCAATGGGAATTTTCCTGGCATCCCTTCACCTCCCGCCAAGTGCCGGTCCAATGGGGCGGCACCCTCTAAATCTCATTTGCGATGAAACGCGCCGATGTCATGCCCAGCTCGAAGCCCTCGGCTCGGAGCAAACTCGAAAAAACCTCCGCCGCCACGGCGCTACCGATCCCTTCTTCGGTGTGAAAGTCGGTGACCTCAAACCCGTCGCTCAGAAACTTAAGGGCCAACAGGATCTAGCTCTGCAGCTCTACGCTACGGGCAATAGCGACGCCCAATACCTTGCCGGCATGATCCCACCATGACCAAGCCTCAGCTCAACCGCTGGGCCAAGACCGCTGCCTGGGGATTGATCAGCGGCAACACCGTCGCATGGGTCGCCTCAGAAAACAAAGCCGCTCTCCCTCTCGCGCTTAAATGGATCGACGCGACCGAGGAATCGGCCATCCGCTCCGGCTGGACCACCCTCTGCGCCGTCGTCAGTATCAAGCCGGATGATGAACTGCCCCTCGACACGGTCGCGGACCTTCTCGATCGCGTCGTTCGCGACATGCCCACCGCCGCCGACGACGTGCGCTACCGCATGAACAATTTCATTATCTGCGTGGGCACCTCCCTCGGTGACGCTGCAATCAAAGCCGCCCGCACTCTCGGTAAAGTCGAAATCGATAGGGGCCAAACCGCCTGCAAAGTTCCCGAAGCCGAGCCCGACATCATCAAGTGCCGCCGCGGCGCCCCCTTCGCCCCCAAACGCAAAACCTGCCGCTGCTAGCACCGTGGCGCCGTGCTTCAGCCGGCGTTCTCCACCTCGGCTAGCACCTCGCCCGCACCTCGGTTCTTGCCCCGCCGCCCAACTCACCACTGTTTCGTTGGTATGCAGTTGACCAAACACTGGGCCGCCGAACTTGATGACTACACGATCGACCTCTCGTGGTCGGCCGATGGCACCCAACTCGCGGCCGCATCCGCCGACGGCCCCATCACCCTTTACGCCCTCAAAAACGGCGCGATTCAGCACCAACTCCCCGGTCACGATGACGGCACTAATGTGCTCGCTTGGCATCCCTCCCAACCGCTCCTCGCCAGCGGTGGACAAGATGACACCGCCAAATTTTGGGATACGAGCACCGGACAACAAACCGCCAGCACCACCCTCGGCACATCTTGGGTCGAACACTTGGCCTGGTCGCCCAACGGCTCGACCCTCGCCGCCGCGGCCGGCCGATCCCTCACCCTGCTCAATCCCGACGCATCCATCGGACACCGTTTTTCGTCCGCCCCCAAAACGATCTGCGCCCTCGCCTGGCAACCCGCTGGCGGCTGCCTCGCCTCCGCCTACTTTGGCGGCGTCGTGCTCTGGGACGCCGATGACCACGTCGCCCAGACCGAATTCCCCTACGCCAACGGCATCCACTCCCTCGTTTGGTCGCCCGACAACCGCTGGCTCGTCTCCGGCAACCAAGACCCTAGCGTGCACCTCTGGCGCCCCGAAGACAAAGAGGAGTTCCACATGAGTGGCTACGAAACCAAGGTCAAATTCCTCGACTTCGATCGCACCAGTCGCTGGCTCGCGACCAGCGGCAGCAACGAGTGCTGCGTCTGGGATTGCCAAGGCGCAGGGCCCGAGGGCCGCGAACCCGCCATGCTTCCACACGACGCCCGCATCTGCGCCGTCGCGTACCAAAACCAACACGGCCTCCTCGCCACCGCCGCCGAGGATGGCAGCGTGAAACTCTGGAGCCCCGATCGCGCGAGCCCGCTTCGCGCCACCATTAAGCTACCCAGTGCCGCCACCAAATTCGCCTGGCACCCCACCGACTCTCACCTCGCGATCGGCACCGAGCAAGGCGTGGTCTACGTGCTCAACGTCACTTCCTAATCTACACCCCCGACGCTCCTCTTTCTCATCTTCGGCCTCCCGCGAACAATCCCCCCGCCCAGTCCCCCCTTGATTCACCCGACCCAATTGTGTGAGGGTCCCCCCTAACCATGGCTCCCGACGCCAACGAACATCCCGCGCCTTCGCTGTTTATCAGCTACGCCTCTGAAGACCGCGAAGTCGCTCGCCGACTCCGTGACACGATCAGTGCGCTCGGGATCAACGTCTGGTATGATGAGGACGAACTAATCGGCGGCGATGCTTGGGATAAGAAGATCCGCGACCGCATTCGCGCCTGTGATTATTTCATGCCGCTCATTTCGAAAGCCACCGAGGCCCGGCGCGAGGGCTACTTCCGGCGCGAATGGCGCCAAGCCGCAGAGCGCACCCTCGATATGTCGGACGACGTCATGTTCTTGTTGCCCGTCAACATCGACGACATCTCAGCATACCGTGCCCGCGTGCCCGAACGATTTAACCAAGTGCAATGGACACTATGTCCGACCGGCGAGTCCAACCCCGAACTCGAGTCCCTCTGTGGTCGCATGCTCCGTCGGGAAGACGCGGCCCCCGTCGTGTCCACTCCCCCGCCGCCCCCGAACGCCAAGCCCTCGAAAGCCAAGTCCGACAAATCGCTCCCACCCTATCCACCGCAACCCAAACGCACCGCCGACGAGGCAGCGTGGCTTCACGCCTTCAATCTCGTCGTGTGGATCGTGCGCTGTGCGTATCGGGCCTACCTCGGCTTCCCCCGCGTCCTTCGCTGGATCGTCATCATCTGGTTCGTTAGTATGCTTATTTCACGCTGTAATTCCGACCGCGGAACGGATTACACCCCCTCCAACTCGTCGCCTCAGGACCCGTCCACCGAATCCGCGCCCGCCTCCGGCTTCTCTCCCGAGATCCGGGAAGCAGTGAACAAAGAATTTGGTGGCCTCGAAGGATTAGGTGGCTTCGGCCGCATTATCGGTGCCGTCGCTGACGCCGCCCAGACCGGCCGGACTCTCGCGCTCGTTCCCTTCACGACCACCGCCGCAGACGAAGCCGATAGTGAACGAGCAAAAACCGTTTTCAACCAGCTCATGTCGAGTCTCCGGGCCTTTCGCGAAGACGAGATCGCTCTGAGTCCCCTGTCTCTCGGCACCGATCCTTCGGCGGCGGAACTCGGTTCTCGGATTGCGCGGATCGAATCGCGTTTTCTCCTGACGGGCTGGACCGAGCAATCAGAGACCGACGCCTCAGCTCACCTCCAGATCGTGCTCCACCTTGCCGGTGACCCCGTCGCGGTGTGGACGGGCCGCTACTCCCTCACTGATTCTGATCCGACGGCCATCGCCGACGAAGTTCGGTCCATTATACTCCAGAAGGTTTTTCTTCTTCCCGAAACCGAAGCCGCCTCCGCCGAAGCCGCTCCTATTCCCTAGCGAGAACTGTCCGCTCACGCGTCTATGCACAACCTGATCCCCGCCTTAGATTCGCGCAGTGGAATCGATCCCACCCACACCAAAGCGATCAAGCAGTGGACCACCGAAATCCTCTCTCTCTCCGCAGATGATGTTGTCACCGTCAATGAATCCAGCTGCATCGACCCCGGCTGCCCGCTCGTCGAAACTCAGCTCGTCGTCTTCGCTGCCGACGGCACCACTCGCCGCTGGAAACTCACCCGTCAGCGCTACGCTATCGCCCGATTCATCCTCGAGCAGGCGCTTGCGCAATCGCCCAACTAACTCTACTACTTTTTTCTAATCGTGGAGAACCGGCGAGTGTTTCTAAAAAAGTCGATGTGGTCAGCCCTCGCAGTATGGGTGACGCCAATTGATCTGTGGGCGGCGACCACCAAGACCCACGTCGTTAGAAAGGGAGACACCCTCGCCGCCCTCGGTCGTAATTACGGCACCACCACCAAGGCGATCCAGAGCGCCAACGACCTGCGATCGGATGTCATCAAAGTTGGGCAGAAACTGAAGATTCCCCGCGATGCCACCGCGTCCTCCATCCACATTGTTCGCAAAGGCGAAACCCTCGGAATCATCGCTCGCACCTACGGCACCCGCGTGAGCACCATCAAAAAGGCCAACAATCTCCGCTCCGACCTCATCAAAGTTGGCCAAAAACTGAACGTGCCCGCCGGGGATGGCCCGGCCCTGTCCAGCGGAACCTCTCTGCTTGCCCCCGTCATCGCGGCAACAGATAAAATTCGCGTCGATTCCACCCGTTGGCGCTACATCGTGTGCCACCACAGCGCGATCGAGGCCGGCAACGCCAAGGTTTACGGCTCTGCCCATAAACGTCGCGGCATGGAAAACGGCCTCGCCTACCATTTCGTCGTCGGCAACGGCCAAGACTCCGGTGACGGCGAAATCGAAATTGGACCCCGCTGGCAAAAGCAACTCCGCGGCGGTCACGTGCGCAGCACCCGCGTCAACGACTCCGGCATCGGCATCTGCATCGTGGGTAACATGGAAAACCACCGCCCCACGAACCGCCAAGCTCAAGCCCTCAACCAGCTCCTCGATTTTCTCAAAGACGGCCACACCCGCGCCGGCTCGCAAGTCACCGTTCACAAGTGGGTCGATAAAAACCACACCGTCTGCCCGGGCAAATACTTCCCCTACGACGGCCTCAAACGCTTCGCGTAACCGGTAAAGCCTCTTTCCAGGGGAAGATATTCAGAGTTCAATTGAACTCGAAATACGGCACATTTCTGCCGCAATCGGAGAAATTATTTTCTTAAACAGCCGGTCTCCATGTAGTAACAGAATCTCATTCAAAGTTAGTAAATGAGATTGGGATCTATTCGCAAATTAGGTTTGACGATTCACCTCAATGAGAACGTATCTCATCACGTTCTTTTGCGATTAGGTCTCATCCGCATTAAATTGGATCTGACCTAGTCCTAAAACGAAACTCACTCCGCTCACGAGTGGGTTTCACGGTCAATCGGTCGCCGAGTTTAGTCCCTCGGCCCCCCCCCGTCTTTCGTCTGCCCCCCACTCCTGTGTCCGGCCTTATTTCTCACTCATTTCCTATCCAAATTCTATGTCACTCGCATCACTCCAATCACTGTTAAAACGAGTTCAATTTTCACGCGGCCTCAGCCGCTGTCTCATCCGCCGGGTGATCAGTTCGCTCCTCCTGCTTGGCGGCGCTTCCACCAGCTCAGCTCAAAATAAAGCAGACGAAATCGTTGAGCTCTCCGTCTTCCGCGTCGAAGCCGACCGCCTCGACCAGGACGTCGCCGATCAACTCACTACTTCCCGTCGACTCGGTGATCTCACCACCACCGTTCCCCGTTCAGTCGCCGTCGTCGACCGTTTCCGCATCGAAGATCGTGGAGCCATTAGCATCCAGGACACCCTCAACTACACCCCCGGCGTCACCACGGGGCCTTACGGTTTTGACTCCCGTCTCGACGCCACCCGCATCCGCGGCATCGATCCACTGAAATTCCAAGACGGTTTCCAGTCCCTCTTTGGTTTCTATAACAACACTCGCGCCGACGTCTACACCCTCGAGCAAGTCGAGGCGGTCAAAGACGTCACGTGCCTCGCACCCGGGGTGCTGACCCTCAGCGGATCCATGATTTGGTTCCAACGCCGATGGGCACCACGTCAAGCCAACACCGCGTAATCCTCCCGCGGAAATACGAGCCCACATAGTGCGTCATCCATCATTCTTAAAACTGACCCCGAATCCAATTTCTATATCACGAAGACCAATCCAATCGCCCTTTTAATTTCTGCCCTGCTCGGCTCGGCATCAATCGTTTCCGCCCAAACGTCGACCTCCGACGTCGTCGAGCTCGCTCCATTTACCGTCAGCGCCGATGGAGCTCAGAGCATCCTTCACATCACTCAGCGTGATCTCGAACTGCGCCAAGCGAGCGACCTCGAAGACATGCTATCCCTCGACGCCAGTCTCACCGTAGGCGGCTCCGTCGGTGTCGCGCAAAAGATCTACGTCCGTAACGTTGGCGAGGGCATGCTCAACGTTTCTGTGGATGGCGCGACGCAGTCGGGGTCGCTCTTCCATCACACCGGACGCATTGCGGTCGAGGCCGACCTGCTAAAACGAATCGAAGTGCAACCCGGCGTGGGCAACGCCATCGACGGCCCGGGCGCACTCGGTGGTGCGATCCGCTTTATCACCAAGGATCCCGATGACCTGCTGCAACCCGGCCAGCATCACGGCGCATTGCTGAAGTATAGTCACTATTCCAACACTCGGGGCTACAAAGGCAGTGCCACCGGCTATTCCCGTTTGAACGACCAATGGAGCTCTCTCGTGAGTTTGGTCTACTCTGAACACGACGAAAGCGAAGATGGCGCCGGCAACCGTTTGCTTGGTTCCGATACGCGCCAAAAAGTTTTTATGGGTAAACTCGTCGGTCATTTCGACCACGGGCAATCGCTTCGCCTGAGCTTCGAACAACTTGACGAAGAAGGCACCAAATTACAGCGCCCAGAATGGGGTGTCGGTCCCTTCAATCGCCAATATTACATGGAAACCAGCCGCCGCACCGCGACCCTCAACTACGGCGTCCGACCCGATGAAAACGGCCCGATCAACCTCGACGCCACCCTGAGCTACACCGAGGCCGGCATCCTTCAAATCGCTCGCTGGGGTCCCTACCACGGGACCGTGGAAACCATGCAATTCGATCTCCGTAATACTCAGGCACTGAACACTCACCAACTGATCTACGGCCTCGACTATCGGGCCGATGAAGTTTCCGCCGGTCCCGATACCGCCCCGAATTCGGTCGGCGAAGAGGGCAGCGTATTCGGCCTCTTCACTCAGGATACCGTCGCGCTTTCGGGGCAGTTTGAATTAAACTTCGGTGCCCGCTATGACATCTACGATCTCGAGGATCTCGCGGGCAAGAGATTCGACCAAGCAGGGTTCAGTCCCAACGTGGGCCTGAACTTCCAGGCAACCCCCGAGTTCAGCATCATGGCCAGCGCCGCGACCGCCTATCGTGGCACGCAGATCGCCGATGCCTTTCGGGTCGACATTCACAACAACGATCCCGACCTGAAGGCCGAACAGGCCCAGAACTACGAGTTGCGCTTTCTCTACCAAAAGGAAGGCAGGAGCCTCGAAGCCGGCGCCTACGCTAACCGCATTGAGGACGTCGTATCCAACGATGTGCCGTGGGGCCGCTTTTACACCAACGTGGGTGATCTTAAAACTGACGGTTTCTTCGCCCGCGCCAGCCACTCCACGGCCCATACGTATTTAAGTCTCCAATACAACAGTGCCGACACCACTCTCAACGATCATGTGGGTATCCGCTACCAATACGGCTCGGTCGTATCCAGCATCGGCGACACTTGGGTGGCTGACGTCTCCTGGCAACCGATCCCCGCAGTCAACGTCGGCTGGAACACTCGCGCGGTTCAGGGAATCGACAACATTCCCGTGCCCGTGCGAATCACGGGGGGTTCCAGGGAGCACCATCGACAAGCCGGGCTACGTCACTCATGACTTCTACGCTCGTTGGTCCCCCTCGGCCCTGGAAGGCATCAGCCTATCGGTCACGGTGAAGAACGTCTTCGATAAGCTCCACCGCAACCACGGCACTCTCGAGGACATGACCGCATTCCCAGGCTTCGACGGCGTGGTGGGCCACTACGAGCCCGGCCGCGATGTTCGACTGAGTGCTTCCTACCAGTTTTAACTGACTGACTCGACCCCACTGCAATGATGACTTTCCGCCGATCCATTTTCTGGATTCACCTGACGTCGGGCTTGGTGGCGGGAATCGTCATTGCCATCATGTCCGCGACCGGCATTGCCATCGCCTTTGAAGAAGAAATTCTCACCTGGGCCGACCGCGAGGTCAGTCACATCGGAGTCCCGACAGAAAGCACCCCGAAGCTCCCCCTCGCCGAGTTACGGGAACTCGTTGACGCAGCGCATCCCGATTACCACCCGACCATGGTGATGGTGCACCGTGATTCGGCCCAAGCTTACACTTTTCTCAAAAGATGGCATGACCCGCTCTACGTGAACCCATTCACGGGAGAAACTAAACAGACCCTGAGCGGGCAGATTCAGGATGTCATTCACGTGCTCGAGGCGATCCACCGTTGGCTTGGCCTGCAGGATGACCTCTACCCTACCGGCCGCCTCATTACTGGAATCTGTAATCTCGCCTTCGTCGTGCTTTGCGTGACCGGAATTTACCTGTGGTGGCCCAAGGTGATGCGGGGGACGGTCTGGCGTCGGGCACTTTGGTTTTCAAAAAATCGCACCACCCGGGCCCGCGATTTCAGCTGGCACAATGTGATCGGAATCTGGTCGCTGCCCGTGCTCACCGTCCTCGCCGTGACCGCCGTAGCGATCTCTTTCGCCTGGGGGCACAGCTTAGTCTTTCGGTTCTTCGGCGAGGAAGCCCCGGAGTCGCGCAACTACGGTATGATGGCGGTCCCGCCTCAGGTGGTGCCTTCCCCCGCTCTGGGCTCAACTCGCCTACCATTCGAAACCTTAATCAATGAGGTAAAAATCGACTTCCCCGAATGGCAATCAATAGAACTTCAGTTCCCCCCCGCAGAACAGGTCGCCGGCACCGTTCCGGTTGCGCCCATCAATCTTGGAGTCATTCTACCAGACTACATGCCGAGCCGGGCTTACGTTCCCGTCGAGTCGGATCCTTTCACCGGCGAGATTCTCCAGGCCGTGCATTTTACCAATCGGAGTCCAGGTCTGCAGACTCGGGTATGGATCCGATTTTTGCACACCGGCGCCGGCCTTGGCTTACCCGGTAAGATCATCGCCAGCTTCGCGAGCTTGGGCTCACTCGTCCTCGTCTACACCGGCTTCGCTCTGGCGTGGCGCCGGTTTTTCGCCCGGAAACCCGGCCGCCTCACGGCCTCCTAGGCAAACGGATGCCACTCATCTTCTCTTCAATCTATTCACATTTTAAATCTATATTGCGACTGAGTCCCAGTCGTAAGTGTTTCTAATGATCACGCCACTCTCCTGCGAAATCTACGCCCCCTCGAAAGCCAAGGCCGAGGAGCTCTCCCGCATCCTCAATCGCTGCGCCAAAGAAACCTCCCAATCCGTTATCCTGCGATCTCATCGGATACCGCGGAATGAACGGAGGAGCACACCGACGATTACGCTAAACCTCCCAGTTGAGGCTGCTTCCACCCAACACCTCGCGTGGTGTCTGACCTGCCGGCTCACCTGTTTCTGCCCCGACGTGCGTGTAAGCGTCCTCGTCCTCGGATCTGATGCCTTCCGCTCTGAACCAGCAAACACCGGGAGCCACCTCGAGGCCCCCACGTCTCTTTGGGCATAGAAACCCCGATCCATTCCCATGAAAAGCCATCCAAAACGTCACGAAGAGAACGATCGATTCATCCTAGCCGTCAGCGCGGCGCTCATCGGCGTCACGACGTTCATCGTGCTGATCCATCTGGGCAGCGCCTGACCATTTTCCAACCATGAAAACCAACTCATTCCTCATGAAACAACTCTCTCAACTTACGGCCGTTGCGCTCCTCTTCAGCAGCGCGCTTTCCGCTCAAACCACCCAGTCCAGCGAGGTTTCGTCCGCCGAATCCGCCATCCAACTCCCGGTCGTCGTCATCTCCGCCACCCGCACCGAGCGTTTGATCGACGAAACCCCTGGTTCGATTATATCGATCCCTCTCGGCATCGATCCCATCACCGACTTCGCTACGCTCGCCCGCCGCGAACCCTTGGCCGATGTGCCGTTCCAGGCGTTCGGTTCCGATAGCTTCATCCCCTACCAACGCGGAGGAAACCTCGGCTACAACCTGCGTGGCATCGAAGGCAATCGGGTCCTCATTCAGGTCGACGGCATCCGCGCTCCCGACGAGTTCACGCTCGGCGGCAGTGAGCCCACCGGGCGCGACTCCCTCGAAACCGAGTTACTCGAACGCGCTGAAATCCTGCAAGGCTCTGCCTCTGCGCTCTACGGCACGGATGCTTTGGGCGGCGTGGTGAGCTTCACCACCAAAAACCCCGAGACGGTTCTCCGCGGAAGTTCCACCGCCCTCGCTTACAAAGGAGCCTACTCCTCGGTCAACGATAGCTTCAGTCACACCATCACCGGCGCCGCCACGGCCAACGCGCTGAGCGCCGTGCTTGTCTACTCCCGGCGCGATGGCTCGGAGTCCAAAAACAACGGGAGCATCCCCCCCAATCCCGCTGACCTCCAAAGCGATGCCATCCTCGCCAAACTCGTTTGGCAGCCCTCACCAGCACATCGGCTCCGCTTCACCGCCGAGAATCTTGATCGCACGGTCGATGTCGAAATCGACAACGCCGAAATCACCTCACCATTCCTCGGCACCATCGAACGCGTCGAAACCGAATCGCTGACTCAACGTTTTCGCACCGGCCTGGATTACCGATTCATCCCCGCCCACGAATCCATCGTGTTCGATTCACTCAGCCTCAGTCTCTACCAGCAGGATTCAGTCGCAAAGGATAATAATATCCAAGTCCGCGCCGCCCCTCGTTCCCGCCTTCGCGATGCCGAAACCGCGTTTCACAACGACACCACCGGCGGCTCCATCGCCGCCGTGAAAAGTTTCGATTCAGCCGGCGCCAAACACCGCTTGGCCTACGGCGTGGAATCCAATCGCACCGCGACCAGCAAGAGTTTCCTCCGCACTCAGACCACCAGTATCTCGACCTTTACGGATGCCCCGCGTATGGCCGATACGGATACGACACGCACCGGGGTCTACCTGCAGGATGAAATCGAATGGAAACTTTCCGCCGAGCGGTCGTTTCTGCTGATTCCCGGCGTTCGGGTCGATCGTTTTGAGCTCGCCCCCGACAACACGCCGGCCTACCTCGCGACGACCGCTGGCCAGTCCGCTCCGAAATTTAATGACACGGCCGTCGCGCCCAAGCTCGGTGCCCTCCTCGGGATCACCGATGGCCTGAACGCCTACGCGCAATACAACCATGGCTACCGCTACCCCAGTGCGGAAGAGCTGACGGCCACCTTCACCAATGTCGCATTTGGCTACAAAACCATTCCCAATCTCAACCTTCAACCCGAGACGAGCGACAGCTACGAATTTGGGCTGAAGGGGAAGATCAACGCGGCCGTCAGCGTACGCGCCGCGGTTTTCCACAACACCTACGAAAACTTCATTGCACAATTTCTCTCGACCGGTGCATTCGACCCCAACTTCCCCGCAGGCATCTTCCAAACCCGCAACGTCGGCGAAACCAATATTCGTGGCTTCGACCTCTCCACTACCATCGATGGCGGCGAACTGACCGCAGCGCTTTCCGCCTGGACCGCCACTTTTGCATTCGGTTGGAGTGACGGCCGCATCCGCGACGAAAACCAAACCACGTGGCGTCCCCTCGACTCGATCTCACCGTGGCAAATCTCCACCGGTCTCGCCTACACTCCGCGGAACCAACCGTGGGGCGCCCGCATCGGCGTCGAACAAGTGGGCAAAAAAGACGCCGACGAAATCGACGGTGATCCCACCGTTCGTTTTCTCACCCCGTCCTACACCACGGTCGACTTGACCGCCTGGTGGCGCCTCAACGATCAGGTCTCTTTCAATCTCGGACTCTACAACCTAACCGACGAAAAATACTGGCGCTACAACCGCGTGCGCGGAGTCCGCGCGGCCAGCCGCGTGCGCGGAGTCCGCGCGGCCAGCACCTCGCAGTTAGAGCGGCGCACGGCCCCTGGATTTAACCCGGCATTGAGCGCCAACTTCCGCTTCTGACCTCTCAAGATGAACTCATCATCCTCCCCCATCAAACATCGCCTCCAGGCCGGGTTACTGAGCCTGTTGCTGATCACTCCTGCCTTCGCCCATATCGTGCGCATCGAACCCACGACGACGGGGCAGCTCGTGATCCTCTTCGGTGAACCCGGCGAGAAAAGCGAAACCTCACCCGGCCAGCTCGACCTCCTGTCGCTCCCCATCACGTGGACCCCCACCGACACCAAACCGGTGCTGCAACCCGTCACCAAACAAACGGAGCACTTCTCCCTCACCGCCGAGACCACCAACAAACCTGTTCTAGCCGAAACGCAATTTCCCGCCTTCAAACGGGGATCACATCCCGCGAGTTGGCCGCAGTTCTACCAGCGGTGGCATCCTGTAGGCACCGCCATAACAGCTCAGCCCGGACTCACCTTCGACATCGTGCCGACCGACGAAGCCGGAACGTTTCGCATCTACTTCCGCGGCCAACCTCTCGCCGGAGTCGAAGTCGACGTAGCCCACCGGGGCGCAGGCATCGGAGCCCATCTCGTTTCCGACGAAAACGGCACCCTCACCTACACTACCGATCACCCCGGACTCGTGATCATGACCGCCAACCACCAAGAGCCGTTCTCCGGCTTCACCCGCGGCCAGCCCGACGAAGTCATCAGCCACAATATCGCCCTGACCTGGGCCCATCCCGAATCCTCTGCTCAACCAAAATGACCATCAAACTTCCCTGTCTCGCTATCCTCGCCGCCGGCCTACTCCTCGCCGGCTGCGAAACCACGGCGCCGTCCGCCGCGTCTTCCCCCGTGTCCGCTCCCGCCATGGGAGCGGACGTCAGCACGTCCTACGTATTCGGTTGGGGCAATCAACCCACCAACCTTGCTGATCCGCGCGGTGGCACCTCGCGGGGTGCACCGGCAACCCTCGCTCCCGCCCGAGCACTTCCCCTCCCCGGCGTGAGTGCTGCGGCCAACAAATTTGACCAAGACCGGGCCGCGATCCTCGCGATGGCGGGCGACTATAAAGTCAGCTTTCATTTCATGGAAAGTGTCAGACTCACGCCCGATTTTAAAGTCGGGCCTCCCTACCACTCTTGGGCCACCGAAAGGGTCCATGTGCTCGTGGACCACGGCGACTCCATCAGTCTACAACACACCCTCGTCATGTTCCTTCTTCAAGACGACGGTTCCATGTCTGAACCGATTTTGATGAAACACTGGCGACAAGATTGGGCCTATGAAGACACCGATCTGCACACCTACCGGGGTGATAATACCTGGGCCCGCCAGACCCTTGAACCCGCGGCGGTTCAAGGCGCTTGGACCCAGTCCGTGTGGCAAGTCGATGATTCCCCTCGCTACGCAACCTACGGCAAATGGGACCACTCCGGTAATCAATCGGTCTGGTCGAGCGCTGACTTCTGGCGCCCCCTCCCCCGCCGCGAATACAGCGTGCGAGCCGACTACAAAATCATGGCCGGAACTCACCGTATCCGTATTACGCCTACCGGTTGGTTCCACGAACAACGTAGTCTCAAGCAAGTAGAGACTGAAGCTGATGCCAATCCACCGACCTACCTCGCCGAAGAAATTGGTCTCAATCGTTACGAGCGCATCACCTCACCCGCGCTGACGGCGGCCGACGAATATTGGGCCAAGACTTCCCGCTACTGGGCGAGCGTGCGCGAAGCCTGGCAGGATGTCTACGCCGAGCACGATCGCTTCTCGCTGCGTTCGAAGGTCAACGGCCAACGTCTTTACGAAGTCCATTTCGCCTACGCCGGAAAACTCGAGAGCGAGGATATCCTGATGGTGGAAGACGATGTCCTCCACGCCCACGAAACCGTGCACCTTTTCCTCGATCCCAATGCTAACGATACCGCCAGCGACTACTGAAATCTAGCTGCCAATTTTCACCGCCAACTTGGAGAAAGGCTTACCTAGTCCTCCGACGAGGTAAGATTGGCATCTTCCTCCTGCCCCCACCGGTTCAACCGCTTAGAATTCTTATCCCATGGCATCCGTTGTCACCGTATCCGAGCCCCCGTGTATTAATCCATTCCAGACTGTAGCCCCGCGTCTTTGGCGCGAAAACGGGGGGAAATCGACCCGCACCCGCCACGTGATTGTGCGAGTCGTCGCGACGCCGACTCAACCGTTCACCTTCGATCGTATCCTGCCTCTCCTTCAGGCCGAAAAGGGTAAATCCTCCCCCCCCTTTACCGCACGCTGGCAGAGTTGGAGCTATTCGGTTTCATCCGTTTAGCAATCAGACTTCCCGACGAACAGTGCTACCCCTTCATGAATCAAAACGAGATCGGTAAGACGATCAAATCGACCATGGTGGTGGATGGCCCATGTGGCCGCCGGCACTACCTGCCTGCTGATCGTTTTTTAATCACTACCGACCGTCTTTCTCCAGCAGGTTTTGAGGCGCATAAATGTGATCGAAGCATCGCCGCAAAATGCGTTCCCCGCGGTGCTCAATAAGCCCCATGGGGCTTCGATTCCCCGATCCACAATCTCTTCGCCCTCCGCCTTGAATCAGGAAAAAAACCGGCTCCAGAGCGCCTCACCTCCGGTCTTAGCAGTGCCCGCCTTTAGGGAGGCGAAGGCCGCAGAAGTCTCCTGCGTTTTCCGCCCTGTGGCGCAGGAGCATCTCGCTTTCGGGGCCGAAACCGTAAAAATTCAGCGACAACGGCAACGCCTCGGCTTGACGCTCGCGCTGGCGGCTTTTCGAACTCCTGCGCCCGCGAAAAACACTCCGCCCGTGAGGTGGCCGATTGAATCGTATGCCCAGGCCGCCGTGCTCATACGCGGGCGCATTGATTTTCAAATTCCCGACCGGGCCAGCGGCTTCGATTCAGTTGCTGGTGCGCAACGAGGGATCCGTCTCACGGGCGGTAGAGTTACGCCTGCGAGGCTTTGCGCGAACAAGGCGATTTGCCGAGATGTCGGTCGCATGCTCCGACGGTGTTTCTTGGCGGCTGCGTTCAGCTTCCCATTTTTGCCTAGAGCAGAAGCGGGCCAAGGCATCACCCCGCCCGGAGACGTTTGAGGAGGTGTTCCTGTGGCTAACGATTGAGTGCTGGCCCGTGCTCGGACCGCTGTGGGCCGATGCTGTGGCGAAGGGGTAGACGGTTTCACGCTGCCCCTCCGACGCCACCGAGCAGGGCTTTGAGTTGGAGTTGGTGCTTGGAGGCTTCGCGCCGATGTTGGAGAATGCGCGCTGCGGACTCCGCTTCTGGTCTTGGGCTATGTTCGGACATGGCTAT
>Ga0075109_1000165_pt1 | contig 47032 bp, 52 predicted proteins | sample AntAceMetag02UKD_FD_69798 | JGI IMG/M metagenome (GOLD analysis project Ga0075109, IMG submission 69798) | Saline lake microbial communities from Ace Lake, Antarctica - Antarctic Ace Lake Metagenome 02UKD | ecosystem: Environmental > Aquatic > Non-marine Saline and Alkaline > Saline | place...
CAAAGCGTCTGCAATCGATGCGCGGTGCTCGACGGCGGGCGCTTGGTTTACCTCGGTTCCACCAACGAAGGCATCAGCCGGTATTACGCGGCGACCCAAGCCGCGCGCTCAAATCCTGCCAGCGGTTCGAACGCCGCCGCAGGGGCCGTCGTCGCGCCAGCGAGTAAGGTGACTATCGAGGGCGTCATGGTGGGTGGAGGGTCGGGACCTCAAGTGAGTTCGGGCGCCGCGTTGAAGATCAAGTTGAGCTATCGCGCGGCCGCACCGGTGGCCGGCGTCGCGTGGGGATTTTCGGTCTGGAGCGACGATCAACAGGTGCGACTGGGCACCGCGACGTCATCCTGGGATGCGGTCAAATTGGATCTGCCGGCGGGGACCGGGGTGCTGGAAGCGGTGTGGCCAAACTGCCCGCTCGTCGCCGGAGCTTACCATCTTAAGGGAGGTATTTATGACGCGGATACGTCATGGCCGTTGAGGCGGTTTGGTTGGGATGATGCGCCGGTGCCGTTCCGGGTGGAGGGACGAACGAGTGAGGCGGATAATCGTCGAATTTCCGACGGCGACTTGATCGTGTTGGACGTAGCGTGGAAGTGAGATGGGTGCCACGGCGGTTATCATTCGTAGCTGCAATGAGCAGGAGCTGATCGGTCGTTGTCTGGAGGCGGTGTTAGCCCAGCACCATCCGCAGTTTGAGGTGATTGTGGTCGATTCAGGTTCCACGGACCGCACCCGGGAAATCGTTGCGAGTTTCCCGACTGTGCGATTGGTGCCGATGGCGTCGGCGGATTTCACGTTTGGGCGGGCGTTGAACCTGGGCATCCGGGCGGCGGCGGCTGGCACGGAATTTCTCGTGTTCTTGAGTGCGCATGCCGTTCCTCGCCAAAATGATTGGTTGGCCCGATTGGTCGCGGCGTTGGACGACGATGCTGATGTGGTGGGAGCGTATGGTCGGCAGGAGCCTTGGCCGGAGCATCTCAACAATCGTATTGTCCGATATCTGGCGGCGCACGGCTATCGCGAGTGTTACGGAGAAAAGTCGTTCAGGACTCGGGAAGGCGGCTATTTTTCCAATGCGAATGCCGCGATCCGGGTCCGGGATTGGGAAGAGCTCCCTTTTGATGAAAACCTTCCCTACACGGAAGACGGGTTGTGGGCGAAAACGATGCAGCAGCGGGGCCGCGTGATCGCCTATGTGGCGGAGTCGACCGTGTGGCACTCGCATCCCGATTCGATGCGACAGTTTGTGCATCGTCGCCGGCTCGAAGAGCGGGCCAAGGTGCTACTCGAGGGCGATGCGGTGCAGCGATTTGGCTGGGTTGATTTCGCCAAAGCGATTGCCCGAACGTGGCGTCATCAACTGGGACGATTGGTGATGCGCCGGGCGGCCTTGCGAGATTGCTTCAACGCCGGGTTGGTTGAAGGGTTGATGGCCTCGACCATGGTAATGGAACGCAGAAAACTTCCCCGATCAGAGAAAAAAATATGAAACCCAAGGTCGTATTTATTCTGCTGGATGCGTTTCGCGGTGATTACATCAACCCGGTCGATACGCCGTTTCTCCATGCGCAAAGTCAGCAAGGTGTCTTTGGCCGAAAAATGAAAACGACGGCGGGTTTCTGTCAGCGCACGACAGTCGTCACGGGCAGTCGCGGGGAGTCCAACGGCAATTTCACAATGTTCGCGTTTGATGAAGAGCATTCGCCCTATGCCTTTCTGCGAAACAAAAACCCCGGTCGTAGTCTGGGCGTGATGGAACGCGGGCTCGCTGCGCTGCCGAGCACTCCTCGATTCACACGGGTAAAACGGGTGCTCCATCGGCACTTGGTGGAACGCCCGAAAATGCGTTTGAGAACGAGAATCCGTCAGCAAGCGGAACAGGCGGGAGGCAACGCTCCGGCCGGGTTTATTCCTTTTGATCTGCTCCCGCAGCTGAGTGTGCCGGAGGATGAAAAACCAATCCATCTGCCCGGGGCGGGCACCGTGGAGAGTATTTTCGACGTTTTGACGGAGGCCGGTATCGCCTACGACTATCTGTTGTATCCGGTGATTGAGCTGGCGGACGATGCTGTGCTCGAGGCGGTCCTGCAGCGCCGCGATAATGAGGCTCGGTTGGTGCTCGCGCAGTTTTCCGACTCCGATTTCCAAGTGCACCACTGCGGGCCTTCGTCGCCGGAACGCCGCAAGATCGCCGCTGAGATTGATCGCAAGCTACGTGAAATCCACACGCATTACGGGGAAGGGCACACTTGGGTAATCATCGGCGATCACGGGATGACGGATGTCACCAGCGAGCTGGATGCGAATCGCATCACCGACGATGCGGCGCGCGCTACGGGAGCAGTAAGGGGGAAGGACTACTTGGTCTTTCTCGATTCTACGATGGCGCGGTGGCGCTGGCTCACCCCGCGAGGCGAGGCCATGGCGGTGGGGTTGGCGGCTCATGTTGAATTGAAATCGCGCGGTCGATTCGTCGATGATGCGTTGGCGAAGACGCACGCGATCCCTCGCCATGACCGACGGTTTGGCGACTTGATCTGGTGGGCCGATCCCGGCGTGTTGGTTTTTCCCGATTACTTCCACGGTCCCGAAGACCACAACCAAGGCATGCACGGTTACGATTCGAACCACCCGGACATGAAAGGGTTTTTCCTCGCCTGTGGTCCCGGCATCGAACCCCGGGAGTTGACCGATGCCGACCTGACCGATGTGTGCCCTACCTTGTGTGGTGCGCTGGGTGTGCGAAATCCTGATGCCGCGACCGGCCGCTCTTTGATTGACTGACGAGAAGACGGTTACGATGGGAACTTATACGCGACGCGCTGAGCCGGAGATCGATGCCATGGTCGAGGAACATGTAGCGAGCGCGGTGGCGGCCATCGTCGAGCTGGCACCCTCCGCTCGGGCCGTTTATCTGAGCGGTGGTTTTGGTCGGGGCGAAGGCACGGTGCGGCAAGTCGGGGGGCAATGGATCCCGCTCAACGACTACGACTTTATTGTTATGGATGATCCGACTGTGACCCAACGGGAGGTCGGCTACGCGTTGGGTCGGCGACTTGCGGACGACATGGGTTTGGACGCGGTTGACATCGGTTGGATGTCGCCCGCGAACCTGCCGACGGCGGCGGTGACCATGGACAATTACGATTTCCGCTACGGGGCACGATTGCTGTGGGGCGAAGAATCGCGATCGGTGATGCCGCTATTCCCCGAAGGCGCGTTACCGGTATTCGAATTGGTGCGACTGTTATGTAACCGCGCCGCGGGACTGCTCAGTGCCACGCTCCCCGAACATCCGAACAGTGCCGACTACGCGGTCGTGCAAGTGATCAAAGCAGGCATGGCGTTGGGGGATGCGGTGGTAGCCGTGCGAGATCAATACCATCATCTAGCGCAGGAGCGATTGGAGCGTTTTCAGCGATTGGCCGCCGACGGTTCACTGCCGGAATGGATGACGCCGGACGCGGTGGCGTTCGTGATTTCAGCTTATCAAGCCAAGCTGCTAGATCCTGCCGACGTGGGGGCGATTTCGCCCACGAGGTTTAGCGAACTCCTCGTCCACGCATTCCGGATGCTGGTGGCGCACGAGACCGGTCAGTCGTGCGAGGGATTGCCTCAAGCAGAGGCTGATGCGCGCCGTTGTTTTGGCACCGCTAAAGGGGGAGTGATTCGAGGAGTGGGCCGAGCGTTACGGGGTCGGCATTGGGCTTATTTATTCGGCAGTCATTTCGCGATGTCCCGGTGGGTGCTGATTTCGCAGATCGCCCTATTCGAAGCGCAAGGGCGCGGCGACGCGGCAATGGGCTCGACCTACCGTCGACATTTCTGGTGGGTCCCGGGAGCGTGGAATAATCCGCCGAATGCGGTGGGCACCGTGAAGTTATGGGAGACTTTCTGCCATGGATGATCGGGCGCAAAATAACCGAGTGGCAGGAGGTTCCGCCCCGGTAACGCGTTATCTGGTTTGGGCACCCGGTGGGCGATTTGGGGGGTGTGAATCATACGCGCGGTCGATTGCGGAATTCGTGCGACGTTCGGGATGGGAGGTCACGATCCTGTGCAGTCACCGGCAAACGGCGGATGCGTTTCGGGAGCGATTGCCCGAAGCTAAGATTGTCCTGCTCACCCAGTTCCGCCTGCCCGTGGGTCTGAAGGGTCATGAGAGAATCATGAACCTAGTGGAGAGTTTGCGTTGTGGTTGGTATCTCCTCGGGCACCGCCCCGATATCGTCCATGCCGCGTTGCCTTGGCATATCCATAGCATCGGATTCGTCAAAAGCTGCACCTGGCTGAAGTTGCGGGCGCTGGTCACTATTCAGCTGTGTGCCGCGGGCCACGTGCCCGGACCGCACTACATCAAAGCGTATCGATCAGCGCGTGATGCGGGCATTCGATTCGGCGCGATTTCTGAAGATAACCGGCGACTGCTCCAAAACTATTACGGCCTGCGGGCTGAGGAGGTGCCGGTCATTCGGAATCGTCCCTTGCTGTCATCGCCGCCCGCGTTGGATTCCGCAACCCGGTCCCAGCTACGGCGCAGTCTGGACTTGGCTGACGACCAAGCGATGATCCTTACCGTCGGGCAATTTTTTCGGCAAAAGGGCTACGATTTGATCATTCGTGCGATCCCGGAAATCGTGCGCCGGTTTCCGCAAGTCGTGTTCGTCTGGGCGGGCGAAGGGGAGGAGCGCCAGCAGCTCGAGGCGTTGGCTGATCGCGTGCAAGTGCGCGATCGGATTCGGATGCTCGGTTGGAGAGATGATGTTCCTGCGTTGCTGCGAGTTGCGGACGTTTTCCTTTTTCCGACGCGTTACGAAGGCGAGAGTTTCGCCGTGCTCGAAGCCGTGGTTGCCGGGGTTCCGGTGGTCGCTTCTAACGCCAGTGGAATTCCGGAGTTGTTGCGCGATGGGGAGGATGCGCTGCTCTTTCCCGTGGACGATGTGGAGGGGTTGATCGCCGGAGTGATTGCCGTGCTGGACCAGCCCGCCCAAGCGGCGGCCCGGGTCCAGCGCGCGAAGAGCCGCCTCGATAGCTATACTCACCAAAACATGCTCGAGGACACGCTCGCGTTGCTGCAAGACGTCGCCCAAGTTTCGGCCGGAGAGGGACGCCTACGTTGATGCCCCAAAACATGCCCGCAGATCCCCAGCTCAGCCGCCGTCGTTGCCTCGTGATTCGTTTCGCGGCGGCGTCGGCCTCGGGCCACGGGGGCCAACGACGCTCATGCCAAATCGATCAGCGTTTGCGGGAGGAAGGCTTCGATTGCGAAGCGTGGCTCGTGCCGCCGCGCAATCGTTGGCGATGGTTGCGCAATTTGGCGCGTCACGGCCTCGCAGAGTTGATCAAATTGCGGCGTCTGGGGTTCACCGTTCGAGGTGCCCTCGAGGTGGCTATGCAGTATCCGGATCTGGAGCGGATCGACGCCTCCCGATACGACCGCGTCGTGATCGAGGCCACTAATTGTGCGGCCGCGACGATATGGGCGCACCGGCAGGGACTGGATGCCGTCGCTTATCCGCACAATGTCGAATGCCTCGTCGATCCGTTCGTGGGCTCGCCCGCCGTGCCGCGGCGCTTGGCGCTCCGCTTGATCGACGAAGTGGCGACGCTGAAGCTGGTGGACGAAGTGCACACGATATCAGGGGAGGACGCTTGGTTTTATGCTCAATTTGGGATTCGAGCGTCGGTTTTCCCCTATTCCGCCATCGCGACATCTTCCGTTACGGCGCGCCAGCCATGCTCCCATCGCCACCGTATCCTGGTCATGGGGACCGCGACGAACCCGCCGACTGCGCATGGCATCGAGCAGGTGATCGCGAATGCGCCGCCGGTGGAAGGGGTGATTTACACGATTGTGGGCGCGGGTACCGAACGCTTCCGGGCTGCGGCCATGCGGGAGGATGTGGAAATCTGTGGGCGAGTGTCTAACGCGCGGTTAATCGAATTGTATTCAGAGACGCGTTACGCCTTGTGTTACCAAGAGTTTGGCTCGGGCCTGCTGACCCGGATTGAGAATCTGCTGACGGAGGGTATTCCAGTTTGGGCCAACCGGCACGCGGCGCGAGGATATGCGCCGCGGCCTGATCTGCATGTTTTTGAAAATTGGGCGGAATTTGCCACTGCAATCAGCGCCGAGTGATTTGGACCCCATGAAGACCCCTTGGCTTAGCCTCATCACGATTACGAAGGATGATTCGGAAGGACTGGCGCATACGCTCGCCAGCACGACCGCACTGCGGGAGGCGGGGGTTGAACAGCTGGTGGTCGATGGGAGTGAAGCGGCCGCGACCGCCGGTGATGACCTGGCCTCTTCGTCGCCGGAAAACGGCGTACGGGTGTTGGCCCGTCCGGCGCGAGGAATCGCGGACGCGCTTAACGCGGGCCTCGCTGAAGCCACGGGAGAATGGGTTTGGTTTCTGAATGGAGGAGACTGTGTGGACCCGCGCCTCAAGCCGACCTTTCTGTCCAACTTGCTTGCGGCCAGCGGAGCCCGCGTGGTGATCGGGGGAACGACCTACGCGGGCGAGGCAGCGCCCCGCATGGCGCCTCCGGGCCACTTGCGTTGGCCCCCTTTTCGTTCGTGGATTCCTCACCCCTCTACCTTAGTGCGCCGCGAGATGTTCGAGCGGCATGGCGGGTTCGACGAGCGGTATAAGATCGCGATGGATTATGAATGGTGGCTCCGCGCGATCCCCACCGGAATCGACGTCGATGTCATCAGTGTTCCCTTTGCGGTATTTGCGCTAGGAGGAGTTAGTCAACGGCCCGAAAGTCTACCGGTATTGAAGAGGGAGAAACGCCATGCCTTGCGGCGGCACCAGGCGGGGTTGGTGAAAACGTGGTGGAGTGCGAGTATCAGGCTCTGGCGCGCCTGGAGCCTCGGTTGGCTGGGGCGGCGGCTTCCTCGATCAGAACGGGGGCGGGATGAATGAGCCCGAGCGGTGGTTCGTTATCGCGCACGAGGTGACGAATTCCGGCGCGTCGAGAATGCTGTTACAGATTCTCGCAGGCGTGAAACAACGGCGCGGCGATGCTTGGAGTTGTGAAATCTTGATGCGTCGCGGTGGCGAGCTCGAAGCGGAGTTCGCGCGACTGGGCCGCGTTCATTTTCTACCGCACCGCTGGGCGGAGGGACGGTCGTTTCGGGCCGGCGTGCTGCGGAAATTTCTGGATCGTCCGTGGTTGCAGCCGAGACGGCTTGCTCGCTGGTTGCCGGAATTGAAAGCCGGAGGATTCGATCTCGTTTACAATAACTCAGCGACGAACGGTTATCTCGTTCCGGCCGCGCGAAGCTTGGGCTGCCCGGTCGTCACCCACGTGCATGAATTGGCGGCTTCGATGCGACGGTTTAATTCGCCGGCCGCGCTCGACCAGACGATGACGAATACGGATCATTTCATCGCAGTCTCGGCCGCGGTGGGGACGGATATCGCCGCCTGCGGCGTGCCCTCTGATCGGATACAGGTGGTGCATAACTTCCTGCCGGAACTTCCCGGGGAGGCGACGGAGGCCGGGCGTCGACGTCGGCGCGCGGAGCTCGGCTTACCGGCGGACGGCCACATCGTGACGGGCTGCGGACATATCGATCCCATCAAAGGGGTGGATCTTTTTGTGGAGATGGCTGCTGGGTTGGTTGCGCACGTTAGCGAACCCGAGAAACTCTACTTCATCTGGCTGGGGGGCATCACGGATGCGCGTTATACTCGCTGGGTGAAGGAACAGGCCCGGCAGAGCGGGATTGAGGATCTCATTCGTTTTGTCGGACACGTGCCACAGACCGATGCGTGGATGGAAGCGAGTGACGTCGTGACGGTGACCTCTCGCCAAGAGAGCTTCAGCTTGGTGGCGCTCGAAGCGGCGGCGCGGGGCTGTCCGGTGGTGGCGTTTAAGGGGGCGCGGGGAGTGGGGAGCGTTTTAGGGGAGCACTCCCGGTTGCTGGTCGCGGAGCACGATGTTGCCGCGATGGTTGCACTGGTCGCGGGACTCTTGGCTGATCCCGCTCTGCGACAACGCGAAGGGCGTGCGTTGCGGGGTAGAATTGGGGCCAATTATCTGGCGCCGCATGGCATCAAATCAGTGCTCGCCGTCACGGATGAAGTGCGGGCAAGTCATCGAAAGTAAATGGAGATGACGGACCCAACAACGGCTGGTGGAGTGGTGGTAACGTATCATCCCGACGCTGCCGCACTCGAAAACCTGACGCACATGGTGGCGGAGTGCGGTCGGCTAATCATCGTGGACAACGGTTCCTCGCCGGAGACGCAGCAACAGCTAGCGAAGGTGGCCGGCGGCGAGCTGATTGCGTTTGCAGACAACCGCGGGGTGGCCGAGGCGTTAAACACCGGCGCCCGACGGGCGATGATCCAAGGTATCCAATGGTTGGTGACATTCGATCAGGACAGCCGACCCGTCGCAGGCATGGTGGCGGCGCTGCTGGCAACGGCGCAGCGAGAACCGGGCGCCGCGGTGGTGGCGCCACGGATTCTCGAGCAAGGAGGCACGGGCCCGGCCTACCGTTGGGTGCGGCGTAATCCGCGTTGGCCTGGCCTTTTTCAGCGCGTCTACTGCGAAGCGAATGATCTCCCGGCGGTGACCATGGCAGTCACGTCGGGATCGCTCGTCGAGCTCGCGCAGTGGCAGGAGCTAGGTGGGTTCGATGAAGCGATGTTCATCGATTACGTTGATGTAGACTACTGTTTGAAGGTGCTGCGATCCGGGCGCAGCATTGCCGTGTCCGCCGAGGCTCGGTTGCTGCACGAGCTCGGTGCCCGCCGGTCTCGCGAGTGGTGGGGGCATGATTTTCGCCCGACCAACCACGCGGCGTTTCGTCACTACTACATGGCTCGGAATCGGGTGAGAATCTGGCGTCGCCATGCAGTTGCGGTTCCACATTGGGCAATTTTCGATTTCTGTTTCGCCAGTTACAATGCTCTGCGGATTGTCCTCTTGGAGTCCCACAAACGAGCGAAGGTGAAAGCGCTAATTTTGGGTATGTGGGATGGATTGAGAGGGCGGTCCGGTTGTTGTCCGGTGGGGCGGTGGCAGGTGTTTCAGTCGCCGGATTCGAAGTAGGTCGGAGGGACGGGCCCGGATAAGAATCGCCCATCGCTTCGGTGCTGTTTACGGCCTTTGTCATGCCCGTTCTTTCCATCATCATTGTTGCGTATAAATCGCGACCGGAGATCGAGGCCTGTTTGGTGTCGCTGCCGCGGGAAATCGATGGGCGGTCGGTGGAGGTGATCGTGGTGGATAACTTTCCGGCGGATGGCACCAGTGCATTTGTGCGCGAGTCGTTTCCGGAGGTTAGCGTGATTGAAGCTCCGGAGAATCTCGGGTTCGGGGCGGGTAACAATGCGGGTTACGCCCGGAGCACGGCCGAGTGTGTCCTGTTCCTCAATCCCGACACGGTGTGCAACGAGGCGGCCTTGGCGCATTTGCTGCGACGCGCGTTGGCCGAACCAGATCTCGGCGTGATTTCTCCTCGTCTGGTGCAGGCGGATGGGACGATGGACTTGGCGTGTCGGCGATCCCTCCCGACCGCGTGGGATGGATTTTGTCGGGCAAGCGGACTTGCGGTAAAATTTCCCCAGTCCAAGTGGTTCGCCGGTTACAATCTGACTTTTCGGGCGGACGACGGCACTTACGACGTTGGGGCGGTCAATGGTGCTTTCATGCTCGGCCGCCGCGCCGTTTTTGAACAGGTGGCCGCACCGGCTTCACCTTTGATTTTCGACGAGACGTTTTTCATGTATGGCGATGATCTCGATTTGTGCGCGCGCATCGCCAAGGCGGGATTCCGCATCGTCTACGATGGGAGTCATGAGATCGTGCACCTAAAAGGGCAGAGCGTGGGGCGTGATTTCGATGCCATGTCCACCGCCATCTTCGACGCCAACCGCGATGTCTATTTGAAGCATTTTGCGCCCCATGCTTTTGCGCGATGGAAGTGGCGCGTCATGTTTGGCCTCTGGAAGCGGGTGGCGCTTTGGCGGGCCAAACGTCGCGGTCACCGCCAGGTCAAACCGGTGTAGGGCAGGACATGGCTCAGTAGGCGTTGTGGGTCCAGCGCGCGAACGTCAGTAGGATGATTTGTAGATCGATCCAGAGGGACCAGTTCTCGATGTAGTAGATATCGTGTTGGATCCGTTGTTCGATCGAGCTGTCGCCGCGCAAGCCATTGACCTGCGCCCAACCGGTCATGCCGGGTTTCACCAAATGGCGGGGCAGGTAGTGGGGGATATCGCCCGAGAGACGATCCACGTGAAACGGTCTTTCGGGACGAGGCCCGACCAAGCTCATGTCGCCCCGCAGGACATTCCAGAACTGGGGTAATTCATCGAGATTCCAGTGGCGCATGAATCCTCCGATCCGCAGCAAGCGCGCATCACCGCGCGTGGTGCTCTGTTGCAGGTCATCCGCTGTTTCGGCGCCGGCCTGCATGCTGCGTAGTTTGTAGAGCGTGAACTGGCGGTGGTTGGAGCCGACGCGCACTTGGGGGAAGAGCACGGGTGCGCCAGACGACTCGCGGCGGATCAGCGCCGCTAGGACCAATATGATCGGAGCCGAGATGATGAGCCCGATGGTGGCGCCAACGATATCGACGAGTCGTTTCATGCCACGATTGAATAGGCGATTAATAGTCAGGGCATCGACGCCCAAAATCGGAATGCGTCCGACGGTCTGCAGTCGGAGACTGCTCAGCATGATTTGGAATGAGGAGGGGATGACTTTCCATTCGACGTAGGTTAGCTCGCAGGCCGCGATCGCCTGCTGCATGACAGCGGGAGGCAGATCCGTGCGGGAGGCGATGAGCACATCGATGGCATTGTCACGCAGGATCTTTTCGATATCGCAAAACTCGCCGAGGGGCTCGCGGACCTCCGCCGGATTTTCATCGGGCAGCGGAATGCAGCCACAATGGAAATACGGATGAAGGGGTTCGCTGCGCAGTTCGGTGATCAGGGCGTTTGCCGCGGAGTTACGGCCGAGGATCGCCACTCTTTGACGGACGCGTGATCCCCATTCGGGGCGCGTGAGCAAGGCGTAAAACAACGAGCGCCAAGCAACCATAAAGGTGATCACCGCAAAGTAGGCCAGCACGACGAACAGTCGCGAAATCGGGGGGTCAAACTTAAGCACGAGCGATAGGCTGAGATAAGCCGCCAGCCAAAAAGTCGTGCCCTTGGTGATGAGATTGAGGCTTTGAAATTTCCGCAGTAATAGTCGCTCTTCGTAGAGATTGAGGTGACCGTAGGCGGCGATCAAAAACGCGGCGCCGACCAACAAGAGGGGCAGGTAGGCCACGAACGTTGCATCCGGAACAGGGATGCCGAAATCGCCCACCGGCGAGGCATAGCGCAACCAGTAGCCGACCGAGAGTCCCGCGAACGCCACGAGGGTGTCACCCCCCACCAAAATGGCGGGCAGGATGACTTTACGCAGACGACTATGGGGGAGAACCGGGGTCATTGATCGGGTGGCGGTGGGTCGGTAATCAAGTCGACCAGCAAAGGCACTGGCAACCCATGGTATATCCCGGGGTCGTCGGTGCGAGCGGGCACGATCTCGCGGGACGGCGGCTGCGTTATCTGAAAGTCCACGGGCGCGGGACCGTCCGGATGAAAGGCCAGCACCGGATAACCGGTCCGTTGGCGAATTTGCGGCGGGGGAAGTTCGGCGGCGGGGTTGCGGTCAACCACATCGCGGTAGGTTTCGATTTCGTCTAGGCGAGCGGCGAGATCGACCCTGCGACTAGTCGGCGAATGCAATCGCTGCCCGAGATTGTGGCGGCGGCTTTGGATCCACGAAATCGCTTCGTCGCGCATTGGACGCGTCGAGTCGGTTTGCCAAAGCGGTGCGGCTACGTCCGTCGGGTCATGCAGAAACGCGACCGCCAATACCGCCGCGCCCGCGGCGTATTGCCCGTTGCCCCGTTCCGCCAACGCTAGCCCGATCAACAGATCCTGGCGCGGTGGAGCCAAAGCAAACGCCGCGCGGAAGTGGCTGGCGGCGGTGGCCGAGTTGCCCTTGGCGAGGTGGAGCCAACCTAGATTGAGATGCGGATACTCAGTCGCCACGTCGCTGGCTAACGCGCGCTCGAGCGCGTCGAGGGCTTGCGCCTCGTAGTCCGCCCGCTGGGTCGGATCCGCGGCCTTGAGGGCCATCTGAAATGCGAGACTTCCGGCCTGATGCAGGTAGTAAGGATCAGCGGGGTTGAGCTCAGTAGCGCGATTTAGGCCGTCCCATATCGCCGCGTTGTTGGTTGCATCAAGGGCGTCGGCATAGGCAGCGCGGGCGCGGATATCCTGAAACGTAAAGGGAGCGGCGATCACGGTCGGGATGACCACTGCGACAAGCAGCAGCCACCGCTGCGGCTTGGTATCAATCGAGCGGGACCGAATCGCGAGGGCGGCGCAGGCGGCCACGAACGCGACGAAGAACGGTTGATCAAATTGGTGATCGGTCAGGCAGAAAATTCCGTAACCGGTGAGACTCGCGATCGCAGTGAGCTCGATGGAATCGGTAGTCCCGAGATCCCCGCGCAGCAGTCGCCACCAACTTCGACTCAACCAAACAAGCACGAGCAATATCACCACCACCGCGATCAGACCGACGGTCGCGAGGAGTTGCAGGGGGGTGTTGTGCAGCTGCAGCACGTTGTCGATCCCGGCATCGAGTTGCGCGCGGATGGTGGGGAACGCGAACGGAACCATGCCCGGTCCCCAACCGGTGAAGGGACGCGCCTCGGTGAGTTTCCAGCCCGCCTCGAGCATGGCGATGCGTTGTGAATTGCTGGCACTCGCGACGTCGCTCCACCCGCCGCCCAACGCCAGGTCGCGCAAACGTTCGTTACTCAAAACCGCGACGAATCCCAAAATCAAGAAAACGGCAACCAAGGCGCTCTTTTGCAGTCGCGACCAAGGCGCCCGAAATACGATTGCGGCCACCATCAAGAAACTCACTCCGCCCATCGCCAAGATGGCCCCACGACTGGCCGTGGCGAGCATGCCCGTCAGGGCCAGTCCGACGACGCCGAGCCAGCCGCCGCGGCGTTTTCCACTCGCGTGCCAAGCGGCGTGACAAAGCCAAGGCGTGAGCAATACAAAAGCCCCGGCGGTGTAGTTGGCATGACCAAACGGAAAATCGTTACGCGTGTTCCACAGCGAAGGAATCGCGCGATACGTCCACGCCCAGCCGAGCAAACTGCCCCCGGTGAAAAGCACCGCGAATCCGGCACAGATCTGGGCGACCCGAGCGCGCCGCATGGGCTGTTGGCCAAACTGATCAACGAGTAGGACGAGCAAGGCGACTCCGCTCACCGTGGGCCAAAGATGCGCGGCGCTGAGGGCCGTAAACGGACTGGCGACAGTCGCCACCGTAGCACCAACGAGCAGCGCCATCATCGCGAACCACAGGTCGCGGGAAGGCAGGTGCAGCGCGGGTAGCCCCCTCCACGGGTTGCCGCGTTGCAGGAGTGCGCCAATCGGGAGCAACCACCACAACCACGCCCAACCCGCGAGTGGCCACGCATACAGTTGGGTGGCCGATAGCGGCACCATCGTGAGCACCGTGAGCACGCCCAACCAGACCCAGCTCAATCGTGACCGAATCATCGAGCGGTAATTTAACGGCGAAAAAGCGGGAGAAACGGAACGCAACGTTCGCTGTTGAAACATCGCCGGGACTCTGCGGCAAGCGATCAACCGCGCGACGGCGCGATGCGTCGGCGCTGTTCGTCCAAAGACCGAGCCTCACGGCCGGCGCTTTTATCGAGCTCAGCGACCCGTTGGAGTAATGGGTCCGGTGCAATCGCAACGTTCTCGTGCCAACTCGATATGGTGGCTTGTCAAGATGGCTGGCATCGCTTGAGTGCCAGCCATGTTAAAACGTCTTCTGCTTGGTGTTTGGTTAGCGACGAGTCTGGGGGCGATCGAGCCCGCTTGGGAACGCATCGAAGTCGAGCCGGGCGGGCGGATTGATGCGATCGCTGACTTCGGCGATGGGGTCATCGTGCTCGGCACGCGTTTGCCTAATCCGAGTAATGTTTATCGCAGTGCCGACTTCGGGCAGACATGGGAGTTCGTCGCGAATGTGGGCGAAGACGACTACATCACGTGCGTGGCGGCGGATGCCGATGGCGTCGGTTACATCCTGACTGGGGCGAAGGTTCACGTATGGAAAACCGAGGACGACGGCCTGACTTGGCGGGACTTGGGACGCGTCAACGACGCCGACAGCGAGACCGGTTTTGCGGAAGCTTATGGCATGGTCGTGACGCCTGCGGGCACGGTGTTGATTGCCGACACGGATATCGGGGGCGGGCGGATCACGCGCTCCACCGATGGTGGCCGCACGTGGCAGGTGAGTGCTCCGATCTCTCCGCTGGCGATCTACCGGCTGCAGCTGGTGGGAGATGGCATCATCGTCAACGGCTGGGCGGGCAACATCCACAAAAGCACGGATGACGGCGCGACGTGGCGCGACTGCGGCCAGCTGATGGATTCGTTTCTTTATGCGATCGATTATCTGGGAGACGATACGGTTTTGATTGGCACGGAGTCCGGGCATATTTTCCGCAGTGAAGACAATGGCGACTCGTGGCAGAACCTAGGCCCCGTGGGTGACGCGGCGGATGACTTTGTGAGCCTGGGCGGTGGGCGGGCGATCTTCACAACCTATCGTGATTCGAAGGCCCTCCACTACACCGCGGACGGCGGCTTCACCTGGACGAACTGGGGTGACGTGGGCACGGGTGTCGAAGGCGACTGGTTTGACCACGTGATCGCGACGCAGGACGGCGATGACGTCGTCGTAGTGGGCGGGACCAACCAAGGGTTTGTGCTGCGCATGGTCGTGCCCGCGGTGGCTGATTGATGATGGGCGACGGGGTGCTCCTGCGGCGGGAAAATGCTACGGGGTTTGTTCGGGGAAGAGCGTCTGCCGGTGATGCTCTGCCCACACTTTGAGTTCCGCCGCGACGTCCGGATGCTGGGCGATGACGTTGTTCGATTCGAGCGGATCGGTCTCGAGGTCGCAGAGAGCCCAGTCGATTGAACGGGTTTCGTAGACGCCGGGCGTGCCGTCTTGGCCGGGAAGGGGGGAGGGGTCACGGGTCGGTAATTGGGCGGACGATGTAGCTTCCAGCGACCGTCCCCGGTGATAATGCCTTCAAATCTCGGGCCGATGGAAAACGGGTATTAGCGGTGCGGATTGGTGGCGCCGGGAGTTCCCGCGAGGATGGGCCAAATATCGCGGCCATCGATCAGTTCGGTTGGTAGCGAGGCCCCGATATGTAGCACCCGCGTCGGCATCAGGTCGACCGGGCTGAAAACCTGCGCGGAACGTCTGCCAGCGGGCACGTGATTTGGATAGTGCACAATCATAGGACCGCGCAGACCGCCATCGAATCCAGTTGCTTTTGATTCGCGGAAGGGGTGCGACCCGCGTGGTTACCGTAGCCTGCCCAAGGGCCGTTGTCGGACGTGAAGATCACGATGGTATTTTCCGTCAGGCCATGATCGGCGAGGGCCTGCATGACTTGGCCCCCGGACCAGTCCAATTCCAGAATCACATCGCCGTAGAGACCTGCGCCCGACTTGCCGACGAACTCATCGCTGCAGAACAACGGCACGTGCGGCATGGGGTGCGCGAGGTAGACGAAAAACGGTTGGTCGTGATGGCGGGCAATGAAATCAACCGTGTCTTCTGAGGCCCAGCGCGTGAGGTATTTTGGTCATCTGACGTCACCTCGGAAATGGTGGCCTCTCCGTTTTCCCAGCACTGCAGGGGGTGTTTGCTCCCATGCTCCGGGTTCTGCGGATGATGCCCTCACATGTCGTTGGAATACATGATCCCGGCGTGCTCATCGAAGCCGCGCGCGGTCGGATGGGTGTCGGGCTGATCGCCGATATGCCACTTACTGAAATGGGCGGTGGCGTAGCCGTGGGGTCTGAGGAGTTCGGGCAAGATCGCGATCAAGGGCTCCAGCCTGCGGCCGAAGGGGCCAGGCGCGCCGAAGACCCGATTGCGCCCGGGATAGGTGCCGCTGAGCAGAGCGGGAGGCTGAACCGATGGCTTGCGGTACATAAATGTGGTCGAAACGCGTGCCTTGGCGGGCCAATTCTTCGACGTCAGGCGTGGCGTAACCTGGGTCACCAAAAGGCGCGAAATCAGACCATCCCGCGTCGTCCCAAAATATGATGACGACGTTTGGACAAGGCTCCTTTGCTGCCAAGGTCAGGCCGCAGCAAAGACCGAACAGGATGCCAAAGCGAAGCAGGGCGGGGGGAGGACGCATCGAGTGGGAGTGAGGAACAAGCTGGGCGTTTCGATGAGGAAATTCCCGTCGAAAGCAGGGCCGTGGGCAGAGGAATTTTGCACCACTCTGGCGATGAAATATCATTCAACTTTTGGCGAAAGAACGGGACTCGGCGCTTGTCGCTTCGTGGGGTTGTCCGCAGGTTGCCGCATGGTCGAAAAGTTCACCCCTCTGCCGCTACCCATCTCCACCACGTTCTGGGCGGGACGCCTCCTGCGCTGGGAAATTCGAGTGATCGTGGTCGGTTTATTACTCGCACTGCTCGCCAACGGGGTTCGAGGCAGCGAACGTTTCTTACTCTCCGAAGAGGGCTCGGGTCGCGCCACGGCTTACCTCGAATCGCCGAAGATTATCACGTTCGAAGGCAAGACCCATGCGGCGTGGTTGGATACTCCGCCGGAAGGTTTTCGAGTGCGGATTCGCACGCGGGATCACGCGACGGGCGAGTGGTCGGCGACGACCACGATTGGAGAAGCTACGAACAATCACGGTGGGCCAGCCCTGACCATCGACGGCGAAGGCTACCTGCACGTTCTCTACTTCTCGCATCACCATCCCTTCCGTTACCGCAAATCTCTCCGGCCCAATGACGCCTCCGCTTGGACAGAGTATTCGGAATTCGGTTACAACCTGACTTACCCGGCGCTGGTTTGTGCCGCCGACGGCACCTTGATGATGACCGCCCGGCGTAGTTTCGATGAAAAGCCTTGGGAGTTGGAAATGTGGACCAAGGCGCCGACAGGGGAGTGGACGCGTCAGCAATCTATCCTGCGGTCCCGGTATGATGACTACGCTCAGTTTGCCGCCTCCCTCAGCTGGGGGCCGGACCACAAAACCCTGCACCTCGGTGCCCGCATCTACGAAGTAACGGGCGAGGATGTAATGAAACCCATCACGACCTCCGGTTATTTGGCGAGCGACGACGGGGGAGCGACTTGGCGTAAAGCGAATGGCGAGGCGGTAGAGTTGCCGGCGACCTCCGAAACGTTCGATGCCTTCGCGCAAGGTCGAGCGTCCGATGACCGCGTGCTTCATATCGGATCGCTGGCGGTCAACGCCGACGGCGAGCCGCATCTGGTTTACGGCGCCAAAGTCGGCCGGTCGGCTCAAGCCTACCTGGTTACCCCGACCGCGGAGGGAGGTTGGAAACACGTGCATTTGAATCCCTTCCTCCCCGCCGAATTTCGAGAGTGGGACCTCTTCATGTATGGCGGCGTATCCTTCGGCGCGGATGGCCAACTCTTGATTGTGGGAACGTTAATGGAAATGCGCGAAGGCAGCCACGAGTGGGGTGAGATCACGACCGAGATCGTGCGATTCCGTTCGGCCGACGGTGGTCAAACCTTCACTGCGGATGTGCTCGACGTGCCCAACCCCGATTCTCCGCGTTGGATGCCCAACATCGAACGTCCGACGGGCTTCAACGAAATCCCAGATCAACCCAGCTTCATTTACACCGACGGTGTCAAAGGCGACGCCCTCCACGACGTCCTAACCAACCACATCTGGTGGGTCCCCAACTAGGAGGGGGTCAGGACGTGATATGTGAATTAAATGGGTCGAAATGACCCAATCAGGGGTGAGCTCGCCCTAATTTTGAAAAAATTAACATATCACGTCCTGACCCCCTTGCGGTTGATGGGTTGGGTGCGAGGGCGTGGACGTGGGCAGATCGAGTGACGGCGAAGCATCAGTCCTGCTACGCAAACTTACGGGGACTTGGGTTTCGTGAATTGCGCTGGGGAATTTTCTGCATTGAAATTCCCCCTTACTCCCCAACTCCCGGTTCTTGATGAAACGTCTCCTGTTGTTCCTTACTTTGATCACGGCTCTTGGCCTTCTGGCTGAGGACCTGACGGTGAAGACGTTGAACGGCCGTTGGTCGGAGAAACGGATCAACGATTGGTATGCCGACAAAGCTTGGCCGGTGGGAGCTAACTATTTGCCGCGCTATGCCATCAACCCAATCGAGATGTGGCAGGCGGAGGATTTTGACCCCGTTATCATTGAGGAGGAGTTGGGCTGGGCGGCTGCCATTGGCATGAACACGATGCGGGTCTTCCTGCACGATCTCATTTGGGAGCAGGATCCGGATGGGTTCATTGATCGCATCGAGGAATTTCTTAAGATCGCGCAGCGCCACCGGATCCGCCCGATGTTTGTTTTCTTCAACGGGGTGTGGGATCCGCATCCGTTTTTAGGGCCGCAACGGCCTCCGCGTCCGCACGTGCACAACAGCGGCTGGGTGCAGTCGCCGGGTCGCATTATCCTGGGTGATCCGGCGCGTCACGATGAGCTGCGTGACTACGTCAAAGGCATCATGCACTACTTCGCCAACGATCGCCGGGTGCTGGCGTGGGACCTGTTTAACGAGCCGGATAATCGCAACCAAGCGTCCTACGGCGGACTCGAGTTAGCCGACAAGGTTGACCGGGCTCACCAGCTGTTGATCAAGGCATTCGTTTGGGCGCGCGAAGTGAGTCCTCGGCAACCGATCACGGCTGGCATCTGGCGCGACCACGGCGGTTGGGCGGAGCCGTCGCCGATCTTTCAATTCATGTTGGCGAATTCAGATTTCATCACGTTTCACAATTACAGTGGCGCGGCTAATCTCACGCTGCAGATCTCAGAAATGCAGGCCACGCACAACCGGCCGTTGATGTGCACCGAATACTTGGCTCGGGGCAACGAGAGCACATTCGATCCGCATCTCGGCATCATGAAACGTTACCGTGTGGGGGCCTTCAATTGGGGCTTGGTCGACGGACCGTCGCAGACCAAATACCCGTGGGCGACTTGGCGCGAGGTCTTCACTACTGAACCCGACGTGTGGCATCACGATATTTTTCGCGCCGATGGCTCGCCTTACCGGCAAGACGAAGTGGATTACATTCGCGGCCTGACGCGATAGCCGTTACCCATCCGCCACGGGGCCCCCGCCCGCCGCGGTTGGCCCTGTTTTGCGGCGACGTTCCCAGCGTTTTTCGATGTCGGTGATGACGCCGGTCTCGTCGACCCAAAACTCGATTGTCTTTTCGTCGCCCTCGCGTCCCAACTGATGGACGGTCGCCGAGTGGAAGACCATCTTGTCGCGGTCGCTGGTAGGGTTCGCGTCAAGCGGGTGCCGGTGACCCCCAAGCGATACGTTACCTCATCCGATCAAAAGTCAGTCGATTCCTTGGTCGCCTGCTTGATTCGTTTCGTTACGCTCGGTGGATGGAAATCCCCGCCGAAGAAACGGACGCTTTGATCTACACTCTCCAGAAATATTTGTGGGAGGAATTCGGCCAAGAGGCGAGCGGGCTGAAGGCCAAATTGATGCTGAACTACATCTGATAAGAGATCGCGCCGTTCGCCTACAATGCCGGCGTAACGGACGCGCAAGATTTCATGCGGGCCCGCACCGAAGAGTTGCCCCACACCGTATTCCGCGACGGGCTGGGCTACTGGAAAAAATAATCGTCCTCAATGCGGTGGCGGTTGCTTCAGGCTCTGGCGCAGGGACTGCAGGTCGGTTTCGATTCGGCTGAGGGTTTGCTCGATTTCGGCTTGGTTCCCGGTGATGTCGGGCCCGATGTGCAGCTCCTGCATAGTCGATACGATGATACCAATAAACAGATTCAGGATCGTGAATGTCGCGACGATGATGAAGGGCACAAAAAACAGCCAAGCCCACGGATGCGTTTCCATCAGCGGTCGCACAATCGCCATCGACCAACTCTCCAGGGTCATGATCTGAAACAGCGAAAACAGACTCGCTCCCACCGAACCAAAATACTGGGGGTAGTCCGCCGCGAACAGGTTGGTCGCCAAAACGGCGGCCGTATAGATGAAGATCGCCATCACGGCGACCACGCCGCCGAGCCCGGGAATCGCGTGCAGAAAGGCGGCGACGACCTTGCGCAATTGCGGCACGACCGTGAGCAAACGCATGACCCGGAGCACGCGGAGTGCGCGCAACACGCCCCAGACTCCGGCGTCGGGTAGCAGGGCGATGGTCACCACCACAAAATCAAAAATATTCCAGCCGCTCCGAAAAAATTGTAACCGGTAGGCGACGATTTTCAGCACCAGTTCGATGAGGAAAATAAGCAGGCAGATACTATCGAGCTTGATGAGAATCCAGGGCGCGCCGGCGCCTTGATCGGGACCCGCTTTGAGGCCCAGCACGGCGGCGTTGAGCAAGATGATAGCGGTGATCGTATGCTGGAACACGGGTGATTCCAGCAATGCGATCAGGTGCCGGTTCCACGCGGCCAAGGAAGGACTTGGTTCAGGTTTCACGGCTTCAGCGGGCGAAGAGTTCTCGGGCCTTGTCGGTAATCAGATTGACCGCCGGATGCGTGATGCGGCGTTCGGTGGTAATGGCGAAAAATTGGTCGGTGCAGCGATTGGTTTTCCCAATCGCCTGCAGGTCGTAGCGTTTTAAGGCCTCGGCGGCCACGATGGTGGGCAGCGCGATGAATCCCTTGCCGTCGGCGGCGACGACTTTCATTAGCGCGGCGTCTTCGAAGTCGGCCATGACGCGGGGCTGCACGCCGATTTCGCGGAACCAGTTTTCGAGTGCCCGGCGCAAGGCCGTCGACTCGGCTGGCAGCAAGGCCGGAGCGCCGTGCAAGGACTTGGGGAAACCACGCTTCAGTTCTTTGGCCAGTTTGGCTTCCGCACAGATGGTGACGGGGGATTCCCCCAGCTTGTGATTGAAGACGCGGATGCCGTGGCTGCTGGAGGCCGGTTCGTCAGCAAGGACGATGTCCAAGCGGTGGGTGGCGAGTTGCGCGAGCAGGTCCTCCACTTTGCCCTCCCGGCAAATCACGTGGATCGACTGATCTGCGGAGAAAATGGGTCGCAGGATTTCGTTGGTTACGGGTTTCGGCAGGGCATCGGCAATACCGACATGCAAGCGCATCTTTTCGGAGGAGGGCCGCCGCTGGATTGCGTTGGAAAGCTCCTCACCGAGGGAGAAAATCTCGTCGGCATAGCGCAGCGCAATTTGCCCAGTCTCGGTCAACACGTTGGCTCGTCCCTTCTTTTGAAACAATTTTTCGCCGAACGATTCTTCGAGTTCCTTGATCTGGGCAGAGATGGATGGCGGCGAAACGTGGAGCTTCTCTGCCGCCTGACGCAGGCCGCCTTCGCGCGCCACCGCGCGGAAATAGCGGAGATGGTGGTAGTTGAAGGGTAGGGACATGGTATTGGCAGACCATTAGGAAAAACCTAAAAGACAAATCGGTTATTCATATTAGTGTAAGTTTGTAAACTGAGTATCTTAGAGCAGGTTCAGGTGCGTCTTGGTCGCCTTTCCCCATGCAACGCCACAGAAATATCCCCATCAGCTTGCCCGCCCGAGACGAGAAATCTGCGGTTTTGAAATTTCCCGGCGAAATGATCGTGACCCCTCTGCGGGCCCACAACAACTGAGGCGTCGCCACCATGATGATTTCCACCCGTTACCGCCATCTGTCACCGCCCGCTGCGCTGGACCAAGACATTGAGGACTCACTGCTCCCGCTAGGCGACTACTGCCGGTTAGACGAAGCAGAGGTGGTTATCGAACGTCGGACTGATCGCAGCCCCGCCTCCTTCGCAAAAGTTAAGGTGGCGGTGCCCGGCCCCGACATCACGGTCGAAGCCGCTGATCATACTTCGGAAAACAATTACCGCCGGGCGGTTTCCGAAGTGGATCGTAGGCTGAGCGATCGGAAAGTGCGACTTGCTCGACACCGTATCAACGGGCTTAAGCATGCGAACAATTTTCGGACCGGTCGGCTTAGACGCGGATCAGTCCGCGTCAGACCGGATTAAAATCCAAAATACTACATAAAATAATGAAATCCTCCCAAATCCTATCCATCATCGGCACCAGCCTCGCGCTCGTGGCCCTCCCCTTCTCCGCCACTGCGGCAACCTCCATGGAGGCCCAAAAAGCGATGACGCCTCAAGACGCTTTCGAGGCGCTGATGCATGGCAACGAACGCCACATCTCCGGCGTCGCTTCTCACCGCGACCTGTCCGCCGAAATCGGAGCAACCGCGGGCGGCCAATTCCCTTTGGGTGTGGTCTTGACCTGCCTCGACTCCCGCACTGCCCCTGAGCAGATGTTTGACCAAGGCGTAGGCGATATCTTCGTCGGCCGTATCGCTGGTAACTTTGCGGGGGAGGAAATGATCGGTAGCTTCGAGTTCGCTCACAAGCTTGCCGGCGCCAAGGTCCTCGCCGTCGTCGGCCACACCGAGTGTGGTGCCGTCAAAGGTGCCTGCGCTGGCGCCAAGATGGGCAACTTGACCGCTACCCTCGCCGCGCTGCAGCCAGCTATCGACGCCGTGCCCGCCTCGGTGAAGCCTCGCAACGCCGACAACCCCGCTTTCGTGCAGAAGGTCGCTGATGCCAACGTGCGCCACACCGTTGACCACATTCTCAGCTCCAGCGAAGTGCTCAGCGAGATGGTCAAGGCCGGTGAACTCGGCGTGATCGGTGGCATGTATGACCTTTCGACCGGCAAGGTGACCTTCTTCGAAGACACCGCCCACGGTCTCAAGATGCCCTAATCTTGAATCCACTTTTGGTCTGGAGGTAGGACCCGGCCAAATAATACGTATGTAGGAAGCCCGGTGGCCGAAAGGCTGCCGGGCTTTTTGCGTCCAGCCGACCGACCAAGCAGCCGTTTGGTTGGCGCTGTCGGGCGTAAAGCCCGACCCACCCAGCAGGACGCGGGCGGGTCCGAGGTGGGTTGGGCTTTAGGCCCGACCGTTTCATCCTCCCTCGGACCGTCGGCTCGTAGGCTATACCCACGATGAATACGACCCAGGTGCCGATCACGAGGTGGGACACGGCGGCCTGGCGAGGTAGGACTTTTCGCGTTGGAATACCCAGCCCCCCGGCGAAGGCTAGCACGGCGAACACGGGGCTCAGGTGAACGTGCAGAATCGCGAAGACGATGTTGGCAATCAGCAGGGCCTTCCAGCGATCAGGCTGACCGGCGGTGCGGTAGAAAAACGAGAGCCCGCCTTGCGTGACCGCGCGCACATACTCCTGCGCAAACGTAAGCGCAGCGTAAACGCTCAGGAACAGGAACCACAGGCCCCATTGCTTTTCCCTAATAGCGCTCATGGCGCGATGCCCATAATAGCGCTCATGGCGCGATGCGGTTCGGCCACCTGCCCCGCCCCGGGGTAGGCTAGCAGCCCCCGCACTTGATGGCCGTCACCGCGATGATGATCGGCCGGGACCAGAGCACCCCCCGCCAGACTTGATATCGCCAGTTAGTGAAATCAAAACCGGAGGCGGAGCGCGGCAAGGACGACGCGCGTTGAAAGGTCCAAGTCATGCCGGGGGGGAGATGATGAACCCGAAAAAGATCAGACTATCGGACGGCAGCACCTTCTTAAATTGTTCCGCAATGGGTAGCAAGAAGACGGAAAAGGAAACGGTGATGGGTGTATCCGTCCCACCATTATGCGCGCGGCCAACAGCTGCTGTTGAGTGACCTGTTCGGCGGCAGGTTTGGCGACGGGATGGTCGTTGGGGTCGATCAGTCAATTGACCAAATGGCGAGCGAGGCCGGTGATGACCGTGGTGCGCAACTCGGCGGTTTCGGGCAGATCAGCCGGGGTTTAGGTGCGGGTGGTTACGGCCGTTTTCGCAATCGCGTTTAGGGTAGCCGCGCGGTTTCCGAAGGCCGACATTTCGCCCACCGTTTCACCGATCAAGAGGGTGGCGATGAGCAAGGCGTCGGGTTGCCCGACCTCCCCACGCCAGATTCGATCAGGTGAATGTGATCGTTGGACTGGCCGGTGGAGAGGAGTGCCTCGCCCGGCGCTCAATGCCAGGTGGGTAGTTTTGCGCGCACGACGGGGTCGGTGGTCGCAAACAGATGAGCCGATTTTGCCATGGTCTAAATCGCTCGTCGGAGCCGGCTCTATTTGGCGACGGTGAGGTAGGCTCCGGTGCTGTCTTTGAAGACGATCAAGGTGTCCTGCTCCGCGAATCCCTCGAAGGTAATCCGCAAGTTGTAGTCCACCATCTCACCGGGTCTGAACGTCATCCGGTTGATCAACGCCTTCGGATCAGCGCCGGCCATCACGCCGCCGACTCGGATGGTCCTCAGCCACGCCCGAAAGGCCGGCGAGGGCTCTACGTCGGAGGTGTAGTCGACCTCGCTTGCAGCCGAAGGAGCGAGCGGCTCGGGGGCGGCGGTGAAAGGGTTTTCGTCGACGTCGGCGTCCACCTTGTCGCGGATATCAGTCCAAGCGGTATTGGACCCCGCGTAAGTCGAAAAGCTATCGGGCTCGCGGGCCAAGAACGCTGCTTCTTGGGCGGCGGCGTTTTCGGCGAGCGAACCAGATGAGTCGCCCGGCACCGAGGCCTTCGCGGCGGTCTGACCCTCCGCACCCTCCGCCCCGGTTCCCGGCTCGTTCAACATCTCCTCGGCGGCGGAAAAGTCACTTTCGGCGAGCGCGTTGCCCATGTTCACGCGAGCATCGCTCGCAGCTACGACATCACGGGTCTGTTGTAGCATTTGGCCAACCCGGGATTGCGGTTCACTCGCTTCGCCCCGGGCCTCCGCAGCCTGGGCGGCTTCCGCTCGCTCCTCTTTCGTCGGGAGATCGATGCCTACTTTATTCAGCATCGAATCGATGGTGGGATGGGAGGTGATTCTTTCCACCACGGGGTTGGTGAGGACCTTGTCCATGAGGGGAATCGAACCGAAAAAGTAGGTGTAAGTGTAACCCAACCCGCCGAGCAAAAGGAGAATGGGAAAAAACCGCGCCGTCAGCTTGAACAAGCGGATGAAGAGATTGATCAAGCCCCACTTCAGTTGCGAAGATTTTGGTCCGCCCGAAATGGAAATCATGGTCGCCGCGCGGACGCCCTCGAGATCAACGGGGGGCTTGGCCGGCGTCGCATTTTCCTCGTCGTCGGCTGCAGCGGTCGCTTCGTCTGTGGAAGTGAGTGAGTCTGGCGGATCCGCCGACTCGACGGCGTCAGGTTTCGGTTCGTCAGCCTGCTTTTTTACCGGTGGGGTGGGTTTCTCAGCTTCGGAGTGAGTGGGGGGAGCCTTCGACGCCGCGGCCACATTCTCCGTTGGTGGGGAATCTTCGGGATCGTCTGCAGATGCGGGGGGCCGTGAGTCGCTCATCAAGAGTGGGGCGGAGAAGGGGATAAGAACCCAACCGGTCTCGGTGATGCAAGCGCGCTTGCGACGCGCTCGGCTCGTTTCCGCTTGCCGCCACCGCTGCTAGCGTGGGGACGGGATCGACTGTAGCCGGTCTCGCTGAGGCCGGTGCGTCGGCGTGGCTTCTGGTAGGAGGGAAAAGGTCGGGCGTGCTCGCCGAGCGCGCCGTTTCATCCTGCCCACCACGATTCGGTGCGTAGGTCCTGCGCCAGCGTTTTGCCGAATCAAGAAAACAGAGCCGTCGATGAAGCCGTTCTTTGCGCGCCCGCCAGGGGGTGCGCCGGCAACGTGCCGGCCTTAGCCAGATGCGCTGATATCTTTTAAGTCTGCGCGCGCCGTGGCGTAGGAAGTATTGAAGGCGAGTGCGGCGGGATCCGGGGTTTTCCCGTGGATGTCGCACCACTCCTGGTAGAGTCCCGGCCACCAGTTGGCGTGCTCCGTCACGCCGTCCGCGCGATATCTTTCCCAGTCGATCAGGACCTTCGACCAACAGGCATCGCCGAAGGTTACCGCCTCCTGCGGACTCTCGCGATCTTTCACATACCAGTCCCGGCCGATGCGCGCATGCAGGACTTCATCCGCCCAATCGTAGTCTTGAATCATGGCGGCATACTCATCACCCGAGGCGATGCCGGTTTCCCATTCGAAGCGCTTGCCGGTTTTTGGCATCAGGCCCTGCTCGATGAAGTAGAGGACAGCGTGGCGCTCGATCGGCGTGAGCTGCGTATTGAGCGCGAGGGACCACGTTTTGTTGATCCGCACCAGGCGTGACCAGTCGATCCCGGCGCGGACAAATCCTACTTCCCCCATCATGGCGTGCCGGGACTCGTCCCACAGTTGGCGCGTCATATCCACGGTATAGGCCCAAGGCTTCCCCTTCGTCTCGGCGATGATCGAAGCCATCATTTCGGGCACATCGATCTCCCGCAGCCGCTTGTAATACAGCATCAACGGTTTCGCCTCCACGGGGAGGTTTTCATTGTAGAGAAACGCCTCCGCGTGCACGCCCATGTTACACGGATCGACGAACCGCTCATCCCGCTGCGGCACCCAATCGGGTGCAGGCGGGCTCGCCGAATAGCGAGCGGCAGGCACCGCGCCGGTCGTGTCGCCGATGCCATCCAAACCGCCGGCGCTCTCGAGCATAGATTCCAGTAGGCGCACCCAATCCTCCCGCCCGCCTGGCTGCGATTCCGCGGGGGCCACGGCCGTCAGACTCGCAATACTGGCCGAGCCGTAAGCGATCATTTCATCGACTTCGAGCAACGCGAAGCGACACCGCCGCACCGTCGGATGATCCACCAACGGATTGGTGTCTTCGAGATGACGCTGCAGGGCATCCCGTAGCGCGGGCAGGGCGACGCCGTAGATGCCGGTGAGCAGCGAAAGCGTGTCGGGAGCAGCTTTGATTTCGTCAAAGAAAACCTCGAGGCCCGCGTGGGGCACATCGTCCAATCGTAGCGGTGGTTCGCGCATCTCGCCGACGCGTTCGCGCCAAGCCGCCGCGTGTTCGGCGCAATAATGGGCGTGCAGGCTGAATGCCATTTTGAGCTCGTAGATCGGCTCTGCCGTGAGGCGCGTGAGCATGATCTCATGCAGTCGGCGGAAGGCCCAGTGATGACGCTTCAGCCGGGACACGCAGTCGTCGATGGAAAGGCCGGGGTGCATCGCCTCTTCGAACGTGCCGATTCCAGCGAGGGGGGGGAGTCCGGCGTAAGGGCGGTAGGGGAGTGGGGTGGATTCAGCCATGGTGACGAGAACTGTAACCGAGCATGTCCCAGAAATCTCCGCCCGGCTTGACCAAAATTGAGCTTTAATTGACTGAATTGTAGAAAATACGAATATTTCGCCTCAATTACGGCATGAAAGCCCGCTTCGAAAAAATCCAACCCCGGCCCGGCAACAGCTTTGCCGTTATCGAGCACGACCTGCCGGCTTTTGACACCACGTGGCATTTTCACCCGGAAATCGAACTCACGCTGATCACGCGCAGTTCCGGCCGGCGCATCGTCGGCAATTCACTGGAGTCCTTCACTGCTGGCGACCTCGTGCTGCTAGGCCCGAACCTGCCGCACTTCTGGCAGAACGATGGTCCGCCCCGAGCCGGTCGCGCGGGCGCCATCGTCATCCAATTTAACCATGACACCTGGAGCCCCCAGTTTTGGGCCGCCCCGGAAGTCACCGCGATTGAACGACTCCTCCAACGCTCGGCGCGTGGGCTGGTTTTTTCGGGCCCGTCCGCGCGATCGGCCGCGATGCGCATTCGCCATCTCCCTCGACTGCGTGGGCTGCCCGCATTTTTGGAACTCCTGGCCATCCTCGACCTCCTGAGCCGAGGCCGGTCACGACCCCTGTGTCCGGATCACTACGAGCCTCACTTGGACCGCCGCGCCGAAGCCCGGCTCGGTCGCGCGATTGCGTTCCTCTCCGAACACTATCGCGAACCGATCACGCTACCGGAAATCGCGCGTCATGCCGCCATGGCGCCGGCGGCCTTCAGTCGTTATTTTAAGCGGGTCACTGGCACCAATGTGATGGCGTTTCTCAACGACCTCCGCGTCGAGCGCGCCTGCCGCCAACTACGCGAAACCCCGCACGGCATCGGGCACATCGCCCTCGAAGCCGGCTTCACCACGCTCTCGAGTTTTAACCGCCGTTTCCGCGAACGCATGCAGTGCTCCCCCCGCGATTACCGCCAACTCCTGAAACCACCACCGATCCCGCATTCCTGATGAATGCTCTTCCTCGCACCGCCCCCCCCGAGCCCAGCGCTGACCCGATGAATCCGCCACTCCCGCAGGCCACCGAGCGACGACCAAATCGGGCATCGGCTAAAACCTTAAATCTCAGCTCAGTCTTTTCTCTCAGACGGTCAGCTTACGAAAGACGGACGTCTGACGCGCATGCTTGCGCGGCTGAAGCAGGCCGTTCACTTTGCACCCATGATCGACGAAAATATCTGGCATACGGTGCTAGAGTTGCCGGCTACCGAACGTCTCGAATTGGCCCGCCGTTTGGTAGAAAGCGTCGTGTCCCCGCTGTCGTTAAATAACAGTGTGGCGGAGGGCATTCGACGCATCGAAGATGTCGCGGCGGGACGAGTTTCCAGTCTCACTGAGGAACAGTATCGTGCTGCCTTGGAATGAAGGTGGTGTTTCACCCGGAATTTCCGCGTGACCAGCGGAAGTTTGAAGCGGACTACGCCGAAATTTCTTCAGCGCTGGCTAGCCGATTTCGTCACGAAATCGACGGAGTCATCGCCGCGATCAAGGCCGGGCCCAGTAGTGCGGGCCATTTTCTCCACACGGGGTCGGCCGTGGTGCCGGAGTTTCGCCGCCGCAATTTATCTACCTTCCCCTACTTTGTGCTCTACGGTTGGACGGGAGACACGTTGATTTTCGGTGCCATCATTCCGACCCGTTCGGATCCACTTACCTGGCTGACGCGGTTTCCCGCCTCCTGATTGGGTTTATGCCCGGTCCGGCCATTCATGAATGGGCCGCGACCGCTGGGAGCATCTTGGCGGAAGGCCAAGTCTAGAATCGGGTAAACTTCCGAATCACTAGTTTGTATGCCCTCGCCCAAAAATTGCCGAAAAAGGTAGGGACGGACCGCCGGGCCGTCCGCAGCGGAGTGGGAAATGAATCGCGCCTGATCGGCTGTCCAAAGACGATCCCAATGCAGCGCATCCGTCCCCGCCGCGCGCACCGTTTATCCCCAAACAAGTAGATCGTCGTCGTGAAATACCTAGGAAGCAACTGGCAGCAGCCTCGTTCAAACGGCCTCCTTCTTTATGGCGATGTATCGAGCACTCGACCTATGAATGCGCTCTTACCGTCCGTATAGCCCTCGCGGTCATTCGGGAAAGAGGCGGCGAGCGTTCGCTTCAAGGCGGCATATTCCGCGGCGATATTTCGATCCTCGCGCAGGCGATTTCGGAAGGTTATCTGTGCTGCCCACAACGGACTCTCGTAAGGAACGAGGTGTAGATGATGCGTCCGAAAAGAAGGATGCGGCTTACAAAACCAATGCATCACCTCATGGCGATAAGGCGCGTGAAGATACTCCAGACTGCGCACCGCCGAAATCGCCCCCTCAGATTCTTTGAGCGTCCCGACCGCCGCCATAATATCGATTACGGGCTTCGCCGATAGTCCGGGAACGGAGGTGCTACCGATGTGTTCGATAGGACCCTTGAGCCAGGGGCTTAGCGCGCGGTAGAGGGCTTCCCGCTCTTCCAGAAAAAGCTGAGCCCACTCCGGATCGTAGGGGACGATTTGAATAGGGGCTTCCTTGCCTAGCATATTGTTTCTGGCCAGCGTTTGAGATCAGAGAAGAGGGTTCAGTGAAGAGACGGTCGCCGACTCGTTTTCTGTGCCGACTGGATCGGCGTCCTTAGAGTGTCGCGAGTGCATAAACGGTAAGAGCCATCAGGGCGAAAAACATGAAAATGTAATATCTGAGAAACTCAGACTGCCTGCCAAAGCCATGATCCACGGAGCCGCGATACTTCGCGGAGACCAGGAAAACGAAGAGTCGCCAATCATTGCAGATCTTCTTCTGGAACGGGTCACGAAAGATATCCGCGTGCAGCTTGGGGTGCCGCTTCTTCAGCTGACGAACGTAGAGAAGCATCCACACAAAGCCGATCAGCCACGAGAGCACAAAAAGTGAAAATATAAGCCCTTTCATCTTTTTTCCGCCGATCGTTTGAGGTGAGACGCGGCGGCCAGCGACTTAGAAATATTGACCGCTTGGCAGGAAACTGAGCGCACGACGACGGCCCTGGCCGACGTCGTCTCGACTGACCTGATCGACCTTCTGTCGTCTATCTCAATCACTGTAAAACGCTCCCGAAAAAATCTAGAACGAATTCGATCCAACGGTTCTTCATCGCTGCGCCTGCGACGGCGAAAAGAACGGTGAAAGGCGTGAGCATGTAAATGGGAAATGGCTCGCCTTCGACTCGAATGATCCATCCCACAAGGAGACCGATCCCAAATCCGAGTGCTCCGGTTAATATAGCGAATTTCAGGCGCAATAGCATTGGAGTGTGCCTAGCCGCTTAGATCAGAGAAGAGGGCCAGCAAGCGTAGGTTCATACGTCAGAAACGGGCGACTGGTCCGAATTCTCTGCATCGATTTGTTAGACCTTCTTGAGTGCTGGGATTTCATCGCAGAGAGGGCGAAAAACTAACTCATCTGAGTCACGGGCCAAGGCGACTTCTGTGTCGAGCGTGACCGATTGAGCAGTAAACATCTGGAGCAGCTCCATCTTATCGATCGGGCCCAGCTGCCTCCCTTTGAGTCGCACCCAATACTTATCTTCTTCGATTTTCTCGGTCGCATCACGACCATCAATCGACCGGCGCAGTTCTCGAAGCTCGGTGAGATGCGCCTCCTGCATCTTCTGAACTTTCTGCTCTTGGGCGCGCCGCTCTTTCGCTTCCTGTTCCTTCTTCGGATTTGGCCCGAGCAATACGATCAGCCAACCGATCGGCCCGAGCAAAAGGCCCCAAAAGAACCCTGCGCCCGCTCGGTCTCGGGACTGGCCGATGGCCGCTCCGATGAGGCCGGTAAGCAATAGCAACCAAAGGTATTCGAATATCATTTTTGTCTAACAGTGTTATTCAGCATTCCCAAAAGCGTCTGATTTAACCGGGCTCTTTGCTGATTTAGGGGTGATCTTCTTCCGCATCCTTTTCGTAGCATGAAGTTAGTGGATTCTGGGGCAATAATGATCCCGGCTTAGCGGTTCGCATAAACGTTCCGGTGAAATGACGCTTTCTGCGAAACGTTATTCGGGCGGAGGAATCTGATGGGGTCGAACGCAGGGGTTTTAAGATCTATGCCGGTTATCGGCCACACGCGGGCGCGGGAGTTGGCGACGGGGTTGGTTGCAAAAGTCTGAGGTGGATCCGTCCGTTTGTCCTGAAACCGAATGTGACTAGCCATCGGCACGCTCCACTCCTTCGTGTTCGGCGCGCTGCGGCGAGCACGCCCTACCTTGAGCAACCTGCGAGGTGCCTCGCTAGCTTACCGAATGACTTTGAGGCATTTGAGCCGTATACTGTATTTCCCAATTTGAATGCCCGAGACCACGTTCGAGTGGGACTCAGCGCGGTCAATCGCGCCTTGGTTGTCGTCCCTTGTTTTAGAAAAAAGAAAAGCGTCATCAGAATCATCTCAGCCAGAAAAGCTGGGACGAAAGAACAGAAACCCTATTGGGAGAGAAAATCATGAAAGCAGAATACGACTTCTCCAATGCCATCCGAAATCCCTATGCCAAAAGGGAAAAGCGAGCGGTCACCATCAGACTGGAAAAAGACATTGTGGACTATTTCAAAGCCATGTCCGGGGAGACCGGGGTGCCCTACCAAAATCTCATCAACCTGTATTTGAGAGACTGCGCGGAGCAGAACAAAAAACTCAGCCTGGTCTGGGATCGTCCGCCTCAGCGGGGGCCTGCCGGATCCAGCGCGGAGGGTTAAGGTCTCTGCTGGTTCTCGGCTACACTTCGGCGAGGGATTTGGCCACGAGTTGATTGAGGCTTTCGCCGCGGACCATGGCTTTGAGGGAGGCGCGCTGGTGGAGCTCGGGAGAGATCCGCACCATAAATTTTCCGCTGTAGGTTTTGGCGTTGGTGGCGGGCGGCAGTTCCTTCCCGTCGCCTTCGATCATCTCGACCCATTCTTCGGCGATCTGGCAGAGTTTCCGATAGACCTCGGCTTCATCTTTACCATGCGTGCCGCCATGGAAGAGGCCCGGACAGTGCCCCACAAAACAACCGTCTTCTTCGGACCATTCCACGATTTTGAGATAGCGGGAGGCTTTGGCTTTTCGTTCTGCTGCTTTCATTATTTTGAATCGTTGGGGGAGACCATTTTCAGAGCTTTTTCAATATCACGTTGTTGGTAGGGCTTGGCTTCTCCGCGGTGAACCGAAACCACTAAACGGTAGCCTGAAGGGTGCTCATAGTTGCGGTGACTGCCTTTGCCTCCGCGGTTGACGAAGCCCGCTTTGGCCAGCGCCGCGATGAGAACCGAGAGCTTTTAGGCATGTCAGTATCAAAGTGATACTATGGCTGGCGTCACTACTGATGCCGAGACCGCCAATCAGAGATGAACGCAGGATTGGACAGTTCAAGCCTGACCCTCTGACAGAGGACGCCTCGAGTCCTTTGCGAGGGACCCGCTGTTGGGTCAGTTCACCAGCGGGTTCTTCCAATTTACATTGGCGAAGCGGGCGAAATCGGTGTCGGCGGTGTGCACGGTGGCTTTGAACTCCAACGCCAAGGCTGCGATCTGGGCATCGGTGACGAGGTTTCCGCCCGTGCCGGCTTGCTCCAAAAGTTCTCCTGCGGAATCGAGGTGGTTTGGCCCTGGCACCAACCAACGTGTGTTGGGTCGATCCAACCATGAGCGGATGTGGGTTCTGGCTTCTGCCACCGAAAGGGGCTGATCGAATACTCTGCCATGGGTGGACAAGCGTAGGAACGCAAAGGCGACCACGGGGCAGAGTCCGACGGGTTCACGACTCGATAGCAGCCCCGACCACCACTGGGCGGCCTTCGCGTGAAACGGGCTGCTCGCGTCGTAGGCGTAGAGCAACAGGTTGGCGTCAGGGATAATCACTCCTCCAGCCTCCGGCGAAGCTTACGCGTGGTTTCAGCAAAGGCTTCAACTTCGAGGTCTTGGTCCAAATCGTGCAGGCGAGTCGGGTCTAACCCCATCCGCAGACCCATGGGGCGAGCCACGACCACAAAGGTGTCCGGCTCGGCCGGAGGGGCCAGATGAGCTAAGCCTCTCCGCAACCCATCATTGAGCGCTTGCTTGAAGTTCTGCTTGGAGCCGTGGGTCGCCTGCCGAAGCAGCTCCTCCACATCTGAATCCAGCGTAACGGTTGTTCTCATGGAAGCATCATGATGCTCTGTAAATTAAGCAGTCAAGATGCCTATTAGATTGTTAGGGGGCTCCGTATTTGGTCCTAACAACTAGGGTATCAAATGAGAAGGGGGACCGGGGTGAAGGTCTGCCGCAGGCGAAGGCGTTGAGGGAGGCGCATTGGTGGAGCTCAAGAGAGAGCCGGTTCTTGAATTTACGCGGCAGGTTTTGGATTTAGTGGCTGGGGTCATTTCCCGAGGTTTCCGGGGTTGATGTGGCCTACGGGGCCCAGCAAGGTGGTCCTTCCGCTCTTAACTTGAACATGAACTGTCTCCGCTACTACGCCCATACGATCCGGGTCGCGCTCCTTGCGCTGGCTTTGGTTTCGAGTGGTTGTGTGACGTCGCGCACGACGCCGCCGGCGGAGCCCGTTTTCGCGAGTGTCACCGAGCGGACTCAGGTGCAGGTAGCGACGCTCGAGCAGGTGTGGCGGATGGTGAACCGGCGTTTCTACGCCCCGGATTTTAACGGCGCCGATTGGGCGACGGCCCTGGATCGGTATCGCGACCGCGCCGCCCGCGCGCCGAGTCAGGTCGCCTTGTATGAAGTCATCAACGAGATGTTGGCCGAACTCGATGATGGGCATACCGGGGCGATGACGCCGCGCGAGGCGTGGAGGGATGTCATGGCCGAGCGGGCGTTTGTCGGCATCAATCTGGAGCGCCTCGATGACCAATGGGTGGTGAGCGAGTTGCGGCCGGGCAGCGCGGCGGAAGACTCCGAAATCGAGCCGGGTTGGATCGCGTTGGCGCGCGATGGAGAGACGCTGCCGGAGGACCGCTTGAATTTTGAGAGCGTGCCGGGTGAGTCCTACACGTGGGAATTGGTGGATGCCGATGAGGTGAGGCGCACCGTGATTTTGGAGGCGCGCACCTTGCCGGATTTGATGCCGCCGCAGGAGCGGTATGAGTCGGAAGGTTGGGTGTATCTGCGCTTCGATGAGTTTGATGTCGAATACCACAAATGGCTGCGGGAGCGCTTAAAGGTGCACCGCGAGGCTCCGGGAGTTGTGCTCGATTTGCGCAACAATGCGGGGGGCGCGGTCTCGTCGCTCGAACATGTGATCAATGATTTTTTCCCTAAACGGGTATCCTACGGCGCGTTTGTTTCGCGGAAGGGGAAGCGGGATAACGAGAAGTCTGCTTGGTTCGATGGGGTGGGTTATGAAGGTCCGCTAGTGGTCTTGATCGGCGGCGGTTCGGCCAGTTCGGCGGAGATATTGGCGCACGTGTTTAAGCACTATGACCGCGCCACGCTGGTGGGTCGGCCGACGGCCGGAGTCGTCATCGCAAGCCGTTACTTTGAGCTGCGGGATGGGGGCAGATTGCAGTTGGGCTTGCACGATTTTGAGACCCTCGACGGATCGCGTTTGGAAGGAAACGGCGTCCAGCCAGATGTAGAAGTGGTGCGAAAACTCGAAGACGTGCGCGAGGGTTACGACGCCGATCTGACCGCAGCGGTGAAATGGCTACGCGCCAATGCCCGACCCAAGACGACGGCAAATTTGTAGCGAGTTCGAGCCCGACGTGGGTCGGGCTTTACGCCCGACAGTTTCATCCTTCGGGCCGAGATGAGTCACGGGCGCAGCGCGGGAGAGCGTCCTGCTTCGAAGGTAGGGCGGTATTGCCGAAACCGTCGGTTGCGGGGGGGCAGATGAAACGCCGCGCTCGGCGAGCTCTCCCTCCCTCAAGGGCCAAGACGCTCAAGCACCTCTACCAGCCCCCGTGGACAACTCCTCGGCTATCGGGCTCACGGTGATGCTTCGGGGTCGGGTAGTTCTTAGCTCCTCGTGCTTTTGGCCCGACAGCGCGGCCTCGCCGCCTGCGTCCCAGAGGGCCGGCGGCGTCGAATGAGGGTTTGGTGAGGAGCGGGCTTGCCCCGGCTCCGGCGAACCCTTCAGCATTAGTTTTTGAATTGATTGCCTGACCCTCTCGAAACCGCGAATGCCACGACGCAACCAGCCTGAAGACGACCAAGAAGAACTGCTATTCGACGACTCCGCGCCTACGCCGGAGCCCGCCGCAGCCGAAGAGACGGAGGCAGATACTGCCCCAGCGCCGACAGCTCAAGATTCAGGTGGGGGTGACAATGGGGGCCACGACGACGTGACCGCCGCCGCCGCCGCCGACGATGAGCCTCGGGTGGCCCCGTTGGAGGGGGCGTATCGCAACTGGTTCCTCGACTACGCCAGTTACGTCATCCTCGACCGGGCCGTGCCGCATCTGCACGACGGGCTCAAGCCGGTGCAACGGCGCATCCTGCACACGCTTTTCACGAAAGACGACGGACGGTTCCACAAGGTCGCCAACATTGTCGGTGCCACCATGGCGTTTCACCCGCACGGTGATGCCTCCATCGCGGCGGCTCTGGTGGGTATCGCTCAGCGCAGTTACCTCATCGAGCCGCAGGGGAATTTTGGTAACACCCTGACCGGCGACGGCCCGGCCGCAGCCCGTTACATCGAAGCGAGACTGACCCCCTTTGCGCGCGATGTGCTCTTCAATGCGAAGACCACCCAGTGGCAGCAGAGCTATGATGGTCGCGCGAAGGAGCCGGTCACGCTGCCGGCGAAATTCCCTATCGTCCTACTGGAAGGCGCTGAAGGTATCGCGGTTGGCCTTTCGACCAAAGTCCTGCCCCACAATTTCAACGATTTGTGCCGCGCCTCGATCAATTACCTCCAAGGAAAAACCTTCCGGATTCGACCGGATTTTCCGACGGGCGGCACGGCTGACTTCGCCGACTACAATGACGGCAAACGCGGCGGCAGAGTGAAGGTGCGGGCGACCATCGAATCGCCCAGCAAATACATTCTCGCGATCACCCAGCTCGCCTTCGGCACCAACACGACGTCGGTGATCGAGTCCATTCTGGCGGCCAACAATAAGGGCAAGATCAAGATCAAGCACGTCGACGATAATACCGCCGACAAGGTCGAGATCCTCGTCCACCTGCCGCAAGGCGCCGACCCGAAAAAGGTCAAACAACAGCTCTACGCGTTCACCAATTGCCAGGTATCGATTTCCCCGGCGGCGTGTGTGATCGAGACCTTCGAAGGGCGCGATCGCCCGGCCTTTCTGGGCGTTTCCGATATCCTCAAACACTCGGCTGATCGCACGGTCGCGCTGCTCAAGCGCGAGCTCGAAATCAAGCTCGGTGAGCTCGAACAGCAGTGGCATTGGGATTCGCTGGAGCGCATTTTTATCGAAGAGCGCATCTACCGCCGGATCGAAAAATCAAAGACGTGGGAGAGCGTCATGGCCGAAATCCGCGAAGGCTTGGTGCCGTTTTTGGATCGTCTGCAGCGCGAGGTGACCGACGAGGATATCACGCGCCTTACGGAGATTCGGATCAAGCGAATCTCGGCTTACAACCGCTTCAAGGCCGACGAAAAGATCAAGCAGATCGAAGAAGATATCAAAGGCGTGCAGCACCACCTCGCCCACCTCGTTGATTACGCGATCAAATGGTTTGAGACGTTGCAGGAAAAATACGGCAAAGGCCGCAAACGCCGGACGTCGTTCGACGAGATCGAACAGATCAACGTGGCCAAGGTGGTGGCCAAAAACCAACGCCTCTACGTTGATCGCGAAGGGGGCTTCATCGGCCGCAACTGGCGGCAGCACGAATTCATCACCGAAGTCAGCGAGATCGATAACATCATGTGCATCATGGGCGACGGCACACTCAAGGTGAGCAAGATCGCCGACAAGGTTTTCATGGGCCGCGACATCCTGCACGTCGCGGTGTTCAAGAAAGACGGCCCGCCGGAATACTTCACGCTGCTCTATCAAGATAAGAAGACCGGGAAGTGTTTTGCGAAACGCTTTACGGTGGGAGGCGTCACGCGCGACAAGCCGTATCTACTGACCGCGAGCGAGGGCTCGAAGGTCGTCTACTTCGACGTCACCAAGAACCAGGAAGCCATGCCCGACCTGCTCCGCATTCAGCTGAGCGGCCGCAGCAAGGCGCGGGTAAAAGATTTCGAGTTCGACCTCACCGAAGCGAACGTCGGCACTCGCGGCGCCAAAGGCATCACGGTGACCAAATACCCCGTGCGCAAAGTGACCAAAGTCCTCGGCGTCGGCGAAGAAGAGTAAGCGGATTTCAGGTGGGGACGGACCGCTGGGCCATCCGCCCGTGCCTCGCCGGTAGGCCGGCTTTACCCGCCCCGCTGCGCGCCGGCCCAGCCGGCGGCGTAGGCCTCGAAGACTTTTTTGATTTCGTCCCGCACGCGGCGGAAGACGGCCAACTTTTCTTCGTCCGTGCCTTCGGCGTGAGCGGGGTCATCGAAGCCCCAGTGATGGCGGGCCATTTGACCGGGGTAGGTCGGGCAGGCTTGGTCGGCGTTGCCGCAAACGGTGATGACCGTGTGCACACCGCGCTCCAGAAACTCATTCATATGCTTCGAGGAGTGGGCGCTGATATCGATTCCGATTTCCGCCATGACCTGGGTGGCCAAGGGATGCACATAGCCGGACGGGTCCGAACCGGCGCTATGGATATCGAGGAGTTCACCGCTGGCGACTCGAAGGATCCCTTCGGCCATATGGCTGCGGCAGGAGTTGCCGGTGCAGAGGATGAGAACGAGAGGGGTGGACATTTTGGTTTTTGGAGTGGCGATTTTGGATGGGCTGCCCCCTGTTCTACCGGCGAAAACAGATGAGCTGACGTATCGTTATTTCTTAAAGAAGAAAACGAAGGTAACTAATCTGAGGAGCAGGGCTGGGGGCGGAGCTTGGGTGCATTTCTTAGATTTGATCGAGCGGAGGGAGGGGCTAACTAGGATGACTTTGTTTTCGTTGTTTCTCTCGGCAAAATGAGGCGAGGAGTGGTTGCGGAATGAAAACAAGAAAGATCGGGAGCTCGGCAAATTACTAGTGAGGTCGAGCGGGATTACCGCGACCGAGTCCTTACGTTTGCGGCGAGTTCGGGGCCGTGGAATTAGCCCCATACCATCGACGGCGAAGGAACCGGGAGATGTGCACGAGCCCAATGAGGGCGGGCACTTCGATGAGAGGACCGACGACGGCCGCAAACGCCACGGCGGAGTTGATGCCGAATACGGCGATGGCCACGGCGATGGCTAATTCGAAGTTATTACCCGCCGAGGTGAAGGCGAGGGAAGTGGCGCGGGGGTAGTCCGCGCCCAAGCGCTTTGCCATGGCGAAGCTCACCAGAAACATGATCCCAAAATACAGCAGTAGGGGCAGCGCGATGCGAGCGACATCAAGCGGAAGGCGGAGGATGGAGCTCCCCTGGAAGGTAAACATCACTACGATGGTGAAGAGCAGGGCTCCGAGGGTGAGCGGCGAGATTCGGGGGAGAAATATTTTCTCATACCACTCCTCCCCCCGCCAGCGGACAAAGAGCAAGCGACTCAGCATGCCGGCGGCAAAAGGGACGCCCAGATAGAGCATCACGCTGGCGAAAATCTCGCCCATGGGGATCGGCACCACAATGCCTTCAAGTCCCACCAAGGGAGGGAGCACGGTGATGAAGAGCCAAGCGTAGGCACTGTAGGTAAAGATCTGGACGATTGAGTTGAGGGCGACGAGGCCGGCGGCGTATTCGGGGCTGCCATCGGCGAGATCGTTCCAGACCAATACCATGGCGATGCATCGGGCGATACCGACCAGGATAAGGCCCACCATATACTCGGGTTGGTCACGCAACAGGGTGACGGCCAGAACCCACATGAGAATCGGGCCAATCAACAAGTTTTGAACCAGTGACAGGGTCAGCACGCGGGTGTCGGCAAAAACGCGGGGAAGCTCGGCGTAGCGCACCTTGGCCAAAGGGGGATACATCATCAAGATGAGGCCCACGGCAATAGGCAGGTTGGTGGTGCCGACGGTTATAGGAGCGAAGAACGCTTCAGGGTCCGGAATCACGAAGTGGCCGAGGGCGACCCCTAGGAGCATGGCGGCGAAGATCCAGACGGTGAGATAACGGTCCAAGAAAGATAGACGGCGAGTTATAGCAGACATGGGGATGGCAGTTAAATTGGTCCGCAGGGTGAGCCGTTTTTTTGAAACCGATGGAGGCGACGCAGATCGCGGGCAAAAATGGGCTCAGATGCGGCGCAATCTTGGAGGCAAGCGAGATGACGGGCCAGCACGCGGGAAGGGCGACGGATGAGTCGATAATGCATCCAGTGACCGTCGCGACGGGACTCCACCAAGCGATGTCGGCGAAGATAGCCCAAGTGTTTCGAGATTTTGACCTGTGGTTCTTCGAGGGCGGACTGCAGATGGCAGACGCACAATGGACCAGCTAATTGTAGGAGGTGCAAAAGACGGAGCCGAGTGGGGTCACGCAAACAATCGTAAATAGGAAGCAGCTGCATATATATTCCTTTAAAGGAATATATATGCTGAGGAATTACCAGAAATATTCTCTCGACGATTTGTGCTCTAAATTTTCACCAAGGGGCTGGATGGCCGGAAATCAAAACAGTCACGGGCAGACCGGTATCGAACGGATTCATCGCGGTTTTGGGTGGTTCAACGGAGAAGGCGGAGGCCTTTGCATTGTGGGCAGGCAACGGATTTGGCGGTGGTTTTCTCCCCTGCGCGCGATCGCATCTGTCCGAATGGTGGGCTTACCTCCAGCGCGACAGCGCCTACGTCGAGCCCCGGTTGGCGAGAATGAAGCAGGTCCACGTTCGTGCTTCGGGATGACGGGCATGCTCCGTGGTCAAGGCTTCGGACCCCGGCGGTTGACCCCGCCGCTGGGAGCGATTTGCTGCGGTCATGAAAGTTTGGCGCATCACGATGGTAGGGTTGGCAATCGGACTGGCGATGGCAGCGGGAGTTCGAGCCGAACCGTTTCCCAACCTGAGCGATGCCAAAACGACGGCTCGGGCCTACCACGACGATGGCGATTACGAACGGGATATCGCCCAGGTCGCCGACTGGGCGATTGCCTGGATCGAGCACCGGGCGACCCAACGCACCGCCGATGAGCGGTTGGTCGTGCTGATGGATGTCGATGAGACGGTCCTCTCCAATTACCCGCATATGGATGAACAGGATTTTGGCTACGTGCCTTCGGTCTGGGTGGAGTGGGTGGAGCGCGCGGCGGCTCCGGCGATCGAGCCCATCAAGCGCGTGTTTGAGGCAGCGCGAAAGCATGACATGGTGGTGATTTTCCTGACCGGTCGAGGTGAGCCGGAGGAAACCGCTGGCACGATTGAAAATCTCCAGCACGTCGGCATGGGCGATTTCGAGCGGATCATTTTTAGAGGCGCGGAAGACACCGCCCCGACCGCAGCTGAGCGGAAGCTACTCCGCCGCATCCAACTGGAAGAGGAAGGGTGGACCATCATTGCCAGCCTCGGTGACCAAGGCAGCGATCTCGCCGGCGGCCACGCCGAGCGAATTTTCAAACTGCCCAATCCATTTTACCGAGTGCCGTAGGGTGCGTTCGGGAAAGGGCAGCAGCTGAAGGGAGCCAAACGCAAAAGATCGAAATTGATCCGCCCCCTGGTCCTGAAACCCCAACGGGGTCGCTGCCCCCGGAATCCTGCCTCACCGTATCGGGCTCGTTGTCCGGCGGGGCTGGGTAGCCGCGTTTGAGCCGAAGACGAAAAGGTGGATCCGACTGGCGGGCGTTGCCGACGACGTAGCTTGAACCGGAGCTGACCACGTTGTCGCGGTACTCCAACGCGGCTACCGGTCCCGACTCGCCCCAGAGTTGCCCCCCATGTTTGTCGATTGATTGTCCGCCGAAGGAGGATGACCCCGGAATTCTGCTGCACCGCATTGGACTCGTTATCACGCGCTACTCCAACGCACCGGGCTCAGCGAGCCCGGCTACTACCATTCCGACCGTCCGACTGTAGCGGCGGAGGGCTCAACGGGGACATTCTCTTTGGTCACCCGACTGCCATGACCGTTTAAAACCCGACCTTGGTGGAGGATTGCGAGACCACCGAGGGACGACCACCGAGGGGGCAAACCACAGTGTTTGCGGTTCTTGATTTCGCTTCAATTTGCAGGTACTTTGCCAACCGCGAATGGGTCCCAAGCTCCCAGCTGAAGCGGATCAGGCTCAGATCGTCCGACCGGTAACGATCAGAAGCACCGCATACGAGGTAGGGCAGTTTGCTTCGTCATCTCCATTCTGCTTAGTCAGCACTCCGTCGCCGCAAACCGCCGATTGCATGGGGGGGATGAAACGGCGCTCTCGGCGAGCTCGCCCTACCGCAACTTGGAGTTTGTGGTTGGGCCGCTGGTGTGCAGTCCGGTCGCGGTGGCGAGAAATCGGTAAAATCACCCGGATTTATGCACAATTTAGGTTTCTTTGAACGAATGACGTCTCCGCGCTTCTAAATGCTCTACATGGCAGCTTCGACCTACCCCAAAGCCTTGGCCTTACTCACGATCTTTGCAGCGGCGTCGCTTTTCGCCGCAGAAAAGGCGGAGAGGCCGGCCGCCGTCCCCAATGGCGAATCTTTCGCGATCAGTGATTATTTGGTGCCCGGCAAGACGGTAATTTTTAGCTTCGTTAGCGACTTCAGTCCGCCTTGTCCGTGCGAGCCTTGCTACCAGTTGGGTGATCCGTTGCAGGCCTTACACATGGCTCGCGAAGATGTGGTGGTGGTCAAAGTGGATATCAATCGCACGGGGCAGACGAAGATCGATTGGAATTCTCCGGTGGCGTTGCAATACGGGTTGAAGCGGGTGCCGCACTTTGTGGTGTTTGGCCCGGAGGGTGAGTTGATCGCGGCAGATAATGATTCGTCGACTGATTCGACGGGCCGGGATATGGTCCACGCAATGCTGGAGACGCTGCCCGCGCACAATGCGGAGCGAGTGGCTTCAACGCCGCCGCCATCCGGGTGAGCGGGCAAACAGGATTGGCTTAACGCGGTCTCCCATCGCGGTCGGTCGGCTCGGCGAGTTCGGGGTGCATCATGGGGACCAGAAAATCGTGCTGGGTCGCGGGCTGAGTTTCAGGAGCGATCGTGATCTCGGGCGCGGGGGCATCGAGTTGTTGCGCGGCGCGAGCGAGTCGCTGGGTGAGGGCAGCGACGATACGATCGCACGTGGCATCGAGGAGCGGAGTGGGCGGCGGCGGTGGATTCATGGGAGGATGGGCTGATTGATGTTGGTCGGGTTCAGCCCCCTGCGGTCATCCGGTTGGGGCCCACAAAAAAGCCCCCTCCGGTTGGCACCGGAGGGGGCAAAAGTGGGTTGCACTTACTCCTCTCGCGGTGCGCGGATCACGGATACCACCGCTACCACGGACACAATAATTGCGATCGCGGAGGAAAGAGCGGAGTTGGTGACAGAGAGAGTCATGCGTCAGGAGCAAGGGGACAAAATCGAGGAGTGGCGTCAAGGCCGTAGTCCATTTGGATTTTTTTAGGGAAACGGCGGATGGCCTGCTCGGCAACAGGGGCGGGCGAAAAAATTGGTTCTGTGGCCCCGGAATATTCTGTCCCCATCCTGATGCGGTGTGTGGTAATCGCGCTGCAATAATTTAAGCAGATTCGCTTTGAGACTGCCGGGGCGGTGTGGTGATTAGGAGTCACTGATGGAGGAACACTACCTGTTGCACGATCTCGGCTGGCTCATGGTCGCCGCCGCCGTGGTGTCGATCGCGTTGCGAGGGCTGCGTCAGCCAGCCATCATCGGCTACCTACTGGCGGGGCTGTTATTGGGACCGCATCTGCTGCCTTGGACTCCCCTGCATGACTCGGCGAATCTCCAGTCGTTGAGTGAGCTGGGCGTCTTGTTCCTGATGTTCTACATTGGGCTCGAATTTGACCTAGGTAAGCTCAAACCGGTGGCTTCGGCGGCGATGCTCGCCCTCGCGTTGCAGACGATCTTGATGGTGATAATTGGCACTTCGGTGGGGCAGTGGCTCGGCTGGGGCGCCGTCGAAGGGCTCTTTTTGGGCGGCATCCTGGCGATCAGTTCGTCGATGGTGTGTTTCAATCTGATCCAGGAGCGGAACGACATCCATCGGCCCTACGCGCAGCTGACCGCGGGGGTGTTGATTCTCGAAGACATCTTGGCGATCGTGCTGCTGGTGGTGTTGGCGGGTGTGGGGGTGTCGGGTCAGCTGGACTATGCGGTGGTGGGCCAGACGACCTTCTTTGTGGGTATCTTTGTCGTGGTAGTTTTCTTGATCGGCAAATTGATCGCGCCGACCGCCATCGCGATGCTGCAGAAGATCGGTAGCGCCGAGACCATGACGTTGTTCACCGTCGGGTTCATTTTTGCGGTGAGTCTGCTGGCGGAGCAGGCGGAGTTTTCATTGGCGTTGGGGAGTTTTCTGGCGGGTGCGATTTTTTCGCGAAGCGTGATTTCTCATGAGATCGAGCGGCTGACTACGCCGATTCGGGATTTCTTTTCGGCGTTGTTTTTTGTGACGATTGGGACGCTGGTGAACCCCTACGATCTGTGGGCCTACAAGGGCACGATTCTGCTGGTCACGGTGATGATGATGGTGGGTAAGTTCCTCGCGTGTTGGATCGGTTTTGTGCTGGCCGCCGTGCCGCCGGGGGTCGCGACGCGGGCGTCGTTGTCTAAGGTGCAGATTGGCGAGTTCGGTTTCGTGATCGCGGCTCTCGCGATTAGTTTAGGCGTGACCAATCCGGCGTTGAAGGCCGTCACCGTGGGCGTGGCGGTGCTCAGTATCATGCTAACGCCGCCAGCGTTTAAACTCGGCCCGATGATGGCAACGTGGGCGACACGGTTACTGCCCCGGCAGGTTCACAGTCTGCTGCGGATCTATCTCGATTGGGTGGAAACGGTGAAGTTCACGCTGCGTTCAAGCAGTTTTCTGATGGTGGTGAAGCGTCCGTTATTCCGGATCGGCATCGATTTTCTGATGCTCACGGGCCTGCTGATTCTCGCCTCGCTCGGGGCGCGTTTCTTGGGCGATTCGACGTGGCAACGCGTGCTGTGGGGCGGCGTCGCGCTGGCGGCGATCCCATTTCTGGTGGATATCCTGCGCAGTCTGGACGTGGTGACGCTGGCCCTATCGGAAATCGCGTTGTCTCGCCCGTCCTTGAGTTTGCTCGCCGAAGGACCGGCGCGGGCGTTGTGGCGGATCGGGGCGTTCTCGCTGATCTTGTTCGCGTTCAGCGGTATCTTCCTGATCGCGTGCGCTCCTTACTTCCCGACCGGCACCTCATTGCTAGTATTTGCGATTACAACGGTGACCCTGTTGGTGCTCGGCTGGCGGCAGGCGGTGAAGCTACAGAGTCAGTTGGAATTTGTGGTGATGTCGTCGATGGAGGACGCCGCGCGGTCCGGGGCGAAGGAGGCAATGCAGGACGCCATCAAGGCCATGACTCGCGATAACCCCTGGCCGGTCGAGCTCCTGGAAGTGGCGATTCCCAAGCAGGCATTGGTGGCGGGGCGCACGTTGCGGCAACTCGATTTGCGGCGCGAGACCGGGGCCACGGTGGTGGCGGTGCAGCGGGGCGGGGTGACGCATTACGATTTGACGCCCGACCTGCCGCTGTCGCCGGATGACCATGTGTTGTTGGTGGCCGAATCCGAGCAATTGGCCAAAGCCGAAGCGGCCCTCACGGCCACGGGAAAGCAAGGCGAGGCTCAGTCCGCGCTCCCGCACCAATTTACCCGTTTGTTGGTGGCACCGACCTCGCAGCTCTGCGGCCAGACGCTCATCGAGGCGGGGATCCGTTCCAAGTTTGGAGTGTCGATTGTGGGACTGCAGCGAGGAGATGAGCGTATCACCGGGCCCGCCCCCGATGAGTGCCTGCACGACGGAGACCTCCTCCTCGTCATGGGCCCAGCCGAAGGAGTCAACGCCCTCAACGAAGCCCTCGTCTGAACCTCGGGAGACCTCGCGGATTTGTCATATGACAAGTGACAAATAGGTGGGGCAGAGCAGGCCGGAGCGGAGCCGCTGGGCGGCTGGAACGAAGGGCAAGGGGAAGCCTCTGGATCAAAGGTTCGACAGCTCGACTCGCTCAGAGGAGTCAGGCTTTGTGGTTTGGAAGGGTTCACTCTCCGGTCTGCTGGTAGGTCTCCTCATAGGGTTGAAGCGCGAAATGGGTCACTCTACCACAAACCCCAAAGCCTGTTTCACTGTTCACGACACAAAAAGTTAAAACAGGAAGGAGTGCCCCAGTTTCACTGCTTGCTTTGATCCCGTAGCTGCGTTGGAGCGTAGCGACAACGTCGCCGGAACCCTCGAGACCGCAAAATTGGGCCATCAGAATCACAAATCATAAATCATCGGAATCCCCCTTTCCCGGCCCCGTTGTGAGCCGTCGCCCGAAGGTATTTTGTCAAGAGTCAAGACCTGACGTCTTTTTGCGGCCCGACGTCTTTTTGCGGCCCCAGAAGACCCTGACGAATTAACAAGTAACAGCCTGACCCAATCGGATTGACGGTGCAGACGGGCACCGCCTTTGACGATTACGGCGTCGATACCCATCGCGGCTACGATTACAACCAGCACAGCGAACTCATCGGTGATTACAGCTACGCCAATGACAATGCCACCGCCACCACCCCGACCGACGGCATGGCCGATCGGGCCTTTGAATTTGCCTTCGACGACATCGGTAGCCGCATCACTAGCAACCGCACCGGCAACCCCGGCCTCGCCGAGACTTATGAGCGCAACGAGCTCAACCAATACACCTCGCGCAGCTATGATACGCTTACGGCTTCAGGCACGGTGGCCAACTCCTCCACGTTGGTCGCCGCACGTATTAAAAACGATAGCAATGGGGCAGGCGGTCCTTGGGTGGTCGCCGACCGCGCCGCCAATTACTAACCTCGCATTCGGGTAAGACCCCATATCACTCCGACGCGTTTCACCTTAAAGTTTGGTCGATGAATATTTCCAAAACCCGCCTCGCCCTGCTCGCCACCGTTCTCCTGCTCGCCTTCGCTTCCGTTGGTTGCCAGACTTCAGAAGGTCTCGGTAAAGACATTGAGAAGCTCGGCGAAAACATTCAGAAATCCGCAGATTAAGTCCTTTCGGGCACGCTCCTGAGTCTAAGCGACAGGCGTGTGCCTTTGCTATCCGCTATTATCGCGCGTGGCTTGGGGTTAATGCTCCACCACGCCGCCCTTGTCCGGCATTCCTAAGGCTCAGGCTGTCGGGCGGCGAAGTTCTAACAAAAGAACGCCCGCTCCGACTCATGTTGAAGGCGTTGGGCCTTGGGCCCTTGAACTGCAGTTGTCCCTTCACCTAGATTTAAGGACGCTCGGTCGGGTAGGACTCCAGTTTGCTCAAACGTCTTTCAGGCGTGCCGATCAGGTATTACACCTGTTGTGTGGGAGCAAAAGAGGGTCAATCCATACTGTTTGACATATCGAATTGGAAAAGATGGAGTCATCGGATCGTGAGAGGACGGAGATTCGAAAGGGAGGGCAGATTCAGCGATCAGCCGACACTGCGTTGAATTGCGGCAAGGGCTACGACCACGCCCGAGTTAACTGTAGGAGGTTAATAAGATCAAACAGTAAGGATTGACCCCATTGCCCCATTCCTAAGATGGGCAGCTAAAGAAAGATCGGCGAGACTGGTTTTTAGCGGGTTCAGCGCCAGTCGAGCACGGTCAAGCCGGGGACCTGCTTGAAGTGGGCATCACGGGTG
>Ga0075109_1000167_pt1 | contig 46761 bp, 37 predicted proteins | sample AntAceMetag02UKD_FD_69798 | JGI IMG/M metagenome (GOLD analysis project Ga0075109, IMG submission 69798) | Saline lake microbial communities from Ace Lake, Antarctica - Antarctic Ace Lake Metagenome 02UKD | ecosystem: Environmental > Aquatic > Non-marine Saline and Alkaline > Saline | place...
AGCGCAAGGGCGCGACCGGGCGCATCGTCCTCGAGTGCCACGACAACCTGCTGTCGCTGCTCGAGGGCTTTCCCGGCATCGACGCCATGATCCCGCGCTTCGCGACCCCGCCGCCGGCCGACCTGCACCTGCCGCTGCTGTCGGCCACCAGGGTTCTGGGAATCGCGACCCTCGACGACCTGCCGGCGTCGGTGCCCTATCTGCCGATCCCGGCCGGACCGGATTTCCCGATTCCCGAGGCCGACCCCGACCGCCTGAAGGTGGGGTTCGTGTTCGGCGGCAACCCGCAGTTTCCGAACGACCGCACCCGCTCCACGCAACTCGAGACGTGGCGACCGCTGTTCGAGCTTGAGGGGGTGCAGTTCTTCTGCCTGCAGAAGGGCGAGCGCGAGCCGGAGGTTGCCGGCCTGCCCGAGCGGGTGGTGCGACTGAACGAGCGGATCGAGACCTTCCGCGACACCGCCGTCGCCCTCGGCCAGCTCGACCTGGTGATCACCACCTGCACCTCGGTGGCGCATCTCGCCGGCGCGCTGGGGCGGCCGTTCTGGGTGGTGCTGTCGCGCAACGCCGACTGGCGCTGGCTGGCCGGCCGCGACGACAGCCCCTGGTATCCGTCGGCCCGGCTGTTCCGCCAGACCCGCCTGGGCGACTGGGACGGGGTGTTCGAGCGGGTCGGCACGGCCTTGCGCGCCGAGTCGGCCGCCCACCGGGCGCGCCGCTCCGGCGGCGGTTCGTGACCCGGACGGTCCTGTTCGCCTGGGAGCTCGGCGACGGGCTCGGCCACGTCTCGCGGCTGCTTCGGATCGCCGAGCGGGTGCGCGGCGCCGGGGTCCGCTGCCTGTTCGCAGTCAGGCAGCTCGAGCTGGCCGGCCGCGCCGTGCAGGAGGCCGGGTTCGAGGTGCTGCAAGCCCCGCTGGCGCGAGTCGCGGCGATCCAGGGCCCCGACGGCACCCAGCCGGTGACGGTTGGCGACATCATGGGCGCCGTGGGGTTTTCCAGCGTCGAGCGGCTGGCGCCGCTGGTTGCCGGGTGGCACGCCCTGATCGATCTCGCCGCCCCGGACCTGGTGGTCACCGATTACGCGCCGACCGCCAACCTGGCGCTGTTCGGAGGCCCGGTCCCGTGGATCCCGATCGGGGATGGTTTTTCCTTGCCGCCCTTCGAAACGCCAGAGTTTCTGCCGTTCCGCAAGGCCAGGCCGGCCTACCCGAATGACGGCTTGATGGCGGTCGTCGGCGCGGTGCAAGCGCGGCGTGGCCGGCCGGTCCCGGCCCGGCTACCGCTACTGTTCGAGGGCACCCGACGGTACGTGGTGACGCTGCCCGAACTCGACCCGTGGAGCCGGGTGCGGACGGCGCCGGCGATCGGCCCGATCGGCCCGCCGCCGCGGCCGGTCGATACCGCGCCCGGCGAGTCGTATTTCGCGTATCTGTCGGCGGGCTTTCCGCACACCGCCCGGGTGCTCGAGGGCTTGCTGGCGAGCGGCCGGCCGGGCTCGGTGTTCCTGCGCGACGCCACGCCGGCGATGGTCGAGGGCTGGCGCCAGCGCGGCCTGACCGTGTGGGACCAGCCGCAGGATCTGCGCGCCATGGCCGAGCGCGCCGCGGTGATCGTCCACCACGCCGGCATTGGCACCGCCGAGCAGGCGCTCGGCCTCGGGCGGCCGCAACTTTTGGTGCCCAGGCACTTCGAGCAATTCGCCAATGCCGATGCGCTCGGCCGCCTCGGAGTCGCGGTCGGCCTGCGCGGCGGCGGTCGCTTCACGGTCGAGGACGTCGGTCGGGCGCTGAAAATGGCGACCAACGAGAACCGGCTCTCGTCGCGCGCCGCCGCCGTCGCCAAGGTTCTGGCGGCGCGCCCGGCGCGGGCGGTTGAGACCGTCGCCGGGGCGTGTCTGGAATTGTCCGGGCCGTGACTGAACGGTGGCAACAAGGCCTGTGACTTTTGTGGCATAATTGTCACATGGAATTCACTGGTCGGGGCTAACGTCTAAGGACTAGGCGATTTTCCCTTCACGCCGCTTGCATCCCCGTGAACTCCTGCTGTAAAACTCAATCGTCCTCCCTGGTAGCTGCTGGCGCTGTTGCGTGAGAACGCGGTCTGACAGGGGAGGGTGGTGATCGTCTTCGGTCGATCAGAATCGTTCTGACGCACACACGCTCTGTAGGGAGTCTAGGAGTTACAACGATGGCGAACATTACTGGCACGACCTTTAGCGAGCTGCTCACGGGCACCGCCAGCGCCGACGTGATCTCCGCGCTTGCCGGCTCGGACACGGTAAGCGCGCTTGATGGCGCGGATCTGATCTATGGTAACCAGGGTAGCGACCTCATCTCCGCCGGCGCGGGCTCGGACACGGTGTTCGGCGGGCAGGACGGTGACACGGTCGTCGGCGACTCTGGTCTCGACCTCATCTACGGCAACCTCGGCAACGACTCGCTGCTCGGTGGCGACGATGCCGACACTTTGTACGGCGGTCAGGGCAACGACACCCTGGACGGCGGCAACGGCAGCGACGTGCTGTTCGGTAATCTCGGCAACGATAACTTTGTCAAGGCGACCGGTGCCGCGACCATCTACGGCGGTGCGGGCAACGACACGGTCGGGATGGCGGCGTCGACCGCTTCCGGCCTCGTCTACGGCAACGCCGGCAACGACGTCATCGTGACCGGTGGGGGTGCCGACAGAATCTTCGGCGGCCAGGACAACGACATCGTCTCCGCGGGCGAGGCCGCTGACCTCGTCTACGGCAACCTCGGCAACGACACGCTCTCGGGCGGTGCCGGTGCTGACACGCTGTTCGGCGGTCAGGGCAACGACTCGCTGCTCGGTGGCGCCGGCAACGACGTGCTGTTCGGCAACAAGGGCAACGACTTCCTCGCCGGTGGCGACGGGCCGAACACCCTTTACGGCGGCGAAGGCAACGACAGCCTGTTCTCGGCTTCGGGTGCCGACGTCCTGTCCGGCGGTGCGGGCACCGACAGCCTCGTGGCTGGCGAGGCCAGCGACTCCGTCTTCGGTGGCGACGGGAACGACACGATCATTGCCAACACCGGTGGTTCGGGTGCTCTCCTGATCTACGGTGGTGCAGGCAACGACCTGATCTCGTTCACGTTCACGGACTCGGCGACCAACACCCACGTCGTTTATGGCGGCGAGGGTGACGACACCATCAACGGTGCTGCAGCCAACTCGATCGGCGACGCCTTCCGCTTCTTCGGTGGCGAGGGCAACGATCTGGTGACCAGCAACATCGCGGCCGACATCCTGTCGGGCGGCGGCGGTGCCGACACCTTGTCGGGCAGTGACGGTGCCGACACCATCTTCGGTGGTGGCGGTGCGGATCTTCTGTTCGGTGGGACGGGCTCCGACATCCTGTACGGTGGTGAGGGGAACGACAGCTTGGTTGCTGGCGCTTTCACCTCCCTCGACGTGTTATACGGCGGCGACGGTGCCGACCGGTTCGTGTTCGGTGTCGTCGATACCGGCGCGGAACTGACCTCGACTCAGCTCAGCGCCCAGTCGGTTGGCGTGGTTGCGGACTTCGTTCGCGGCACTGACAAGATCCAGCTGCTGACCGGCATCTTCATCTCGTCGGGTGCCTCTCCGGGCATCTCGAACAGCGCGACCTTCGGCGGTAACAACACCATCACCTACCAGTCCGATGGTTCCGACCTGGTCGTCAGGCTGCAGGGCAACGCCAACAACTACCTGATCGTCAAGCTGACCGGCGTGTCGGTCGTCGACGTCAACGACTTCGAGTTCCTCTGATACTCGCAGCCGTCTAAATCCGGAGGAGGGGCGCTCATCGAGCGCCCCTCTTTCATTTCATGACGTGAATTTGTCGCGTCAGCTTTTTGCCGCCGAAGCCTTCTGGACGCCGATGACTCCGACACCGCAAGGCGCTCGTCCCGATCCGCTCATCCAGGCGCGCCGACTTGTCGACGCCGGTGCCTTGTCCGAGGCGAGACGCATGGTTCGACGGGCGTTGGCGATTGAGCCGTCGTCGGCCACCGGCCTGACGCTCGCCGGCCAGATCGCGGTCCGCGACGCCTCGATCCTGGACGCCGTCCGTCATTTCGGCCGCGCGATCCGGGCAACCGCGCAGCAGGACCCACGCGCCCTGCTCAACCTGTCGCGCGCGCTCGAACTGGCCGGACGCCCGGAAGCCGCCATGCAGGCGGCCGTCGAGGCCGCCATCCGATTCCCCGACGACGAACGCCCGCGCGGCCTGATAGCGCTCCTGAACATCACGGCCGATCGGATCGCCGCCGCCGGCGAGGCGCTGCGACCCGGCGACGCCGAGCGACTCGATCCGATGACTGCCTTCAAGATCGGCAGCCGTCTGGCCGCCGACCCCGAGCATCGAGGGCAGGCGGTGGCGCTGCTGGCCAAGGCGGCATCCGTTCCGGGTCGCTTCCTGACGGAGGCGATTCAGCTTCTCGCCGCCACCGCGGAGCCCGACGACGCGCGTGGCGCTGCGGCGGCCCGGCGGTGGTTGGTCCTGTCCCCCGATTCCATCTCCGGCATGGATGCGGTGCAGCGCAACTTGGCCGCTCGCCGCTACCCGGTCCGCGAGGCTGCGTGGCTCTGGCAGTCCTATTGCGCGCAGCCGACCGATCCAGCCAGGCTCGCCCGCGCCGCCGAGTTGACCCACCAGGTCAAGTGGCCTGCCCACGGCATCGCCGCCAACAAGCTGATGCTCGCGATCGCCCCGGCGCGCGAACGGGTTCGCTACGTCCTGCGCGTCTGTGAGTTGTTCGGTGCCGAGAAGAAGCTCCTCAAGGACAAGCCGGAGGAGCGCCTCGCCGCACGCTCGAAGGCGGTCGCCTGGGGGTTGCAGATCGTCGAGCCGCTGCCCGAGGATCCTCGGATCTGGGACGTTATCGCCGGCATGTTCAAGGAGGTGGAGGATTACGAGCAGACCGACCGCCTCTGGAACATCATCGTTCGCCGGTTTCCCTCCTACGAGACCCTGCACTTCAACCACGGGCTGTTCCTCGATGAGCAGTCGCGCACCCAGGAAGCCCTGCGCGCGTTTCGCCGGGCGCAGGTGCTGAAGCCGAACTACGTCAAGGCCAGCAACCTGATGAGCATGGTGGTCACCCATGCCCACCAGATCGACCCGGCGCTGCGGTACGTGCGGTGGGCGATCGCCACCGATCCGAACTACCCCAACTGCTGGATCAACTACGCGGCGTACCTGCGGTCGATCGGCCGCTACGCCGAGGCGATCAAGATCTACGAGATCGGCCAGGTCAAGTCGCAGGCGGTCGACGACCGCGAGCTTGCCGCCGGGTGCGAGTTCAATTCCGGCATGTCGATGATCTCGATCGGCGAGTTGCAGACCGGCTTTCACCGCATCGAGTCCCGCTGGGCGACCCGCGACTTCCCGTCTCCCCGCCGGCCGTTCCGGCTGCCGATCTGGCGGGGCCCGCAGGCGCATCCGCGCAGCCGCCTGCTGGTCTACATGGAACAGGGCCTCGGCGACGAGATCATGCTGTCGTGGTACCTGCCCCTGCTGCGACGGGACACCACCCGTCTGCTGGTGGATTGCGACGAGCGCCTGGTCGAACTGTTCGCGCGGACTTACGAGGGCGTGGAGTTCGTGCCCCGCTCGGTGGCCGGCCATGACCGCACCCGCGACCGCGACTTGCGGTACAAGACGCCGATGCTGCACGTCCCGCAATACTATGTCCCCGAGGTCAAGTTCCTGATCCGGGACAACTGGGACTGGGCGACGCGCCGGGGCAGCCGGTTCCCGTCCCGTCTGGCCATCGCCCCCGACCGGTTGGAACGCTGGGACCGCTGGCTAACCGAACGGTTTCCCGGGCGGACACGCCTGTCGGTCTCCTGGCGGAGCCGGATGCGCAACCGCACCCGCGACCAGCAGTATGTGTCGATCGCCGAACTCGCCGAAGCGATCCCGCAGGGCACCGTGGCGATCAACCTGCAGTATTCGTCCACCGACGAGGAGATCGACGAGCTGACGACGCTCGGTCGGAGTCGTGGTTTCGAGGTCGTCACCCCGGAGGGGGTCGACCTGACCAACGACCTCGAGGACATCCTGGCCCTGCTGCAAGTCAGTGACGCGGCGGTCACGCCGATGATCTCGCTCGCTTGGATGTCCGGGGCGGTCGGCTGCCCGGCCTATGTGTTCCGCAGTTCACGTGAGGGTGCCATCTGGCAGCAGTTCGGGACTCCGTTCGTGCCCTGGGGGCCGAGCCTGCGGCTGTTCTTCCGAGATCCCTCGGAGGGTTGGAGCGTCACCGTGCGCGACCTGCGCGCCAGGCTGGAGTGGTTCCTGTCCCAGCCCGACCGGCCGGCGCGGTGCTGATCCGTCAGCGCGACGTCCCGGGACAATCACGAGACGATTGACGATTGCCGCGTCACGGGTATCAAGACGCGAAACCTGAAGGAGCGTTCCATGTCCGTGACGCGGCGTAGATGGCGAGTCGGTGTGCTCGGCTGCGGCCGGGTTTCCGCCCGCTACCGGGAGGTGCTTGGCCGGGAGCTGTCGGATCGGGTCGAGGTGGTCGCGGCGGCCGATCTGGATCCCGCCAAGGCGTCGGCGTTCGCCGAGGCGGTCGGCGGCAAACCGGTGGGCGGTATTCCGCAGCTCATCGCCGAGCGGCCGGAACTGGTGTGCGTGCTGACCGAGTCCGGCCACCACGCCGAGCATGCCCTGCAACTTATCGAGGCCGGTATCAACGTCCTGGTCGAGAAGCCGGTCGCGCTCAGGCCCGAGGACGCCGAGCGGGTGCGTGATGCCGCCGCCGCTCGCGGCGTGATGTGCGCGGTGGTCAAGCAGAACCGCTACAACCCGGCGATGCGCTTCGTTCGGCAGATGGTCGACGAGGAGCGGATCGGCCGATTGGTGACCGCCGGCATCCGGGTCCACTGGTGTCGCAAGCAGGACTACTACGACGATCCCTGGCACGGGCGATGGGCCATGGATGGCGGCGTCCTCGCCCAGCAGGCAATTCATCACCTGGACGCCCTGCAATGGCTTGGCGGCCCGATCGAGGCGGTGTGCGCCGCCGGCGCGGCGGTCCTCAACCATCTGGAGGCCGAGGACACGGCGATCGGGCTGGTGCGCTTCAAGTCGGGCGCGCTCGGCACGATCGAGGCCACGACGTCGGCGCGCGACGCCGATTTCGAGGCCTCGATCCATCTGGTGGGCCAGGACGCCATGGCGAAGATCGGCGGCAGCGCGCTGAACCTGCTCGAATTCTGGCGCCCGGTCGAGCCGCGCCAGGGCGATGAGCGGGCGGCGGAGACCTTCAGCCAGCAGGTCCCGACGAGCTATGGCCTCGGTCACGGCCCGCTGCTCGGCGAGGTCCTGGACGCCCTGGAGAACGGCACCAGGCCGCCGGTCGACGTCGATGAGGCGCTGACCTCGCTGCGGCTCGTGCACGCCCTGTACGCCAGCATGGAAACCGGCGGCTGGGTCCGGCTCGAGGATAAGCCGACATCGTCGCGACTCGGGATCCAGTCGAAGGGCGCAACGGCGGCCGAGTGATGACGGCCGAGTCGCCTCGCGGCCCGCCTCCCGATCCGCTTGCCCTGCTGGCTTCGGCCCGGGCCGCCTGGGCGGCCGGGCGGCGGGACGAGGCGGCGCGGCGCTGGCGGATGGCTGCGGCGGTGACGCCCGGCGACGCCGCGGCCTACGTCAACCTCGCCGGCACCGCTGCACCCGCCTCCGCGGACTCGGTGTGGGTCGAGCGGGCCGCCGCCGCGATCGCGGTCGGCGACCCGCTTGTGGCGCGGAATCTCGGTGTGCTCGCCCAGGGCCGCGGCGAGACCGAGCGTGCAGGGCGCTCGGTGCGGCGGTCGCTGATCCTTGCCCCCGAACGCGGGGCGACCCTGTCGGTGTTCGCGCGGCTGCCGACCGTCCGTCGGGATGACGCGGCGCCGCTGAGGTGGAGCGTTCGGGCGGCGGTCTCGAACCCCTCGGTCGAGGCGGTCTGGCTGGACGTGCTGACGCGTCTCTGCCGCGCCGGCCGCGACGCCGAGGCGTCGGCCCGAGCCGACGCCATCGCCATGCCGATGCCGTCGTGGTCCAGTGAACTCCTGGCGCTGGTGGCGGACCTCGGTCTTCGCACCGACCGTCTGCAGCGGTCGGCGGACGCGTTGGCGCTGTTGACCGAGCGCGCGCCCGATGACGTCACCTTCCGAACCCTGCGGGCGGTGCTGCTGCGCCGCCGCCGCGAGCTGCCGGCGGCGGCCCGCGAGGGCCGCCGGGCGGCGATCCTGAGGCCGGACCTGTTCGATTGCGTCGGCTCGGCGGCGACGGCGTTCGGGTTCAACGACCAGCACCCCGAGGCGGTGCGGCAGTTCAGGCGATGCCTTCTCATCGACCCGGCACGGCGGCTGGACATTCTGGAGAACTACGGCGGCTCTCTGGTTCACACCGGCGCGCTGCCGGCGGCGGCCCGGGTGTTGCGCGAGGCCCTGGTGCGCCAGCCCGAGCGGCCGGCCGGATACATGAACCTGAGCTCGATGCGCTTCCAGAGCGGCGATCTCGCCGCCGCCGTGCGGCTCGGAGAGTTCGCCTTTCTGGCAGAGCGGCGGCTGGCCGACGCCTGGTACAACCTGGGGTCGCTGCGGCGGCACCAGGGCCGACTGGATGAGGCCCGGCGGCTCCTGGACGGCGCGGTGGCGATCGACGACCGGCCGTACTACCGGTTCGTGCGGGCGATGCTGGAACTGGGCGACGGCGACCCGCAGGACGGCCTGCGGCGCTACGAGTCGCGCTGGGACGTCACCGGGTTCTCGTCGTCGCGGCGCCTCGGTGCCGACCCGACCCTGAAGCTGCCGGTGTGGCGGGGCGAGATCCGGCGCGACGCCACGCTCGCGGTCTGGGGAGAACAGGGGGTCGGCGACGAGATCTGGTTTGCGGGTTATCTGGACTGGGCCGTGCAGCGGGTCGGCGCGGTGGTGCTGGAGGTCGGAATCAATCTGGTCGGCCTCATGCAGCGCTCGTTTCCTGGCGTGCGGGTGCTGGCCCGCGAACACCCGCATACCGAGGCGGCGCTGCAGGCGGCCGACCTTCAGGTCCCGATGGGCGGGATCCTGCTGCCTGCCGACGCCTGGGCGAGACCGGCGCCGGTCGGGTACCTGCTGACCGACGCCGCGCGCACCGCACGGCTGCGCGAGCGCTACACCGCCGGCCGCCCTGGTGCCCGGGTGGTCGGCGTCTCCTGGCGCAGCGTGAAGCCGACCCGGCACCGGTCGTTCGAATCGCCCCTGGCGGAGTGGGGGCCGGTGTTCGGGCTCGATGACGCGGTGTTTGTCTCGCTGCAGTACGGCGACGTGGCCGCCGACGTCCGCCTGGTCCGGGAGCGGTTCGGCGTCGACCTGCTGGTCGACCCGGAGATCGACGCCTACCGCGACCTTGACGCGCTGGCCAGCCAGGTGGCGGCGACGGACACGGTGGTCTCGATAGCCAACTCGACGGTCGCCCTGGCCCACGGTCTCGGCAAGAGGGTCCATGTGATCGCGCGCAACGTCCAGGATGACTGGCGTTACGCGCGCGGCGCCGAGACCACGCGCTGGCTGCCGACCGCGCGCTGCGTCTGGCAGACCGACGGCCGCGACTGGGCAACCCCGATCGCCGCCCTGGCCGAGCGGCTGCGGCGCGGGCCGCCGTAATATCCAGAGCCGCCTGATGAACGGAGATAGCACCCGTGGCTACGGTGCCGCGACACAGGAGAGCGCCGTCTCGCACGTGCCGGTACCGCGAGTGACGCGCAGCCTTCGCGACGCGATCGCCCGGGCGATACCGGGTGCGGAGGCGCTCACGCCGCTGGCGGAGCGCCGATCCGGGATCTGGTTGCGCGACCGGCAGGCAACGGTCGAAAGCACAGATCGAGGCGTCCGCCTGGTCGTGACGCACGAGGGCCAGATCTACGGTGTGACCCCGGTCCCCGCGTGATTGAGCGCCCGGACCAAGCGGGCCCAAAGAACGAGCGCCCCCCACACCCTGACGTCATCCCGGGCGCCGCGCAGCGGTGACCCGGGACCCACCCGCCGCTCCGTCAGCGGACCCTGGCAAGCCACCGTCGCACGGCGCCAGCCGGATCAGGTCCGAGGCGATTCCGAGCCGCCGGGGACGATGTTGGCGTCGACCATCTTCTGGGTCAGCAGGTTCGGCGCCGACTGGTCGGCCCCGTAGACCGGCACCGGGTGCGAGAACCCGCCCTGCTTCAGTTCCTCGGCCATCTTCATCGCCTGCCAGACGATGTCGTCGATGTCGATGTACTTGTAGCTGCCGGCGCGCCCCATCGAGATCACGCCGTCCGGCATGGCGTCGAAGTACTGGTAGGCGCGCGCGATCTCCTTCTTGATCGGCATCGGGTAGAGCTTGTTCTTGTGGCTGGGGATCTCGATGCCGAGCAGGGTCGACGGCGACTGGTGCTGGGTGAATTTCTTGTACTCGACGATCCGGGTGTACGGCTCGTCGCCGGCGTAATAGGTGAAGTAGGTCTTGTCCGGGAAGGCGTGCTCGACCGGCAGGATGATGGTCATGAACTCGCGGCCGACATAGGGCAGCTCGCCGTAGGCGTAGTTCAGCAGCATGTCGGGGGAGACGGTGTTCACGATCAGGTCGAAGGCGTGCCAGTCGCCGCCGATCTGCACCCGCTTGTTCGGGATATCGAACGCCTCGATCTCGGTGCCGAGCCGGACCGTGGCCTCGGCGGTCGCGACCTCGAAGTAGCGGTCATAGCCGTCCGGGGCCAGCGGGTAGGCCGAGATCGCCGTGTCCCAGCCCTCGCGCGGGCCGTCCTTGATCGCCACGCCCTTCGGCGACCAGCCGAAGTCGTCGAGCATGGCGTTGTTGGCGACCTGCCACATCTTGCGGGAGTACTTGTCGACCATCTTGCCGTACAGGGTCTTGCCGACCGAGGCGATCCAGTACTCCTCGAAGTTCTTCGCCGCCGTCCAGCCGCGGATCTCCTGGGATTCGGCGATCTCGCGCTCGATCGTCTCGCGTTCCGGCATGCGCGGGATGTCGTCGCGGTGGATCGGGAAGGTGTAGTAGTTGCGGTCGGCCTCGACGTAGGTGATGAACTCGTGGTCGAGCCGGCGCATCGGGACGATGGCGTTCAAATAGTCAAACAACTCCTCCATCGGGGTCAGGAAGTGCCGCGGCCCGAAGGTGAACGGATGGCCGCCGCGCCAGTGGGTCTTGACGCCGCCACCGAGGAACGGCGCCCGTTCCACCAGCGTCACGTCCCAGCCACCGATCAGCTGGATCTGGTGGGCCGCGGCACAGCCGGCGAAGCCGCCGCCGATGATCAATGCCTTCTTCATCCGCATGGTCTCCTTGCCGGAACGTCGCGCAGCGCGGCCGGCGGTCGAGTTGCTTGTTCGGTCAGGCCGGTCTCGCGGCGTCCATCGTCGCCCGCTCCGCCAGCCAGAGGTCGCCGTAGTCCACGTCGCGCCAACTGTCGAACCACGGCCCGCCGCGGGTGAAGTGGACGGCCGCCGGAACGCCTTCCGCCGGCTTCGGCATGCTGCCCTCGAGCCAGTTCCAGGTCGACGGCAGGGCGCCGATGGCCGCGTCCGGCGCCCACTGCATCCGGTGCAGATAGGCGCCGGACTGGGTGTTCACGACCTGCGGCGTCAGGCCGCGCGCCGCCGGGTGGCCGCAATTGAACAGCATGAGACTTGACCAGTTCTTGCGCGGGTAGCTGGTCTGGACGGCGCCATCCATCTTGGTGGTTTCGGCCGGTCGATGATCATGATGGACGCACATCACAGCCTTGCTGGAATCGGCGAGCGACAGCAGTTTCGCGATGTCGGCCAGCCACAGAAAGTCGCAGTCGCAGAACAGGGCCCACCCTTGATAGCCCGCCAGGTAGGGTGTAAGAAACCGCGTGTATGTGAACTCGGTGGACGCGAGCGGGTCTTTGGAACGCCAGTACAGTCCGCTGGTCCGCATTTCAGCCTGGACGATCGGTCGCACATCGACGGCGATTGACGACCGTCGGCGCAAGGACGCTTCGCAGACCCGAAAGGCGACCTCCTCCCGGCTGTCATGGCCGACGAACACTCGAAACGGCGACCCGATCGGTTCAGCATTCGTCATGATGACTTCTCGTATTTCCGCGGCGCAGCGCGCGCCCGCTTTAGCGGATCGCCGTCGGGCGGTCAAACCCCGCTCGCGGCCGGCGTGCCCGCTGGCGCCAAAGGGCGTATCATGGGCTTCGGGCGGCGTTGACGGTCGCGCCGGAAGCCGCAGGCAGGTGCGCCGATGAACGAGCCGATTGACGATACCAACCGCCACGTCGATTCCCGCGACGCGCTCGGCCACGCCTTCAAGCACTGCCGCTCGGCGTTCGTGGCCGTCGCGATGTTCAGCTTTGCGGTCAACCTGTTCATCCTTACCGTGCCGCTCTACATGTTCGCGGTCTTCGACAAGGTGCTGAGCAGCTACAGCGTCGCGACCCTCGGCATGCTGTTCGCGATGGCGCTGTTCGCGCTCGGTGTCCAGGGTGTGATCGACGTCGCCCGCTCGGGCGTGCTGATCGAGATCGGCAACTACCTGGACCGCAACCTGACCTCGCGGCTGCTGCACGCCTCGCTCGCCAACTCGCTGAAGCGCGGCAACCGGCGCGGCGCCAACGTGCTGCAGCGGTTCTCGATGGTGAAGACGTTCCTAACGAGCAACTCGATTTACTCGATCATGGACGTGCCCTGGATACCGCTGTTCATCGGGGTGCTGTTCCTGATGAACCCGCTGATCGGCTTGGTGGCGATTATCGGCGCGGTTCTGCTGTTCGGGCTCGCGGTGCTGAACGACCGGCTGTCGCGGGGGCCCCTGATGCGGGCCCAGAAATCCCTGATCCCGGCCTACAAGCGCGCTTCGGCCGCGGCGCGCAACGCCGACATCGTCGACGCCATGGGCATGACCCCGACGATCGTACGCTCGTGGCACGCCGACACCGAGGCGGCGATCTACCATCAGACCATGGCCTCGCGCCGCTCCGCAATCGTCAGCGCCGCCTCGAAATGGGCGCGCATGGTTATCCAGATCGGCATCATGTCGGTCGCAGCCTACCAGATGATCCAGCCCGGCAGCACCATGAGCCCGGGTGTGATGATGGCGTCGGTTATCCTGGTCGGCCGCGCCCTGATGCCGCTGGAAACCCTGATCGGCGGCTACCGCAGCATGGTCGAGGCCTACGAAGCCTACCAGGATATGGACGAGGCCCTAAAGTCTATGGTCGAGCGGCCGCGCCTTAGCGTTGTTCCGCCGAGGCCGATCGGCAACATCTCGGTCGAGAACGTCACCTACACGGTTCCCGGCGTCGACCGCCCGATCCTGTCGAACGTGAGCTTCGAGATCGCCGCTGGCGAGATCGTCGGCGTGATCGGACCGTCCGGCGCCGGCAAGACCACCTTGGCGACCTTGATGGTGGGCAATGAGCCGCCGACCCACGGCAATATCCGCCTTGACGGCACCGACGTCTACGCCTGGCCGTCCGAGGATCTCGGCCGCTACCTCGGCTACCTGCCGCAGAACGTCGAGCTGTTCGACGGCACGGTGCGGGACAACATCTGCCGCCTGCTGCCGGATGCGCCGCCGGCCGCGATCATCAAGGCGGCCGAACTGGCCGGGCTGCACGAGATCATCCAGCGACTGCCCAAGGAGTACGACACGCCGGTCGGCGACGCCGGCATGCTGATGTCGGGCGGGCAGCGCCAGCGGATCGGCTTGGCCCGGGCGCTGTACGGCGACCCGCTGCTGCTGGTGCTCGACGAGCCGAACTCGAACCTGGACAGCCAGGGCGAGGAGGCCTTGAAGAACACCCTGCACGCGCTCAAGGCACGCGGCTGCACCGTGCTGCTGATCGCCCATCGCATCAACGTGCTGCAGCATGTCGACAAGGTCCTGATCCTGCGTGACGGCGTGGTGCAGAAATACGCGCCGCGCGAGGACGTGGTCGGCCCGGTCCCTGCCCAAAACAAGCCGCAGATCGCGGCCAGCCAGGATGCCCCCTCCATCGCCAGCCGAGCGACGTCATGACCCTGGTCGAGCGCGACGCACCGTCCCTTCCTGCCCTGCCGAAGAACTTCGATCCCTACGAAGAGATCGCCAAGAAGGCGCGCCCGCACTGGAAACCCGCGGTGACCATGGGATACCTGGTCATCCTGGCGTTCTTCGGCGGCTTCGGCGGGTTCGCGGCGTTCGCGCCGCTGCAGAGCGCCGTGATGGCGTCGGCGGAGGTCCGGGTGGACAACGAGCGCAAGCTGATCCAGCACCCGGAAGGCGGCATCGTCACCGAGATCAACGTGCGGGAAGGCCAGCGCGTCCAGGAGGGCGACGTGCTGGTCCGGCTCGACCCGACGCGCGACCGGGCGCAGTCAAACACCCTGCGCAAGCGCTACCTGGGCGCGCTCGCGGATCGCGCGCGGCTGATCGCCGAGCGCGACGCGCTGGTCGATATCCCGTTTCCCCAGGAGGTCCTCGACGAGCTCTCCGACCCGGAGATCGCCGAGCTGGTCCAGGGCCAGCGCGCCGTCTTCCAGTCGCGCCGCAATTCTCTCCAGGGGCAGGTCAGCCTGATCCTGGGGCAGGTCGACCAGGCCCGCTCGCAGATCGAAGCGGTGCGGCTCGAACGTGGCGCCGTCGAAGAGCAGCTGGCGCTGATCCAGCGCGAGCTGGCGTCGGTGCGCGAGCTTTACGAGAAGGGCCTGGAGCGGCTGCCCCGCCTGCTGGCGCTCGAGCGCAACCGGGCGGCTTTGAGGGGCCAGGTCGGTCGGCTCAGCGGTTCGATCGCCCAGCTCGAGAAGCAGATCGGCGAGTCGGAGATTCGCATCGCCCAGGTCGAGCGCGAGTTCCAGCGCGACGTCGCCACCCAACTCGACGGGGTGGTCGAGCAGATCCAGAACCTGAGCGAGCAGCGGCCGGTGGTGTCCGCCTCGGTCCGCCGCCTGGAGATCAGGGCCCCGCGATCCGGCCGCGTCATTGACCTGAAGGTCCACACGGTCGGGCACGTGATCGGCGGCCGCGAGGCCTTCATGCAGATCGTTCCCGAGGACGAGGACCTGGTCGTGGTGGCGCGGGTGCGGCCCCGCGACATCGACGCCCTGAACAACGGCGTCACCAAGGTCCAGGTCCGGATGTCGGCGTTCAGCCAGCGCTTCATGCACCCGGTCGAGGCGGAGCTCGAGTCGATCTCCACCGACGTGGTGGTGGATTCCGACGGCAGCGCGCCGTACTACCGGGCGATCATCCGGCTCGACCCGACCTCGCGCGAGCACATCCTGGGCGACGTCGAGCTGACGTCCGGCATGCCGGCGACGGCGATGATCGGGGTTGGCGAGAAGACCTTGCTGACCTACCTCATCGAGCCATTGTCCCGAAGCATTTCGGACTCGCTCCGAGAGCCATGATCGCCGCGGACGCCGCCGGCCCCGGCGCGCCCGGGGACGCGCCCAGGGACCGGCGCCGTATCCTCTACCTGTCGAAGCATTTCGGCTTCCCGCTCGGCGGCATCCGGATCGCCCATCACCACGTGGCGATGCTGGTCCGCAACGGGTTCGACGCCCGCATCCTGCTGATCGACGAAAAGCGCGACGCGCACTTCGACGGGGCGGTACCGACCGACTCGATGATGCCGTCGTTCGCGATCCGGCCGACCGACCTCGTGGTGATCCCGGAGCCCTGGGGAAGCCACATCCGCCAGTTCAGCCGGTATCCGGTCCGTCGCTACGTGTTCTGCCAGAACCACTTCTACGCCTTCCACGGGCTCGGAGACGCGGCAGGCTACGCGGAGGCCGGGATCGACACGGTGTTCTGCTGCAGCGAGGTGATCTCGGACTTCCTCACCACGGTCATGGGGCTTGAGCGGGCACCGATCATTCACAACGCCATCGACCACGCGGTCTTCAAGCCGGCCGCGAAGCGCCGCCAGATCGCCGTGATGCCCCGCAAGATGAAGATCGAGGCGCGGTTCATCGCCGGCTGCTTCAAGCGCCGCTACCCGGAATTGGCCGGAATCCCGTGGGTCGAGATCGAGGGCCTTCCGGAGGCCGAGGTTGCCGAGATCCTGGGCGCCAGCGCCGTGTTCCTCGCCCTCGGCCGAATCGAGGGCTTCGGGCTGCCGCCGATCGAGGCGATGGCCAGCGGTTGTCTGGTGGTCGGCTTCACCGGCGACGGCGGACGCTCCTTCGCGAACCCCCAAAACGGCCTGTGGTGCGAGCCGGAGGACTGGGTCGGCTGCACCGATCTCCTGGCGCGGGCGGTTCGCGAGCACGACGCCGATGGCGGCCGGCTGCGGGTCGACGAGGGCATCCGAACGGCATCGGCGTTCACCCTGGAGCGGATGGAGCGCGAACTGGTCGCGTTCTGGCAAGCCGAGATCGCGCGGTGATGGCGACCCCCAAGGCGATCGACTACGACGCCGGCCTTCGCCTTGCCTCACGGCTGCTGTCCGTCGGCCGGGTTCGCGACGCGCAGCGCTGGGCGGACCAACTCTGCCGCCATCGACCCGACGATCCGCGGGCGCACAACCAGGCCGGTCTGGCCCGGCAGCGCGCCAACAGGCCGTCCAAGGCGGTTTCACACTTCCGCCGCGCCCTGCTGCTGCAGCCCGACGCCGCCGAGGTCTGGGCGAACCTGGGAAACGCCTTGCGGCACGCCGCGGCCTTCGACGCATCGTTCCGATGCCGTCGCTTCACGGTGTTTTGCCAGCCGGACCTGCCGGGGGCGCGGATGGCGCTGGGGCACAGCCTGCTGGCGGCCGGCGACTACCGCGCCGGCTTCGCCGAGCACGAGCATCGCCCGCATCGGCTCGAGGCGTTGGGGCGGTACGCCGCCCTCGGCGTCGCCGCCTGGGATGGCCGCACGCTGGACCGCAAGCGGCTGTTGGTGGTGGCGGAGCAGGGAGCCGGTGACATCGTGCAGTTCCTGCGGTTCGTCCGGCCGCTGGCCGATCGCGGCGTGGCGGTCACGGTGGCGTGCGGCGAGCCGATGGAACGGCTGGTGCGGTCCACGCCCGGTGTCGCGGCCACGGCCCCGAAATGGCCGGAGGAGTCGCCGACCGGGTACGACGGCGTCGAGCTGCTGATGAGCCTGCCGGCGCGACTGGGCGTCGACCTGGACAACCTGCCGGCGCCGGCGCGCTACCTGGAGCCGCCGCCGCCCCGGCGCCGCCTGGCCGAGGACGGCGATCTGCGCGTCGGACTCTGCTGGTCGGGCAGCGTCCGCACGCCGCTGAACGAGTTCCGGCGGATCCCGTTCGACCATCTGGCTCCGGTTCTCGAGGTGCCGGGGGCGCAGTTCTACGGGCTGCAGATCCTGGTCGACCGCTACGCGATCGCTGGCGAGCCCCGGCTGATCGACCTCGGGCCGGACATCGAGGATTTCGCCGACACCGCCGCCATGGTCGACCAGATGGACCTGGTGATCACCGTCGACACGTCCATCGCTCACATCGCCGGCGCGCTCGGCCGGCCGGTGTGGACCCTGCTCGGCCGCGTGGCGGACTGGCGCTGGGGCTACGGCGACGAGGGCACGCCCTGGTATCCGCGCATGCGGCTGTACCGGCAGGTGCGTGCCGGCGACTGGAGCGACGTCGTGGCGCGTGTCGTCGCCGACCTGCGCGGCCTCGCCGACGCCGGTCCACGACGGCCGTTTGCATCGCCGAACCCGAGCCGATAAACAAGTCCGCGGCATCACCCGCCCGATCGGAAACCGAGCCCGTGCGCATCCTGTTCGTTCACCAGAACATGCCGGCGCAGTACGCGCATCTGGCGTCTCACTATGGACGGATTCCGGGCAACGAGGTGGTGTTCCTGACCAGGCGCCAGGGCGTCGACATCCCCGGCGTCCGCAAGGTGCGCTACGACCTCTCGCGCGAGCCGAAGACCGACGGTCATCAATATGTCCGCTTCCTGGACGAGCAGCTGCTCTACGGCCAGGCCGTGGCGAGAGAGGCGCTCACCCTGCGCAACGCCGGATTCCGGCCGGACATCATTTGCGCGCATTCCGGCTGGGGCGAGGCGCTGTTCCTCAAGGACGTTTTCCCGGACGTGCCGATGCTGATCTACGCCGAGTACTACTACCGGGGGCGCGGGTCGGATGTCGGATTCGGCACCGGCAAGGAGCCCGAACTCGACGTGATCTGCCGGTCGCGCACCCGCAACGCCCATCTGCTGCTCAGCCTGGAGGCGGCCGACTGGGCGGTCACGCCGACCCGGTGGCAGTGGCAGCAGCAGCCGGAGGCCTACCGGCCGCGCACCTCGGTGATCCACGACGGCGTCCGCACCGGAATCTGCACCCCGGATCCCGCCGCTCTCCTGCCGTTGCCGAACGGGACCGTTCTGTCGCGCTCCGACGAGGTGGTGACCTACATCTCCCGCAACCTGGAGCCTTACCGGGGCTTCGACCGCTTCATGCGGGCGCTGCCGGCCCTGCTGAAGCGGCGGCCCGAGGCGCACGTGGTGCTGGTCGGCGGCGACGAGGTCAGCTACGGCGGTTTCCCGTCGGACGCCCGGAACTGGCGCGAGAAGATGCTGGCGGAGGTGCCGGTCGACCCGCGGCGGGTGCATTTCGTCGGCCGGGTTCCCTACGACTATTATCTGAGGGTGCTGCGGGTGTCGCGCGTGCACACCTACCTCACCTTTCCGTTCGTGCTGTCCTGGTCGATGCTGGAATCGATGTCCGCCGGATGCTGCCTGGTGGCCTCCGCGACGCCGCCGGTGCAGGAGGCTTTGACGGATGGCGAGACCGGGGCGCTGGTCGATTATTTCGACGGCGAGGCCCTGGTCGAGCGAATCTGCGAACTGCTCGAGGACCCGGAGCGCCGGGCCCGGTATGGCGCCGCCGCGCGCGACCACGCGATCCGGAACTACGACCTGGATACCGTCTGCCTGCCGGCGCAGATCGCCCTGATCGAGAGGGTCGCGGCCGGCGATCGGCCGCGCTTCGCCTCGACCGCCATAGCCGATGGCTTTCCGGGCGCGCCGCCGGAGCCGGCGTGACCGGGTCGATCGAGGAACTCGACCGGACCGCCAGGGCCGCCGTCGCGGCGCGCGACTGGAGCGCGGCGGCTTCCGCCTTCGCCAACCTGGCCGAGCGTCTGCCCGACAACCCGCGCTCCTGGTACAGCCTCGGTTTGGCTCGGGCGCGCGGCGGCGCCGGTGCCGCGGCGTTGCCGGCGCTGCACCGCTGCCTGGCGCTGGCTCCCGACCACGCCGCCGCCTGGAGCCTGCTCGCCTCGACCGGCGGCGAGGGCGAGCGGATGGGATTCCGTCGCGCCGCGACCTTGCCGGAGGCGCCGGTCGGGGCGCTGCGGGTGGCGGCGGCACTCCGCCAGGAGGCCGGCGATGCCGCCGGGGCGATCGCGCTGTTCGACCGGGTGCTGGCGCAGAACCCCGACGACGCCGAGTGCCTGGTCAATCGGGCGATGGCGCTGATTGAGGTCGGCCGCAAGCCGGCGGCGGCTGTCGATCTCGACCGGGCGCTCGGCCTCGATCCCGGCGACACCCGGGCCCGCTGGGCCCACGGCTGGATTCGCCTGGCGCGCGGCGACTGGGGCGGTGCCGGCGACTACGCCGCGCGCTGGCTGGACCCCGAGCCGGATTCCCGCCAGCGTCTGTTCGAGGCGCCGCTGTGGACCGGCGGGGCAGTGGCTGGCGGCCCGCTGCTGCTGTGGGGCCAGTTCGGCATCGGTGACGAGATCCTGTTCGCGACCCTCGTCGAAGCGGCGGCGCACCAGGCCGGGGCGCCGGTGGTGCTGGAGATCGATGCCCGGCTGGTCGGGCTGCTGGCGCGCTCGCTGGACGGCGTCACGGTGGTGCCGCGCGCCTCGCCTCCTGATCCCCGGATCGCGGCGGCCCGCCCGGCCGCCCAGTCGTCGCTGGCCCGGTTGCCGGCGGTGCTGCCGCGCGACGTCGCGCTGGCGCCCCGGACGGCCGCGCTGCTGTCGGCCGGCCCGGAGCGGGTGGCGCACTGGCGGGAGCGTTTCGCCGCCCTAGGCCCGGCGCCGCGGATCGGCGTCGCCTGGCGCAGCGGCAACCGGCGGACGGCCGGGCGCAAATCGATCGCGCTGGCAGCGCTGGCGCCGATCCTGCGGGCCACCGCCGGCACCTGGATCAGCCTGCAGTACGACCCCGATCCCGAGGAGACCGCAGAGGTGGCGGCGTCGCGCCGGCCGGTTCCGGTCGACAACCCGTCGCCCGACATCCGCGACGACCTGGAGGAACTGGCGGCCCAGATCGCCGCCCTCGACGCCGTGGTGACGATCTCCGGGATCAACGCCCACATGGCGGGGGCGCTGGGCGTGCCGGCGCTGGTGCTGATGCAGCGCGACCCGTTGTGGTTCTGGTTCGAGGATGGCCCGAGCGTGCCCTGGTACCCGAGCCTGGCGCTGTTGCGCCAGCGCGGCACCGCCTGGGACTCGGTGATCGCCGAGGCGGCGCGCCGGGTCGCGACGTGGTGACGCATCGGCGCGGGGCGGTCATGCGCACCGCGGCGCTTGGCCGGCGTCGCGGTCCGCGCTAGAGACGGGGAGCGATCTGGCGAAACTGTCACGGACGCGTGGACCGATGGGCCTGACCGACCGCTTCACCGACGCCCGCGAGGACGACCTCGCCCGGGAGTTCCTGGCCAACGGCTACGTCGTGCGCGACGTCGATGACCGGGCGGCGCTCGACGCGCTCCGCCGCGAGATCGTCCGGCTGGCGTGCGGGCATCTCGAGTGCGAGTTGCCCGCCGACGACGGCGCCTTCCTGAACACCATCCACGAGCGGGTGACGGTGGCCGGGATCAACGCCCTTCGCCTGCACGTCTTCAACGGCCTGAACCGGCATGCCTGGTGTCGGCCGACATACCTGGCGCTGGCGCGTTCGATCGTCGACGCCCTGGTCGGCAACGAGCTGGCGATGCAGAACCGCGTCAACCTGTCGATCCAGATGCCGAACGACGAGACCTCGACGCTGGCCGTGCACGCCGACGTCTGGTCGGCCGAGACACCCTACGAGGTCGTGGAGTGGACGCCGCTGGTCGACGTCTACGACACCAAGGCGATGTATATCCTGCGCCCCGAGGTGAACCGCACGGTGCGCGAGCGGATGAGCACCCTGAAGGACGGCGGCCGCGAGTTCGACCTGTTCGAGGCCTACCGCGACGAGTTCCACTGGGTCCCGGTGGCGTACGGCCAGACCCTGGTGTTCTCGCCGATCCTGCTGCACGGCAACGTGCGCAACGACACCGCCGAGAGCCGCTGGTCGCTGAACTGCCGGCTGACCGGGCTGTTCACACCCTACGCCAGCGACGAGAAGTGCCTCGGGCGGTTCTACACCCCGGTCACGCCGAAGGTGGCAACCCGGATCGGCATGAACTTCCGCGCGCCGGAGGGCTTCGATGGCTGAGGGCGCCAACCGTCCGCGCTCGGGGCTGCAGGGCTACGTCACCCACCAGTCCTTCAAGGGCATGCGGATGCCCGCGACCGTTCAGAACCTGGTGATGCGGGACTACATCACCCGCAAGGGCGCGCAGGTCCGCCTGTCGGTCGGCGAGTACTTCTTCGACAACTGCTACGTCCAGCTCTACTCGATGCTGCGCAAGCTCGACGACATCGAGGGCATCGTGATGTGCAGCCTGTTCATGCTGCCGTCCGACCCGGCCAAGCGTCGCTGGATCTACGACCGCTTCCTGGAGAGCGGGGCGGCCCTGCACTGCGTCTTCGAGGACATCGTGATCGAAGACGAGGAGGGGGTGCGCCGGGCCGAGGAACTGCTGCGGATGAACGCCGCCCTCGATGTCGCGCCGACCCATATCGACCCCGCCCTGCTGCCGCCGATCGACGGGGTCGACAGCTTCAGCTGACCGTCCGGTGCCGGGTCGTTCGCCTTGCCGCGCCAGGGCAAAACCGCTATACGACCGCCACCGTGACGGTCCGATGACTGCCGTCCGGTTGCGATGATTTCCGGGGCCCCGCCATGACCGACCAGACCATCAAGCGCGTCCTCGTCACCGGCGGTGCTGGCTATGTCGGCTCCGTGCTGACGCCGAAGCTGCTCGACGCCGGCTACGAGGTGGTGGTGTTCGACATCCAGTACTTCGGCGACGACACGCTGCCGAAGCAGAACCCGAAGCTGACCTCGCTGAAGGGCGATTTGCGCGATACCGCGGCGTTCGCCAAGGCGGTGGCCGGCTGCGACGCGGTGATCCACCTCGCCTGCATCTCCAACGACCCGAGCTTCATCCTCGACCCCGGCCTGTCGAAATCGATCAACTACGACTGCTTCGAGCCGATTGTGGTGGCCGCCAAGAAGGCCGGCGTGAAGCGCTTCGTCTACGCCTCGACCAGCTCGGTCTACGGCGTCTCGGACTCGCCGGACGTCACCGAGGACCACCCGCTGGTGCCGCTGACCGACTACAACAAGTTCAAGGGGATGTGCGAGCCGCTGCTGTGGAAGCACATCTCCGACGGCTTCGTCGGCGTTACCATCCGGCCGGCGACGGTGTGCGGCTACGGCCCGCGCATGCGGCTCGACCTGTCGGTCAACATCCTGACCAACCATGCCGTCAACAACGGCAAGATCACGGTGTTCGGCGGCAGCCAGCTGCGCCCCAACATCCACATCGAGGACGTCTCCGAGCTGTACGTCATGCTGCTCGGCCTGCCGTCCGAGAAGATCCAGGGCCAGACCTTCAACGCCGGCTACCAGAACATGTCGATCTCCGACATCGCCCTGGTGGTGAAGAAGGTGGTCGAGGAGGAGTTTCCGGGGCGCCCGCCGATCGACATCGTCACCACCCCGACCGACGACATCCGTTCCTACCACGTCAACTCCGACAAGATCCGCAACGCGATCGGCTTCCAGCCGAAGCGGACGGTCGAGGACGCGGTGCGCGGACTTTGCCAGGCGTTCCGCGACGGCAAGCTGCCGAACTCGCTGACCGACGACCGGTATTTCAACGTCAAGACCATGCAGAAGCTCTCCGCCGCCTGACCGGGGCGGATCAACGGGGAATCCGGAGGCCCGATGCCGTCGCACGCTGAGACCTACCTCGCCCAGGCAGCCGAGATCTGCCGCACCATCGATCCCGCCGAGGTCGAGGCGATGGTGGCGGCGCTGGTCGCGCTGCGCGCGCGCGGCGGCCGGCTGTTCATCCTCGGGGTCGGCGGCTCGGCCGCCAATTGCGGCCACGCGGTCAACGACTTCCGCAAGCTGTGCGGGATCGAGGCCTACGCGCCGACCGACAACGTCGCCGAACTGACGGCGCGCACCAACGACGAGGGCTGGGAGAGCGTGTTCGCCGGCTGGCTCGAGGTCAGCCGGGCGAACGACAAGGACGCCGTGCTGATCTTCTCGGTCGGCGGCGGCTCGCGCGAGCGCAACGTCAGCCCCAACCTGGTGCTGGCCCTGGAATACGCCAAGCAGCACGGCCTGACGATCCTCGGCATCGTCGGCCGCGACGGCGGCTACACCAAGCAGGTCGGCGACCACGTGCTGGTGATCCCGACCGTCGACCCGAACCACATCACCCCGCATTCCGAGGCGTTCCAGGCGGTGGTCTGGCACGGCCTGGTCTGCCACCCCGACCTGATGGCGCGCGCCAACCGGTGGGAGGGCCTGAGCCGCCCGTGACGGCCCGTCGGCCTGCGGTGTTCCTCGACCGCGACGGGGTCCTGGTCGCGACCGAGGTGCGCGGCGGTAAGCCGATCGCGGCGCTGACGCTGGCCGACTTCGCGATCCTGCCGGCGGCGCCGGCGGCGGTGGCGGCGCTCAAGGCCGCCGGATTCGCGACCGTGGTGATCACCAACCAGCCGGAACTGGCCCGTGGCAACGTCGATTCGGCGACCATGGCGGCCATGCACGACCGGCTGCGGGCGGCGATGCCGATCGACGCGGTCTATGTCTGCGGGCACGACTCGGCGGATGGCTGCGATTGCCGCAAGCCGGCGCCCGGCATGTTGCTGCGGGCCGCCGTCGACCTCGACCTCGACCTCGCGTCCAGCTACATGATCGGGGATCGCTGGCGGGACGTCGGCGCCGGCCGGGCGGCCGGATGCACGACGGTGCTGATCGACTGCGGCTACGACGAGCCGGAACACCTTGAGCCGGACCTGACCGCGCGCGACGTCGCGCAGGCCGCGGCGCTGATACTCGACCGCGAGCGGGCGGTCGGCAGGCTTGGAGGACGAGCATGACGGCGACATCGGTCGACGACCTCAGGATCAAGATATTCGCCGACGGGGCCGACCTCGACGGTATGAAGGCGATGGCGGCGAAGCCGTGGATCAAAGGGCTGACCACCAACCCGACGCTGATGCGCAAGGCCGGCGTCACCGACTACCCGGCGTTCGCGCGCCGGGTGCTGGACGCCATCACCGACAAGCCGATCTCGTTCGAGGTGTTCGCCGACGACGCCGACGCCATGACCGCGCAGGGCCGGGTGATCGGCGGCTGGGGGCCGAACGTCAACGTCAAGATCCCGGTCACCAACACCGCCGGCAGCTTCATGGGGGCGCCGATTTCGGCGCTGTCGAAGGCCGGCGTGGTGGTCAACGTCACGGCGATCATGACCCCGGCCCAGGTCCGAGCGGTGGCCGAGGCGCTCGACCCGGCGACCCCGGCGATCGTGTCGGTGTTCGCCGGCCGCGTCGCCGACACCGGCCGCGACCCGATTCCGCTGATGACCGAGTGCCTGGAGATCCTGACGTCGCGCCCGAAGGCCGAGCTGCTCTGGGCCAGCCCGCGCGAGCTGCTGAACATCGTCCAGGCCGACACCATGGGCTGCCACATCATCACGGTGACCAACGACCTGCTCGCCAAGCTCGGCGGCCTCGGCAAGGACCTCGACCAGTTCAGCCTGGAGACGGTCAAGATGTTCGAGGGCGACGCCCGGGCCGCCGGTTACACTATCGCGACCTGACCGAGCGGGACCACAGCCCATGACCGACCAGCCCTACGCCGTCGTCACCGGCGGCGCCGGCTTCATCGGCAGCCACATGGTCGACCTGCTGCTGGAGCGCGGCTACCGGGTGCGGGCGATCGACAGTTTGTCGGGCGGCCGCGAGCTCAACCTGGCGCATCATGGCGACCGTCCGGACCTGGTGCGCGACTTCCGCGACATCCGGGCGCTGGCGGCCGACGACGCGGCGTTCGCAGGCGCGCGCCTGGTGTTCCACTTCGCCGGGATCGGCGACATCGTGCCGTCGATCGAGCGGCCGCTCGACTACATGGACGTCAACGTCCAGGGCACCGCCCGGGTGTTGGAGGCGTCGCGCAACGCCGGCGTGGCCAAGCTGGTGTACGCGGCGTCGTCGTCCTGCTACGGCCTGGCCGACACCCCGACCCGCGAGGATCACCCGATCCGGCCGCAATATCCCTATGCGCTGTCCAAGTACCAGGGCGAGCAGGCGGCGTTCCATTGGCACCAGGTGTACGGCCTGCCGGTGAACGCGGTGCGGATCTTCAACGCCTACGGCACCCGCTCGCGCACCTCCGGCGCCTACGGGGCGGTGTTCGGCGTGTTCCTGCGCCAGAAGATCGCCGGGCAGCCGTTCACGGTGGTCGGCGACGGCACCCAGACCCGCGACTTCCTGTTCGTGACCGATGTCGCCCGCGCCTTCCTGGCGGCGGCCGAGACCGACAAGGTCGGGGAGGTCTGGAACCTCGGCGCCGGCAAGCCGCAATCGGTGAACCGGCTGATCGAGCTGCTGGGCGGCGACCGGGTCGACATCCCCAAGCGACCGGGCGAGCCCGACTGTACATGGGCCGACACCACGAAGATAATGCGCGATCTCCACTGGCGGCCGGAAGTCAGCTTCGAGGAGGGGGTCGGCCGCATGCTGGCGCAGCTCGACTACTGGCGCGAGGCGCCGCTCTGGACCCCCGACAGCATCGCGCGCGCCACGAAGACCTGGTTCGACTATCTGGGCAAGGAAGAGGGCGGGGCACGGTGATCGACGACGCCTACAAGCACAAGATCAGGACCGCTGCCGAGATCGCCGAGATCATCGGCGCGCCACCCCGCAAGAAGAAGATCGTGATGTGCCACGGCACCTTCGATCTGGTGCACCCGGGGCACATCCGGCATCTGATGTACGCCCGCGCCAAGGGCGCCAAGCTGGTGGTCGGCGTCACCGCCGACACCCACGTCAAGAAGGCCGATCATCGGCCGTTCGTGCCGGAGGGGCTGCGCGCCCTGAACCTGGCGGCGCTGGAGACGGTCGACTTCGTCACCATCGACCCGCACGCCACCCCGATCGAGAACATCCTGGCGATCCGGCCGGACTACTTCGTCAAGGGCTACGAGTACCAGAAGGGCGGCCTGCACCCGCGCACCGCCGAGGAGAAGCAGGCGGTCGAGAGCTACGGCGGCGAGGTGATCTTCACCCCCGGCGACATCGTCTACTCGTCGTCGGCGATCATCGAGAGCGGCCCGCCGGATCTCGCGGTCGAGAAGCTGATCAACCTTCTGGAGGGCGAGAAGCGGAGCTTCGGCGACCTCAAGCGGGCGCTTGCCGGGCTGTCCGGCGCCAAGGCCCACGTGATCGGCGACACCATCGTCGATTCTCTCACCATCACCTCGGTGATCGGCGCCAGCGGCAAGACCCCGACCATCAGCGTCCGCTACGAGGGCAAGCGCGACTATGTCGGCGGCGCCGGCATCGTCGCCAAGCACGTCAAGGCGGCGGGCGCCGAGGTGACGTTCTCGACGGTCCTCGGCGACGACGCGCTGGCCGAGTTCGTGCGCCAGGACCTCGCCCGCGACGGCGTGATCCTGAACGACATCGTCGATCCCACCCGGCCGACGATCAACAAGAACGCCATCGTCGCCGACGGCTACCGGATGCTGAAGATCGACACGCTCGACAACCGGTCGGTCTCCGAGCAGATCGCCCGGCAGCTCTGCGGCGCGATCCGCGACGTGCCGTCCGACGTGGTGGTGTTCAGCGATTTCCGCCACGGCATCTTCAACGGCGACACCATCCCGATGCTCACCGGCGCGATCCCCGACGGCCGGTTCAAGGTCGCCGACAGCCAGGTCGCGAGCCGCTGGGGCAACATCCTGGAATTCCGCGGCTTCGACCTGATCACGCCGAACGAGAAGGAGGCGCGGTTCTCGCTCGGCGACCAGGACACGGTGATCCGGCCGCTCGGCTCGCGGCTGTACGAGGAGGCGCGCTGCAAGGTGCTGATCCTCAAGCTCGGGGCGCGCGGGCTGATGACCTTCCGCCAGGCCGGCGGCGAGCTGCGCAGCTTCTTCGGCGTCGACAGCTTCGCCGACCACGTGGTCGACGCCGTCGGCTCCGGCGACGCGCTGCTGGCCTACGCCACCCTGGCGATGAAGACCACCGGTGACCCGGTGATCGCCTCGATCCTTGGGGCGATGGCGGCCGCCGCCGAGTGCGAGCTCGACGGCAACATCCCGGTCGAGCCGGAGATGGTGCTCAAGAAGATCGAGACCTACGAGCGCCGCGCCAATTTCGGTGGCTGAGAGGCACGATAGGACGAGGCTTGCATGCGCGTAGCGATCATCGGGTACGGCGTCCAGGGCCGCAAGCGCAGGGCCGTGGCCGGCGAGGCGGTGGTGGCGGTGATCGATCCGGTGGCGCCGGAGGCGACGGCGAATGCGCTGTCGGAGGTTCCGTTCCACCTGTTCGATGCCGCCGTGGTCTGCACCCCCGATGAGCCGAAGCCGGCGCTGCTGAAACAGCTGCTCGGCGCCGGCAAGCACGTCCTGGTCGAGAAGCCGCTGGTCACCGAGAGCGATGCCGTCCTGGAGGAGCTGGCCGAGATCGCCGCCTCCACCGGCGCGGTCTGCGTGACCGCCTATAATCACCGCTTCGAGCCGCATTTTGTCCGCATGCGCGACCTGATCCGGTCCGGCGCGCTCGGCCGCGTCTACAGCGTGCGGATGTTCTACGGCAACGGCACAGCAAGGCTGGTCCGCGAGAGCGCCTGGCGCGACCAGGGCGCCGGGGTCCTGCCGGATCTCGGCTCGCACCTGCTCGACACCCTCAAGCTCTGGTTCCCGGATGCCGACGCCTGGGACTACCAGGTCCGGCTGGCGCGCCGGCACGAGAACCGGTCGTTCGACCAGGTGGTGGTCGCGGCCGACCCGGCAGACGGCCCGGCCGTGCAGCTCGAGATGACCATGCTGTCCTGGCGCAACCACTTCACCTGCGACGTGCTGGCCGAGCGCGGCAGCGCCCACATCGAGTCGCTGTGCAAGTGGGGGCCGACCACCTTCACCCACCGCACCCGGATGCTGCCGGCTGGCCGGCCGCCGGAGGAATCGGTGACGCTGGTGCAGGCCGATCCGACCTGGGAGGCCGAGTACGCCCACTTCCAGCGGCTGTGCGCCGCGGGCAGCGGCAGCGGCATCGCCAACGACATCTGGCTCAACCGCACCCTGCGCCGGCTCGCCGGCGAGGCCTTCGACCGGTTCGGTGAGACCGCATGACGATGCCCGTCATCGCCTATTGCGGCATGACCCATCTCGGGCTGGTGTCCGGCACTGCCGCCGCCGCCAAGGGGTTCCCGACGGTCCTGTTCGACCCGGACGCGGCGCTGGTGGCGCGCCTCGGCCGCGGCGAGTTGCCGGTCTCGGAGCCCGACCTGGACGCCACCTTCGCCGCCAACCGTGCCCGGCTGACCGTCACCGCCGACCCGCACGACCTCGCGCGCGCCGACGTGGTGTACCTCGCCCCGGACGTTCCGACCGACGACAACGGCGCCAGCGACCTTTCGGCCGTGCAGCGGCTCTTGGACGTGGTGCGGCCGGCGCTGCGCGACGACGCCGTGCTGGTGGTCCTCAGCCAGGTTCCGCCCGGCTTCACCCGCGGCGTCGCGGGAGTGCGCGGGCCGCTGTTCTATCAGGTCGAGACGCTGGTCTTCGGGATCGCCCTGCAGCGCGCGCTGCAGCCGGAACGCTATATCGTCGGCTGCCCGGACCCGTCGGCGCCGCTGCCCGAGGCGTTCCGCCGCTATCTGGGGGCGTTCGGCTGCCCGATCCTGCCGATGCGCTACGAGAGCGCCGAACTCGCCAAGATCTCGATCAACATGTGCCTGGTGGCCTCGGTCGGGGTCGCCAACACCATGGCCGAGATCTGCGAGCATGTCGGCGCCGACTGGTCGGAGATCGCGCCGTCGCTCAAGCTCGACCGCCGGATCGGCGCCTACAGCTACCTGGCGCCCGGCCTCGGCCTCGCCGGCGGCAACCTGGAGCGCGATCTGGCGACGGTGATGCGGCTTGGCGCGGCGCACGGCACCGACACCGGCATCGTGAAGGCCTGGGTCCATAACTCTGGTTGGCGAAAGGGCTGGGCGGCGCGGACGCTGAAGGCGAGGGTGCTGGCGGCGCACCCGGCTGCGCGGGTCGCGGTGCTCGGTCTCGCCTACAAGCAGGACACCCACTCGACCAAGAACTCGCCGTCGCTCGCCCTGCTGGCCGAGCTAGACGGCGTCGACGTCGCGGTCCACGACCCGGTGGTGCCGGCGAGCGCGGCGCCGATTCGGGTGACCGCCGGCGCCGACCCGTTGGCGACCGTGCGCGCCGCCGACGCCCTCTGCATCATGACGCCGTGGCCGCAGTACAAGCTGCTCGATCCGGCCGAGATCGCCGCGGCCATGCGTGGCCGGGTGGTGATCGACCCCTACCGGGTGCTCGATCCGGAGCGGGCGCGCCGCGCCGGGCTCGACTGGCTTACCCTCGGCGTCGCCGACCAGCAGAAGGAGAAGAATTCATGCTGACGCACCGCCACGCGACCCCGAGCGCCCCGTCCCGGGTGGTCGTGCTCGGCGCCGGATTCATCGGCGCCGCCGCCGCCGATGCCTTGGCCGACGATGGCGTCGCGGTCGAGCGGCTCGGGCGCCGCGACGTCGACCTGCTGGCCGAGGGCGCCGGTGATGCCCTGGCGGCGCGCCTGCAGGCGGACGACGTGCTGGTGGTGGTGGCTGCCGAGGCGCCCTGCAAGAACGGCGCGATGCTGGAGCGCAACATCCGGATGATGAACGCCGTGGTGGCGGCCCTGAAGGCACGGCCCGTCGAGCACGTCGTCTACGTCTCTTCCGACGCGGTCTACGCCGACTTCGAGGGCCCGCTGACCGAGGCGAGCTGCGCCGAGCCGGGCTCGCTGCACGGCGTCATGCATCTGGCGCGCGAGCGCATGCTGCTGGACGAGGGCGGCGTGCCGGTCGGCATCCTGCGGCCGACCCTGGTCTACGGCGCCGCCGACCCGCACAACGGCTACGGCCCGAACCGCTTCCGCCGGCTGGCGGCGGAAGGCAGGGAGATCGTGCTGTTCGGCGAGGGCGAGGAACGGCGCGACCACGTCCTGGTCGACGACCTGGGTGAGTTGCTCCGGCGCATGGTCGGACACCGCTCGACCGGCGTGCTGAACGGCGCCACCGGCGAGGTGCACAGCTTCCGGGCGATCGCCGAGATGGTGGTCGGGCAGATCGCGGGTCCGCCGGCGATCAAGGGCAGCCCGCGCGCCGGGGCGATGCCGCACAACGGGTATCGGCCGTTCGATCCGGCGGCGACCTTTCGCGCCTTCCCCGATTTCCGCTATACCCGCCTCTCGGACGGCTTGGCGCTGACCCACAGCCGCGCGGCCGCCACCGCCTGAACGACCCGAGGAGCGACCGATGGCCGAGGTCAACCTGCTGGCCCGCCTGCCCAAGAGCAAGCGCAACGTCAAGGCGCGCGAACACGCCAAGACGGACGAGCACATCCGCATCAGCCGCGAGTACGGCGAGACCTATTTCGACGGCCCGCGTGAGTACGGCTACGGCGGCTACCGCTACGACGGCCGCTGGGTCCCGATCGCCGAGGACATGGTCGGGCATTTCGGCCTGAAGCCGGGCATGCGGCTGCTCGACATCGGCGCCGCCAAGGGCTTCCTGGTCAAGGACTTCATGATCGCCTGCCCGGGGCTGGAGGCTTACGGCCTGGACGTCTCGGAATACGCCCTCAAGCACTGCGAGCCGGAGGTCGTCGGCCGCCTGCACCTCGGCAGCGCGGTGTCGTTGCCGTTTCCGGACCACAGCTTCGACGCGGTGATCTCGCTCAACACGCTGCACAACCTGAAGCGGCCGGAGCTGGTCACGGCGCTCGGCGAGATCATGCGGGTGACCCGGGGTGGCAAGGCGTTCGTGCAGGTCGACAGCTACCGGACCGAGGAGGAGCGGGCGATCTTCCTCGACTGGGTGCTGACCGCGCACACCCACGACTACCCCGAGGGATGGAAGCAGCTCTTCGAGGAGGCCGGCTACACCGGCGACTACTACTGGACCCTGATTTCCTGACGGGGAGACACCGATGACCGCGCACCCGACCGCGCTGCCCGGGCACAACCGATTCGACGTCGCCGAATCGCGGCGGCGCTGCATGCGCTACCGGCGCCGCATCCTCGACATCTCGCAGAAGGTGGGCGCGCTGCACATCGCGCCGGCGTTCTCCTGCCTCGAGATCGTCGACGCCTGCTACCACGGCCTGATGCGCGCGGCCCCGGCCGCCGGCAAGTCACCCGACACCTTCCTGATGTCCAAGGGCCACGGCTGCATGGCGCAGTACGTAGTGCTGGAGGACATTGGCGTGCTGCCGACCTCCGACCTGGACGCCTATTGCACCGCCGACGGTATCCTCGGCGCCCATCCCGATTACGGCAATCCGGGAATCGAGGCATCCACCGGCTCGCTCGGCCACGGCCTGTCGATGGCGGTCGGCATGGCGGTCGCCGAGCGCAACATCGCCGGCAAGGACGGGGTGCCGGGCGCGGTATACTGCGTGCTGTCGGACGGCGAGCTGCAGGAGGGCTCGACCTGGGAGGCGATCCTGATGGGCTCGACCCTCGGGCTGACCAACTTGGTGGCGATCGTCGACAACAACGACTTCCAGTCGCTGGGGCGAACCTCCGAGACGCACCCGAGCTTCTACCCGGTGGTCGAGAAGCTGGAGGCGTTCGGCTGGGAATCGATCGAGGTCAACGGCCACGACGCCGGTGCGGTCTACGAGGCGGTCGCCGCGCGCAAGGGCGACCGGCCATACTTCCTGGTCGCCAAGACCGTGAAGGGCCGGGGCGTGAGCTACATGGAAAGCGTGCCGATCTGGCACTACCGGGCGCCAAACCCGCAGGAATACCGGCAGGCCATCGACGAGCTGAGGGAGATCGCGTCGTGAGGAACACCTTCGGAGAGGTCCTCTACGGGCTCGCCAAGGACGACCCGCGCGTCCACATCGTGGTCTCCGACATTTCCCCGGTCGGCTCGATGGCCAAGTTTCGCGAGGAGTTTCCCGAGCGCTTCATCAACGTCGGTGTCGCCGAGCAGTCGATGATCGGGATCTGCGCCGGGCTCGCCCTCAAGGGCATGCTGCCGTTCGCCTACACGATCGCGACATTTGCGCTGTACCGGCCCTACGAGATGGTTCGCGACGACCTCGGCTATCAGAACCTGCCGGTGACGGTGGTCGGCATCGGCGGCGGCGTCATCTACTCGACCCTTGGCGGCACTCACTACGCCCAGGAGGACATCGCCATTGCCGGGTCGATCCCGAACATGTCGATCATCGCGCCCTGCGACCCTGTGGAGGCGACCGAGGCCACCAAGTGGCTGGTCCAGCGCAAGACCGGCGGCCCGGTCTATTTCCGCTTCGGCAAGGCCGGCGAGCCGACCCTGACCGGGCCGGACAGCGATCCGTGGGTGTTCGGCAAGCTGCGCTACCTGCGGAAAGGCACCGACGTCGCGGTGCTGTCCTACGGCGTGATCACCAAGATGGCGGGGCAGGTGGCCGACGCGCTGGTGGCCGACGGCAAGTCGGTCTCGCTGGCGGTGTGCCACACCATGAAGCCGCTCGACCGCGAGGGTATCGCCGATCTGCTGCGCCGGCACGCCCAGGTGATCGTGATCGAGGAGCACGTGCCGCAGGGCGGCCTGGCGCCGCAGACCAAGCAGATCGCCTGGGACATCCGCGCCGAATGCCGGCTCGACACCTTCACCCTGAAGGACGAGTTCGTGCACTGCTACGGCAGTCATGAGGACATCCTGGCGGCCCACGGCCTGTCGCCGGAACGCATCCTGACCGCGGTCCGTAGCTGACCGGGGCGACGGGTGCGCGTCCTGGTCACCGGTGCCGCGGGGTTCTCCGGGCGGGCGATCGCCCGGCGCCTCCTCGCCGCCGGCTGCGAGGTCGTCGCGCACCGCCGCTCGTCGCCGCTGCCGGAGGATCTCGCCGCCGGCGTCACCGACTGGCCGGGCGACTTGGCCGATTTGGAGGCCCTGCCCGGCCGGATCGACGCGGTGGTGCACGCTGCCGCGACCTCGACCCCGACCGGCCGTGCCGACGCGGTGCCGGCCGAGGCGCTGATCCGCGACAACGCGCTCGCCACCGCCCGGCTGGTTGCCGCTGCCCGGGCGGCCGGGGTCGGTCGCTTCGTCTACCTGTCGAGCCTGTCGATCCACGGCACGGTCACCGTCCACAGCCTGGACGCCGCGACCCCGTCCCGGGCGCCCGACCCGTACGGCGTCTCGAAGCTGATGGGGGAGAGCGTGCTGGCCGCCGCCGGAATTCCGGCGGTTGCGATCCGCCTGCCGGCGGTGATCGGCCCGGGTGCCGCGCGGAACTGGCCGGTCCAGGTGGTCGGGCGCATCCGCCGCGGCGAGCCGGTGCGCGTCTACAACGCCGACGGCCCGTTCAACAACGTGGTGCATGTCGATGACCTCGCCGCCTGGATCACCCGGCTGCTGACGGCACCGACGATGGCGCCGGGGCTGATCGCGGTGCCGATCGCCAGCGGCCGGCCGGTGGCGGTCCGGGTGGCGGTCGCGACTCTGGCGACCGGCCTCGGCCGGGATGCCCTGCTGGAGGAGGTGGTGGCGCCACGCCCGTCCTTCACTATCGATTTCACCGCCGCCGAGCGCCTCGGCTTCCGCCCGTCGACGACGGTCGACGCGCTGGCGCGCTACGCCCGGGAGCCTGATTGATGGCACCGCCCGTGGATACGACGGTCGCGGTGGTCGGTCTCGGCTATGTCGGGCTGCCCCTGGCGCTTGCCTTCGCGCGGGCCGGCCGGCGGGTCGTCGGGTTCGACGTCGACGCGCGCCGGGTCGCCGATCTGGCGGCCGGCATCGACCGCAACGACCCGGACCATCCCGCGATCGCCCTGCCGGAGGGCCTGACTGTCACCGCCGATCCTGCCGGGCTGACAGGGTGCGACGTCTTCGTGATCGCCGTGCCGACCCCGATTGACGGCGACCGGCGGCCCGACCTCGCTCCGTTGCTGACGGCGTCCGACCTGATCGGCCCGGCGCTGCGGCCCGGGGCCCTGGTGGTGGTGGAGTCGACGGTTCATCCCGGCGCCACCGAAGAGGTCGTTGGGCCCCGCCTTGCGGCGGCCTCAGGCCTGGTCCGCGGCGAGGGGTTCGTGCTCGGGTATTCGCCGGAGCGGATCAACCCGGGCGATGCGGTCCACGGCCTCGCCGAGGTGGTGAAGGTGGTATCCGGAGAGGACGCCGCAACGCTGGATCGGGTGGCGGCCTTGTACGCCCCGATCGTGCCAGCCGGGCTGCATCGCGCGCCGACGATCAGGGTGGCCGAGGCCTCTAAGATCACCGAGAACGTGCAGCGCGACGTCAACATCGCGCTGATGAACGAGTTGGCCCTGATCTACGACCGGCTGGGACTCCGCACCGAGGATGTGCTGGCGGCGGCCCGCACGAAGTGGAACTTCGCTCCTTACCGTCCCGGCCTGGTCGGCGGCCACTGCATCGGCGTCGACCCGTACTACCTGATCGCGAAGGCCGAGGCGCACGGCTACTACCCGGAACTGATCCGCGCCGCCCGCCGGCTCAACGACGGCATGGCCGAACGGGTCGCCCAGAAGATCGTGGTTCGGCTGTCGGCCGCCGGCATCGCCGTCGCCGGCGCCCGCATCGGCCTGATGGGGCTGGCGTTCAAGGAAAACGTATCGGACGCGCGCAACAGCCAGGCGCCGGTGATCGGCCGGGCACTGCGCGACCTGGGCGCCCTGGTGCTGGCCGCCGACCCGCTGGTCGACCCGGTCGTGGCGCGCCGCGACCTCGGGCTTGACCTGAGCGATCCGGCGGTGCTGGTCGACCTCGACGCCCTGGTGCTGGCCAGCCCGCACCGGGCGTTCCTGAACGAGGGACCGGAGGGCCTGGGTGGGCGCGTGCGGCCGGGCGGGCTGCTGGTCGACGTCGCCTCGGCGCTCGACCCGGCCCGGGTCGCCGCCGGGCGGCACTATTGGAGCCTGTAGGATTTCACCGGCCGCTGCCGATTGGCGCGGCTTGCCATCCCCCCCTATACTTTCGCTCGGTGGAAGGATGATGGCGGGGAGGAAGTCATGGCGTTGATCGGTGGTTCGGATGTCAGCGAGGACCTGAACGGAACGGATTTGCCCGACCAGATCTGGGGCTTTGGCGGCGGCGACACGCTGATCGGCGGCGACGGTGCCGATACCATGTACGGCGGCAGCGGCGACGACCTGCTGTTCGGCGACGGCGACGGGGATGTGCTCTACGGCAACACCGGGGTCGACCGCCTGCGCGGCGGCATCGGCGACGACATCCTGTACGGCGGCCAGGGCAACGACACGTTGACCGGCGGGCAGGGCGCCGACACGCTGTTCGGCAACAACGGCGACGACCTGATTTCGGCCGGCATCGACGCCGACCTGATCTACGGCAACCAGGGCGACGACATCGTCCTCGGCGATTCCGGCAGCGACACGATCTTCGGCGGCCAGGGGAACGATCTGCTGAGCGGCGGGATCGGCAACGACCTGATCTTCGGCAACCTCGGCTCCGACACCTTGGAAGGCGGCGCCGGCAACGACACCATGAACGGTGGTGCCGGGGTCGATTATTTCGTACTGCGTGCCGACAGCGGCAACGACACCGTCAACGGGTTCGAGGCGAACCTTGACGTCATGCGGATCCAGAACTCGGTGAACGGCAGCGCCATCACCAGCGCCCAGGCCGCGCTTGCCGCGGCGGCCGACGTCGGGGGCAGCGCGGTCATCACCCTCGGGGCCTCCAACACCATCTCGTTGGTCGGAGTCAGCACCAGCAGCCTCAGCGCGGCGAACTTCGAGATCATCTGAGCGTTGTCCTGTCGACCGGGCGATGCTCTGAGAGGCAACCGTGAAGCGCACCGACTACGAAAAGGCATTGGCGGACCGGCAGCACCGGCTGGTTCTCCTGCAGCGTGCCTACGGGCGCCAGGGGCGCTCCGCGATCGTTGTCCTCGAGGGCTGGGACGCGGCCGGCAAGGGCGGCGTGATCAGACGCATCGCCTGGGCCCTGGATCCTCGCATGCTACGGGTCTGGTCGATCGGGGCGCCCAGCGCGGAGGAGCGGCGCGAGCATTGGCTGCAGCGGTTCTGGCAGCGGGTCCCGCGCAGCGGCGAGATCGCGGTCTTCGACCGGTCCTGGTACGGCCGGGTGCTGGTCGAGCGCGTCGAGAAACTCGCGCCGGAAGCCCACTGGCGGCGGGCGTACGACGAGATCAACCAGTTCGAGCGAACGCTGGTCGCCGAGGGCGTGCGGTTGGTGAAGCTGTTTCTCGACATCACTCCCGAAACCCAGTTCCAGCGCTTCCGCGACCGCTACCAGGATCCTGCCAAGCGCTGGAAGATCACCGAAGAGGATCTGCGCAACCGGGCGCGCTGGGACGACTACGTCTTGGCTTACCAAGACATGCGGGCGATGTGCTCGCCGGCCGAGGCGCCGTGGGTCACCATCGCGAGCGACGATGAGCGGCGGGCGAGGATCGCTGCCTTCGATGCCGTGCTGGACGCGGTTGGCGAGGGGATCGACGTCGAGCCGCCGGAAGTGCCGCCGCTGGTGAAGGCCTTCTTCGACGGCCGCTGAGATCCGCCGACCGATTGCGAAACCCCCAACTGGGCGTTCCACCTCTCGGACGACGGCGTTAGACTGTCCTTGGACTGACGGTCCGCCGCGACTGCGCGAGGGGAAGCGAATGCCCGCGAGACTCGGATCCGCCGCGCTCGGCGCGGTCCTGATGGCTGCCACGGTCTGGCCGGCGGCCGCCGCCGAGAAGGTGGTGATTTGCGCGCTGACCTTCGTTTCGTCGGCGCCGCTGTTCATCGCCGCCGACCGGGGCTACTACGCCGCCGAGGGGCTGGACGCCGAGTTGACGTTTTTCCGCGCCGCCCAGCCGGTCGCCGTCGGCATCGCTTCGGGGGACTGCGATTTCGGGGTAACTGGATTCACCGCCGGGTTCTTCAACCTGGCTGCCAAGGGCGCGCTTACCGTGATCGGAGCGCAGAGCCGCGAGGAGCCTGGCTTCGACTTCGTCGGCTACGTGGCTTCCAACCAGGCCTACGCGTCGGGCTTGCGCTCGATCGCCGACCTGCCGGGGCGCAGCGTCGCCATGACCCAGGTCGGATCGACCATGCACTACATGGTCGGCATGCTGCGCGACAAGTACGGCTGGGCATCCGACGCTGTCGCCCTCAAGCCGCTGCAGTCCGTCCCGAACATGATCGCGGCCGTCAAGGGCGGCCAGGTCGACGCGGCACCGCTACCCGCCCACATCGTCGCGAAGTTGGTGGAGGACGGCGAGGCGAAACTGATCGGCTGGACCCATGAGCACACGCCCTGGCAACTTGGCGGGCTGTTCACCTCGACACGCAACGTTGCGGAGCGGCGGCCGGTGGTCGAGGCGTTCGTACGCGCCTACCAGCGCGCCGCCCGCGACTACCACGCCGCCTTCAACGCCGTCGACACCGCTGGCAAGCGCGTGTTCGGCGCCGAGGCGGAGGCGTTGCTGCCGATCCTCGAGAGCTACACCAAGGCGTCCCCCGACGCGATCTACAAGGGCGCGCCGTTCATCGATCCGGAAGGCCGGCTCAAGGTCGACCAGCTGATCGGGCAGGTGGCCTGGATGAAGGCGGAAGGGCTGGTTGAGGCCGGACTCGACCCGATGCGGTTCATCGACCTCGGTTTCATCGAAGGCCACTACGGAGTGCCGGGGAATTGAACCTCGCGTCGGGCTCCACCTGAGCCGGCGTCGGCGGTAGAGTGCGTGTTCGTCTAAGCGTGGAGGTGCCGCCATGGCTGCGTCGACCGGGACCGACGCCGCTGCGCCGCTGGGCGTTGACGCATCGGCCTTGCTCGACAGCCTTGATGAGGCCGTGGTCGCGGTTGACCTCGGCGACCGCATAGTGGCCTGGAACCCGGCCGCCGAGCGGCTTTTCGGGATCCCGGCCGCGGCTGCCCTGGGGGCGGCTCGGCGGCTGATCGAACCGGCCGACGACCCCGAAACCTGGACAGTCGGAGTGCTCGACGGTCGGCCCCGGCGGTTCCGCGGCCGACGGGCCGACGGTCGCGGCGGCCCGCTGGTGCTGGACATCACCGCCAGTCCGATCACGGACCCGGCCGGGCGCGTGACGGGGATGGTGCAGATCTTCCGCCCGACGCTCCCGGAGGAGCACAGCCCGCTGATCGAGTTCGCCGAGATCATGGCGCGCATCGGCCACTGGCGAATCGAGCTGCCCGGCGATCGTCATGTCTGGTCGGACGAGGTGTACCGCATTCACGGCCTGACGCCGGGCCAGCCGCCGCCGGATTCCCCGAGCGTGCTCGCGCTCTATCATCCCGAGGATCGGGACCGGGTGGAGGGGGCGATCCGCGAGGCCATCCTGTCCGGCGGCGAGATCGCCTTCGAGGCGAAGGTCGTCTGGCCGAGCGGGGAGGTCCGGCAGGTCATCGGCCGCGGCACCACCGAGCGTGGGGCCGATGATCGGGTCACTGCCGTGGTGGGCGTTTTGCAGGATCTGACTGAACAGCTGGCGCGCGACGCGGCCCTGGTGGAACGCGACCGCTCGCTGCGCATCCTGCGCGAGGCGATCGACATCGTGCCCTACGCCGTGTCGGTCTACGACGAGGCCGATCGCTTCGTGCTGGCCAACCGGCCGTACTTCACCCTGTATCCCTATCTGGAGAACGAGGCGAAGCTGCGCGGGCTCACCTTCGAGGAGGTGCTGCGGATCAGCCTGCGCAAACGGGTGGTCGTGGACCGGCGCGCAGTCGACGATCCGGATGGTTACGTTCGCGATCGGCTGGCCGACCGGCGCGGCGGCCGGGCCATGCCGGAGCGGCTGCTGTCCAACGGGCGGTGGTACCTGATCCGCGAGAACCGCACGCCGAGTGGCTACACGATCAGCACGCGCATCGATATCACCGACCGCAAGCAGGTCGAGATCGAGTTGGCGGCGACAACCGCGATCCTCCAGGCGACCCTCGACACCATGCCGAACGCGCTGGTGGCTTTCGACAGCGGGAACCGCCTGGTGGCGTCGAACCGGGCGTTCGCGGAACTGCTCGGTATCGAGCCCGACCGCGTGGCCCGGGGACGGGCGATATTCAGCCTGGTCCGCGAGGCGCTGCGGCGGACCCCCTCGCTGGTGGTGAGCTTCAAGGCGATGGTTCGCCGGCTGATCGGGCAGGTCGCCGGCGACATCGAGTGGCAGCGCGAGGACGGCGATATCTTCGCCGTCCTCGGTCGTCCGATGCTGGGTGGCGGCTATCTCGCCCTGTTCCGCAACGTCACCGCCGAGCGCTTGGCGCAGGCCCGCGCGGCGGAGTTCGAGGAACTGCTGGGCGACGCGCTGGAGGCGATGTCGGAAGGCTTCGCCCTGTTCGACGCCGACGATGTCCTGGTGCGTTGCAACGAAACCTATCGCAGGATCTACGGGGAGAGTTCCGCCTTCATCCAGCCGGGCCGGCGGTTCGAGGACATGGTCCGCGACGCAGTCGCCGCCGGGCAGTTTCCGGCCGCGATCGGCCGCGAGGAAGAATGGGTTGCCGGCCGCCTCGATCTGCACCGCACACCCCCGGAACAGCCGGTCCTGCAGACCCTGTCGGACGGCCGGGTCCTGATGGTGGCGGAGTACCGGACGCGAAGCGGCGGGCATGTCGGCATCCGCGCCGACGTCACCGACCGGGTGCGCACCGAGAACGAACTGCGCGCCGCCCGCGACGAGCTGGAAGATCAGGCCCGCTCGCTGCGCGATCTGGCCGAGGAGATCGACGCCGCGCGACTGCGGGCGGAGGAGGCCGGGACGGCCAAGTCCCGCTTCCTGGCGATGATGAGCCACGAGTTGCGGACGCCGATGACCGGGCTGCTCGGCATGATCGAGCTGGTGTCGCGCACCCGGCTCGACGTCGAGCAGCGCGGCTTCGTCTCGACCATGCGCGAGTCTGCCGAGACCCTGCTGGCGCTGCTGAACGACATCCTCGATTTCTCCAAGCTGGAGGCGGGGAAGGTCTAGATCGAGGAGATCGTCTTCGCTCCCGAGCGGGTGACGCGGGAGGTGATCGGACTGTTCCAGGCGCAGGCCTCGGCCAAGGGGCTGGTGCTCGAGGCCGAGTTCGACGCCAGCCTGCCGACCTGGGTCCGCGGTGATCCGCTGCGGGTCAAGCAGATCGTCTCCAACCTGATCTCGAACGGTATCAAGTTCACCGCCAGCGGCCGCGTCAGCGTCCGCCTCCGCGCGAGCGACGAACCGAACGACACCGTTCGGCTGGCGGGCGAGGTGATCGATACCGGACGCGGAATCGATCCTCTGATTCAGCGGAACCTGTTCCAGGCGTTCGAGCAGGGCGATACCAGCACCACCCGTCGGTTCGGCGGCACCGGGCTCGGCCTGGCGATCTCCCGCCGCCTCGCCGAGGGCATGGGCGGCGGCATCGAGGTCGAAAGCCGGCTCGGCGAGGGCTCGACCTTCCGGTTTTCCGTCTCGGTTCGTCGCGCCTCGGCGCCGCCGGCCGTGGAGCCGGAGCCGTCGGAGACGCCCGACGGTCCGTCGCCGCCGATGCGGGTCCTGCTGGCCGAGGACAACGACGTGAACCGCATGCTGGTGTCGAGGGTGCTGGCCCAGTCCGGCCACCACGTCGACGAGGCGGGTGACGGGCGGGAGGCCTTACAGGCGGCGATGCGGACCGACTACGACGTCATCCTGATGGACATGCAGATGCCGGTCATGGACGGCATGGAGGCGACAAGAGCCATCCGGGCGCTGTCCGGCCCGGCCGCCTCGGTGCCGATCATCGCCCTGACCGCCGATGCCATGCCCGACCATCGCCAGACGTATCTCGACGCGGGGATCGACGAATTGCTCACCAAGCCGATCGACTGGGGTCTCCTCAGCCGGACGCTGCGGCGGGTGCGGGGAGGCCGACAAGCGCGCAGAAAGGTGGAGATTCCGCCGCCTCCGGTGGTATCGAGTTTCGACTCGCTGCCGCTGTTCGATCGGGTGCGGGTGGATGTGGGGCTCGGCGTGCTGCCGCCGGCGCGTGTCGCGGGTATGCTCGCGATGCTGCCGTCCGAGATGCTCCGGCTGGTCGAGGACTATCGCGCGGCGCTGCGCACCGGGGATCTCGAGGCGGCGCGCCGCTCGACGCACGCCCTGAAGGGCATGGCTGCCAATTTTGGCGCCCTTCGGCTGGAGGCTGTGGCGCGGGCTGCCGAGGCGGCGAGCGCCTCGCGGGGGTCGGCGGATCTGGTCGCCCCGCTGCTGGCGGAAGTGGTGGAGCGCACCGCGACGGCGGCGATGGAGTTGAGCGCCAGTTTTCTGGCGCGCGGATGAGACCAGGATCCGAGACTGGACTGGAGCAGAGGCGGCATGACGGAAATCGACTTCAGCCGGATGCGGGTACTGGTCGTCGAGGGCGACCGCAACGCCCGCGACCGCATCGTGGCGATCCTGGAGGGCGTCGGTATCCGCCAGTTGGATACCGCCGCCGATTCGCGGCTGGCCTTCGAAGCCCTGCGCAGCTTCCAGCCGGACCTGGTGGTTTCGGACGTGATGATGGAGCCGATGGACGGCATCGCGTTCACGCGCCGGCTCCGCACCAACCGCGATTCGCCGAGCCCGCACATCCCGGTCATCCTGCTGGCCACCCACACCGACCGCACGACCGTGATCGAGGCGCGCGACGCCGGCGTCAACGCCTTCGCCGTCAAGCCGGTGACGGCGGACGACATGCGTCGCAAGATCACCCTGGTGATGAACGACCCGCGCCGATTCATCCAGTCGGAGGACTATGTCGGGCCGGACCGGCGCCGTCGCGACCTGCCGCTGGCCGGACGCCACGACCGACGCAAGGCCGACTGACCGCCCGGGTCAAAGCCCGATTGGCGCGGTGGCGGCGGCCAGCCATTCCCGCTCCTCGGCGGCCAGCGCCGCCATCACCCGGTCGCGGACCGCGGCGTGGTAGGCGTCTATCCACGCCACTTCCTCGAAGCTCAGCATCGCCGGCTCGATCAGGCGCCGGTCGATCGGCGCGAAGGTGATGGTCTCGAACCCCAGCATTGGCCGGCCGGTATCCTCGGCCGGTGCCGATTCGACCGCCAGCAGCAGGTTCTCGATCCGGATGCCGTAGGCGTCCGGCTTGTAGTAGCCGGGCTCGTTCGAGACGATCATGCCGGCCTCGATCGGCGCCCGGCCGGTGGCGGATATCCGTTGCGGCCCTTCGTGGACGCCGAGGAAGCACCCGACCCCATGGCCGGTGCCGTGGTCGAAGTCGAGGCCCTCCTTCCACAGGTACTGGCGGGCGAGAGCGTCGAGCTGGCCGCCGTTGGTGCCGGCGGGGAACCGCGCGGTGGCGATCGCGATGTGGCCCTTGAGCACCAGGGTGAAGCGCTCGCGCATCTCTTGAGTAGGGTTGCCGATCGCGACCGTCCGGGTGATGTCGGTGGTGCCGTCGAGGTATTGCGCGCCGGAATCCACGAGGTAGAGCGTGCCGGTCTCCAGTGCCCGGTCGGTCGCCGGCGTCGCCCGATAGTGGACGATGGCGCCGTTCGGGCCGGCACCCGAAATCGTCGGGAAGCTCGGTCCGCGCCAGCGCGCACCGGCCGACCGGAAGCCCTCGAGCGCCTCGGCGGCGGCGATCTCGGTGACACCGCCACCGGGCGCGGTCGCGTCGAGCCACGTCAGGAAGCGCGCCACCGCCACCGCGTCGCGGGCATGGGCGGCGCGGGTGCCGGCGATCTCCACGGCGTTCTTGCGGGCGCGCGGCAGGATGCAGGGATCCTCGCCCGTGACCACCGTGGCGCCTGCCTCGACCAACCGCTCGTGCAGCCAGTCGGTGGCGCTGTCCGGGTCGAGGGTCACCGTGGCACCGGCCTCGCCGAGGGCGTCGAGGGCGTCGCCGATTGCGTCGAACGGCCGCAGCGCAACCTGATTGCCCAGCGCCGCTCGGGTTTCGGCGTCGCACTTCGCCGGGTCGATGAACAGCTCGACCGCCCCGCCGCGGGCCACCGTGGCGTAGCACAGCGGCAGCGGGGTGTAGGGCACGTCGCAGCCACGAATGTTGAGCAGCCAGGCGATCGACTCCGGCTGGTTCAGGACCGCCACCCCGACGTCGCGGCGGTCCAGGGTCTCGGCGACCAGCGCGCGCTTGGCGGCGCCATCAAGGCCGGTCAGGTCTCCCCCCAGCACCTCGACCCGACCGAGCGGTGCCGGCGGGCGATCCTCCCAGACGCCGTCGGTCGGGTTGGGGTCCAGGGCGACAAGCGTCCCGCCGGCGCGGCGCACCGCGTCGCGAATCCGCCCCACCCCGGTCACCGAGTGCAGCTTCGGATCGTAGCCGAGCCGGCGCCCGGCCAGTTGCTCGGCGATGTAGTCGGCCGGCGGTGTGCGCACCAGGTGGCGGATCTCCCAGCGCTCGCCGTCGACCTGCTGGCCCGCCTGCAGGGTGTAGCGGCCGTCGACGAACAGCGCCGCCTGGTCGGCCAGCACCACCGCGACGCCGGCCGAGCCGGTGAATCCGGTCAGCCAGGCCAGCCGCTCGGCGCCGAGCGGCAGGTGCTCGCCCATATGCTCGTCGGCGCGCGGCAGCACGAAGCCGTCGACACGCGCCGCCGCCAGGGCGACGCGCAGCCGGTCCAGGCGCTCGGTGGTGACGGCGCGGGGTGGGCCAGGGCGCAGGGCATCGCGCAGCGCGGCCAGGGCGGCGGCCGCGGCGGCGTCGGCGCGCGGCGCCACCAGGGAGAGCCAGGAATCCGCGGGGTAGGGGGCCGGCGAGGCGGCGATCCGCGCCAGGCGCGCCCGCAGATCGGCTGGCGCTCCGGCAATCCCGGCGGCGGCGATCAGGCGGGCGAGGGCGTCGTCGTCGGCTGGAACCGGGGCGCCCGGGGCTGAGGTGGCGTCGGCGGTCATGAGCGGCTCTCCGAGTGTGGTGATTGGATTCGACCCGCCCGCGATGTCGAGTCAAGCCCACGGAGCGTCGATTTCCGGCTCGACGCCACTCCGGGCGGAGGCGCACAGTCGGGCGTCGCACCGGTCGAGCCATTGGGAGCGCATCATGTCGGACGTCGCGCCGGAATCCGAGGGCGAGGGGCGCGGCGGGCGGCGCGCGGCTCGCCGCGCCCGGCGCGAGGGTGGCGGCCGGATCGAGCAGCCACCGTTCCGGCGGATCTTCAACCCCTACACCCCGACCCGCGCCGTCAGCGACGACGAACTGGAGGCGATCCATCTCGCCTCGCTGACCGTCCTGGAGGAGATCGGCATCGACTTCCTGCTGCCGGAGGCGCGCGAGCGCCTGCAGGCGGCCGGCGCCGACGTCCAGGGCGAGCGCGTGCGGTTCGACCGGGCGATGATCGAGGAGCGGATCCGGACGATCCCGTCCTCGTTCACGTTGCACGCCCGCAACCCCGAGCGGAGCGTCGGGGTCGGCGGCAACGAGATCGTGGTCTGCCAGGTAGCCAGCACCCCGAACGTGTCGGATCTCGCCGGCGGCCGGCGGGTCGGCAACCGCCGCGATTTCCAGAACCTGATCAAGCTCGGCCACCAGCTCAACGCCATCCACACCTTCGGCGGCTACCCGGTCGAGCCGGTCGACATCCACGCCTCGATCCGGCACCTCGAGGCGCTGCGCGACATCGTCACCATGTCCGACAAGGCGATCCACGCCTATTCGCTGGGGCGCGAGCGCATCGAGGACGGCATCGAGATCATCCGCATCGCGCGCGGCGTCAGCCGCGAGCAACTGGAGTGCCAGCCGAGCCTGTTCTCGATCATCAACTCGTCGTCGCCGCTGCGCCTCGACTACCCGATGCTGCAGGGCATCGTCACCATGGCCGAGGCCGGCCAGCCGACCGTCATCACGCCGTTCACCCTGGCCGGCGCCATGGCGCCGGTGACCATCGCCGGCGCCCTGGTGCTGCAGAACGCCGAGGCGCTGGCCGGCCTGGCGTTCACCCAGGTGGTCCGCCCGGGCGCGCCGGCCGCCTATGGCGGGTTCACCTCGAACGTCGACATGAAGTCGGGCGCGCCGGCCTTCGGCACCCCGGAATACATGAAGGCGGCGCTGGTCGGCGGCCAGCTGGCGCGCCGCTACGACATCCCCTACCGGTCCTCCAACGCCAACGCCGCCAACGTCCCCGACGCCCAGGCGGCGTGGGAGAGCATCTTCTCGCTGTGGGGGGCGGTGATGGGCGGCGTGCACATCCTCAAGCACGCCTGCGGCTGGATGGAGGGCGGGCTTTGCGCCTCCTTCGAGAAGATGGTCATGGACGCCGACACCATCGGCATGCTGGCCGAGTTCCTGACGCCGCTGGTGGTCGACGACGACACCCTGGCGCTGGAGGCGATCCGCGACGTCGGCCCCGGCGGCCACTTCTTCGGCACCGCCCACACCCAGGCGCGCTTCAAGACCGCGTTCTTTTCGCCGATGGTGTCGGACTGGCGGAACTTCGAGAGCTGGCAGGAGGCCGGCTCGCCCGACGCCCTGACCCGCGCGGCCGGGCTGTCCAACCGCCTGCTGGCGGAATGGGAGGCCCCGCCGATGGACCCGGCGATCCGCGAGGAGCTGGACGCGTTCGTGGCCAAGCGCATCGAGGAGGGCGGGGCGCCGACGGATTTCTGAGGGTGTTGAGTCGTCTGTTTAGGCGATCGCAGAGGACGAGCGGCTGATTTTCAGCGGATCCAACTTAGCGCGGTACTCCAATGTCTTGATCATGCGTGTATGAAATTCTCGAGTTTCAGATCCCATCTTCACGACCGTATCGTCATCACGAAAATCGAACCCTTTCTGTATTAAAAGATACTCAAGTAGGCTGTTTGGTACATTAAATTTCCCGTTTTCGGTCAAAGAGATTGCCGATTCCGAGAGTCTGCGCTGTCCGAGGTCATGCCTAAGCTGCGTCTGGGACGAAATGTTTTTGACAATTTACAATTAAAAATTGTATAATAAAGAACTGGAAGTTCTTTTGTGCGTGACTGGAATGATGGTGCCAATCAAAGATGCGTTCGAAGTTGAGCCGTCGCAAACCGGCCATCGGGCGACGCACCCTGAGCATGTCGACCGGCCGGCCGATGCGAGGCTCGCCCTCTAGTCTCGGGGAGGTCCGGCGATGAAGAGCCAAGCGCGCGTGGTGGTGATCGGCGGCGGCGTGGTCGGGTGCTCGGTGCTCTACCACCTCACCAAGCTCGGCTGGACCGACGTCATGCTGATCGAGCGCTCGGAGCTGACCTCGGGCTCGACTTGGCACGCCGCCGGCGGCATGCACACCCTCAACGCCGACCCGAACGTCGCCAAGCTGCAGGACTACACGATCCGGCTGTACAAGGAGATCGAGGCGATCTCCGGCCAGTCCTGCGGCGTGCACATGACCGGCGGCTTCATGCTGGCGGCCGACAAGGACCGGCTCGACTACCTCAAGACCGCGCGCGCCAAGGCCCGGGTGCTCGGCATGGACACCGAGCTGGTCGGCATGGACGAGGTCGGGCGCGA
>Ga0075109_1000187_pt1 | contig 43620 bp, 37 predicted proteins | sample AntAceMetag02UKD_FD_69798 | JGI IMG/M metagenome (GOLD analysis project Ga0075109, IMG submission 69798) | Saline lake microbial communities from Ace Lake, Antarctica - Antarctic Ace Lake Metagenome 02UKD | ecosystem: Environmental > Aquatic > Non-marine Saline and Alkaline > Saline | place...
GGAAACTCACCGAAAAACAACAACCCCATCTAGACCGAAGAACCGTCCCCGCGCCCCGCCACCAAAACAACCCAACTCAACCACTGTCGGGCCGTCCCCCAACCACGCCCGTTTCAACTATCCGGGTGGGTCGGGCTTTACGCCCGACAGCCCCTACGCGCCCGCGCCCCCGACGCCTCCCCCTTCGCGCCGATCACTCCAGCGAAACCAAATTCGCAAACAGCCGATACGCGCCCGGCACGCCCGCCGGAAACTCGCGAAAGAACGACAGCCCCGTGTAGACGAAATAACCGTCCCCGTGCTTCGCCACCAAGAGACTCCCCTTGCTTTGGCGTTCACCCGGATCCGCCATACCCAACAAGGGCGTGTAAGCATCGTCCCACTGATTCGGGAAATACAACCCCCGCTCCTGCACCCAGCCATCGAAATCGGCCAACGTGATTTTATTTGGTCCCGTCATTGCAGGATGCTCTGCCGCGAGCAGTTTTACCGTCGCCGTCTCATCCGTCACGCGGTCACGTGAAACTGAAAACGGGTAAGGCCCCAGATCGCCTCTCGGCAGCTGAGATGTCGTGTTGTATTGCGCAATCACGTTACCGCCCGACTGCACAAAATCCCAGAGCGCCGAGCGCCGGGCCATCAGCTCGGGCTGAGTATTGTAAGCACGGATACCTAGCACCACCGCGTCCAATCCGGCTAATCCATCTGCGCTTAGATCCGCTGCGGCCAAGGTCTTCACTTCATAACCCATCAACGTCAGTGCTTCCGCCGTCGTGTCGCCCGCTCCGGGCAGATAACCCACGCGTTGCCCCCGGATGTTAAGTTCAAAACTCATCGCGGTGAGCGTCGCTTTGGGCTGCAGCAATTGGACCGGGATATGATCATAGGTCACCAGCTCAGGACTCCGGTCAAACCCACGTCCCTGCACGGTGCCCCGCACCCCGATTTTGACCGACTCCACGCGCATCGGTGCGGTCACCGCAAACTCGGCCTCCCCGCGGTCACCCACCGCGGCGAGTGAGAATGGCATGCTCGCAGACTTGGCCACCCAGCCCTCCGGCATTTCCAATTCGAGCGTCCCGTCGATTCCTGCCCGCGCCGCCGTGGCTCGCACCGAAACCATGCGGGTTTCACCCGGTCCGAAGTGCTCGAGTTGATCAGTGAATCCGACCGACACTGGCGGAATCACTTGCAGCGCATCACGCAGCTCTCCGCGCACCGGATCACGCGTCACGTTCACCGGCGCCACGGGCACGATCAAAGTCTGCCCATCGATCTGAAAATGATACTCCAGCGCGAAAGCTGGCTGATTTTCCGGCATGCCGATCAGGGACTTATCGGCGACTACCGCCATTCCGGCCGTGCTCGGGAGCTCCAACCAGTAAGGGTGCGTCAGTGCCGTATCCGCCGGCAATGTCGGGGTCAGCTCAACCGATTCGGTTTGATTAGGCTGCAACAACTTCCCGACCCCCACTTTTCCGAGAGCAGACTCAAAGTCTATGCTCACCCACGAAACCGGTAGGTCCGTCGCGCTACGTAGCACCACTCGATGCGTGATCTTAAGCGTCTCGCCCGGCACCACTTTTGCATCTGGCACCACGGCCTCAACATAGAGCCCCAGCATCGCGGCCAATATCTGGTCCAACTGCGCCTGCTTCTCTACGATAATCACATCGTCGTCTGACAGTTTCGCCAACGAAGCCTTGACCGATAAGAGTGGCCTAACCGACGCGGCAACATCCAGTGGATCAAATGCACCGATGATCGCATCGAGCTGAGCCGCTATCGACGTCCCCCCGGCATAACTTGCCCAAGCATCGCCCACCCCATCCATTAAATCGACCGATGCGGGTTCACCCACCAAATGCGCAAACCGCTCGGTCGCATTTCCCCGGGTGCCCACCGCGCCAAATCCCTGACTCCGATGTTGTGACCGTGAATGCGCCGCGATTTCGCCAAAAGATTCTCCCCGCACCGCGTTGAAGCCGCCCACTTCCATCGAAACTGCCTCTTCCACGACCGTGCCACCCCAGCTGTAGGCATTCCAGACCACGCGCTTGGGCTGCCATGGTTTCAAATGCCCTAACTCCTCGGCAAATGCCGCCGGATCTCCCGCTAGCTCAAACGCCTCCACGGCCATCACCGCCGATCCCGTGTGATGCCCATGCGTGCCAGTCCGCGTTGGCGAAAAACGCGACACGATCACATCCGGCCTAAACTGCCGAATCACCCGCACCGTATCCGCCAAAACTTCCTGCCGATCCCAAACCGTCAACGCTTCCTCGGCGCTCTTCGAGTAGCCAAAGTCATTGGCCCGGGAGAAAAACTGTCGTCCGCCGTCAATGCGCCGCGCCGCCAACAGTTCCTGGGTGCGAATCACGCCCAACGCATCGCGCAATTCCGGACCGATCAGATTCTGCCCCCCATCTCCCCGCGTCAGCGAAAGGTAGCCCGTCGCGTAGTGTCGCCCATTGGCGAGATAGGCGATCAGCCGCGTATTCTCGTCATCAGGATGCGCCGCCAAGTAGAGCACCCGGCCGGTCTCTCGCAGCCGTTGTAATCCTTCTAAAATCCCTCCCGCACTCGGCGGCGTGATCGCTGCGGATGCCATCGAGCCAAACATGACCAACGGGATTAAAATTCGTGAGACCGGGAGGAGGCGGGGTAAACGCATTATGATTTGAGTCGAGCAATGAGAGTCTGATTGAGGCGGATGTATTCGGTGCTGATTTCACCCTGCATTTTCTTGGCTCCGGCCAACGACTTTTCCGCCGCCACCATCGCCCCCGTTTTGTCACCCAGCGCCTCGAGCACCAACCCTTGGCGATAGGAAATCCAAATCGCATCCGGCTGTGCATCCGCTGCTTTTCCGATCCATAGCGCCGCCTGCTCCAAGTTCACGCCCTTCGCATACAAATACATCGCCGCCTGAAAATACGGTTTCTTCTCCGCGTCGCTGGCCATCACCGTCTCGATCTTCGACAGCAACTCCACCATCGTATCGGCGAGCACCGCAACCGGCACCCGCACATTTTCCCAAGCGATATTCAACGTCGCGGCATCCGCATCCACTCCATCGAGTGAAAGAGTCAAAGACTCGACCGCCGCCGCCGCCTTAACCGGCATAACCTTCACCCGCGCGACCTCATCCCTGGCATCGTGCTCATACGAGCCCCATTGCCCAGTGTTGGAAGAAAGGATGACTTCCCACGCCTTCTTCCCTGGCACGGAAAACAAAGCGTAAGTCCCGGCCGGAACCGCCGTGCCGCCAAACTGCACCGGTCCACTGAACGAAATCGTGGTCGCCGCATTGGCTCCTGTGCGCCAAATCTCGCCAAACGGCACGAGACCACCGAAAACCTCCCGGCCTCGCATCGCGGGACGGGCATAAACAATCTCCACTTCCGTGAGGCCAACCGTCTGCGTCACGGTCGCATTTGGGCTAGGCGCGGGAAATTTTAGTCCAGCCTGAGCGGAGGAAATAGTCGGCAATACAGCGGCCAACACCAACGTGAGCGAAATCGATTTGAGCAGGGATTTTGTTTTCATAAATTGGGAGTATCTAAGAGCCGTCTGCCGGCGTTTAATTCCGACGAACTTAAATGCGGAATCAATCCGCCGACCGCAACGAAGGCAACTGGGGTTCGTCGATAATCGCTACCCCTAGTTTTTCCGCTATTCCACCAGCGGATTCCGCCAATCCAATCCTCGGAATTTCGAAAAATCTCCATCATTACTGCACAGCGTTGCTCGACTGGAAATCGCATACGCAGCCAACGATGCATCTGAAATCAACGGACCCGATCCACCCGCTTGGTGGGTGATTTCCATCACACGCTCAAAATGATCAGGGGCCGGTAGCAGCACTCTCGAATGCGGTAACTCCAGCCACTGTAAAACCACGGTTCGCGCCACTGCCAAACTCACCGCCGCAGCTCCCAACCGACGATTGGTCGCGATTCTAACAAACCCCAATGTAACCTCATGAGGTAACCCAATGAGTTCTTCACCGTTGACCACTTCACTCCACCAATCCCTCGCCTTCGCATGCAGAGGAGTATGGGGATTGTAGGCGTAGAGTAGCAAATTCAGATCGGGTAGAATCACGACGAAAGTTCCTCTAAGGTGGTCTCGTCATCCCACTCGTTCGCCTCCCGGTTGAAATTAACGGCCGATAAATCCGACGGGAATGGGTGCTTAAATAGCGGTTCGATTTTCAGCCCCCCCGCACCTTGATTGCGCCCCAACGACTGTCGGACCGCCTCGTTCAACACGACCTTAAATGAGCGACCACTCCGACGTGTTTCCTCTTTCAGCAATGCCTCCGTGTCAGGATCTATTGTGACGGTCGTGCGCATCGTGCAATCTTGATTGCACCAACTTTTGCTGTCAAGACAGCATGCTTATCAACTTTTCTTCATCAATGACTTGCACGCCTAGTTTTTCCGCTTTCGCCAACTTCGAACCCGCTTCAGCCCCGGCCACGACATAGGAGGTTTTCTTACTCACACTGCCGCTGACTTTCCCTCCCTGCGCTTCAATCATGTCCGCCGCTTCATTACGAGTCAGCGTCGGTAAGGTCCCAGTCAGCACAAAGGTCTGCCCAGCGAATTTCGTGCCCCCGCCTTCCGCGTTGGGCACTTCGGGCTCAACGCCCAATGCAATCAGGTCGTCGAGCACCGCCCGGTTGGCCTCCACCGCGAAATAACCCGTGATCGCTTCCGCCATCGTTGATCCAATCCCACTGATCACCGTCTCCTTGTCGCGAATATAATCTGCCATCGTCGCATCCGCCAGCTCCCGTAAACCACCAAAGACGCGCGCAAGATCCTTGGCCGCAGCAGCACCGACATGGGTGATCCCGAGGCCATGAACGAATCGCCATAATTCCGAAGTCTTACTCGCCTCGATTCCGGCGAGGAGTTTGTCGGTCGATTTGCCTACATTTTTGCCGAGTGTGAGCAGATTCTCGCGATCCAATTGATACAAATCGGGCAAGCGCTTCACCCATCCCTTTTCGACCAACTGATCCACCATCGCCTCGCCGAGACCTTCGATATCGAGGCAAGCCCGGGAAGCGAAATGCTGGACCCGACGACGCAACTGCACCGGACATTCCAGATTGGGACAACGCACGGCCACCTCACCCTCCAGCTGCACTGCGGGAGTCGAGCAGACCGGACAAGCCTCCGGAAACGCATACGGCACGCATTCAGGTCGGCGTTTATCCAAATTCACCGCAATCACCGCCGGAATAATCTCCCCGGCTTTTTCCACCGACACAAAATCGCCCACGCGAATGTCTTTACGGGCGATCTCATCGCGGTTGTGCAAGGTGGCCCGCGCCACCGTAGATCCGGCCAACTGCACCGGTTCCAATTCCGCCACTGGCGTGAGCACCCCCGTGCGCCCGACTTGGATAGAAATTGCCTTGAGTCGGGTCTCCGCCCGCTCCGCCTCAAACTTATACGCCATCGCCCAACGTGGCGCCTTGCTCGTTGCACCCAACGTGCGTTGCAGGGCAATAGAGTCCAACTTCACCACCGCACCATCCGTCGGATAAGGCAGATTGTGCCGCAGATCATCGAGCTCCGCAATGGCCGCCAAAACGCCATCCCCCGAGTCCGCCGACCACTGGTTAGCCACCGTCGGCAGACCCCAGGCGCGCACCCAGCTGAAGAATTGTTGCTGCGTTTCCGGCAGTGCGGTGACGGGCTCGGTGAGCCCACGACCATAGAGCACGATCTCCAACTTACGCTGCGCGACCACTGCCGGATCGAGTTGTTTAATCGTGCCAGCCGCTAGATTGCGGGGATTCGCGTAGAGGGCCTCACCCGCCTCTTCGCGCTCAGCATTAATCCGCTGAAACTCCTCCGTGGTCATAAATATTTCACCCCGGATCTCGATCACTTCCGGAATCGGTGCCCCTGCGTCCCCCTGCAACGTTTGGGGCAGCGTGCGAATCGTGCGGGCGTTGGCCGTGATATCATCGCCCGCAATCCCATTGCCCCGAGTCACCGCCCGCACCATCCGACCCTTTTCGTAGGTCACACTCACCGCGAGTCCGTCGATCTTCGGCTCCACGAAATAGGTCAAGTCCGAGCGCTCAAGCTCGCGCTCCATCCGCGCCAGAAACTCCCTCATCTCGTCCCCCGAATAGGTGTTGTCCAAACTCATCATACGCTCGCGATGCACGTAAGACTGAAACCCTTCACTGCGGTCGTCTCCCACCTTTTGCGTCGGTGAAGCCGCCAACGCGAAGAGCGGATTCTCCTCCTCCAAGCCTGCCAGCTCTTGCTTCAATCGATCATAGTCACGATCGGAAATCTCCGGCTCCGCTCGCCGGTAATACAACTCATCATGCCGCGCCACTTCGGCACGCAGCTCTACCATTCGTTCTTCAGCCTCAGTCGGGATCATCCCTCCGATTTACGCACAGGCAAATTGCCCTTGGCAACCTGCGCTGGTGCTCTACCCCAAAATTTTGTCTCCATCAATCGCCGATACAAACCCCACTTAGCGTAGACGGTCACCGCAAACGCAGCCCCCGCCGTATCCGCCACCCAATCCGCAAATTCCACCGACCGGCCTGGCGTGAGACTCTGGCGGAATTCGTCACAAATCCCGTAAAGCGACGCCACCAAGACACCAATCCACCAGCGAGAAGAAGGCTGAGTGCGGGCAATCAACGTCGCCAACAGGCCAAACACCCCAAAATGCCCAACTTTATCGATGCTCACGATATCAGGAGCCGCCACCGCTCCCTGCCCCGACGCATGAAAAATTGTGAAGGCCAATACTATGGGCCAAAACCAGCGTCCTCGAGATATGGATTGTTCATCCGCCATGATAAAAAGCCTCCGCCTCCCCCTAAATGGTCGGGTCAGGGAGATTCTGACATTTATTCGTTGTTTCACAAACACTTGTAAAAGACTCGAAAGCGAAGAGGCGAAGCTGTGTAACACACATTTGAAACATACGGGAACAGAGGAGCACTAAGGGTTTGAATCGAAGCCTTGACCAGCCAGCCAGCTCAATCATGCCCGCAATTTTCGCCAAACTGCTTCTAAAAGAAACGGTGGCACAGCAAGATTCTTGCTCCTGAATAACTTCTCTCCGCGAATCCCGAGAAACGGTTCACTATAAGATCGGTGACCTATCGAATGAGATTCCAACGATCGAAAAACACCCGCGACAAACTCTGCTCGATTTCCTCCAATGGACATCGAAAGACAGAGTCCGATGAAATAGTTTTGGTGCTCGCCCCCCGCCCCCCCGCATTCACTTCCACTATCGACTTCGACCCGCGAGGGAGCGGAGCAATCCCGCCAGTTCAGTCTTCTTCATGCGCCGCTCGGCAATCGCGATCATCGCGGAGTAGAGCTCAATGGTCGCCTCGGGCACGGTAACACGGTTGATCTCCAAAAACACCAACGCGGCGGCCAGGCCTGTGCGCTTGTTACCGTCGAGGAAGGCTTGCGACTCGGCCAAATGGAAGGCGTAGGCTGCGGCGATGTCGAAAAGATCACCCTTCGCATAATACCAAACGTTGCGCGGTTGCATCACCGCACTTTCAACTGCCGATTTGTCCCGCATGCCGTCCTGACCGCCATGGCGCTCCAAGGCCATACGTTGTAAGACCGCCACCTGTTCCGTCGTGAGGTAGATCGGCTCCTCGCTCATTCGCTGAGCTTTTGCATCAGCTCAGCGTGCCGGTCGAAGACTTTCCTAGCGGACTTATCGAAGGAATCGGTATCGGGCGCACTCTCGGTGCCGCTCGACTCCATTTCATGGATATACCCGACCACCTTGGCGCGTTCATCCGGCGGCAAAGACTTGATTTGGTCGATTACTTCGAAAGCGGTCATTTTCTAGGGAACTAACCGACCTTGCTCACGATTCGCAAGCTCCTCTTCCGCACGCATTTTCCGTGGCGAATTCGACATCGCGTCAAAAATTGAAAAATCCAACTTCCCCAACATCGGCCCAAAATCGCCTCGGGGTGGTTAAACAAACCCCAATTTCGTGAGCACAAGGGACACCAGTCCCTACCTGTCCCTCCTCCCCTCCTTGGTCGGGCCGGGGAGATTCGAACTCCCGACCTCTTGCACCCCATGCAAGCGCGCTACCAGGCTACGCTACGGCCCGAACAAAAAGGAGAGTCAACAAGCCTGATCGCTTTCCTTGAAGCAAGCGGTTTTTTCTCCCCCACTCACCAACCGGCCAAACCTGCGCCTAAAATGACAACCATTGCGCAGACCTCCCCCTCCCTTTAAGAGTAGGATATCCCTATGAAAACGATCCTCACCCCCATCGACTTTTCCGACGCCAGTTCCCCCGTGATCGATGCCAGCGTCGAACTAGCCCAACAAATAAACGCCGATCTGGTCCTACTTCACGTGGTGACCGCTCCGGTCGTGGCCAGCGAATACGGCCTGGTCATGGAAAACGTGTCCGAAATCATCTCCGCCGCGGAAAAAGTCTCCGCGACCAAGCTCCAACACCTGTGCGAGCAATTCGCGGCCCGTAACATCACGGTTCGGAGTCGGCAGGAGCTCAGCACCCCCGTGGAATCCATTCTCTCCATCGCCGCAGAGGAAAAAGCCAGCTACATCGTGATGGGTTCCCACGGACACTCCGCGCTCTACGATCTCCTCGTCGGCAGCACCACCCACGGCGTCCTCAACAAAGCGCCCTGCCCTGTCTTGATTATCCCTTCCGCTCAAAAATAGCACTCTCCCCCTTTTTAGCCCTCAGGGTGGTTGGCTGCACGTGTTTCAAAACACGCTTCATTCCGTTGGCTCCGTCCGTCTCAAAATCAAAATCCGCCCGGAGATTAGGTTCAGTTTAACGAACGCTGAGACTGTCGAGGCTCCGCCAAGAACCGATCGATTTATCCACCTCTCTCCGCCTAGACACATCCGCCGGATTCCTATCCGAAATCACATCAAGATTCTCTTTTTCGAAATCTTTGACGATCAGTGAATTCTTTCGGAAAAAGTTTCTAACTGCCGGGCACCGTGGATCAATTTCCGCTCGAAACGTAGGAAATTTACTCCGCGCAAAATCGAGTCGCCCACTCCATTTCGATTTATAGACTAACAATCCATTCTCCAAGTAAGGTGGAACGCCCCCCATCAGAAAAAATTTTATACCTCGTTCAATCGCTCGTTTGAGCGCATCGAGATACATGGCCGAAACGACCCCCGTGCGTCGCAACTCAAACGCTCCCTCTTTCCACCCCAGAACGTTAAAATGAAGGAGATCATTTTTAAAACAACCGATATAGCCCCCCAACCACTCAGTCCCTCTCCATACCTCCACATACTCCCCGCCCTCGTCAAAAAACCCTTCGATCTTCTTCAAACTGTGCACGATCGCGGCATCACCGTGCATACTGATCATACTTGGGCCGTAGTGGTGATGAAAAAACTCGGCCAAATTGTTCCGACGGTCTCCCATCACAAATCGTAATTCAGAATTACGGAATTGGCGTAAATCCCGCTTCGCAGAACTCGTCATACCTCCACAATAGGTTTCCCAATCAGGCGGTAAATCCACCGTCATTTCCACCAGAAATGGCCAATCCAATTCGATCCCCCCTCCGCTCGAATTAGATAAACCACGATCTGAAACGACCACACCGTAGCGCTGGACCATTTTTTCCATATGTGGGCTGCGATCACGACTATGCCAGCCTACTCGAATGGTGACCGGGGTTTTCTGACCTAAAAAGTGGTGCTTGAAATACACCATCAAATCCCTGTTTCCATAGGCACAAAAATCCTCCCTTTCCGCCTCGACGTTCTACTCGCCAGTGTAGGTGGCGAAAACTGAAACCATGCCATCTATAACCCAGCTGCGACCGGATAGTTTTAAGTAATGCCATCGGAGCTTATCGGCCCATTTCAGGGCACGCAGCAATTCTCAAGTCAAGGGATCGGCATAAACCGGCCTCGCCAGACAGCTGAGACCCGTCACGGAGTTTCTCCAATTGCTCGCGACCTCGCAGACGCTCCGTAACATGACCGCCTAAAAGTCTTACTGCTCAGCCGGGGCAGTGCTCCGTATTTGAAACGCCCAACGTTTCGTGTGCCTCCTAAACTTTACCGGGGAATTTCATGGATCACATGTTGCGCACAAAGGTCCGATACACGTCCCTTTCATTCGAAAGAGTATCTCCTTCTCCCCGTATCGGGCAATTCATGTTCACCCTCTCATTGTTCGCTCGCCGCACTTTTCGACGCCCCTTCGCCGTCTGGGTCGCGCTGGCCATCGGATGGGGAATCGCCCCGGTTCTCTCCGCGGCCATTTACGACATGGAGAGCGGAGGCGGTCGATCCCTCCGTCTCAACGTTCCCGACGACCTTGAGATCGTGCGCGGGATTCTGATCTGGGGAAACGGTGCCGGATCTGACTCACGCGCTCGTGCCACCGACCCCGAACTCGTGGCACTCGCCTCCTCGATGGATTTCGCGGTATTAGCCACTCGCAATGGGGAAATTTTTCGAACTCACCCGAAATCTCTATTTTCGAATCCGCTCTTTCTACATTCGCGAACTCCAGCAATCACCCCGAGCTGCTCGACGCTCCTTGGCTCCCCATCGGCTTTTCCAACGGAGGCCAAATGTCCTTCGGATTGAATGCGTTGCGGCCTCAAAAAGTCATCGCCTTTGCCGCCAACAAAGGCGGGTTCTACAACGTCAATTCCCCGTCATTCCCGGCCCTCACGACCCCCGGACTATTGATCGCTGGCGAACTTGATTCGACTCAGCGCCGCAACGTGATCGAGAACTTGTTCGATCAGAATAGGCCCCGCGGCGCTCGATGGGCTTGGGTCGAAGAAGAAGCCGTCGGCCATTCACTCGCAGATTCACTCGAGATCATCCTCCCGTTCGTCGCCGCCATGAGCGAAACTCGTTACCCGTCTTCACTCACTTCTGTGCCTGGTCCTCCTTCCTTACTCACCCCATCCGAAACCGATGGCTGGTTAGTCACCAAAAGCTCGTTCCGCGACGGGTTCGCCCTGACCAACGCTTATTCCGCTACCAACGGAAACGCCTTTTCCCTCGGGTGGTTACCCAACCGAAGGCTCGCGTTTATCTTTCGGGCATTTGCGAGCCATCACAAGGCATTGACCACGGCCAGACTATCTCCCAATGCCCCGTTTATTCGGACCGGAGAAAGTATCACTTATCAATTAAGTTCCCTGACTACCGGGTGGTCTCGCATTCGCTACTACGACGGGGACCTGCTCCTCCGCGAGGTCACGCCCACTGATCGCGATCCCTTTGACGTCACCACTTCACCCGGGACCGCAGGGTATGCGGTTCTGCATGCAATCGTGACCACAAACTCCGGCGACCAACGCACCACCATGCCGCGACGAATGCTGGTCCTTCCGCGCTTAGTGGTAGCCCCCCCCCCTCCGCCAAGCTTACCCGACCTCGCCCTCGTGGAAGGCCCCGATGCAGTTGAGCGGGGCGATTCATTTAGCTTCGCCGTCGAGGTCGAAGATCAACCGGGGATTACGTATTTCTGGACCCGAGATGAGCAGCCGGTGCCTGGCGCAACTTCGCCCCAGTGGTCGGTCCCGGTCGCCTTACCCGGACACGCCGGTTCCTACCAACTAACTGCAACCCTGGGTGCTCTCCAAAAATCCACCTCTCCGCACGTCCTTGCGGTCACCAACTCCACCGAAACTCCCGGAAAACTCCTCAACTTATCCGTGCGAGGAAACTCCGTAGATGAAGCGCATCCTCTCGTCGCCGGATTCGTTCTGACCGGCGAAGGAACGAAACCAATCCTCCTGCGCGCGATCGGTCCCGGTCTGGAATCGTTTGATGCCTCCGACGCCATGTCCGATCCTTCCCTCTCCCTCCTTCGACTATCCGATCCATCCGCGCCCAGCCTGTTAGGGTCGAACTCCCAATGGCATGATTCAGCCGGAATCGAACTTATCAGCGCCCGCGTCGGTGCATTCCCTCTCGCCCCCACCAGCCTCAGACGCTGCGACATTATCGCAACTCCCCGCGGGGCGCTATACCGCCGAAGTTCGCGATGCTAACGGCACCTCCGGTGTGGCGTTGGTCGAAATGTATGATGCCAGCATCTCGCCGGCTCTCGACCAGGTTCAGCTCGTCAACCTTTCCACCAGAACTGCGACTGGCAGCGGTGACGCCGCCCTGGTAGGTGGTTTTGTCATATCATCAGGCGCACCCGTAGAATTGTTGCTGCGCGCCATTGGCCCTGGGCTGACCCAATTCGACATCCCCAACCCCGTGTCCAATCCGAAGATATCCATCTTCCGCCAAATTTCCGGAGATCCCCCGACTCCTCAACTCATCGACGCCAACGCGCAATGGGGCACCCATGCCGATCTCGTCACGCTCGCCAGCCAGTCCGTCGGTGCCTTCGCCCTAGATCCGGGCAGCGCGGACGCGGCGATGGTGGTTCATCTAGAACCGGGGGTCTATTCCATTGTCGCCGAAGGAACGAGCGAAGCGCCCCGTATCATTCTCCTAGAAATTTACCAAATCCCCTAGGCCCAAATCCGGAAGTCGGATTTTGCCTAAGGAACTGACGGGCACGAAGGTGGAAAAGACTAAGGTCGGTTTTTGAAATCGTTTCGTTCATGGCCCAGGTAATTCGACCTGTTTACATCTGAATCCTCCGAATACCGATAGCTCGAGAGCACCTGACTTTAACGCAAAGATGGCGTTGGATTGGTTTACTTTGCGCCCCTCCACGTCTTTCCGACTTTGCGTTGATGGAACTAAATCACTCCAGCATTTAGTCTAATTGGAGGGATAAATCAGCTTTGTTGTCTCCGTTTCCGTCTGTGTCTTGCGGTGCTGAGTCTAATTCCAAGCGCGCCGCATCCCCACTCCCACGATTGCGAGCGTTGCGAGCGAGCTGAGCGGCATGAGCACCGCGGCAAATAGAGGGTTCATCAAACCAGCCACGGCCAAGCTCACTGCGATGGCGTTGTAAGCGATCATGAAAATCAACAGGAAACGCTGGGTCTGGCGCCGCACCGTATTCACTTGGAACAAGGCCCGCACCCCTCCCAATCCTTTGCCCAAATAATAAAAGTCGGCTTTCTGCTCCAGCACTCCCCGATGGATAACCGGCGTACCGCGACAACGCGCCGCATCAAATGCCAGACTGTCGTTAGCTCCATCTCCCAGCATGAGCGCGTCCTCGGCCCCGTGCTCCCGCAACCACGCTGCTTTCCCTTGTGGGGTTTGGTTTCCATAAGCGTTATCCGGCGGAATACCGATAGACCGAGCCATCGCTGCGACCTTCTCAGTCTGATCTCCACTCAAAATAAAGGTCTCAAATCCGTCGCCCCTCAATGCCTCGATCTCCTGCTTGGCATCTCCTCGCGCTTCGTCCGAAAACTCGAATCGAGCCACCGTTTCCCCCCCCCACGCCAAAACCGTTCGCCCATCTTCTGCGCCAGTATCACTCCAACCCGCTCGCCCGAGACTCCACTGTCCGATCGCGACCCCTTGGCCGACCGTTTCCTTGATCGTCCCTGCCCCCAACTCAGGAGTGCCCTCCGTTAATACTGCCTCCAGCAGGGCCCGACTCACCGGATGGGGATTATCCCTGACCATCGTGTAGAGAATCCCCAAGGCCTCCGGTGAAAGATCCCGCACCAAACTGCTATCGATCAGTTTCGGGGTCTCCAGCGTGAGCGTTCCCGTCTTATCAAATACAATTTTCCGGATATGCTGTAATCTTCCCCAGAGATCTTCCGCCCGCACAAACACTCCCCGTTTCCTCAACGCGACTGTCGCCATCTCATCGGCCAACGGAAATGCCAATCCTAACGCGCACGGACAAGAGACCACCAATACCGCCGTCACCACGGCTCCGGCCCTCAATCCATCACCAGTGCTAATCCACCAACTCAAACCCGCCACCGCCGCGATCACAAAGATTGCGATCAAGTACCCCTGAATAACGCGTTCGATCAACCGCTCGCCTTCGGCCTTTCGCTCCACTGGTTCGAGCAGTTCCGCCAGAGTCGAGCTCGCCCAATCCTGTGTCGCTTCTAAGCGCACTGCGGCACGACCAACGTTCTGCGCCCCTGCCGCCACCATTTGATTTGCGCGAAATGTGCGTGATTCTGATTCGCCGTTAATCCACGCGAGGTTCAAATCCGCCTCGTCACTCTGGAGCCGCGCCTCGATCGGCACCGTTTGCCCCATCGCCACCGCAAAAACCATCCCCGGACTCAGCTCCTCTGGGGCCAAATCTCGGACGACTCCATCCGCTCCAAATACTTTGAGCCGCGGTGGCGTCGGCTGCTGCGCCAGCAGTCTCCGTTGATTCCTCTCCACCGCCACGACCTGCGCCCACCGCCCAATCAGCATCAACAAAATGAACCCACTCACGAAATCAAAATACGTGTACGCTTCCTGTCCACTCACCCAGCCGTAGAACGATCCGACATAAGCCCCCCCAATCCCCACCGCAATCGGAAGGTCGATGTGGATCACCCCCTCCCGTAATGCCCGCACGGCTCGCGCCAGAAAATAGCCCCCTCCCGCCAACAAACTTAGCGTGCCGAATCCCAGCGCCAGGGTGTTGAACAAACCCGCGTAAGTGAACCCCGCATCCATCCCAAAATAGGCCGGCAGCGTGAACAACATCACGTTCATCGTGAACGCCGCGCACAACCCAATCCGTCGCACGAGATCACGGCTTTCCGCTGGTGCCGACTGAGCCGAACCCGCCGGTCCCAAGAGATAATTAAACCGCTGCAGCGTCGTCGCAAATTCCGCCGCAGAGAATGGCGAATCTCCGCCCTCTCGCCAGCTGAGTCTGACCTGCCCCGTCTGCGCATTGATCTCTATCCGCCCTGCGCCGTCAATTTTGGTAAACACCCGCTCGATCAGCCAAACACAACCCGCACACGAGAGCCCCTGCACCGAGAGCAAAAGTCGGGGAGTCTTTCCACTCTGCGCCGCCGCCTTCGCTTCCGCCATGACCTGGAGTTCGGTCAACCACCCAAAATCTCTCGACTGACCGAGCACCGCATCCGCCGGAGCCGTGACATCGTCCTTTATTTTATAAAACGCGCCGAGACCTTCCGCGTGAATTAAGCGATGCACGTAGGCGCAGCCCGCACAACAGAACTCGCCCTGCGCAGACGGTGCGCCGCAGTGTAAACACGTCAGCTGGGCTTTCCCCTTTGATTGCTCAGCCCGGGGAACAGAATCGGGAATTAGTGACACAGGAAATTCTCAATTGAAGGTCCGTCGAAGCCCAACGTAGCCCGCAATCGCCAGCTGATGATCAACGCTGCCACCACCGCGAGCCCCGTCTGAAAACGGGCCAGTGCCATCGGCGAAAGATGCCGCCGGATCCAACCAAACTGACTCTGCGCCAGCCAAAGTAACGGCACGGTTCCGATCCCAAACGCCAACATAAACTCTGCGCCCCGGAGGGCCGATCCCGTCATCGCCGATAACGCGATTAGAAAATAGAGCGGACCACACGGCAACAGCGGAGTCAGCCCGCCCATCGCCGCCGCCACCTGCACCCGCGGCCGAGTTCGCATCTTCGCCTGGATCTTCATCAACCAACGCGAGAGCCAAATCATCCGCGGCAGTCGATGGTCGAGCCGCATGGCGACCAAACCAAAAAACACCACCAGTAACCAAGGAAACCAGCGCACCACCTCGGCCGAAAAGAACGTGCGCGGCACCGCCCCCATGGCTCCTGCGATTGAGCCCAACGTCACGTATCCAGCAATTCGCGACACATGGTAAATCGAATTGATCGTCGTCGCATCCGCTTTTTCGCCCCGCGTCGGGCCGAGCATACAGGCCAAGGGTCCACACATTCCTGCGCAGTGCAGACTGGTGACAAGACCCGCGAGCAACGCCGCCGTGGGAGTGTTGATTGACGCCAAGTCCATGACGCTACGGTTGACGGTGCTCCAACGGCACCGACTCCACTGGGTTATCCGCCGCGAGAGTGAATAGCACGCTCCAAGCCAACGCCATGAGTCCAAAAACTAAGCCGACTCCAATCCATAGTGTCCGCGACGAATTTTTAGCCGAATCTTGCGGTAACTTACTCACGGAGAATCCTCCCTCAGCAATTTTGGATCGGGGCCAATAAACTCGATTTCCCGGCGCAGCTCAAATTCCTCCGCCCCTGCGTGCAAGACCAACTCCAGCGGAAATTTTCCGGTGTATTCCGAGCGCGGAACCTGCATCACGAGAGGAAATACCTCTTCCCCCAAGGGACCGACTTCAACCATTCCCGTAAACCCGGTGAGAGTAAAAGCCGCCGGGGCTCCGATGACTTCCAGAGAGAAAGATTGCACTGTCTCGCGCTTGTTCACGATCCGGACCAGATACTGATTTCTCACCGCCTCATCACTCACAATGTAGGGGGCGCCTGTTATCCGTGTCACCCCCATATTGGCCGGACGCACGGTGGAAATTGACCACCCTGCCACCGCCATTCCTACCAACAGCAAGATGGAATACATGATCGTGCGTGGTCTGATCCACTGCGTTTCCCCCCCCTCCAGACCGTTAAGCGAATCATAGCGAATCAGTCCGGTGGGCCGTTTCACTTTCGTCATAATCTCGTCACAAGCATCAATACACGCCGAGCAGCCAATACACTCTAGTTGCAGACCATGCCGAATATCAATTCCCGTCGGGCAAACCTGCACGCAACGATTGCAGTCGATGCATGCCCCCGCTTCCGGATCCGTCACGTGTCCTCTCGGTTCCCCCCTCTGCTCGTCATAACCAATCACCACCGTATTTTCATCGGTGAGCGCAGATTGCAGCCGACCGTAGGGACATATCACAATGCACAACTGCTCGCGGAACCAAGCGAAGTTGAAGTAATTCACGCCCGTGAAAACGAACACAAACAGGAAAGCGCCCCAGTGTTCCTTCGGCGCCGTATGCATCATATCCCAGAGCTCAGCCAGCGAAACATAGTAGGCTAGAAACAGATGGGAGATCACCGCCGAGACCGTCACGAAAGCAATCTGCTTGGCCGTGCGCTTCAGGATTTTCTCTTTGGTCCAACTCGATGCGTCGAGGCGACGACGTTGCACCGCATCCCCTTCAATGAACCGCTCAATTGGTCGATAAACGTGTTCCAGAAAGACCGTCTGCGGGCACGCCCACCCGCACCAGAGACGTCCCAACAAGGAAGTCACAAAGAACAACGCAAATCCCAATCCCGTAATCGCAAAAAACAGCAACCACGCATCTTGAAACGCGAGGGTCAGCCCGAACAAATGAAACCGCCGCCCTCCTACATCCAGAAACACCGCAGGATTATCGCCTATATCGATCCACGGCAGCGAAAGGTAGATCGCGATCAACAGCAGACCGGTCCACCTCCGATGCTTGGAGAAAAAACCCCGGACGTCGGCAGGGTGGAGGAAGAATCGCGAACCATCGTCGCGAATCGTAGTGACTGAATCAATACTGGGTCGACTGGGCTTTGGCATTTATTGTTTTAAACTAAGAGGGAGAGTCGGATTTAGGCCCGACTCCCCTATTCAAGATCATACACCACTAGGGTGCCTCGTGGTAACTTAAAATATACGCCACCACCGCCGCGGACTTCTCCGCGCCCAGCACCGGTCCCCAGGCGGGCATGCCCTTGAGCAACACGCCTTTATCAACCACCCCGTAGAGCGCCATCGGCTCGGCGCCATGCACCCACTCTTCATCGGTCAAATCAGGACCGATCGCCGCCGGGTTCTCTGTTTTACCTTTGAGACTGGGCAAATGACACGCCGCGCACAGTGAATTGAAAGACGTTTTGCCTTCTTCAATAATCAAGGCCTGTTGACTCATCGCCCACAAGTTTGCGTCGGTCAGCTCGAAGCTGGTTTTCATGCGCTCAGCCTCGATTCGAGCGATCTCAGCTTCCACCCTCGGGCCATCTTCCTCGGGCAAACCAGATTGCGCATAGTAAAACCAATACGCGATCGAGAACGCGATCGTGATGTAGAGCGTGAACAACCACCAATTAGGCAGGCGTTTATTGTATTCCTCGATACCATCGTAGACGTGCTTACGCACGCTACCTTCTACCGGAGGCGTGTGTCTTTCGGAATCACTCATGGCGATCAGGATTTGACGGTTTTACCTCGTCCTCGAACGGGAGTTGCGCGAGTCGATCGGTTTGGGAACGGCGCATCCGGAGGGTCCGATACATGATCGTGACGTAGACGGAAAGCGCGGTAACAAAGGCGACGAGGGTGAAAATCGTCGTCCATTCTTCAATGAAGATGCGTCTAAACATTATTTTACGGGGTTAAAGATTAAGTGAATTAGCGCTGAGCTGCTAGCGGAGTGACGACCTCGTAGTGGCCCATCTGCTGGAGGTAAGCGATGAGTGCAACGATCTGCTTTTCCGGGCCGATGTAGATGCCTTCGGTTTTGAGATTCGCGGCGATCGCGGATGCCTGCGTCATGACGTTGGCCTTGATTTCTTCGGCCGTCATTTCGGGATACGGCACGCCGAGGGTGCGCTGCACTGCCAGCTTCGAAGTCAATGCATCGATATCGGTATCTTTCTCCATCAACCAAGGGTAGTTTGGCATGTTAGATCCCGCTGAAATCTGGCGCGGATCCTCCATATGACGGAAGTGCCAAGAGTCTGGATACTTGTCGCCAACTCGAGCCAGATCCGGACCGATGCGGCGTGATCCCCACTGGAAGGGTCGATCATAAATCGACTCACCCAAACGCGAATAGTCACCGTAACGCATGACGTCGGGCACCAGCGTGCGAATCATCTGCGAGTGGCAATTGTAACAGCCCTCGGTGACGTAAAGATCACGTCCCGCCAGTTCGAGTGGGGAGTAAGGGATCTGCAACCGTTCTTCCACGTTGGCCGCCTGTCGGGTCACGATACCAGGAATGATTTGCACCAAACCACCAATCGCGACCGAGATGAACACGAGCACCGAAAATGGAGCGGCACTCACCAACAATCGCTCATACCATGCGGCCCAACGCTTGCCGCGGGATTCGAAGTGAACCCAGGCCAAAATTACGGCCAGTGAGGATCCCACGAGCCCCACGATCTGCAATATCGGTCCGCCAAACAACCAGACACAGACGAAGAGTGTGCCGATGGCGGAAAAGATGACCGGAGGATTCCAGAGAGTGACAATCGCCCCAAGGGGACGCTCTTCTTCGGGCCCATCGTCTTCCACCACGACTTCCATAGTGCCATTGACCGCCTGCGATCCCTTGATCGTGCGGAAGATGTTATAAGCCATCACCAACCAGCCTACAAAATAGAGACCGCCACCGACGACCCGTAGAAGCATGAGGAAACGAATCGAATTCAACGTATCCAGGAAGTTGGGATAGGTGAGCAATGTGCCACCTTCCGTCGTGGAATTGAGCATCAAACCTTGGGTGATCCCGGAGGTCCACATCGCCGCCACATAGAGCAGGATACCAAAGAGTCCTAGCCAGAAATGTAAGTTCGCCAACGCCTTTGAGTGCAGCGGCTTGCTCCATAGGCGAGGGGCGAGGAAGTAAAACATACCCGCGGCCATGAAGCCATTCCAGCCCAAGGCGCCCGCATGCACATGACCAATAATCCAATCGGAGTAATGGGCGAGCGCGCTCACGGACTTAATTGAAAGCAACGGCCCCTCGAAGGTCGCCATCCCGTAAAATGTAATTCCCGCCGCGAAGAATTTAATCACCGGATCGGTGCGCAATTTCGACCAGCCGCCACGCAGCGTGAAAAGACCATTGAGCATGCCGCCCCACGAGGGAGCCCAGAGCATGAGTGAAAAGGTCATACCCAACATCTGCAGCCAATTCGGCAACGCGGTATTCAACAGGTGATGAGGTCCCGCCCAGATGTAGACGAATACCAGCGACCAGAAGTGAATGACCGATAACTTGTAACTATAAATCGGTCTCTCTGCCGCTTTCGGCAGAAAATAATACATGATACCGAGGATCGGAGTGGTCAGGAAGAAGGCCACCGCGTTGTGCCCATACCACCATTGCACCAACCCGTCTTGGACTCCCGCAAATATCCCGTAACTGTGCGTCCAACTTGTTGGAATCGAGAGGTGATTTACGATGTAGAGCATCGCGATCGTGATGATCGTCGCGATGTAGAACCAGATCGCTACGTAGAGACTCCGTTCATGGCGGCGGGCCAGCGTCCAGAAGAAATTGATCCCGAAAACGACCCAGATCAAAGCAACCGCGATATTGATCGGCCAAATCAGCTCCGCGTATTCCTTACCGCGAGTCAGTCCGAGCGGCAGTGTAATCGCCGCCGACAAAATAATTGTTTGCCACCCCCAGAAATGAAGAGACGACAAAAAGTTGCTGGCCAGTCGCGCTTTGACGAGGCGCTGCGTCGAATAATAGACTCCCGCAAACATCATGTTGCCGACTAGCGCAAAAACCACCGCGTTGGTGTGCAAGGGACGCAGCCGACCAAAAGTCAGGTAGGAGCTATTAAAATTGAGCTGAAAGAAATTCAGCTGTGAGGCGATCAGGACACCCACCAACATGCCAACGGCTCCCCAAATGATGGAGGCGAGCATGAACTGGCGAACGACCTTGTCGTTGTATTCGATTGTTACTTTGCGAACAGACATGGGAAGAATGGTCAGATAATTGAAGCGGATCTCTCGGAAATATTAGCCGTTGGCGAGGGACTTAGGCTCAGTTCGACGAAGGCATCCCGCGCAGGGAGGACGTTCACCTGTCTTACACCCACAATTCTTGTGGCTGGCTTCCCCAGGTTGATGCCCTCGGGCCTTCTTCGACTGGGGCGAAGGCACAATTCGTGGGATCTCTTCTGCGAGCGGCAATAGCGCATCGCTTTCGGCAGAACTAAACCGCTGGCGGCCATGCTCCCGCAGGAAGAAGAGCACAAACGTAAAGACGAGGCAGAGACTGATGGCGAGAGTGAGGGGGATGACAGACATATGCAGGGAAAAGTGTTTTCGAGAGGCGATCACCCTAACCGATTCCATCTGCCGTGGCTCCGCGCAGGTTGCTGTGCGCTGCGCATATCTTGTGAATCTGACGACGCGTCCATTGCTCTCCACCTCCTGAACACTCTAAATGAGCGCATCCAGCGCATGCGCATCATTTGCACTAAAAAGATCAAGATGCGGTCACCTCTGAACAATCTACGCGGAGCCAGATTACCCCGAATCTGGCAAGATCGATAGCATGCACGAAAGCTTCCTGCACGCATTGCAGACCCAGCGCACTGGCCTCCGCCAACGGTGGGAAGAGTTGCTGCGGGCAGAGCGTGTCACCTCTCCACTCGCCCAGCCTGACTCCCTCGTGTATTTGATGGATTGGACTCTCGACTCGTTGTTCAACGAGCTCAAACAGCCTCAATACAGACGCCATCGAGACCGGTCGCCCCACCGTGGCTCCCGCCAACACTGTGTCTGCGGGCTAAATCCTTTGCTCAGCTATTTCGCCACGGCAGAACAGGCGGTTATCGAAGTCTTGTTTGTAAGTGACGATACCTTCGTCTTCCTCGGCCCGACTGAACGAAGTTCTAGTTTGGTTGACCTGAAAAACGCTCTAAGTGAAGTCGCTCGCCGGGAGATTGATTCGTTCTGCGCAGTCTGTCAGAGTAAAACCAGTGCCGCTCAACCTCACAAAGGTGCGGGAACCGACCAGCCAACGCTCAACTCAGCTTAAGCCACCGCTTTACCGTGCAGTTTCTCTCGGTAGGCCGTCGGGGCTTCACCCGCCACTCTACGGAAGACTCGATTAAACTGAGAAAGCGACTGAAAGCCGGCCTCGAACGCCGCTTCACTAATCCGTTTATGCGGATTTATCAGTAGATTTTTCACCTTCTCGACCCGAACCCGCGCAAGATAGTCGGTAAACGTCATCCCCGACGCTTTTTTAAACATTTTACAGAAATAAAACGCGCTCATGTTCACCGTCTTCGCCACTTCATCAAGGGAGAGTTCGTCCGCATGGTGATCAGCAATGAACTTCCGGGCTTTGGTGATCGAGGGAGCCTCGGCCGAGCCCTCCTTCACCATCAACTGGTTACTGACCGACGAGAGATGCTGCGCAAAAATCGAAAGCAATCGCACAATCGACTCATATTGCTTCTTAGGCACCACTCGCGACTGGAACCATGCATCTTCCAAAGACTTTAAGTTCACATCAGTGCCATACTTAAGAATCGAACGCGTCACCGTGGTGAACTGCTTCTTAGTGGGCGTATGACTCAAAATCTGCCCCGTCTGTAAAAAAGCGACCAAGTTTTCTCCCACGCGAATAGGCACTGACGAGTCGCACAATCCCGCGAAGCATTTTAGGGTTTTGGGTTCCATGCAGGCCTCTTCCTCCATCTTGGCCTGAAGCTGCAAACAGGCCGAGCAAGTATGATTCGATTTTGCCATCAGGGCGCAAAACAGATTTTCATTCGGGTCCTTCCGATGCGGCAGGTTAAAACTCTCTATCGCTCGCAGATTTAAGGGCAATCCGGTCGTATCCCTAAAGGCCCCTTGGTAGTCCTTGAAAATCTGGGACTCCTCGAGTTGCGCGACCATCGCGCGACTTCGCTTTGCAGGTGAGATCGGTAGAGTCATAGTGGGAGTAGATACGCGGAGCCGAGACCCGACTCAACTGGGAAACCTTAAACCAGCAACAAAGAATCAAACCTGTTTTCCCCTGCTATCTTCTCTTCTGACTTAAAATAGGATTTACAGCCCACCGATCACTCCTACCTTCCGACCTTCTTCTCTCCTTTGCCCGGGTGGCGGAATTGGTAGACGCAGCAGACTCAAAATCTGCCGACGAAAGTTGTGTGGGTTCGAGTCCCACCCCGGGTACCATTAGAAAACCTATGACCTCGTAGATGAGGGACGAAAACCCACTCCGTGGGTTTGACGGAGTTTCGCCCAACGAAATGGAAATGGGGCGCGTTTGTGGAGTGAGTGCACCGGACTGAGCCAATAGGCTAACCAGTCCCCGCGGGGGATCGGACTTCCAATTACACCGCCAAGAGATGTGATCATGCCGAATTCGTGATAAAATTACAGACCGAGTGGTTAAAGCTCAACCACCTCATCCGTGTCCGGAACGATCACTCAGCCCCGTCTCAGTTGCGGCCTCATAAAAAATTACCCGTCCTTAATCTAAGGTATGTTTCTATAAATAATAGACTTAAGAATATTCACCTGAAACTTAGTTAAAAAAGACTCAATAATTTTGAACGTAAATCACCGGGCAGCGTCTTCCCCCATGTTAGTTTTCATGTTCTTTTGGTTAGTTTATAGTTTGTAGTTTGATAAGTCGGCAAGGGCGTCAGTGATTTACTCACGGGCGCCCTTACTGCTTTCACAACTCTACACCTTGGCTAACCGTTCTACGCGAAAAATCACCATGTCCGACTACCGCGCTTTCAATCACCCGACCGAAAATGAGCCGACCCAAATCACTCTGGAACCGGGTGAATCGCACCATCTCGTGGCCGTGAATCGAGCAAAGGCCGGATCAACGGTAGTCGTTTTCAACGGCCAAGGCACCGAGTGGATTTGTGAGCTCACTAAAGATTCAAAACGAGCCGCTGAACTCACCGTTCGGTCGAAGCAACAAGCCGCACCGATGCCATTTCGCATCTCTCTGGCCCAAGCCTTGCCCAAGGGGGGCACCATGGAGGCAATCGTGCGCAAAGCGACCGAGATCGGTGCCGCCAAAATCATTCCTTTGCAAAGCGAGCGCACTCAAATGCAACTCGACCAAAATCGCTCTGACCGAAAAACCGAAAAATGGGCGACGACCGCCCTCGAAGCGGCAAAACAATGCGGTAATCCCTGGCTTCCTGCCATCGAACCCGTCCAGAATACCTCGACTTTTTTCGAGCAACCCGGGAACTACGATCTCAAGCTCATCGCCAGCCTGCACTCTGGAGCCAAATCTCTAAAAACGGTCCTTCAGCATTACGCTCAATCCCATGATGCCCTCCCGCGCACCGTGCTCTGGGTCATTGGCCCCGAGGGCGATTTCACTCCCGCCGAGATGGGTATCGCTCAAAACGCCGGATTCGAACCGATCACCCTCGGTCCTCTCGTGCTGCGCTGCGAAACGGCGGCAATCTACGCGCTGAGTGTGCTGAGTTATGAACTTTCTATCCCGTGATATGCGCCACCTTTCTTCGCCCGCTAGGCTTGTTCGCAGTCTCGAACCTCAACCGCCATCGACGCTACTGATATGGAAGACCCCAACCTCTGGCTCGAAGAAGTCGAATCCGTGCGTGCCCTCGACTGGGTCAAAGCGCGCAATAAAATTTGCCTAGACGAGCTGACCTCTTCCGCTCGCTACACCGATATCTACGATGGCCTGCTCGAGATTTACAATTCGAGTGCCAAAATTCCCGATGTCACTAAACACGGCGAGCACTACTATAACTTCTGGCAAGATGCGGAACACGAACGTGGTATCTGGCGGCGGTGCACGCCCGACTCTTACGCGCTGGACGCTCCAGCATGGGAAACCGTTCTCGACCTCGACGCGCTGGCCAAAACCGAACAGGTGAGCTGGGTCTGGAAAGGAGCGACCGTGCTCGATCTCACCAACGAACGAGCCCTGCTTCGCCTTTCGGATGGCGGTAAAGATGCCGTGGCCATCCGCGAGTTCCATCTGACCACCAAACAATTTGTCGTCGATGGCTTTCACCTGCCGGAGTCGAAAACCACGGTCACCTGGATCAATGGCGACACCCTCTTGATTGGAACGGCCGCCGATTCCCTCGGAGCCACGGATTCCGGTTATTCGAAAGTCACCCGGAGATGGCACCGCGGCACTCCCTTCGAAAACGCTACGGAAATCTATGTCGGTAAAAAGCAGGACGTCGGAATCTATCCAGCCGTCTCCGACTCCGGCAGCGGGCGCCACGAGTGGGTGATTCGCTCGCTCACTTTCTACGACCGCGAGTATCTGCTCATTGGCACTCACCATGAGCTCACCCCGATCCCTGTCCCCCTCGATGCCAAAATCGAATTTTTCCAGGATCAACTCCTCGTGGAAGTGAAATCGGATTGGGATGTCGGCGACACCACCCTTCCCTCCGGTGCATTGGCCGCGATTAATTTCGATGCCTTCATGGCGGGGACTCGGGATTTCACCCTGCTCTTTGATCCACAACCCCGCGTCTCACTGGCGCGAGGCGGCTACACCACGACCCTAAACCACGTCGTCATTTCGACCCTAGACAACGTGAATGGCCGACTTACCGCTTGTCGCTACGGTTCCGGCGCTTGGAGTCCCGTAGTGATCGAGACCCCTGCCATTGGGAGTGCTTCCGTGCGGAGCATCGACTCCGGTCACTCCGACGAGATCTTCATCTCGATCTCTAACTTTCTCCGCCCATCGACCCTGTATCGCCAAACCGTCGGGCAAGATAATCGGGTGGGTCTGAAGCATACGCCCAGCTTCTTCGACCCAGCCGGATTGGAGATGACCCAACACGAAGCCGTCGCTCCGGATGGCACCCGCATCCCCTACTTCCAAGTATCGCGTGCTGGCATCAAACTGGACGGATCCAATCCCACGCTACTCTACGGCTATGGCGGATTTCAGGTGTCCATGACTCCAAGCTATTCCGGCTCCTGGGGCCGTAGTTGGACGGAACGCGGAGGCGTCTTCATCCTCGCGAACATTCGCGGCGGCGGCGAATTCGGCCCCGCTTGGCATCAGGCTGCTTTGAAAGGAAATCGCCAAGTTTCTTGGCATGACTTCATCGCGATCGGTGAAGATCTCGTCGCGCGCGGCGTCACCTCCCCGCCTCACCTGGGAATCATGGGGGGCAGTCAAGGCGGCTTACTCATGGGTGTCATGTATACCCAACGCCCCGACCTGTGGGGCGCGGTCGTTTGCCAGGTGCCGTTGCTCGACATGCTGCGCTTCAACCAACTGCTCGCGGGGGCCAGTTGGATGGGCGAATACGGTAACCCCGATCTACCCGAAGAGCGCGCCTTCCTCGAAGCCTACTCACCCTACCAGAACATCTCCCGCACCAAACATCACCCTCGCATCCTGTTCGTGACGTCGACCCACGACGACCGCGTCCATCCCGGCCACGCTCGTAAGATGGCCGCTCGCCTCGAAGAATACGGACACGATTTTCTCTGTTGGGAAAACACCGAAGGAGGCCATGGCGGCGCCGCTAACAACGCGGAACGCGCCCAACTCCACGCCCTCGGCTACGAATTCCTCTGGAAGGAACTTAGCCGTTCGAATGATTAATACCAATGTTTTGAAGCGCTTAAACTTTAGCCGCGACGGAACGCGTGAGCGTGTGAAGGGGCGATCAGCAAGAGCGTGCCCCGCAAGCGTGACGATAACGGGTGCCCTTTGGGCGACAGAGGAACCCGGGGCGCGGATCCGATCCGGATAAAAGGCAGTGGAGTGGGGATTGGTATCCGGTATTTATCTGTGCAATCTGTGGTTAAAAATGATCCTGCCGGTCGGTTTCAAAAGTATAAATCCTAGCGGAGATTGAGCTAAGCAAGCTTCCCGCCTCCGACGTTTTCTCGTTCTCGTTCTCGTCCGCCCTCCAATGCCTCTGGGAGAGAGCGATGACCGGGCGACCATGAACCGTCGGGCGTAAAGCCCGACCCACGATTTAGTTTCTTAACCGTATGGTGGGTGCGGCTTTAGGCCCGATATCTCTACCAAACCAGCAATCCACCGGCATAAGTGAATCCGGCCCCCACACTACAGAAGATGATCTTGTCATCTTTCTCGAATATTTCTTCCTCTGCGGCCCAGCCCAGCGCCATCGATACACTGGCGCCAGAGGTGTTGCCGTATTTATCGATCGTCACAACAAAGCGGTCGTAGGGAATTCCTACCCGCTTTGATACCGCTCTCAGAATACGTTCATTAGCTTGGTGCGGCACAATCCAGCCGATGTCTTCCGTCTTCAAATTATGCCGCTGCATTGTCGCTTCGATCTGATTCGCAAATGCGATGACGGCACCTTTAAACACGACCGGGCCATTAACTTGTAAATAGAAGTCGGTAAAATCAATATCCTCCGCCTTCGGCCAGGGCTTGTTAGCTCCCCCTCCCTTGCGTTGAATCGCGTCGTGCTTGGAGGCATCCCCGGAGAGAGCCATCCGGTGCAAACGGTGCCCTCCTGGAGCATCGGTCAAAATCGCGGCACCAGCTCCATCGCCAAAGAGAAATGCCGTTTCGTGGTCCTTCGGATTGGTGATGCGCGAAAGGAGTTCAGCGGTCACCACAATCACGTTTTTCGGCCCGCCCCCGAGCATCAATGAACGTCCAACTTCGAGCGCATAAAGCCAGCCGGAGCACGCCGCATTAAGATCGAACGCCAGCGCCTTGGGGATACCTAACTTTTTGGCCAATCCCGAAGCCATCGCCGGAACGGGCTGATCGGGAATCAACGTCGCCATGATCACGCCATCAATCGAAGATAGATCGATTCCTGACTGAGCCACCGCATGTTGCACCGCGATCACCGCAAGATCGGTCGCCGTCTCGCCTTCGCCGGCATAACGTCGCTCGCGAATACCCGTGAGTTTGATCATCTCCGCTTCCGTGCGGCCGGGAAATTCTTTGAGCACATCCTTTGTCGAACGCACATTCTTCGGGACCGCATAGCCGACTCCCGCGATACACACCGTGTCGGTTCCCGCACTCGCTCGAACCGCATCGGCTTCAACGCCGCCAGCGGAACTTCCCCCGACCGGCGCTTTCGTCGCGAGATAAGCAATCACATCGTCTCCGGAAACGCGTCCGGCTGGACCTGTTGCCACGATATCGCCGACGGCGGCGGGGTCTACTCCTGCCTCTTGCGCCATCTTGGTCGCCCGCGGAGTCCACTTTAGCGCCCTGGCCGCCACTGGTGTCAGCACAACGGGAGCTGACACTGCGACCGCCTCTGGCGCGGGCTGAGCCGACGGCACCGTCGGTAGGGCCGCGACCCCATCGTTAAAGTTTTTGGAATTCTCACCACTCGCGAGATGCCGCAGCGAGTCGTCCTTCGTCTCAATCTGCATGAACGGTGATCCGGATGGCACGATATCGCCCGCCCGCACCCGCATTTCCCTTAACACTCCATCGCAAGGAGCCTCGTATTCGAAAACAGACTTATCACTCTCCAATTCAACGATCTTATCGCCTTTGGCAAAGCGGTCACCCTCAGCCACCATGATGTCGATCACGGTAAGCTCGTTCACGGTTGCCCCCATTGAGGGAATCGGCACGTCGATCAAATAGGTTTCCATGTAAGAATCAGCCTGAGTGTTAATTGGGCAACATCGTGAGGGCGAGATTCTGCGCGGTCAACCGCCCTTGATGAATTCCCGTCCCCTATCTCAACCGGATCGGGCCGCCCGCCAAATCGCCAAACATGAACGCATCAAAGCACTCATTTCATCCAACGGAACCATATTAGGACCATCGGAAATTGCATTCGCTGGATCTGGATGGGTTTCAATGAACAACCCATCCGCCCCCGCCGCCAACGCCGCTTTGGCCAACGGGGCGACAAATTCACGCTGACCGCTACTTTTTCCTCCACCGGCTCCCGGCAATTGTACACTGTGCGTGGCGTCCAGAATCGTCGGGAATCCGTTTTCGGCCATGATCGGGAACCCTCTCATGTCGACCACCAGGTTCTGATACCCAAAGGTCGTGCCTCGCTCGGTTTGCCAAATCTCCGCCGCCCCACCTTCGCTAAGCTTACCTGTCACATGGACCATATCCGTCGGCGCCAAGAACTGCCCCTTCTTCACATTGACCGTTTTCCCGGTCGCTGCCGCCGCGAGGAGTAGGTCTGTCTGTCGGCAAAGAAACGCTGGGATCTGCAGCACGTCCACCACTTCGGCCACTTTTTCGCATTGTGCCGCGTTATGAATATCGGTGACGACGGGAAATCCATAGTCGCGCTTCACCATCGCCAATAAATCCAACCCCGCGGCCAGCCCCGTGCCCCGCGGGCCTGCGATGGAGGTGCGATTCGCTTTATCAAAAGACCCCTTAAAAACGATGTTAAGATCCGGCTCCGCTTCTCGCAATGCCACCAACGTCGTCGCCACCGCCCGACAAACTGCTTCGTTTTCCAACGAACAAGGACCGGCGAGCAGCAGGAGTTTTTTTTGATCAAATATCATGGTGAGTCGTGGTTATTTCGTGGTCTTAACGGACTTCGATTTAGTCGTCTTTTTCGCCGCCTTCTTCGCGGTAGACGCCGCGCTCTTTGCCCCGGGTTTTTTTGCCGGCTTCTTTTTCACCCGGGCCAATTTTTTCGAGCGGTTCTTTTCCTTCATCGCAGCCTTAATGAAGGCCGCAAAAAGGGGATGCGCGTGGTTGGGTTTGGACTGAAACTCCGGATGGAATTGAACCGCCAGAAACCACGGATGTTTCTTCAATTCGATGATCTCGACTAGGTTACGACGAGGATTGATTCCGCTGACCACCATTCCCCCGCGCTGCATCGCCCCCACATAGGCATTATTTACTTCGAAACGGTGACGATGGCGCTCACGCACATTCTCTTCTCCATACGCTGTTCGCGCCAAAGTGCCCGGCTGCAACGCGCACTCGTAACTGCCCACGCGCATCGTCGCTCCTTTATCGATAATCGTCTTCTGCTCCTCCATGATATTGATCACCGGGTCCGGAGACTCAGGATCGAACTCGGTCGAATTCGCCCCTTTCAGTTTCAACACATTGCGGCAAAACTCGATCACCGCGATCTGCAGTCCGAGACAAAGCCCGTAATAAGGCACGTTGTTCTCCCGCGCATACTTTGCGGCCGCTATTTTGCCTTCGGTGCCCCGATCACCGAAACCACCCGGCACTAAGATACCATCAAGGCCTTCGAGCAACTTAAGACCTCCGCGAGTCTCCAAATCCTCCGCGTCAATGCGGCGCGTATTAATCCGACAATGATTCTGGATACCCGCGTGCGTGATCGACTCGTAGACGGACTTGTAGGCGTCCTGTAACTCGATGTATTTGCCCACCACCCCGATCGTCACCTCGTGACGTGGGTTTTGAATCCGGTGCACAATATCGTTCCAAAGATTAGTCTCCGGCATGGGGCGTTTCAGGCCAAACAACTCCACCACCAACTCGTCTAGGCCTTCCCGCTGAAGCGCGAGCGGGAGTTCGTAGATGGATTTCACGTCCTGACACTCAACCACGGCCTTCACTGGCACGTTACAGAACATCGAAATCTTATCCCTCATGCCATGATCCATCGGATGTTCGCATCGGCACACCAATATGTGTGGCTGGATTCCAATCTCACGTAACTTCGCCACCGACTGCTGAGTCGGCTTCGTCTTCAGTTCACCCGCCGCCCCCAAGTAAGGCACCAGCGTCATGTGAATGAACAGACAATCTCGGGGCCCGATCTCCAGGGCAAACTGACGCATCGCTTCCAGAAACGGGAGTCCCTCGATGTCTCCCGTCGTGCCGCCAATTTCCGTGATCAGAATATCCACATCTTTCCCTCCTTGGTAGATGCGCTCCTTGATCTCGTTGGTCACATGCGGAATCACTTGCACCGTATTTCCCAAATACACCCCGCGCCGCTCGTTTTGAATGACGCTCTCATAGATCTGTCCGGAAGACAGGCTGTTCAGCCGGGAAAGCTTGCCGCTGGTAAACCGCTCGTAATGGCCCAAATCAAGATCCGTCTCAGCCCCATCTTCGAGCACGTAAACCTCTCCGTGCTGGAATGGACTCATCGTGCCAGGATCAACGTTCAAATACGGATCGAACTTCTGGATTCGCACCTTCAATCCTCGCACCTCCAGTAGCGCCCCGAGTGCCGCGGCCGTAAGCCCTTTGCCCAAGGAAGAAACAACCCCACCGGTCACGAAAATATATTTCATTGCAAGGGGTTAAAGCTCCGGCCCGAACCCTGACAAGGAAAAGCACCCTTTGAGGCCAAACTCCGCCTCAAATCTGCCCCAACCACCAGTAAACCCCTCCCCCGACCACCGCGACCATGGCGAGCGTGATAATTACATACAGGGTCCATTTCAAAAGTTTCCCCACGAACCACAAGGTCGTTAGAGCCAAAACGATCCCACAACTCGCGACCAGCCATCGTGGATACGCGTTAAGGTTCTGGATCAGGGCCTGAATCTGCTCTTGCACTCCTTCACCAAAGCGGGATCTGGGCAGCCGCCAAGCAATTCCCCTCTTGCCACCCTCGGAAACCGCGCTCCCCTTTCCTCTCGTGAACTCCAAACCACAAATTCTAGCCTGGCTGACCTGCGACGCCGTGCACGTCGATCCTGCCACCGGCAAACACACCATTCTCGGTATTTTCTCCAATATTCGTGGCCGCCAATTCCCCCTCACCCACCCCTTTATGGTGTGGTTCTTAACCCTCAGCGACGTTCCTTCCGGCGAACACACCATCAGACTCTCCATGGGGCTCGACCCCACCAACATGCAGCAACTGATCGAACGTCCTTTCCAGTCTAAAGGCCCAGTCCAACGCATCAATCTCATCAACGAGGTGCGAAACCTCACTTTTAAGGAGGCCGGTGACTACGGGATTATCATCGAAATCGACGATGAACCCCTCCTCGCCACCAGCATCAGTGTCTCGTCTTAACCTCCGCCAAGACGACCACTTCCACCTCCATCACCACCCATAAATCAAATAGCTAAAAATTTTCGTAACCACGATGGTTACAAACCTCGCGACTCGATCATGCCTACCTCCGCTCCCTCCGCTCCCTCGCAATTCGACCTCATCGGTGTCGGCTCTCCGATCATGGATTTACTCGCCGAGGTTCCTGACCAATTTCTCGCCGAACACGTCGCTGGCGAGAAGGGCGGCATGGTCCTCGTGAACGCCGAGGAAATGAGCGGAATCGTCGACCAATTGGGTTCGGCACCGACGTTATCCACCGGCGGATCCGCCGCCAACGCCACCCTCAACGCCACCCGACTCGGACTTCGCACCACGTATCTCGGTAAACTGGGTAATTGTGACACCGCTTCGGCTTATCGCCGTCGATTCGAAGCCTTGGGTATCGATACCTCCCGTTTCAAGCCGGGCACCGTCCCTAATGCTCGCTCCTTGATCATGACCACGCCGGATGCCGAGCGCACCATGCGCACCGACCTCGGTGCGGCCATGACCCTCTCCCCCGAAGAAATCACCGCCGCGGACTTTGCCGGCTGCCGCCACACTCACATGGAGGGCTATCTCGTTTTCAACGAAGCGCTTGCCGATGCGGTCCTCGCGGCGGCCCGAGCAGCCGGTTGCACCATCAGTGTCGATCTCGCGTCCTTCGAAGTCATCAACGCCACGCGTCCTTGGATCTTCAAACAACTCGCCTCCGGCATCGATATCGTTTTCGCCAATGAAGACGAGATTCGCGCCCTCTTTGAGGACGAGTCGAGTTCCTTTGAAGCACTCGCTCGGCGCTTGGCGTCCCACGGCGTTTTAGCGGCCGTAAAAGTAGGCAAAGACGGCGCATGGATCGCCCACGGAGAGGAGCTACATCGCATCGAGCCCGTGGTAGTCTCGGAAGTTATTGATACCAATGGAGCTGGAGATTCATGGGCCGCCGGATTCCTTGCGTCTTATCTTCGAGGACTTCCCCTCCCTGTTTGTGGCCGCATCGCCTCCCACATCGGTGCCGAAACCGTGAAACACCTCGGCCCCATCATTCCCGACGATGTTTTCCAGTCCCTGAAATCGAAGCTACAACAAACCGAATAGATTCGTTTAGGCCGACCTCCCTGTAGGCCTAGGGATTATCCCTCAGAGCAAACTGCCTGAGCGAGGCTTCGTGGAATTACCTAGTCGGTCTCTCTTGCTTACCGGTTCGGATAGGTTAATCTCGACCTAAGTGAATGCCCGACGCCGCAACGCCCGCCAGCATTTCATTACCTCGTTTGACAACCAAATGAAGTTCTGGGGAATCGCCATGCTAGCGCTTCTGTCGGAATCACTTCTATCCGCTCAAACTTTCCGCACCTTCGACGGAGACAAGGACAACGATTGGGGCGATAAGAAAAACTGGTCCAATGACAATGAACCTAAAAGCTCCACCGAGGTCGCCAAATTCACTACCAACGCGGCGGGCTACAGCTCGATCGATATAGACAAGGACAAGGATGTTGGCGGCATTCTATTCGATGCGGCCCTAACGGTGGATCTCACGCTAACCCGCGCAAACAAAGAACTCTCTATCCTCAACGGAGGGGCCAGTTACGGGCTTATTAACAACTCCGACCAAACCATCACGTTTCAGAACGAAATGGAGATAGAGGCGGATATGACCTGGGCCACTACCAATGTCAGCGGTGGCGGATTCGTCTTCGAAAATACCATCGATACCGATGACTTTGATCTCACTTTCAATCCCGCCGAGGCTCTGAACACGATCATCATCACCGGAACGATCAAGGATTCCGGAGGAATTATAAAAATCGGCGCCGGTAATCTCACCCTTTCCGGCTATAACACCTACTCCGGCGGCACTATCGTCGACGATGGCACCCTCACCTTGACCGTCGGGGGAGGCACCGGAGCTATTCGCGGAGATCTTACGGTCAATTCCGGAGCCACCGTTGAAGCGACCGCAACCGACGCTTTCGGCTACTCCGGCGGATCTAAGGTCACCAATGTCACCGTCGATGGCGGCACGATTATCAATAGCATCGGCTCCTCGAACGGCAATTTAGGCTGGGCCAACGATTACACCTTAAGCGACGGAGCTCTCCTCACCTCCAACGGCGGCGTCAGCAGCACCGCCACCAACTCCAACTTCACGCTCAATGCCGATTCTTCGATCAACGCGACTTCGGGCACTTCGACCATCGCGGGCCGCGTCAACCTTCGCGGCGATAATGGACTGAACGTCGACGTGACAGTCGCGAGTGAGGCCACCCTCGACGTGACCGCCGGCGTCACCTCGTCTGGCGGCAATACTGGTTTCTCCAAACTCGGCGACGGCACTCTCAATCTATCGGGCGCCAACACTTACAACGGCCTCACCGACATTTCAGCCGGCACCCTCGTCGCGCAAAACAGCTCTGCCCTTGGCTCGTCTACCTCCGGCACCACCGTCGCGACCGGAGCAACTCTTCAGCTTGAAAACAACATCAACATCACCGCCGAAAGTCTGACCGTCACCGGCACGGGTCGCCTGCTCAATGCGAGTGGCTCCAACACCTACGGCGGCGTGATTAGCGGGACGGGCGAACTCGAGGTGAGCGGAGGTCAACTCACCCTCTCCGGCACCAATGACTTTTCCGGAGCGATCAACGTGGAAAACGGCATCCTCACCATTTCATCCCAGGAAAATCTCGGCAGCCTTTCGGGCAGTGCTGACCTCACCCTCAACGGCGGCACCCTCCAAATCGACGGAGGCTCCGTCGACAACGATGACAACAACCGCACTATGGTTCTCGGAGCCGGCGGCGGCATCATCGATACCGTCGCGATCAGCGACACCCTCATCTGGGACAATGGAATTTCCGGTTCGGGCGACTTCACCAAAACCGGGGTCGGCACCTTCGTTTTCGATGAACCCACTTCTTTCACCGGAGACCTTTTTATCAACGAAGGAACCGTCGAATTTAACGGCGGAAACAACCGCATCAACGATGCCGTCGACGTCACGATCGCCTCCGGAGCCACGCTCAACGTAAGAAACCGTAGCGACGACTTCGGCTCCCTCAACGGAGCAGGCACGCTCACCGCCGATGACACTCAAACCGAAACCGTCGGCTTCGGTCTCAATGACAACGCCAATGATCTATTTTCCGGCACCATCACCGACGGCGCCAGCGGCACCCTCAATATCGAAAAATTAGGCACCGGAAACCAAACCCTATCCGGCGACAATGACTTCGAAGGCACCACCACCGTGGTGGGAGGCACGCTCACTCTCGCCAGCGACACTACCCTTGGTGCCACCTCCAGCGGCACCACGATTAACTCCGGAGCGACTCTCTCATTTACCAACAACATTGACGTCGGCAACGAAGCCATCGCCAACAGTGGCATCGTCACCAACACGTCCGGCACCAACACCTTCTCGGGCAACATCAGCGGCGCCGGCACGGTTACCACCGACGCTGGCCAACTCACCCTCTCCGGCACCAATAGCTACGGCGGCAACACCATCGTCAACTCCGGCAGCACCCTCGTCCTCGCCGCCGACGACGCCCTCGGCAGCGGCGGCACGACCACCGTCAACAGCGGCGGCACCCTCGCCCTGCAAGGCAACATTCGCGACGCTAACCAAACCCTCGTCACCATCGGCGGCACCGGAAACAGCAGCGCTGGAGCGATCCAAAACATCGCCGACGTCAACACCCTCAGCGCCGACGTCGACCTGAGTGCGGACACCACCGTCACCGCCAATGCGGGCACGCTTAACTTCGGTTTACAAAGTGCCGGCGACTCGCCCTACCTCTCCAATTCCATCGATCTGGGCAGCCACACCCTCACCATCGACTCGGACTCCGGCGCCACCGTGGCCTTCCGCTACGATATCACCGGCACCGGCGGAATCACCAAAACCGGCGAAGGCGACCTCCTACTTAACAACGGTTGGAACACCTACACCGGCGATACCAATATTAACGACGGTAAACTCATCCTGAGTCCCTACACCTACAGCGCCTCGTTCCCCTCCAACTTCGGCCTCACCAGCGACGTCATCGTGGGTGATAACATCGGCACCGCCAACTCCGCGATCTTCCAAATGGGGGACGGCGTAGAATCCGATCCGGCCGAATACATCCGCGACACCCAGAACATCACCGTCAACTCCGACGGCTACTGGAACCTGCAAGGCTTCAAGGAAACCATTGCCAACCTCACCATCAATGGCGGCACCATCGACGCTCAGGAATCCGGCGGCAGCCTCAACGAGCGCCTCGACGTGACCGGCGTGATCACCGCCGGCACCGGCGCTCTCTCCGCCACCTCCACCATCAACGGCCTGCTCGGTATGAACAACGACACCGCCAAGTCCATCGTCGTTAACACCGGCGCCACCCTCGACATCGAAGCCAACCTTTCCAACGGCGGTTTCCTAAAGACGGGGACAGGCATCCTCGAACTTTCCGGCGGCAACAGCTTCACCGGTGTCGCCCAGATCGACGCCGGCATTGTGCGGGTCAATAACGATAACGGCCTCGGCGCAGTCGGCTCCGGTGCGGTTGGCACCGGCGTGACCGTCACCTCGACCGACGCTCAACTCAGACTCGAAGACGTCACCATTGGAGCTGAAGCCCTCTCCCTTACCGGCGACGGCGTTGGCGGAGGCGGCGCCCTGCGCAGCGAATCTGGCACCAACTCCTGGGGTGGCACCATCACGCTCACCGGCAACGCCGAAATCGAAACCGCCTCCGGCTCCACCCTCGCGATCAGCGGCAACATTAGCGGCGGTGGCAACACCCTCACCGTCGAAGCCATCGGCAACACCCTCTTCACCGGCATCAACTCCTTCGGCACTCTCGAAAAAACCGGTGCCGGCACCCTCACCGTCACCAACACCAATACCTACGGCACCGCCAATATCACCGACGGCGAGTTCGCTCTTGGCGCTACCGACATCCTGTCCAACACCATGGACCTTAACGTCACCGGCGACGGCAACTTCAACGTCGGCAACTTCAACGAGACCGTGCGCGATATTAACGGCAACGGCACCGTCACTGTGAACTCCGGTGGCAACCTCGTCATCGACAATCTGGGCAACACTGGCACCGGCTTCAAAGGCACCCTCGATATCGACGGCACCATGACCCTCAACGGCGGCCTCATCTCCGGCGGCACCGGCGCCGGCTCCACCGGCGAGATGATCCTCACCTCCGGCAACACCCTCGAAATCGCCAGTGATTACACCTTCGGCACCGTGGGCACCACGGGCGGTAGCGACCAACTCGGCACCCTCACCCTCGCCGACAACGCCACCCTGCTGATCTCCGGCAACTCCGTCGTCAACATCGGCACCCTCAACATCGCCGGCGACTCCATCCTAGATTTTACCACCGGCGCGGACTCCAACACCCTCAATCTCGGCAGCCTCACCTTCGAGGCCGGCGCCTCTCTCACCGTCAACGGCTGGAACAGCTTCGGTGACCTGTGGACTACGCAAAATTTCCCCGGCGCCACCCTCGACATCCGCGACGACGATACCGCGAAGATCACCTTCAACGGCTTCACCAACGATCAAACCATCTGGCTCACTTCCGACTTCGGCAGCAAGGAAATCACCGTTCCTGAGCCCTCCAGCTACGGCGCCCTCCTCATGGCTTTCGCTCTCGCCGCTTGGTCCCTGCGACGTCGCCCCGATCCGCCTAGAGCCGGTGAGTCAACCATGACCAACGGCACTCCCGCCATATATGGCAATGGTCACGGAATCAACGATTCGTTTCGCGCTAGCTGATTAAAGCCCCCCACTTTAATCGCATGCTAGAGATTACCTCGCTTACCAAACGCTACGGCAAACTCACCGCCCTCGACGACGTCTCACTTCGTCTTCAACCCGGCGAATTCCTCGGCCTGCTCGGCCCCAACGGAGCCGGTAAGTCCACGCTCATGTCGCTCATCTCCGGACTCAAGCGGGCCGACGCGGGCACCGTCACGATCAACGGCTCCATCGCCACCGCAGCGTCTTCGGATGTGCGTCAACAGCTGGGATTTGTCCCCCAGAACATCGCCCTCTACGATGAACTCACCGCCGAAGAAAACCTCCAAGTGTTTGGACAACTTTTTGGCCTCAATCGAGCCACTTTAAAAACTCGCATCGACGAAGGCCTCACCGCCGTCGGTCTCGCTGATCGTCGCCGCGATCGCATCAAAACATTTTCCGGGGGCATGAAACGCCGCCTCAATCTAATCGCCGCCCTCCTCCATCGCCCGAAGCTACTGCTGTGCGACGAACCCACCGTCGGCGTCGATCCCCAGTCGCGAAACGCCATCTTCGAGTTTCTCCAACAACGTAACGCCGAAGGACTCACGGTCATCTACTCCACGCACTACATGGAGGAAGCCACCCGCCTTTGCTCGCGCATTGCGATCATTGATCATGGCAAAATTCTGGCCGACGGCACCCACCAAGATCTACTCAACCACCTCCCTTCTCGTGAGCAACTTTTCCTCCCGCTCGGCGGCCCCAGCACCGCTGCGCTCCCCGACCTCGCGCGCTTTGGCTCGATCGCTTCGACGGATGAAGGCCACACCATCGGCTTAACCCCCGGCACCCTTCTATCCGCGGTTTTCACTGTCTTGGAGTCACACCATGTGCCCACCAGTTCCTGCCGCCTCACTCGCCCCGGTCTCGAAGACGTATTTCTACACCTGACCGGCAAAGCGTTCCGCGAATAAGCCAACCGTCCCTTCACCTAATCCCTTTTCTCGATGAACTCTGTCCTCACTCTTCTCCGCAAAGACATTCGCCTGTTCTTTCGCAACAAGGTCGCCTTCTCCCTCACGTTCATTGTTCCCGTCGTTCTCATCTACGTCTTCGGTAGCGTCTTCGGCGTCAATCGCTCCAGTTCCGGTCCCGCGGGAATTCCGATCGCGGTCGTCTCCCAAACCGACGCGAGGGTCGCGACCTCCATCACTGATGGCCTTCGCGCTGAGTCATCGTTCCGTGTCATCACCACCTGGGCCGACGAAAACGATCAACAAATCCCCCTCACCGAAGAGCGCGTTCGTGCACTGATTCACGATAACAAACTTCGCTTCGCCCTCGTCTTTCCGTCCGACACCATCAGTGACGAGTCCTTCGGTTTAAAACTCAAATTCCTCAACAATCCTCGCAACGAAATCGAGACCCAAACCGTCAACGGTCTCCTTCAAAAGGTCATCTTCACTTCCGCGCCAACCGCTCTCATCGACGGACTCCGCAAACGCGCCGCTAACTTTATCGGCACCGAAGCAACCGACAAATTCTACTCTAACCTGGCCAACACGATCGCCGATTCATTTGGCCTCGATCCCGCCGCCGTCAAAGCCGATATGGACGCCGGCAATCTCGTCATGGGTCCCTCCGCCAACGCCGCCGAAGACGAAACCGCCCCCTCCGCTAACCCGGCCACCGACTTCATCGGTGAACTCATCCAAATCGATAACCAACAGCTCGCCGGAGCCAATGTGAAAAGCCCCGGCGCCACCCGCGTCGTTGGCGGTTGGGCCATCATGTTTCTGCTGTTCTCTGTCAGCGGTGCCTCGACCGCTCTCTTCGAAGAAAAGCAGGCTGGCATTTTCCATCGCCTCCTCGCTTCGCCCGTCCGGCGCTCCCACATCCTCTGGAGTAAATACCTCTTCAACACGCTTCTCGGTATCGTTCAACTCCTCGTTCTCTTTCTTGCCGGTCAACTCATGTTCGGCATCGAGGTGGTGCCCCACCTGCCCTCACTTCTCGTGGTCGTGATCGTGGCGTCTCTCGCCTGCACCTCCTTCGGCATGCTGCTCTCTTCTATCGCGAGCAATCCCGCCGCCGCCAGTGGCCTCGCCACCTTCCTCATCCTCACCATGAGCTCAATCGGCGGCGCGTGGTTCCCCACCAGCCTCATGCCTGAGTTCATCCAAAGCATCAGTAAACTCACCCTCGTCTACTGGTCAATGGAGGGATTCTTGGCCGTGCTTTGGGCGCAAAAGCCTCTCATCGAAATTCTGCCCACTCTTGGCGTCCTGCTCGCGATGGCCACCGTCGTCAGCGCCTTCAGTCTTTGGCGCTTCAATCGCGGTAACCTTTTCGACTAGTGCTGAATTTATTCCGCTGCCTCCCAGACGGGCGGCGGGCAACTTGAGTGGTGGTGACCGATCAAGCTCCTCCTATTTCCGCGGGTCGTGCCTTCGGGATTACGGCGATGTTCCTGATTTTTCAGGTCGGGATGGGGATGGGGTGCTAGCCTTTGCGCTGGTTTTCCAATCATTCGGTTCAGGTCCGTCCCGCGACGAACTTCCCCTGCCTTGGATTATCGTAGTGGGCAATTCACTCGCGACACTTTGTCTCTTCAACTGGGAGGCTCGACGCCAAAAATCCTCTTGGCGCTCTTGGCCTCCGGCTCGCGTATCCCTTTCTTGGTTACTCTTACCTGTCCTCCTCGTGACGCTCGGAAATCTAATCCTGACCGATCTTCCCACCCGCCTGGTGAGCTCAATCGTATCCCCACCCGATTTGATCAACTCGCCGATGGGACGGATATTCGATCTCGTTCCATTACCCGTTCTAGTTCCGTTCGCTCTCATGGTGGTCGCCCCGATTACCGAGGAAACAATTTTCCGGGGACGCCTTTTGAGCGGATTGTTGCGCACGACTTCCCCTTCAAAAGCAATTTTGATCACCGCGGGACTATTCAGCATCATGCACCTCAGTATCTGGCCACTACCCGGCACCTTCATGATTGGAATTGCGCTCGGCTGGATTTACCTATCGGACCGGATCCGTCCTGCTCGGTATCGCGGGTCACGCTCTCCACAACGGCATTACTTTGCTTTCGACCGTCGACGCAATCAACCCCGACGGATCGCTGGAGCCCCCGCCGCCTGCCCCCTTGGACCTATCTCGTGGCCCTCGCTACCCTCGTCCTGGGAATTTACTTGGTGCATCGGGCCGCCCTCAAACCCGTCCCGCAAACCCCTCCGTTCCTGCCGGTAACAGCGAAAATACAGATCAAAATTTCGGGGTCGATCTCAACTCGACTCTCCCTTCGGTCGATGGCCATCCGTCTTCGTCGTTGGTCCGTTCCCATTTTTTCCGTGTCTTCCGTGCTTTCCGTCCGCAGGCTGTTCTTCCCATGTCCACTGAACTTGCTCAACTCGTCACCTCCATTGCAGTACGCGCCCGCGCCGCGTCCCACGTCTTGGCTACGACCCCCACGGCGCAAAAAAATGCCGCCCTTGAGCAGCTCGCCGCCCTCATCCCGGCCGCCGCCGATCGCCTGATCGCCGCCAATCAACTCGACCTTGATGCCGCCACCGCCAATGGTCTCACTTCCGCTCAAATCGATCGACTCACTCTCACGCCTGCTCGACTCGAACAACTCGCCGAGTCCGTTCGACAGGTCATGGCCTTGCCCGATCCCGTGGGCGCAGCACTCGATACCTGGACCCCGCCCAACGGCCTCCAAATTGAAAAACGACGCGTGCCCATCGGTGTGATCGGCATCATCTACGAAGCGCGCCCCAACGTCACCATCGACTGCGCCATCCTTTGCCTGAAGTCGGGTAATGCCGCCATCTTGCGCGGTGGCAAAGAGATCTTTCACACCAACACGGCCTTCGCTGCCCTCATTGCCGAAGCCCTGTCCGCCGCCGGACTTCCCCCCGACGCCGTGCAACTCATTCCCACCACGGATCGCGCTGCCCTCAACACCCTCCTCAAGCTCGATGAGCTGATTCACTGCATCATCCCCCGGGGAGGTGAAGGCCTCATTCGTTTTGTCGCATCCAATAGCACGATCCCCGTCATCAAGCACTACACCGGCGTATGCTGTGTCTATCTAGACGAAGCAGCGGACTCCGAACTCGCTCAAGCCATCACCGTCAACTCGAAGACCCAGCGTCCCGGAGTCTGTAACGCCGCCGAACAACTGCTCGTTCACGCCGCCGTCGCGCCCACCCTCCTCCCTCTGGTGGCCACAGCTTTGCAAAACGCCGGAGTGGAACTTCACGCCGACCCTCGTGCTGCCACAATTCTGACCACCCACCAGATCGCGCATACCCCTTCGACTCCCGAGGACCGCACCGCCGAGTTTCTCGCGCTCACGATGAACATTCGCATCGTCGACTCCGTCGAAGACGCCATCACTCAAATCAACCGTGACAGCAGCGGCCACAGTGAGACCATCGTCACTTCCGATGCCGCCGCCGCCGCCCGCTTTCAGGCCGCGATCGATAGCTCAGCCGTCTTTTGGAACGCCAGCACTCGCTTCAACGACGGCTTCGAATTCGGCTTCGGGGCCGAAATCGGCATCAGCACCGACCGCCTTCACGCCCGGGGCCCCATGGGACTCCCCGAACTCTGCTCTTACAAATACGTCGTCACCGGCACCGGCCAAATCCGCACCTAACGACTCAAGCGGGAATCCGTCTTCGCCAAATTTCCGCTGTTAACCCAAAACCTAGGGGATAAAGGAGCTATCCGGGTTGATTCGCGCCGGTGAACGACTTTACCTTTATTGAACGATTCGTAAATCAACTGGTCTATACCTCTATGCGCGCCAAAACTCATCTCGTTTTAGCTGTCTTGCTCTCCACCGCCACTATCGGCCCGGCGCAAGAAGACACCAGTTCCAGGAAACGCGCCATTTCGGATAATCTCGCCTCGGCCCTCGCCGACACCATGCCGAAGTTCAACCCGCCCACCGCCGAGGAATTAGAGGCGGAAAAAAACTTTTTCGACGATCTGCCCCAGCCCAAGAACGGCATCATCCGCCTCCCCACCGTCGTGGTCGAAGGCAACCGGCCCGCCGTGTTTACCGAACGGGAAATCAACACCGACAAAGGACTCAAGGAACTCGCCGTAAAACGCTACTTTAGCGAAGCCTCTCTCGTCTTAAACAAATTTTACATCCCCTACCTCACCAAGTCCTCGGAAGAAATCGCCATGCAAATGTGGCAAGAAGATGAACGCCTCCGCTTGATGACCGATCTCGACGAACAGGCCGAAAACGCCCGCCAATTTGGCGACGAAGCCGCCGCGCTCGAAATCAAGGCCCTCTCCAACGACGCCCTCGGCCGCCGGGACTACCTCCCCAAACCCACTGCGCTCTCCCGCGACTAACTCCTCGCGGCCCCCCTCAGCTCGCCAGCAGCGCGGCCGCAATCGCATCGCGCTCGACATCGAGACTTTCTCCGTCGCTCACCGCTTTTTGCCCCGCACGACTATACCAATAGCCCGCATTTCCAATATCTCCCTCCTTACGATGCAGATAGGCATGCACCCAGTCACCGGATCGACTATTCGCCTCTTGGGCTAAATCGTGGGCCCGGCTCCAGTCGCCTTGCGCATCGTGCCACAACGCCTGCAATGCCAGATCGAGTGAAGCAGGGTCCTTCCAGGTCTTGAATTCAGCTAATTCCATCCCTTCCGAAGTGGCCGAACCTTTCCCGCAACGCAACCCTTGCGCCATTCGCCACCTTGGAACTTATTAATGAGTTTTCGCGTCTGCAAATTTCGATGTCCTCCGCCCTCTCCAATTCACTTCTCAAACGCCTGACTTGGCCCGATCTTGATCTGGTTCACATCCGGCAGCTCATTGCGATGGCGCGGGATGAGGATTTGAGCGGACTCGGCCTGCGTAAACCTCCCGCCCTGTCGGGAGACCGCTCCACTTCCTCCCTCGACTCCCCCCCCCGCCAAAGCCTCGCCCATCTCGTCGCCCGTGAAGAACTCGTCGTCTGCGGCCTTCCGCTGTTATCCCTGATTCTCAGCGCCTACGGCTCGACCACCCACGTCCAACTCCAAGCCACCGACGGCACCAAACTAGCCCCCGGCGATCGCCTCGCCACCCTTTCCGGCGATTCCCGCACCCTGCTCACCGCCGAACGGGTCGCCCTCAATTTCATTCAACGACTTTCCGGCATCGCAACCCAGACTCG
>Ga0075109_1000194_pt1 | contig 43199 bp, 38 predicted proteins | sample AntAceMetag02UKD_FD_69798 | JGI IMG/M metagenome (GOLD analysis project Ga0075109, IMG submission 69798) | Saline lake microbial communities from Ace Lake, Antarctica - Antarctic Ace Lake Metagenome 02UKD | ecosystem: Environmental > Aquatic > Non-marine Saline and Alkaline > Saline | place...
TGGGTTCCGGCTCCGTCCCGCCTGCGGCGGCCCGGTCCGGAATGACGACAAGAGAGGGGACCGCACGCCAACCGGGCCTTCGAGTGGGGCGACCCGAGGGCCCACCCCACCCCCGTCGTCATTCCGGACGGGCGCGCCGCCCCGGCGCGGCCGAGCCGGAACCCACGGGACGACGGGCACAGGACACTGCAAGAGAGGGGGCGCTGCCGCCGGGGCGGCCTGCGACCGCACTGTTGGCGTTTTCAGGGGCTTGAATCTGAGGCGCGGAGGCAAACGATGGCGAACGAGAGCGACTACGAGGGCCTCCACCGGTCGTTCCGCTGGGAGGTGCCGGAGTTCTTCAACTTCGGCGCCGACGTGGTCGACCGCTGGGCCGCCGACCCCGGCCGGATGGCGCTGATCTGGTGCGACGGCGCGGGTGCCGAGGAGCGCTACAGCTTCCGCGACATGTCCGAGCTCTCGAACCGCTTCGCCAACGCGCTGGCCGCCGCCGGCATCCGGCGCGGCGACCGCTTCATCGTCATGCTGCCGCGCGTCCCGCAATGGCAGGTCGCCATGGTCGGCTGCCTGAAGGCCGGGGTGATCCCTATCCCGTGCATCGAGATGCTGACCGCCGGCGACGTCGAGTACCGGGTCCGCAACGCCGAGGCGCGGGGGGCGATCACCACCGCCGCCAACACCGGCAAGTTCGACGCTTTCCCCGACCTGCCCTGCCGCCTCGCGGTCGGCGAGAGCGGAAGCGACGCGCAATCTGGCAGCGGCTGGACCGGCTACGCCCGGGCGATGGCCGCCGCCTCGCCGGCCTTCGAGGCGGTGCGGACCGCCGCCGAGGACCCGGCGATCATCTACTACACCTCCGGGTCGACCGGCAGCCCGAAGGGCGTCACCCACGCCTCGCGCGCGCTCTGGTCGTGGCGGGTGTGCGCCGAGCACTGGCAGGGCTTCCGCCCCGACGACGTCACCTGGTGCACCGCCGACACCGGCTGGAGCAAGGCCGGCACCGCCATCCTGTTCGGGCCGTGGAGCCGGGGCACGGCGGTGGTGTTCTTCGACGGCCGCTTCGACCCGGCCGAGCGGCTGCTTCTGCTGGCGCGCCACCGGGTCACGGTGTTCTGCGCGGCGGCGACCGAGCTGCGCGCCCTGGTCGGCCACGGCCTCGCCGGCCACGACCTGTCGGCCCTGCGCCTGGTCACCTCGGCCGGCGAGTCGGTCGACCCCGGTACCGTGGAAGCCTGGCGCGACCGGGCCGGCATCCCGGTGCTGGACGGCTACGGCCAGACCGAGATCCTGATGGTGGTGGTCAACGGCCGCAGCTTCCCGGTCCGCCCCGGCTCGATGGGCCGCGCCCTGCCCGGCTCCGTCGCCGCCGTGCTCGAGGCCGACGGCAGCGTCCACGAGGACGCCGCCGGGCGCACCGGCGAGCTCGCCATCCGCCTGCCTAACCCGCAGATGATGCTGGGCTACTGGCGCGACCCCACGCGCACCGAGGCCGCCCGCGTCACCGCGGACGGCGTGGAATACCACCGCACCGGCGACCTGGTGCGGGTCGACGCCGACGGCTATTTCTTCCACCAGGGCCGCACCGACGACGTCGTCAACTCGGCCGGCTATCGGATCGGGCCGAGCGAGGTCGAGGCGGTGCTGCTGCGCCACCCGGCGGTGCTGGAATGCGCGGTCGCCGCCAGCCCCGACCCGCAGCGCGGCGAGGTGGTGAAGGCGTTCGTGATCCTGAACCCCGGCCACGCCGCCTCGCCCGAGCTGGTCGAGGCGCTGCAGGCCTTCGCCAAGCAGCAGACCGCGCCGTACAAATACCCGCGCCGCATCGAGTTCGTGGCCGAGCTGCCGAAGACCCCGACCGGCAAGGTCCGGCGCCGGGTGCTGCGCGACCGCGAGTTCGGGGTTAGTTCATGACGACGGACCCGGCCGACACGGCACCGCCCGACACGGCACCGCCCGGCGGCCCCGCCACACCCGCCACCGCCCGCTTCGCCCGCCTGAAGCGACCGCCGGCCTACCGGGTGGTCGCCGAGGCGCTGGTCGAGGAGGTGCTGCAGCGCCGCCTGCCGCCGGGCAGCCAGCTGCCGACCGAGGCCGACCTCGCCGAGCAGTTCGGCGTCAACCGCTCGACCGTGCGCGAGGGCGTGCGCCTGCTGGAGGAAGCCGGCCTGGTGCAGCGCCGCCCGCAGAAGCGGCTGGTGGTCACCCGCCCCTCGCCCGACGCGGTCTCGGCCCAGATCACCCGCGCCATGGTGCTGCACGACGTGACCTTCCACGAGTTGTGGGTGGTGATGATGGAGATCGAGCCGCTGTCGGCGGATCTCGCCGCCGCCAACGCCGGCGCCGCCGACCTCGCCCGGCTGGAGCGCAACCTCGCCGAGACCGGGCGCGCGCTGGGCGACAGCGCGGCACTCGCCCGCCTCGACGTCGAATTCCACGACCTGCTGGCCCGGGCCGGCGGCAACAAGGCGGTGCCGCTGCTGCGCCAGGCAGTCGGCGGGCTGTTCTACCCGGCGTTCCGCCGCGTCTTCGAAAACGTCGAGACCGCCGGCGCCCGCCTGCTCGACCCGCACCGCACCATCCTCGACGCGGTCCGGGCGCGTGACGCCGATACCGCGCGGGTGGAGATGGCACGGCACATCCGGGATTTCAGGCGGGGATATCTGAAGGCGGGGCTGGACCCGGAATTGCCGGTGGAGGTGGCGGGGAAATGGACCGGCTCACTTTAGCCGCCGCCCCTGTCCGGCATCACGTACAGCGCCTGCAGCGCCTGCAGCGCCTGCAGCGCCAGATACGGTGCAGCCAGAAACGTCGACAGTGCATTTGATATATGCACTGTCACCGTAATGGAGGCCACCGTAATGGAGGCGCGTGTCTATGGCATCTCGGTTACGGTCGGTTCCCGCGCGCCGCCTAAGGCTTTGAACTGAGGTTATGATTCAGGTAGCTTCGGGAAGCGGTCGCTTCCCCATCCTCTGCAGCCGGCCCGGGCGCTACGAGCTATCTGCATCGACTGCTGACTCACCCGCTCCGCTCCTCACCCGCAATCAACCTCATGCCCGGATGAGACTTTTTCATCCCACCCGGCGCCGGTTATCCGCCAGGATGCCCCCTCGACGCCGGGGCGCGGACCTCGGCCGGCCCCGCCAGGGAGGATCCGATGCCCTACGCCTATGTCGTCGCCCAGGTCGACGTGAAGGACGCCGCCGCCTACGAGGAGTACCGGGCGCAGGTGCCGGCCACCATCGCCAAATACGGCGGCGAGTACCTCGCGCGCGGCGGCAAGGTCGAGACCCTGGAGGGCGAGCCGCCGCTCGGGCGGGTCGTGATCCTGCGGTTCGCCAGCGTTGAGCAGGCCGAGGCGTGGTACCACTCGGCCGACTACGCCGGGCCGCTCGCCATCCGGCACCGCGCCGCGGTCAGCCGCTCGATGCTCGTCGAAGGGGTGGAGTGAGGTCATGTCGCGTCTCGCCGGCCGCCAGTTCCTGAACATCCCCGGGCCGACCAACATCCCGGACCGCATCCTGCAGGCGATGCACCGCCCCGCGCTGGACTTCATGACGCCGGAGTTCTTCGACATCCAGGTCGAGTGCCGCGACAACCTGCAGAAGGTCATGAAGACCGAGGGCGAGGTGATGATCTACGCCTCCTCCGGCCACGGCTCGTGGGAGGCGGCGATGACCAACATCTGCTCGCCCGGCGACACCGTGCTGATGTGCGAGACCGGGCGGTTCTCGGAATCCTGGTCCGAGATGTGCCGGGCCTTCGGCCTCAAGGTCGAGGTGCTGGAGAACCCCTGGGACCAGGCGATCGACCCCGGCCGGGTCGAGGCGCGGCTGCGCGCCGACACCGCCGGCGCCATCCGGGCGGTGGCGCTGGTCCACAACGAGACCTCGACCGGCCTGACCCACGACGTCGCCGGCGTCGGTGCCGCGATCCGGGCCAGTGGCCACCCGGCGCTGCTGATCGTCGACACCATCTCGTCGCTCGCCTCGATGGATTTCCGGATGGACGAGTGGGGCGTCGACGTCGCGGTCGCCGGCTCGCAGAAGGGCCTGATGCTGCCGGTCGGCCTCGGCATCTCGGCGGTCAGCGCGCGGGCGCTGGAGGCGACGAAGACCGCCCGGCTGCCGCGCAAATACTACGACTGGAACGAGATGAAGGCCGGCGACGACGGCCGCCTGCGGTTCGCCGGCACCGCGCCGAGCCACCTGTTCTTCGCCATGCGCGAGGGCCTGCGGATGCTGCTCGAGGAAGGCCTGGACGCGGTGTTCGCGCGCCACGCCCGCCTCGCCGAGGCGACCCGCCGGGCGGTCCGGGCCTGGGGGCGCGGCAACGGGCCGACGCTGTTCGGCAAGGACGAGCGCGCGCTGTCGAACTCGGTGACGGCGGTGGCGATGCCGTCGGGCTTCGACGCCAACGCGTTTCGCGGCAAGCTGCTGGCCGAGACCAACGTGGCGATCGGCGGCGGGCTGTCGCGGCTGAGCGGCAAGGTGTTCCGGATCGGCCACCTCGGCGACCTGAACGAGCCGATGCTGCTGGGCTGCCTCGCCACCGTCGAGATGCAGCTCAAGCGCCAGGGTGTGCCGCACGGCGCCGGCGGCGTCGACGCCGCCATCGAGTACCTGGCCGGGAACTGACGGGGCCGGGAACTGACGGGGCCGGGAGCCGGCAGGACGGTTGGCGGACGCCGACAGACGTTGCCACGACCGCCCCTTGATGGTTCGTTAACCTATCGCGCGCCATACTGGTCGCCCGAACCATGACGTGAGTGCCCTGACGTTGACGCCGCCGCCGCCCGGTGCCCCGCCGACCGGCGCCCCGCTGAGCGGTGACGCGTCGGCCGGGGCAGTCGAGGTGTGGGCGCAGCTGTCGTTCGCGCTCGACCGCACCCGGGTCGGCGTGTCGGTGTGGGACCACGACGACCGGTTGATCTTCAGCAACCCGCGCTTCCGCGAGCTGTTCGCGCCGTACGGGCCGTTCGACGACAAGCCGCACTACAGCCAGTTCTACGACCGGGCGCGCCGGCTGTACCGCGACCAGCCGACGGTGCTGTCGGCGGTCGACCAGCGGCTGCGCGAGCGCAGCACCCGGCCGGCGACCGGCGAGTTCCTGTCCGGCGATAACCAGGTGTTCCGCTACCAGGACATCCGCACCCCCGACGGCGGCATGGTGACGCTGTACCAGGACGTCACCCGCGAGCACACCGCCGAGGCGACGCTGGCGGCGCTCGCCAAGACCATCCCCGGCGCGATCTTCGAACTGCGGCAGAACCCCGGCGGCCGGGTCACCTGCACCTATGTGAGCGAGCGCATCCGCGAGCTGACCGGCTTCGGCCCGGACACCTTCACCGGCGGCTGGGAGGACGCGCTGGCGGCGCTGATGCCGGAGGTCGAGATCGACAGGCTGTCCGAGAGCCTCTGCGAGTCGGCCGAGCGGCAGGACGACTGGAACGCCGAGGTGCCGGTGCGGACCCTCGACGGCGCGAGCCGTTGGCTGCGCGCCCAGGCCTCGACGCGGCGCCTGCGCGACGGCACGCTGCTGTGGTCGGGATTGCTGACCGACGCCACCCGCACGGTCGAGAGCAACGCCGCACTCGCCGAGAGCGAGCGCCGGTTCCGCGACATCATCGACATCGCGTCGGACTGGATCTGGGAGAGCGACTCCGAGGGCCGCATCATCTTCGTGTCCGACCGGTTCGCCCAGTCCACCGGCGTGCCGATCGAGGACGTGGTCGGACGCACCCGGCGGGAAATGCCGCAGTACGACTGCAACGACCCCGGATTCCAGGCGCTGGAAGAGGACATCCTCCTGCGCCGGCCGATCCACTCCCGCCGGCTGCGGATGCTGACGCCGTCCGGCCACCGCCAGGTGTCGCTGCGTGGCCGGCCGATCTTCGACGATTCCGGCACCTTCCTCGGCTACCGCGGCGCCGGCTCGGACGTGTCCCGCGAGCACGACTACGTCCAGCGCCTGCAGGACGCCATGCTGGAGGCGCAGTCCGCCAACCAGGCGAAGTCGCGCTTCCTCGCCAACATGAGCCATGACCTGCGCACCCCGCTGAACGCCATCATGGGCTTCAGCGAGATCATCCAGGCCGAGGTGTTCGGCGCCGTCGGCCACCCGCGCTACGCCGAGTACATCCGCGACATCCGCGCCAGCGCCGCCCACCTGCTGGAGCTGATCGACGACCTGCTGGACCTCGCCCGCATCGAGGCCGGCCGCCTCGAGATGGTCGAGGAGACGATGAACGTCGCCGATCTGGTCGACGAGGCGATGGTGCTGGTGGCGCCGCGCTGCGAGGCGCGCGGGGTGGCGCTGAGCAAGACCTGCGCGCTTGAGGCGCCGGTGATCAGCAGCGACCGCCGGGCGGTCAAGCAGATCCTGGTGAACCTGCTGACCAACGCCTCGAAGTTCACCGACCGCGGCGGCTTGATCGAGGTCGCCATCGACGCCGACGGCGCCGACGGGCTGTGGGTGACGGTCCGCGACGACGGCTGCGGCATCCCGGCCTCGATGATCGCCGAGGTCACCAAGCCGTTCGTGCAGGCCCATGGGTCGGGCGACCGGCCGCGCGACGGCGTCGGCCTCGGCCTCGCCATCGTGCGCTCGCTGACCGACGCGATCGGCGCCGAGTTCAGGATCGAAAGCCGGATCGGCGACGGCACAAGGGCGGCATTCCGCCTGCCGGCGCGGCGCGCGGCGCGGACCGCCTGAGGCGGCGCTACTCCGCCGCCTCGGCGCGTTCCAGCGGAACTCCCTCCAGGCCCATCCGGTCGAACAGCGCGTTGGTCCAGCGGTCGATGCCGGCGTTGAACAGCTCGTGCCCCTTGACGTGGGCGCGCTTCGGCTGCGCCCCCGGCTGGCCGAGCCGATGGCCGCCGCCGAGGTTCCAGCGGTGGATCATCGCCAGCGTGATCTCGGGGTGGAACTGCAGGCCGTAGGCGCGGTCGCCGGCCTGGAAGGCCTGGTTCGGGAACGAGCCGGTGCCGGTCGCCAGCAGGGTGGCGCCGGGCGGGACGTCGAAGCCCTCGCGGTGCCACTGGAAGAAGAACCGGGAATGCTCGAACAGCGGTTCGGCGTCGGCCACCGGCTCGACCCGGGTGTAGCCGATCTCGACATGCTGCTCGGAGTGCGGCGCCACCGTGCCGCCGAGCGCCCGCGCCAGGATCTGGCCGCCGAGGCAGATGCCGAGATACGGCACGCCGTCGTCGAGCACCCGCTTGGCGTAGTCGATCTCGTGGCGGATGCCGGCCAGGCAGTGGCAGTCGTTGGCGCTCATCGGGCCGCCGAACACCACCACGGCGGCGTAGCCGCGCGGATCCGGCAGCTCCGGGTGCTCGACGCACGGGCAGCGCCGATCGAGGGTGTAGCCCCGCGCCTCCAGAAGCTCGCCCACCCGGCCCGGGGTCGAGTGCGCCTGGTGGACGACGATCAACACCGTGTCGCTGGTCATCGCTCTTCGCCGCGCAACAGGAACTCCCGTCCGACCTTCACCCGCGCCTCACCTTCATAGTCGATGACGTCGGCGGTCGCGTAGGTCTCGCTCCACCGCTCCGGCAGGTAGGAACCGGTGCCGATGACGTCAACCGGCGCCCTGGCGAGCGCCATCACCCGGCACTTCTCGGGACCGAAGCCGGAGGAGGCGACGATCCGCACCGCCGGGAACCCGGCTTGGTCGAGCTGCTCGCGGGTGTGCCAGATCGCCGCCGCCGACACCCCGGTGCCGATCAGCGACTTCAGCTCGGCCTCCGAGCGGTAGCCGCGGATCGCCTCGGGGGCATTGCGGTCGAGCACCTTGTAGGACTCGCCCATGTCCAGCCCCTCGATGTAGCGCCCGCCGTGGGTGTCGAGCCGGACCGCCAGCCGCCCGGCCGCCGCCAGCTCCGGGAACCGCCGGCAGACCGCCAGCGAGTCGGCGATCTCCAGCCCGAAATAGTCGACCAGGACGGTGAGGTCCTCCGAGGGGTGGGTGTCGTGGAACATCTCGGCGGCCCGCACCGTCGAGCCGGCGTAGCCGATCAGCGCGTGCGGCATGGTGCCGTAGCCGCGCGGCTGCCCGAAATAGCGCGCGGTGGCGTCCGAGGCGTTGCCGACGAAGCCCTTGGCGCCGACCTTCTTCTTGGCCTTCTCGGAGCCGACGCTGGCGCCGTAGGCCATGATCTCGGCCATCTCGGTGCCGGCGCAGTGGCGGGCGTCCATCGCCAGGAAGGCGGTGTTCGGCAGCTCGACGCACATGGTGTAGGCGTTGTAGGCGGCGACGCAGGCGGCGCCCAGCTTCTGCAGGTACTGGGTCTCCAGGTCGACCAGGTGGAACAGCGAGCCGCTGACGTACAGGATCGGCTCGCCGGCGCCGACCCAGGCGCCCTCCTTGTGGGTCAGCTCGACGTCGAAGGCGACGCCGCGCTCGGCCGCCATGGCGTTGATCCAGTCGAGCGCCAGCCGCGGCGCGCAAGTGACCGGCCGGCGCATGAAGATCGCGTAGGTGACCCGCTTGTCGCCGAACCGGGCGACGCAGTCCTTGGTCCGCAGGAAGTACTTGTCGACGTAACCGGGCAAGGTCGCGCCGGTGGGGTGGCGGGTCGTCGACATCCATCGGTCGCCCGGATCACCCTCTTCGGGTGCCAGGTCGACATCCTCGCGCTCGATCGCACTCATCACCGGCTCCGGCCATTCGACGCGCCACGATAGCGCGCCGCCCGGCGACCCGACAACGGTGGCTCGTCGCGGGTGCCGTGCGCGACCGGCAACGCCGGCCGCGCGCCGCCCTCAGGAGGCGGCCTTCAGGATGCGGCCTTCAGGGGAGTGGCGGTGCCGAACCGGCGGCGCCGCAGCATCTCGGCGATCAGGAACGCCAGCTCCAGCGACTGCGAGGCGTTCAGCCGCGGGTCGCAGTGCGTGTGGTAGCGGTCGGCGAGCGCGTGCTCGGTGATCCGGGTGGCGCCGCCGATACACTCGGTGACGTCCTGGCCGGTCATCTCGAAATGCACACCGCCGGCGTAGGTGCCCTCGTCCTCGTGGACCTCGAAGAACGACCTGACCTCGCCCAGGATCCGGTCGAACGGCCTTGTCTTGTAGCCGTTCGACGACTTGACGGTGTTGCCGTGCATCGGGTCGCACGACCACACCACCTTGCGGCCCTCGCGCTCGACCGCCCGGATCAGGCGCGGCAGCCCCTCCTTGACCTTGTCGGAACCGAACCGCGCGATCAGCGTCAGCCTTCCGGGGTCGTTGGACGGGTTCAGCGCGTCGATCAGCCGGATCAGCTCGTCGGGATCCAGGCTCGGCCCGCACTTCACGCCGACCGGGTTGTGGATGCCGCGGCAATACTCGACATGGGCGCCGTCGAGCTGGCGGGTGCGGTCGCCGATCCAGACCATGTGGGCGGCGGTGTTGTACCAGCCCTTGTCGTCGGTGATCGTGTCCTTGCGGGTCAGCGCCTCCTCGTAGCCGAGCAGCAGCGCCTCGTGGCTGGTGTAGAAGTCGGTCTCGCGCAGCTGCTGGATGTTGTCCGGCGTCAGGCCGCAGGCCCGCATGAAGGCCAGGCACTCGTCGATGCGGGCGGCGATCTGCTCGAAGCGGTCGTTCTGCGGCGCGTCGGACAGCGACGACAGGGTCCAGCGGTGGATTTCCTCGAGGTTGGCGAAGCCGCCCTGGGCAAAGGCGCGCAGCAGGTTCAGCGTCGCCGCCGACTGGTTGTAGACCCGCAGCAGCCGGTCGGGATCGGGGGCGCGCGCCTCCTCGGTGAACTCCATGGCGTTCACCATGTCGCCGCGGTAGCTCGGCAGCGAGACCCCGTCGATCACCTCGAAATCCGACGAGCGCGGCTTGGCGAACTGCCCGGCCACCCGGCCGACCTTCACGATCGGGCAGGCGGCGCCAAAGGTGAGCACCACCGCCATCTGCAGGAACACCCGGAACGAGTCGCGGATGTTGTTGGCCGAGAACTCGGCGAAGCTCTCGGCGCAGTCGCCGCCCTGCAGCAGGAAGGCCTTGCCACCGGCCACGTCGCCGAGGGCGCGGCGCAGGCGCTGCGCCTCGCCCGCGAACACCAGCGTCGGATAGCCCCGCAGCGTCTGCTCGACCTGCTGGAGCCGCTGCTGGTCCGGGTATTCCGGCTGTTGCTGGATCGGCTTCGAGCGCCAGCTCGCCGGACTCCATTCGCGCATCGTCGCACCCTCCCCTGGGGCGGTTCTCATCGGTTGCGCCGGTTCTACCAGCCGCTCCGCGGCTCGGCCAGCCGATTCGGCCCCGGATGCCGGCGGCGCGTTGCGCGCCCGGATGCCAGCGGCGCGTTGCGCGATCGGCGGCGCCGGGGCATCGTTGTCTTTCCCGCCCGACGCCCACCCCGGAGAACCCCATGGCCGACGACTACCTGCCCGCCATCCCGACCGTGCAGGCCGACGACGAGCGCGTCCGGGTGACCGAGTGGCGCATCCCAAAGGGTGCGGCCACCGGCTGGCACCGCCACGAGATGTCCTACGTCGTCGTGCCGATCCAGGGCGGGCGCCTGAAGATCGCCACCGCCAACGGCGACATCCCGGCCGAGATGGTGGCCGGCCAGGCCTATTCGCGGCCGGTCGGCGTCGAGCACAACGTCATCAACGACGACGACCACGACATCGTCTTCATCGAGGTCGAGGTGAAGGCGTAGGCGACGCCCGACCCGGGCGCCACAACCGGCAGGAGAAAGCCATGGAAATCCCGGTCATCGATATCGCCGACCTGATGGCGGCCCCGGAGTCAGCGGGCCGCGAGCGGGTCGCCGGCGAGATCATGGGGGCCTGCACCGGCACCGGGTTCTTCTACCTCACCGGCCACGGCGTCAGCCCCGGGCTGATCGAGGAAGGCTTCGAGGCGAACCGCCGGTTCCACGCCCGGCCGGAGGCCGAGAAGCTGGCGATCAAGCAGAACCGCTGGCACCGCGGCTACCAGGCGATGGCGTCGTCGATCCTGAAGTCGTCGGCCCGGTTCGAGGCGGCGCGCCACCCCAACCAGCTGGAATCGTTCTTCCTGCGCCACGAGGTCGCCGCCGACGACCCGACCTACGAGCGCCAGCCGCTGCAGGGCCCGAACCAGTGGCCCGACGACCCCGGGTTCGTCGACGTCGTGCGCCGCTACGACACGGCGATGCGCCGGCTCGGACTCGACCTGATGCCGGCGTTCTCGGTGGCGGTCGGCGAGGATCCGGACTACTTCGCCCGGCACTTCGCGCCGCCGTCGACGGGGCTGCGGCTGATCCACTACCCGCCGGCCTCGGCGTCCCGGCCGGAGGACCTGTACGGCATCCACCCGCACACCGACTACGGGTTCCTGACGATCCTCGCCCAGGACCGGGTCGGCGGCCTGCAGATCCAGCGCGTCGACGGCAGCTGGATCGACGCGCCCTACCTCCCCGACAGCTTCATCCTGAACATCGGCGACATCCTGGCGCGCTGGACCAACGACCGCTTCAACTCGACGCCGCACCGGGTGATCAACAAGTCGGACCGCCTGGACCGCTACTCGATCGCCATGTTCTTCGATCCCTGCCTCGACAGCGTGATCGAGACGATCCCGCGGTTCGCCTCGCTCCAGCCCGGCCGGTACGAGCCGATCCGCTACAGCGACTACCTCAGCATGCGGCTCGACACCAACTTCCCCGACCGCGTCGGGGTGGCCGCCGCCGGATAGGCGGCAAGGCTATCGGTGGCGCGCCACGATCCGAAGAATGGCCTCGGCGATCTCGTCGGTCGACCCGATGCAATCGACCGGACCGTCGTACGTGATGGCGTTGGCGGGCATTCCCGGCTCGCCCTTCGGCGTGACCACCATGGTCATCCCACCGGCGTGATGGATCGCCTCGAGGCCGCGCGCGCCGTCGTCGAGCGCGCCGGACAGCACCACCGCGATGGCGCGCGTGGCCGCGTGCCTTGCCACCGACTTGAAGAGCAGGTCGACCGTGCGATTTCGGTACTGCTTCCTGTGGTCGGCGACGGTCTCGCCGCAGCCGTGTGCCAGGAGCCTCAGGTGACGCGCCGGCTCGCCGATGTAGCAGCATCCGGTACGCAGCCGCTCCGCCCCATCGACGACGATCACTTCGAGATCGGAAGCGGCGGCGAGGATGTCGCACAGGCCGCTGGCGTGGTCGAACGACCGGTGGAGAACCAGCAGCGTCACGGCCGGCAGGGTTCGATCGAACCGACCCAGCAGATCCTTGATGTCGCGGATGCCGTCATGGCCCGACGCGCCGATCGCGATCATCCACGGCTGCTCGAGTGTCGGTTGATCCGTCTCCATCGCCACCACCTCGAACGCCAGCCGCGCGGGACGCAGCGTGGCTTGAGCTACAGATGGGACGTCGAGGCGGTGTCAACAATCGATTGCAGGTTTGAACGCTCGCGCAACCCTCCGTTCCGACGTCCCGAAGGACCCGGCTCCAACCGCGTCACGCCGCCTCGCCCGGGCCGGGCTCCGGGCGCTTGTCGCGCATGGTGACGAACTCCTCGGCGGCGGTCGGGTGGATGCCGATGGTGCGATCGAAGTCGCGCTTGGTGGCCCCCATGCGGACCGCGATGGCGATGCCCTGGATGATCTCCGGGGCGTCAATACCCAGCATGTGGGCGCCGACGACGCGCTGGCTGGCGCGGTCGACGATCAGCTTCATGAAGCCGCGCTCGGTGTTGTGGGTCAGCGTGTACTTCATCGGCCGGAAGCCGGAGACGTAGACGTCCAGCTCACCGTACTTCTCGCGCGCCTTGGCCTCGGAGAGGCCGACGGTGCCGATCGGCGGCTGGCTGAACACCGCGCTCGGCACGTCGTCGTGGTCCGGGCGGATCGGGTTGCCGTTGAACTCGGTCTCGGCGAAGGCCTGGCCCTCGGCCAGCGCCACCGGGGTCAGCTGGATGCGGTCGGTGACGTCGCCGATCGCCCAGATCGAGGGCACCGTCGAGCGTGACCACTCGTCGACCTTGACCGCCCCGTTGGCGGTCAGCTCGACCCCGGCCTCGGCGAGGCCGATGCCCCGGGTGTTCGGTGCCCGGCCAGTGGCGTACATCACCGCGTCGACCTCCAGCATCTCGCCGTCGCTCAACGTCACCAGGTAGCAGTTGTCGGTCTTCTCGATCCGAGTCGGCAGGGTTTCGGGGCGCAGGTCCATGCCCTTCTTGCCGAGCTCGGTGGTCAGCGCCGTGCGGATGTCCTCGTCGAAGCCGCGCAGCACCTTGCCGGCGCGGTACACGAGGTGGGTCTCGGTGCCGAAGCCGTGGAAGATGCCGGCGAACTCGACGGCGATGAAGCCGCTGCCGACGATCACCACCCGCTTCGGGCGCTCCGGCAGGTCGAGCGCCTCGTTGGAGGTGATGGCGTGCTCGATCCCCGGAACCTCCGGCAGGGTCGGCCAGCCGCCGGTGGCGAGCAGGATGCGCTCGGCGGTGTAGCGCTTGCCCTCGACCTCGACGGTGTGCGGGTCGACCACCACGCCGCGGCCGTCCAGCACCGTGTTGCCGGCGCCTTTGAGCAGGTTCATGTAGATGCCGTGCAGCCGGTCGAGCTCCTGGTCCTTGGCGGCGATCATCGACCCCCAGTCGTGTTCGACGCCCTCGACCGACCAGCCATAGCCGGCCATGTCGGCGATCTCCGCGCGCAGGTGCGAGCCGTACACCAGCAGCTTCTTCGGCACGCAGCCGCGCAGCACGCAGGTGCCGCCGACCCGCAGTTCCTCGACCACCGCCACCTTGGCGCCGAAACGGCCCGCCAGCCGCGAGGCGCGCACCCCGCCGGAACCGGCGCCGATGGTGATCAGGTCGAAGTCGTAGCGTGCCATGGAGAGGCCTCGTGGTGAGGTTGCCGGTCGATCCGAAGATGGTCGCCGCGCACTCTAGGCGAAACCGGCACGAGGTTCACGGTCTCGTGCCGGAGCGGCAGGAGTCGCCGTCCGGCGGCACGGCCCATGCTGGCGCCCCGTGCTGGAGACTGGCGCCCGGCGGCCGCCGCCGCGATAGTTGCGGAGGGTAGCTGCGGGGACTGGCCAAGGGGCGGGCGGAGGGGGATCGAATGCGTCCACTGTTGATGTTGCTGGCCCTCGGACTGGCACTCGCCGGATGCGCCGCGCCCCCCGGCAACGAACTCAACCCGAACGGCGGCGGGCCAGCGGCCGGTCCGGGCAACGGAGTCGTCCTGTTCGGCACAGCGTCGAGCCAGGAGGTCCCGCCGGTCTATTGGGCAATCGACATCCGCCGGCTGGACCACTCCGGCCGGCCCGAACCCGCGACCAGTTCCGCCGGAACAGCGAATTCCATCACCTTCGACCAGTTCGGCGCCATGCACGACCGGTCCGCGCCATTCGGGGCCTACTCCGTGCTGCCGGGCGAGTATGCGGTTGTCCGAATGGCGGCGCAGCAAGTGGGCGGCATGTTCCTGGACTACGACCATCGCGCAGCGGGCGCGCAGGCAGTGGCGATGGGTCCGACAGGGTTGCTGGCCTACGCTGTTCTCGGGACCGCCGCCGCAAGCGAACGGGCCGCCGAGGAGGCACGGTTCGGCCCGCGCGCCCCGTCGCCGTTGAACTTTCTAAACTCCGACGGGACGCTGCGGGCCGAGGCGCCGCGGTTCTCCGTCAGGGCCGGCGAGATCGTCTATCTGGGCGAGTTCCTGTTCGGCGCCACGCGCTACTTCGACGAGCGGATCGAGCCGGGAACCGCCGGGGGGAGAGGGATTCGCACGATCGTCAGCCCGTTCGTCGAAAACGCGGTCGACCTGGCGGCGGCGCGCGCGGCGCAGACACGCCTCGGCCTGGCGGCCTGGCCGATGCGGACGGCACAGCCCTCCGTCCTGGCGCGGGGACCGGTCTTCGTCGCCCCGTCGATGTCACGCGACCGGGTCGAGTGGCTGTCTGCCGGGACGGTGGTCGGGGAGGAAACTGCCCGCGCCCGCGGCACCCCTACGCCGAAGCTCGCGGCGCCCGCCGACCGTGCCGACGCTCCGTCCGCGCCAGGGCCCTCCGGCGACGCCGCAGATCTGTCCGCCGTCGACCGTCGGGAACTGCAGCAGCGGTTCCTCGCCGGCGAGATCACGGTGGAGCAGTACCGGTCGGCGACGTCGCGTCCCTAAGGGTCCTCACTGGCGGCGGCAGATCACGGAGCACGCTCTCCGCAGCTCCGCGATCCTGCCGGAGAAGGCAAGCCGCCTTACGGCGCCCCGATGCCGCCCATCAGGATGTACTTGATCTCGACGAACTCGTCGGCGCCGTATTTCGAGCCCTCGCGGCCGAGGCCGGACTCCTTCATGCCGCCGAACGGCGCCACCTCGGTCGAGATCACGCCCTCGTTGACGCCGACCATGCCGTATTCCAGCGCCTCGGCGACCCGCCAGACCCGGCCGAGATCGCGGGCGTAGAAATACGACGCCAGCCCGTACTCGGTGTCGTTGGCGTAGCCGATGACCTCGGCCTCGTCCTTGAAGCGGAACAGCGGTGCCACCGGGCCGAAGGTCTCCTCCCGGAAGATCTTCATGTCCGGGTTGGCGCCGGTCAGCACGGTCGGCTTGTAGAAGTTGGCGCCCATGTCGGTCATGCGCTGGCCGCCGTAGGCGACCTTCGCACCCTTGGCGATGGCGTCCTGGACGTGCTCCTCGACCTTATCCACGGCCGAGCCCTCGATCAGCGGGCCGACCACCACCCCCTCCTCGAAGCCACCGCCCTGCTTCATCGCCGCGACCGCCGCCGACAGCGCCTCGGAGAACCGGTCGTAGACGCCGTCCTGCACGAAGATGCGGTTGGCGCACACGCAGGTCTGGCCGGCGTTGCGGAACTTCGAGGCTATGGTGCCCTGGACGGCGGCGTCGATGTCGGCGTCGTCGAAGATGATCATCGGGGCGTTGCCGCCGAGCTCCAGGCTGATCTTCTTCACGGTGCCGGCGGCCTGCGCCATCAGTTGCTTGCCGATCGGGGTCGAGCCGGTGAAGCCGATCTTGCGAACGATCGGGTTGGTGGCGAGTTCAGTGCCGATGGCGCTGGCGCTCTTGCCGATCACCACGTTGAACACGCCCTTCGGGAAGCCGGCGCGCTCGGCCAGCTCGGCCAGCGCCAGCGCCGAGTACGGCGTCATCTTCGCCGGCTTGATCACCACCGGGCAGCCGACCGCCAGCGCCGGCGCGCATTTGCGGGTGATCATGGCGTTCGGGAAGTTCCACGGCGTGATCGAGCCGACGACGCCGACCGGCTGCTTGAGCACCAGGATCCGCTTGCCGGGCGCGTGGTGCGGGATGATGTCGCCGTAGACCCGCTTGGCCTCCTCGGCGAACCACTCGACGAACGAGGCGCCATAGGCGATCTCGCCCTTGGCCTCGGCCAGCGGCTTGCCCTGCTCGGCGGTCATGATGGCGCCGAGGTCATCCTGGTTCGCCATCATCAGGTCGAACCACCTGCGCAGGATCGCCGAACGCTCCTTGCCGGTCTTGGCGCGCCACTCCGGCCAGGCGCGGTTGGCCGCCTCGATCGCGCGCCGGGTCTCGGCCGCCCCCATGTCGGGCACGGTGCCGATGGTCCTGCCGGTCGCCGGGTCGTCGACCGCCACGGTGCCGCCGCCGTCGGCATCGACCCAGGCGCCGTCGACATAGCCCTGCTGTCGGAACAGGCTCGGGTCCTTCAGGCGGCTGACGAGGTCCATGGTTTCCTCCGGATCGTTTGGCTGTGTCGGTTGGCGGTACTATAGGAGCCGTCCCGCCTTTTGAAAGGTCGCTCGGACCGTTCGCACCGACGGTTCAGCGGGCAACACCGTTGGGCCGGGCGATGTTCCCGCCACCCGGGCGACGCCATGATCAGTGGTGGTCGACGCCGGCAACCTGGCACTCGCCCGTGGTGTAGAGCGTCCGAACCGCCGCCGTCGACGTCAGGTCCACGACCAGATTGCCGCGGCAGTCGGTGAACACCACCCAGCCCGTGTAGCTCGGGACCGGGCCATCCTGGGGATGGTTGTCGGCCGCCAGGAACACCGACTTGATCCGCGCCCGGTCGACGCCGAGACGGTCGATCACCGCCGCCACGGCGGCTTCGGATTCGTCGAGCCGCGAGGCGGCGGACGGCTGGGACAGGGTCAGGGCGACGGCGCCCAACAGGGCTGCGATGACGATCCGCACGGCTTCCTCCTTGGTACGCCGGCACGGCGCCGGCACACCGCAGATGGGACGCCGGTGGCGCTGCGTCCATCGGCCTCGACGGACCGTGATCGACCATCACACCGTTTCGCGTCAGGAACGGGCCAGGCGAGTCAGCGCCGCCAGCACCGGCCGGGCAAACAGGATCCGCAGGTGACCGAGGCGCTCGGTGTGCAGCAGCTCGGCGTCGGGCCGCGCCGCCGCCAGCCGCTGGGCGTCGGCGAACGGGACCTCCGGGTCGTCGGCGTCGTGGCAGATCAGCAGCCGCGGCGGCAGCCGGTCGGCCACCCGCACCAGGTCGAAATCGCCGGCGTCGTAGCCGTGACCGTCCTTCAGCACCCGGTGCAGGTCGGCGGCGCGGTCCAGCGGCAGACCCGCCGTCGCCAGGAACCGGCGGGTCATGCTGTCGATGCTGGAGGGCGCGGCGATCAGCGCGAGCGCGCCGGCGGCGAGCGGTGGCCCCGGTTCCGGGCGCTGGGCGAACGCCAGTCCGGCCGCCATGCCGCCGAAGGAATGGCCGACCACCGCGTCGACCGGGCCGTGAGCGGCAACCACGGCGCGCAGGCAGCGGATCACCTGCGGCATGCTGGTGACCGTGCCCGGACTGTCGCCGTGGGCGGGAGCGTCGAAAGCCAAACAGCCGCGGCCGGCCCTCGTCAGCGCCCGGACGATCGCGGCAAGATGGGTGGCGCGCGACGACCAGCCATGCACCAGCAGGACCGGAGGCCGGGTCGACGCCGCGTCCGGCCGCCAGAGGTAGGTCGCGACCTCGACGCCGGCCTCGACCGCGACCCGACCCCGCTCGGCGGTCTCGGCCAGCGCGCGATCGCCGTCGGTGGAGTCGGGGGGCGCGGGCGTCCGGTAGCGTTCGAACAGCGCCGCCGAGTCGTCGTGGCGATCGCTCGCCTGTCCCTCGCTCACTCGACCGTCACGCTCTTCGCCAGGTTGCGCGGCTGGTCGGCGTCGGTCCCCTTCTCGACCGCCGCGTAGTAGGCCAGCAGCTGCACCGGCACGGCGTACAGGATCGGCGCCACCATCGGGTCGACGGTCGGCAGCACGATCACGTGGTCGCCGGGTTCGCCGAGCCGGGCGGCGCCGGCGGCGTCGGTCAGCAGGATGACCTTGCCGCCGCGGGCCCGCACCTCCGAGACGTTGGAGGCGGTCTTCTCGAACCAGCCGTCGGTCGGCGCCAGGATCACCACCGGCATGGTCTCGTCGATCAGCGCGATCGGCCCGTGCTTCATCTCGCCGGCGGCGTAGCCCTCGGCGTGGATGTAGGTGATCTCCTTGAGCTTGAGCGCGCCCTCCAGCGCGATCGGGTAGGACAGGCCGCGGCCGAGATAGAGCACGTCGCGGGCGCGCGCCAGGTCGTGGGCGATCCGCATGAAGTGGGCTTGGTGCTGGAGCACCTCGCCGACCCGCCCCGGCAGCCCGACCAGGGCCTCGCGCAGCGCCGTCGCGCGCTCCTCGGACAGCCGGCCGTGGGCCCGGCCGAGGGCGATGGCGAGCGCGCACAGCGCCGTCAGCTGGGCGGTCGTCGCCTTGGTCGAGGCGACCCCGAACTCCGGCCCGGCGCGGGTCAGCAGGACGCCGTCGGATTCCCGCGCGATGGTGCTTTCCGGCACGTTGACCAGGGCCAGCACCTTCTGGCCGAGCGCCTTGGCCCGGCGCAGCGCCATCAGGGTGTCCAGGCTCTCGCCCGACTGCGAGATGGCGATCGCCACGCCGCCCGCCGGCAGCACCGCGTCGCGGTCGCGGAACTCGCTCGCCAGTTCGACCTCGGTGGCGATGCCGGCCAGCGATTCGAACCAGTAGCGCGCCGTCAGCCCGGCGTAGTAGCTGGTTCCGGCGGCGACGATGGTGATCTTCGGGATGCTCGGCGCGTCCAGCGGCGGCGGGATGGTGGCGCGGCCGGTGCCGGGATCGAGCACGGCGTGCAGGGTGTGGGCGATCGCCTCCGGCTGCTCGTGGATCTCCTTCTCCATGAAGTGCCGGTAGTTGCCCTTGCCGACCATCGCCGAGGTGACGGTCGAGATCCGCTCGGGCCGCTCCACCGGCACGCCGGCGTCGCGGAACACCTGCACGCCGCCGCGCCGCAGCACCGCCCAGTCGCCGTCCTCGAGGTACACGATGCGGCGGGTCAGCGGCGCCAGCGCCACGGCGTCGGATCCGACGAACGCCTCGCCGTCGCCGAGACCGATGGCGAGCGGTGACGCCCGGCGCGCCGCCAGCAGCAGGTCCTCCTCGCCGGCGACCAGCACGACGAACGCGAAGGCGCCGGCCAGAAGCGGCATCAGCGCCGCCATCGCCTCCTGCGGCGTCTGGCCATTGCGGATCGCCCGGTCCAGCAGATGCGCGACCACCTCGGTGTCGGTGTCGCTGGTGAACGTCACCCCCTCGGCCTTCAACTCCGCCTTCAGGGCGGCGTGGTTCTCGATGATGCCGTTGTGCACGACCGCCACCCGGCCGGCGACGTGCGGGTGGGCGTTCGCCACCGTCGGCGGCCCGTGGGTCGCCCAGCGGGTGTGGCCGATCCCCGAGGTTCCCGGCAGCGGCTCGGCGGCCAGCACCGCCTCCAACTCGGCCAGCTTGCCGGCGGCCCGACGGCGGTGCAGCGCGCCGTCGGCGAGGGTGGCGAGGCCGGCGGAATCGTAGCCGCGGTACTCGAGGCGCCTGAGCGCGTCGAGCATCAGCGGGGCGACCGGCCGGTCGGTAAGGGCTCCGACGATTCCGCACATGCTTCAGCTTTTCCCTGTTCCGGGCCCGGCCGGCTTGCTCCGGCGCGACCGGAACCGCGCCGCGCCGCCCGCAATGGTGCGTTCCTCGCCGCGGACCACCGTCATCGCGTCGGCCGCCACGTCGCGGGTAACCGTCGAGCCGGCGCCGACGATGGCGCCGTCGCCGACCCGCACCGGCGCCACCAGCGCGGTGTTGGAGCCGATGAAGGCGCCGGCGCCGATGTCGGTGTGGTGCTTGGCGAAGCCGTCGTAGTTGCAGGTGATGGTGCCGGCCCCGATGTTGGCGCCGGCACCGATCCGGGCGTCGCCGACGTAGCTCAGGTGGTTGGCCTTGGCGCCGGCCTCGACGGTCGCGTTCTTGATCTCGACGAAGTTGCCGATATGCGCGCCCTCGCCGATGTCGGCCCCCGGGCGCAGGCGGGCGTAGGGTCCGACGATCGCGCCGGTGGCGACACGAGCGCCCTCGAGATGGCTGAAGCTGCGGATCTCGGCGCCGTCCGCCACCGTGACCCCGAGCCCGAACACCACATGCGGGTGCACCGTCACGTCGCGGCCGAGCCGGGTGTCGTGGCTGAGGAACACCGTCTCGGGCGCCACCAGGGTCGCCCCTTCCGCCATCGCGGCGGCGCGCAGCCTGGCCTGCATGGCGGCCTCCGCCGCCGCCAGGCCGGCGCGGGAATCGACCCCCATCGGCTCGATCGGCTCGCAGGTCACGACCGCGCAGCGCCGGTCGCGGGCGCGGGCGATCCCGACGATGTCGGTCAGGTAGAATTCGCCCTTGGCGTTGGCGTTGCCGATTGCGTCGAGCATGGGAAACAGTTCGGCCGCGTCGATCGCCATGACGCCGCCGTTGCACAGCCCGATCTCGCGCTCGACCGGACCGGCGTCGCGCGCCTCCACGATCCGGTCGAGGCCGTGGTCGGCGCCCAGCACCAGCCGCCCGTAGAGCGCCGGATCGGCCGGCTCGAACCCCAGCACCACCACGGCCGGGCGTTCGTGCGCGGCACGCGCCTCGACCATCCGGGCGAGCGTGGCCGGCGTGATCATCGGGGTGTCGCCGTACAGTACCAACACCGTTCCGCCCGCGGCCGCGATGGCCGCCAGCGCGTCGCGCGCCGGCTTCACGGCGTCACCGGTGCCGAGCGCCTGCTCCTGGATCGCGGTCGCGGCGCGGCCGGCAACCGCGTCCCGCACCGCCTGCTGGCCGGGGGCCGTCACCACCACCACCGGGTCGGCGCCGACCGCCACGGCGGCGTCCAGCGCCCAGTCGATCATCGGCTTGCCGGCGACCGGGTGCAGCACCTTCGGCCGCTCCGACTTCATGCGCGTCCCCATGCCCGCGGCCAGCACGACGGCGGCGAGGCGATCGGTCATCGCGGCGCTCTCCTGACGGTTTCAACGGTCACCGGACGATGCCATGCCATTGAGTCGGAACGAAGTCACGAATTGATACGGCCGGTGACGGCGCGCGGCTTGCCGGGCGAGCTGCGGGTCGGCGACACTCTCCCCGCACACCGCCTCGCCCCGGAGCCCTGATCCATGCCCTCGCCCGCCCGATTCGCCGGTCGCCCGGTGGACACCGTCGTGTTCGACCTCGACGGCACCCTGATCGACAGCGCCGCCGACCTCGGGCGGGCGATCAACCGCCTGCTGGCCGAGGAGGGACGCCGCGCCCTCGCCATGACCGAGGTCCGGCGCTTCATCGGCGACGGCGCCCGCGTGCTGGTGCGCCGGGCTGTCGAAGCCACCGGCGCCGCCGCCCCGGCCGACGCGCTGGACCCGCTGACCGCCCGGTTCATCGCCCTCTACGAGGCCGACGCCACCGCCGCGACCACGGTGTACCCGGGCGTGGTCGAGACCCTCCGCCGACTGCGGACGGCCGGCCTGCGCGTCGGCGTCTGCACCAACAAACCGCAGACCGCGACCGGCTCGGTCCTGCGCGCCCTCGGCCTCGCCGAGTACATCGACGCGGCGGCCGGCGGCGACCGCTTCGCCGTCCGCAAGCCGGATGCCGGGCACCTGCTCGGAACGCTCGAGCTGCTGGGAGCCGATCCGGCCCGGGCGGTGATGGTCGGCGACAACGAGCACGACTGCGCCGTCGCCCGCGCCGCCGGCACCGGCTCGGTGCTGGTCAGCTACGGCTACGCCCGCACGCCGCTCCAGGAAATCGACACCGACGCCCGCATCGACCGACTCGACGCCCTGCTCGGCCTGCTCGGTCTGGATGGGGAATCGAGCGCCGGATCGAGCGTTGACAAGGCCGCCACCCGACCGTAGAAACCGGTCTCCCTGGGCGGGCGCGTAGCTCAGCGGGAGAGCACTACGTTCACACCGTAGGGGTCGCTGGTTCAATCCCAGCCGCGCCCACCATTTAAATCCCTGATATCGCCGATACTTCCGAAGCGGCCGCGAGAGCGGTCGCCGGAAGCGGCGGCGATGGCCTGCGCATAGGCAGCGCCCGGCGCATCAGAACAGCCTGGACGAGGCCGGTCCGCCAACCGACACTCCCCCTCCTCTCGGAGGCGATGATGGCGCGAGCAACAGACGTCGACAGTGCGCCCTGTCTGGAGAGCTTCCAGGACCGCTTGCTGGCGCCGGCGGCGCGCGAGTTCGCGCGTTGGGCAACGTCGCTGGCCGGGTCCGGCGCCGTGCTCGATCGCGGCCGGTTCGGGCCGGAGGAACTGGTGGCGTGGCTCGGCAACATCACGATCATCCGCTGGGACGCTGCGGTCGGCGACTACAGGTATCGACTGTTCGGCTCGCACCTGCCCGAGATGCTCGGCCGCGACCTGACAGGCCAGGACCCTGGCGGCGTGGCCGCCCAAGCTGGCGCGGATCAAGCGCGACCGGCTGCACACCGTGGTCAACCGACGGGTGCCGCTGTGCGCCCAGACCGCGGCCCTGCGTTTCAACGGAACCGCGGCCGAGCGCGGGTACGCCGTGCTCGAGCAGGTGATGTGGCCGATTCGCCACGGTTCCGACGGGCCGGACGGGGTGCTCGACCTGACGGTCCCGGTCCCGGAGGAGGCCGGTGTCAACGCCAGGACGCTGCAGGAACAGACCGGCCGTCTGAACCGATGGTTCGCGGCCGATGACGGGCCGCTCGACTCCCACCCGGGCGCCACCGGCCCGGCGTAGTCGAGACCGGCCGCCTCACTGGCAGGCGGTCACGCCGCCGTCGATGTAGACGACCTGCCCCGTGATGTAGGAGCCGGCGTCGGCGGCCAGGGCCACGACCGGTCCGGCAACCTCGATCGGGTCGCCGATCCGGCCGAGCGGGTTGCGTTCCAGAACGAAGTCGCGGAACGCCGGGCGATCCATGTGCGGCGCGATGCGGTCGGAGCGGATGAAGGTCGGGGCGACACCGTTCACGGTGATCCCATGGGGCGCCAGTTCGACGGCGTGCTGGCGGACCAGCATGACGAGGCCGCCCTTGGTGGCGCAATACGCTGAATAGCCGCGTCCGCGAAGACCCAGTTGCGACCGGACGGAAAGCAGGTGGATCTGCCGTCCGCCGCGTCCAGCGGCAATCTGATGGCGCGCCGCCGCCTGCCCGAGAAACATGGCCGCCCGCAGGTTGGTCTCGTACATCAGGTCGAAGGTCTCGGGCGTGACCTCGAGGATCGACTGCTCGCGCTGAATGCCGACGCAGTTCACCAGGATGTCGAGGCCGCCGCCGCTCGCCGCGACCCCGTCGACGACACGGCGGATCGCCGCCGGGTCGCGCGCGTCGAGGGCGACGGCACCGGCCAGCAGCCCTTCACCCCGGATCGCGCCCGCCAGCGCCTCGGCCTTCTCGGCGCGGGGGCCGGCGACGGTGACCGCGGCGCCGCGGATCGCCAGCGCCCAGCAGATCGCCTCGCCGAGCGCGCCGTAGCCGCCGGCCACCAGGGCGGTCTTGCCACGGAGTTCGAACTGGTCGCGCAACCGCGCGAGGTCGACCACCGGGGTGCGCCCGTCGCGCTGCCCCTGCTCCGGCGCGATCATCGCAGCAACGTCCCGAGGTAGTCGCGCACCGGCGGGAGCGCGGTCAGATCCTCGAAGCTCGCGGCGTGGGCCAACCGCCCGCGCTGCACGAACACGAAGCGCTCGCAGATCTCGCGCAGGATCTCGAGGTGGAAGCGCTCGTTCGGGTGCAGGCAGAGAAACACCAGGCGGCCTTCGCTCCGCAGACGCCGGAAGAAGTCGAGCATGAAGCCGATGTAGCCGTCCTGGGTGTTGAACTGCGGTTCGTCGAACAGATGGACGATCGGGTAGTCGCTGCCCGCCCGGTCCATCATGAACGCCGGGCGGGTCCGGCGGAAATGCCGGACCTGATAGGATTGGTGATAGTGGATCGCCAGCCGGTCGCGTTCGTCGTGGCGGACCCGGTGGATGTCGCGGCCCCGGCACAGCACCCGCCCGGCGCTGGGCGAGTTGGAGCCGGTGATAAGCTCGAACAGGGTGGTCTTGCCGGACCCGTTCGGCCCCATCACGCCGACTATCGCCGGCGCCTCGACGGTGAAATTGGCCTCCAGCCGGAAGGTCTCGGAACGGCCGATGAGGCCTCGGTAGTAGGACTTGCGCAGGCCGTCGACGCGAAGGATCGGCTCGTTCATCGTCACAGCCCCAGCAAGCGTTGGCGAAGCGCCGCGTCGCCCAGCATCGCGCTCGCTGTTCCCGAGTGAACCATTCGACCGCGATCCATGACGTAGACGCGGTCCGCGACCTCGAGCGCGCTGACCGCGTTCTGCTCGACCACCAGCACGGCGAGCCCCTCGTCGCGCAGCCGTCGGATGGTGGCCATCACGTCCTGAACGATCTTCGGCGCCAGTCCCTGCGACGGCTCGTCGAACAGCACCAGCCCCGGCGAGCCGAGCAGCGCCCGGGAGATCGCGACCATCTGCATCTCGCCGCCCGACAGGTTCTCGCTGTCGCGCTGCATCAGGTGCTCGAGGGCCGAGAAGATCGCGAACATCTCGTCCAGCCGCCAGGACCGGAAGCGGGTGGCGCGGCGCGCGATCGCCAGATTCTGGGACACCGTCAAGGTCGGGAAGATCCGCCGGTCGTCCGGCACCCAGCCGACACCCATCCGCGCGATCTCGTGGGTCGGCCGCCGGGTGATGTCGACACCGTCGAAATGGATGCTGCCGGATCGCGCCGGCGTCAACCCGAGCACCGAGCGGATCGTCGTGGTCTTGCCGACGCCGTTGGCGCCCAGCAGCGCGACCACCTCGCCGGCGGTAACCTCGAGCGAGGCTCCGAACAGCACTTGGCTCTCGCCGTAGAACGTCTCGATCCCGCGCACCTCGAGCATCACGCGAGCCCTCCGAGGTTCGAGCGCCGCACCCAGGGGTTCTCGCGCAGCTCCGCCGGCGTGCCCTCGGCGATGACCTGGCCCCAATGGATCACCGATATCCGGTCGGCCAGACTGAACAGGAAGCGCATGTCGTGCTCGATCATGACGATGGTGGTGTGCCGCTTGAGCTCCTTTATCAACTCGGCCAGACGCGCGGTGGCGCCGGTGCCGAGACCGGCGGTCGGCTCGTCGACGAACAGCAGCCGGGGCTCGGTGGCGAGCGCCACGCCGATCTCCAGGGCCCGGCGCTCGCCGTAGGACAGGCTGCGGACGTTGACCCGCTCGCGCCCCTTCAGGCCGACCCGGTCGAGCACCGCCTCGGCCCGGTCGCGGGCGTCGGTGTCGGCGTCGAGGGCGTGCGTGACGGAGAAGCCGCGGGCCCGCACCTGCGGCAAAGCGATCACGACGTTGTCGAGGGCGCTGTACTCGTCGAACAGGTTCATGATCTGGAACGAGCGCGAGATGCCGCGCGCCACGATCCGGTGCGGCGCCATGCCGGTGATGTCGGCGCCGTCGAACCTGACGCTGCCCCGGTCGGGCTTGTACCGCCCGGTCAGGACGTTGAAGCAAGTCGTCTTGCCGGCCCCGTTCGGGCCCATGATGCCGGACAACTGCCCGGCCTCGAAGGCGAGGTTGATCTCCTCCAGCACCACCTGGGCACCGAAGCGCTTGTGCAGGCCGCGAGCCTCGAACAGCGCCATGGGTCAGCCCTCCGCCTCTGTGGCCCGCGCCGGCCGGCGCCGCCGCGCCGCCGTCCGGCGCACGAGTTCCTGCCAGATCCCGGCCAAGCCCTGCGGCTTGAACATCACCAGGGCCATGAACATGAGGCCGAACCACAACAGCCACGTCTCGGTGTAGGCACCCAGCACGTCACGCGCGACGAAGTAGAGGACGACCCCCAGCACCGGCCCCCAGAAGCTTACGAACCCGCCGCCGATGAGCACCATCAGGACGATGATCCCCGACCACTGCAGGCTCATGACGTTGATGTAGGCGCCCTCCTGGGCCATCGCGAACAGGCCCCCGGCCAGGCCCGCGACCGCGCAGGAGAGCGTGAAGACCGACCACTTGTAGAAGGTGACCGGGTAGCCGACGAACGCCACCCGGGTCTCGTTCTGCTTGATCGCCCGGAGAACCCGCCCGTAGGGCGAGTTGGTCAGCCGCCAGAGCACCACCACCAGCGCGGCGTAGACCGCGAAGCACAGGTAGTAGAACTCGATGTTGCCGGCGGTCGGCAGCTCCACCGGCCCGAGCGGGACCGGCAGTCGGGCGATGTTGAGCAGCCCGTCCTCGCCGTGGGTGACGTCGGTCCATTTGCTGGCGATGAAGAAGTAGATCTGCCCGAAGGCGATCGTCATCAACGCGAAGTAGATGCCGCGCCGGTGCGACAGGAACAACGCGGTGGCCGCGCCGAACGCTCCGGTCACCACGACCGCCGCCGCCAGGCAGAACCACAAATTCGGCCAGACCTCGAACTGCGCCAGGCCGAAGGCGTAGGCGCCGATGCCGAGGAACGCGCCGTGCCCGAACGACGGCAACCCCGTGTACCCGAGCAGCAGGTTGTAGCCGAGCGCGAAGATCACCCAGATCAGGATCTCGGCACCGAGGTAATGGTACAGGCCGACGGCTTCGATCCAGAACGGCAGCGTCCCGAACACCGCGTAGGACAGCAGGATCGGCGCCGTCAGCCAGGCGGTGGTCTGCTTGGTGTCGCTCTCCATCCGCTCAGGCCTCCAGCACGCTGGACTTGCCGGCGAGGCCGCGCGCCCGGAACGTCACCACCAGCAGAAGCAGCAGGTACATCGACAGCAGCGACCAGTCGGTGAAGAACGCCGCGGTGAGCGCCACCACCAGGCCGACCATGATGCCGGCGCTGACCGCGCCCCAGAAGCTGCCGACCCCACCGAGCACGATGATCACGAACGCCGGGATGACCGCGTCGACACCGACCACCGGACGGATGCCCCAGATCGGCGCCATGATGATTCCGGCGACGCCGGCGAGCGCCGCCCCGAACCCGAACACCAGCAACCGGAGCCGCGTCAGGTTGTAGCCGAGCGCCCGCACCATCTCGCTGTCGTGGGCGCCGGCCTTGATCACCGCCCCGTAAGGCGTCTTGTTGAGGAATACCCACAGCACGCCGATCATCGCCGCCGCGAACACCGCGGCGTAGATCCGGTAGGTGGAATAGATCAGGTCGCCGGCGATGAAGCCGCCGGAGATCTCGCGCGGTATCGGCAGGAAATACTCGCTGCTGCCCCAGATCGAGCGGATCACCTCCTCCAGCACCAGCGCGGCGCCGAAGGTCAGCAGCAGGCCGTACAGCGGGTCGGTGCCGTAGGTCCGCCGCAGGCAGATCTCGAGACCCATTCCGACCACCCCCACCACCAGCGGTCCGACTACCAGCGCAATGGCATAGCGGGCGCCCGCCGGCAGCGCGTAGTAGGGCTCCAGGAAGGCGAACGGCAGACCGCCATCGGGTGCCATGACAGCCAGGGCCACGTAGGCCCCGAGTGCGAACAGCGAGCCATGGGCCAGGTTGATCACCTCCATGACGCCGATGATCAGCATGAAACCGAGCGCCAGCAGGGCGAACAGCAGGCCGAGCGCCAGCCCGTTCAGGATGTGGGGAAGCAGGTGCAGGAGCATGCGCGGCTGACCTCCGGGCACCCGGAGGCCGGGCGCCGATTCCGTCTCGAGGAAGGCGGGGACCCGCCGGGCGCGACGCGCAGCGGGTCCCGGGGCCGTGAGGAAGCCGTCAGCCCTGGTCGTAGGACGGGGTCGCCTCGTAGGTCTCGAGCTTGCAGTCCCGGGTCGCGTCGGAGCGGATCGACTCCGGGTCGGCGCTGCTGATGATCTCGAAATAGTCGGACTCATCCCGCGGCTTGGGATTGCCCTGGGCCAGATAGATCGTCTGCTGGACCTGATGCGAGCCGGCGTCGATCACCGCGTCGTGGTGCTGCATTCGATCGTCCGCCTTCATGACGCGACCCTCGAGCGCCTTGATGATCTTGAGGTTGTCGGTGGAGCCGACCTCCTGCACCGCCCGCAGCAGCTCGCGCACCGCGACGTAGCCGTTGTAGGTGACGTTGCCCGGAACGTTGATCCGGGTGGTCGGATAGCGCTCCTGGTAGCGTTTCACGAAGTCGGCCGCGCCCGGCACGTCGAGATAGTGGTACCATGTGGTGCCGAAGACCCCGAAGACGGCGTCGTGGCCGAGGCCGTAGATGTCTGGCCAGTCCTGCTGGTTGTTCATCCAGGCGGGCTTGCGGTCGAGCTTCATGTCGCGCACCTGCTGGCGCATGACCTTGAAGTCGTCACCGCCGACGGCGGCCGCGACCACGTCGGGCTTTGCCTGCTGGATGCGAAGCAGCACGCTCGCCCAGTCGCGCGTGCCGACCGGGATCGCCACCTCCTCGGCGATCTCGGCACCGTTGGCGATCGCCACCTTCTTGGTTGCCTCGTTGGTGGTCTGCCCCCAGACGTAGTCGTTGTAGATCAGGAACCAGCGCTTGCCGAAGGTCTGGACGGCGTTGCTGGCCGACGCCTTCGAGAAGTTCTCGCCGTTGCCGTCCCACACGAACTTCACGCGGTGGCAATCCTTGCCGGATTCCGACGGCGAACTCGAGTTGGTGTTGAAGTACACGCAGCCGTACTTCTGGGCCACCTGGCCGATGGCGTTGGCGACCCCGGACTGGATGGCGCCGACCAGGAAGTGGACGTTCTCGCGGTTGATCATCCGCTCCGCCACCCGGGTGCCGGTCTGCGGGTTGGTCTCGGTGTCCATCCAGACCGTCTCGATCTTCCGGCCAAGCACGCCGCCCGCCTCGTTGAACTCGGCGATGGCCATCTCGGTGCCGCGGCGTTCGGCCTGCCCGGAGTTGGCGAACTGCCCGCTGGCGTCATGGGTCAGTCCGATGCGGATCGGCTTGTCGGAACTGGCCGCGTAGACCCGGTTGTGCTTCCACGGCCCGAACAGGGCCGCCCCCCCGGCGGTCCCGGCGAGCAGCGAGGTCTGCAGAAAGCTGCGCCGCGTGGTGATGATCTTGGACATGGCAACCTCCCCATCGGCGGACGTTCGCGCCGCCGTATCGTTGGCCGGTCCGTTTGCGGGCCGGCGATGGCGCCCGCGAGGGGCGAGGCAAGCCCGGCAGCGCCGGGCTCAGGGTTCAGCCGACACCGTCTCGGCGTCGGCCGGCACGAGCAGTTCCAGCGCCGTGTAGTCGTCGGAATACTCGATCACCCGGTGGGCGATCTCGGGCTCCTGATACATGCAGGAGCCTTCCTCCATGCGGACCTCACCGATCCCCTCGAACCAGACCCGGGCCCACCCCTTGAGGACGTAGACCATCTGGAAATCCAGCCGGTGGAAGTGCAGGTCGCCGCTGCTTTCGCAGGGGCCGTTCGGGCGGTGGACGTGCGCTCGCAGCTTTCCGCCGGTCTTCTCCGCCATGCCGAGATCCCGGTAGTCGAAGAAGCCGCGGAAGCCGGGCTTCCACTCCGCATCGCGGGCGTGCTGCACGTGGAAGGTGCCGCGCCCGAACGCGGCCGGGCCATAGTGATCGGCCATTCCTTGTCCCCTCTCCGCTGCCGGCGACACGCCGCTTGATCGAAGGAATATTCGATGATTTGAATTAGAAAGAAAATTCACATTATGAGTCAATGTGAAATTTTCATTGTGCGCCTGATCGACGAAGATATTTTCGATCGGTGTTGCCGAGGGGAAAGCGGAACCGCTATACGCGGCCGGTTCCTGCCGAGGAGTGAACCAATGGCCTCAGACGCGGCGGCGCCGGCGTCCTTCGACAGCCTCCGACACCAGGTGCAGGAGAGGTACGAAGCGCTGAGCCCGCATCTGCAGCGGCTCGCCCGGCTGGCGTTGGAGGATCCCAACAGCTTCGCCCTGCAGACCGTCACCAGCCTGGCCCAGACGGCCGAGGTGCAGCCCTCCACCCTGATCCGGTTCGCCAAGGAGTTCGGGTATTCCGGGTTCTCGGAGATGCAGAAGGTCTTCAAGCTGAGACTGATCGAAGGAGCCCCGGCGTATCGCGAGCAGATCTACCGACATCGCGACCGCCTCGAGGCGACCGCCGAGACCGACCCGATGGCGATCCTGCGGGAATTCACGGACGCGTCGATGCTGTGCCTGGAGCGCCTCAAGGAAACCGTCGATCCCGCCGCGCTGACGCGCGCGATCCAGATGATGGCCGGCGCCGAGCACATCTACGTCATCGGCCAACGGCGCGCCTTTCCGATCGCCGCCTACATCGCCTATGGCCTGGCGCGTCTGGAGCACCGGGCACACCTGCTCGACTTCGTGGGCGGCATGGTCCCGCAACAGGCGGCGACGCTCAGGCCCTCCGACCTGCTGATCGCGGTCGCCTTCGCCGAGTACACCACGGCCGTCGTCGACGTGGTGCGGGATGCCCATATCCGAAACATTCCGACGCTCACCATCACCGACGTCCCGACCAGCCCGCTCGCCAAGCACGGAACCGTCTATTTCTGCGTCGACGATGCCGACATCCACCGGTTTCGGCCGCTCGCGGGGTCGATGAGCCTGGCCCAGTCGCTGATCATCGGCCTCAGCTACCTGAAGGATGCCCGCAAGGAATCAGTGGGCAGCTGACGTCTCGCTGCATTGTGAAGCCAGCCCGCGAGACGCCCGAACGCAATTACTTGCAAATTTATTTATATTATATGTAATCCCCCATGGGCCTGGGACGGGATGGGGATGGTCAGAATGACCAATAGTGACGACGGCGTTGATTCGTCGAACGAAAATCGCAGCTCCGGCGGCCGTGAGCGCGGTCGGGACGAGCGTCCATCCGACGCGCGCAATGAAGGTGATCGCGAGGGGCCTCCCGACGTCAACGTGCATCTCGGCTCGAGCCGCGATCCGGACGCCGCGACGCGCGGACAGACCGCCGCGCGCGGACGCAGCGATGGCGGGCTCGAAGTCCGACAGAACGAGGGCCGGGACAGCGGCGAAGCCACGGTTGACGCCTCGCGCGACGAGGACGAAGACCGCGCGTCGGAGGACCGGAACAGCAGCGGCGAGCGGTCGCAGAACGGCCGATCGGACGATCGCGGCAGTCAAGACGGCAATGACTCCGGTCGGATCGCGGGGGGTGAGACCACCAACACCCCTGGACCCGCTACGACCACTGGCGGGGACCAGGGACCGGGACAACTCGCGGGACAATCGCCGGGGAACGGTTCGAGCGCTCCGTCCAATCCGGAGGCCCCGGCAGCGGCTGCAGCGAACCCCGGATCCGCGGACACCGCCTCGAACCCTGGCGAAGGATCGGTTCCGCGCTCCGCTGAGTCCAGGCCGGAACCCGTCTCCGAGGCTGCTGGTACCGATGGCTCGTCGGGCGCGTCATCGACGCCAGCGGTGGACAACTCGCCGTCGGAAGGCTTGAGCGGTGCTGTCGCGGCCCGGGTGCGCGATGTCGCACCGGCAAGCCCAGCGTCACCGTCCTCCCCGCCGGCCGACGCGCCCTCCCGGGGCGAGCCCGCTGCTGGCGCCGCCGCCAACCCAGTGCCGACGCCCACCGTCACGCCCACGGTTCGGACGACAACCGCCGCGCCGGCTTCGGAAGCGTCGCAAACCACGGCGACCCCGTCGGTTTCCCCGCCGACGACACCGACGTCCACGCCTCCGCCGACCGGCTCGTCCCCGACCGATGCCGTGGCCGACGAAACGCCAGGAACGGTTCCGCCGCCTCAAGACCCCGGCGACACCTCGCCGGCACCACCGGCCGCGGTTTCGGAACCTGCGGATAGCGATCCGGACCCGGCCGATGATCTGGCCGACGTGCCGCCGGTCGCCGAAGCCGATGACCATCCCGTCTCCGACACCCCCGGCAGCGACACCGTCATAGGCCAGGACGGTGCCGATACCCCGGACACCGATACAGCCCCTGCCGACCCCGCTGAGGGCACGTCGCCTCCACAAGCCGGGCCCGCGCCTGCACCTGCGCCCCAACCCGCGCCTCCAGCTTCGCCCACGGTGCAGCCGGCGCCGCCTTCTCAGGGCGGCTCGACGCCGCAGCGCGTGGTCACGGGTCGTGACGCCGACACCGTCACCACCGGCTCGGGTCGTGACACCATTCTGGTCGGCGACGGCGACAACCGCGTCACGTCTGGCGCCGGCGACGACGTCATATCGGCCGGGTCCGGCAACGACACGATCGACGGTGGCGCCGGCAACGACGCCATCTCCGCCGGCGACGGGCGCAACCAGATCAACGCCGGCGACGGCAACAACACCGTCACCACCGGCCGCGACGCCGACACCGTCAGCGCCGGTTCCGGCAACGACACCATATCGGCGGGTGCCGGCGACAACCGCATCGACGCCGGTGCCGGCAGCAACCGGGTAACCGCGGGCAGCGGATCCGACACCGTCAACGCGGGTTCCGGCAACGACACCATCGAGGTCGGCGACGGCCGCAACCAGGTGAACGCCGGCGACGGCGCCAACCGGGTGGTCACCGGCCGCGACGCCGACACCATCGCGACAGGGTCCGGGAACGACACACTATCGGCCGGCGACGGCGACAATCGTATCGACGCGGGCGGCGGCAACAACCAGGTAACCGCGGGCAGCGGATCCGACACGGTGGCGGCCGGGTCCGGGCACGACACGATCTCGGCCGGCGATGGCCGCAACCATGTAAACGCCGGCGACGGCAACAACACCGTGACCACCGGTCGCGATGCCGACACCATCGTCGCCGGGTCAGGAAACGACTCGCTGTCGGTAGGCGACGGCGACAACCGCATCGACGCGGGCGACGGCAACAACCGGGTGACCGCGGGCAGCGGCAAGGACACGGTGACGGCCGGGTCCGGGAACGACACGATCGCGGCTGGCGACGGCCGCAACCTGATCAACGCCGGCGACGGCAACAACTCAGTCACAACCGGTACCGGCAACGACACCATCGTCGCCGGATCAGGCAACGACACGATCGTCGCCGGCGCCGGCGACAACCTCGTCAATGCCGATGGCGGCAATGACGTGATCAGCGCAGGGTCCGGCGACGACACGCTGTTCGGCGGCGATGGAAGCGACCTGATCCGGGCAGGCGACGGAAACGATCAGGTGGACGGCGGGGCCGGCGCCGACACCATTGACCTGGGGGGCGGCGACGATCTTGTCGTCCACGACATCGGCGGGAACACCCGGGATCGAGGGTTCGACTCCTATCAAGGCGGAACCGGGCGCGACACGCTGCGCATCACGGTATCCAACGACACGACCGTCACCGACGATGTTCAGCAGGCACTGCAGGATCTTCAGAGTTGGTTCGACCGCATCGACAGCGGCGAAGTGAGCCTCGGCACCGAAGCGCGGTTCGATGCGATCAACCTCGCCATCAAGGACTTCGAGACGCTTCAGATCCATCTCGGCGGCGAACCCGTCGACGACCTCGCCCGAGCGATCGAAGCGCACAATGACGCCGTCAACGAGCGCAGCGGCGTGGCGGCGACCGATCCGCTCGACGGCGACGCCACCCCTGGGATGTTCGGCGAGGACGGCGCGTTGATTGGTGACGCCGCGCTGCTGGGAGCCGACGCCGCCGACAGCCTGGCCGGCGAATCCGGCGACGACAGCCCGACCGGCGAAGCCGGCGACGACGTTGTCACCGGCACCGACGAACTCCCGTCCGAAACCGATCCGGAACTGGGACCGCCCTCCCGCAACAATATGGTCGGTCCCGCCGATCCGGAGCAACGCAGCGAACCCGAAGTCGGTCGGGAACCGGATCAGCGCAGCCGCAACAATCGGGTCGGTCCCGCCGATCCGGAGCAACGCAACGATACCGAAACTCGACAAGAGGACTCTAGTTCCGACACCGACGACACCGAGACAGTCGAAGTCCTTGCGGACAACGGCACGGAGACCTTGCAGGAATCCGAGGACGGAGACGCCGGCGTCGATGATGATGCGGCGTTGTTCACGGAGATAGACGGTGGCTCCGCCGAAGAAAGCGCCCGGGATTGGGTTGCGGTGTCCGAGGCCGAGGCCAACGATGCGATCGCCGATTTCGGCTCCGAGCCCACAACCGAGAGCGGCGATTGGGCGGGATCCGAGAACGCCCCGGCCGAAGACAGCGACGCCGGTCGAGACGATCTCGACACCAACCTTCAGATTACCCAGTTCGGGTAACGGTATGATCAACGCCGACGGCCACCGGGACCTCCATCCGGAAACCGTCGGCCCCCGCCGACGATCAGCGTTCCGTGAAACCGGTGGTCAGGGCGCGCTGGATCGGTTTTGCGAAGTACTCAACCAGAGTGCGCTCGCCCGTGCGAATGTCGGCCTGCACCAACATGCCGGGCAGGATGAGATTGCGCGTCGGGTCGTCTCCGAGATGGCGGCGCTCCAGGCCTATGGTCACCTTGTAGAAGCTGCGGCCGCCAGGTCCGACGACCGTTGACGGTGAAATCTTGTCGACATGCCCGTCGATCGCCCCGAACTGGGCGAAGTCGTAGGCCGTGACCCGAACCGACGCATCCTGTCCCGGAGCGACGAACGCGATATCCTTCGGGTTCAGCATCACTTCGACGATCATCTCGTCGCCGACGGGAACGATCTCAGCGACCGTCGATCCGGGAGGGATCACGCCGCCGATGTGCGGCACGGCGATGCGCTGGACGATGCCCGACACCGGCGAGTACACGTCCAGTCGGTCGACCCGGTCTTCGTAGCGCGTCAGCGAGTCCCGCACTTCGGCGAGTTCCGGCGATACCGTGCCGAGTTCGTTCAACGCCTGCACGATCACCGATTTCTCGTACGAGATCAGGCGGGTTTCGATCTCGGCAACATCCTGGCGCGACTTTGCGATCAGTCCCTCGAGCTGGATCTGCTGGCCACGCGTGGTGTTCAGGAGCCGGAGCGCGTCGAGATACGTGAAACGCCGGGTGAGACCCTTCTGGAGCAGTTCCTCGCGCAGACGGACCTCCTCCTCGATCAGCGTGACGCTGTCGAGAATCGTCTGGAGCTGCGCCGTGAAGCCGGTGGCCTCGACTCTGGCCTCCTCGAGCTGGCGCTCGATGAGGATGCGCTGGGTCGAGCGCGCCTCGCGGTTGGCGGCCAGCAACCGATGCTGCTCTTGGACGAGATCGGGAAATCGAACCTCGAAGGCCGAGAAGTCGGGCTCACGGTCGGTCGCGAAGGCCTCCAGCCGTTCAAGCCGGAGAGCCAGCGATGCCTCCCGGGTGAGAAGCTGCGCCAGTTCGGAACGCGCGCCGGTCGGGCTCATCCGGGCTACCAAGTCGCCTTCGCGCACCAGGTCTCCTTCTCGGACAGTGACCTCGTCGACGATCCCGCCCTCCAGATGCTGCAGGACCCGGATTGCCGATGATGGCACCACCGCACCGTCGGTGCGCGCCACCTGGTCGAGCGTCGCGACCGACGCCCAAGCGCCGGCACCGGCAATGGCGAGCGCCATCAGCAGGATGGTAAAGCGAAGCAGGCGGGGCGATGACCCCTCCTCCAACAGGATCGATTGCGCGAGATAGGATGTGCGCCGCACGCCTCCGACCGCCGCCCGGGGCAGGCGCGGCGACGTCTCAGCCAGATCACCCGGCATCGTTCACCTCCATCGGGGTTCCGCTCGCCGCCATCACCGGCTCGGCGGGGCCGCCCGGCGACGCCACGTTCTTCCGGGGGAGCACGGCCGGCTCGGTCAGTCGGCCGCCTTCCAGGTGCAACACCCGGTCGGCCAGCCGCATGGTGCTCGGACGGTGGGTAACGAATATCACCGTGCGTCGGCCTCGCAGCGCCTGAAGCCGCTCTACCAGCCTCACATTGCCGACGTCATCGAGGTTCTGCACGGGCTCGTCCAGCAGCAGGATCGGCGCATCCTTCAGCCAAAGGCGGGCGAGCGACAGCTTCTGGCGGAAGCTTTCCGGCAGACGGTCGAGCTTCTCGTCACCGATACGCGTCTCGAACCCCAGGTCGAGAGCAGCGATCTCGTCGAGCAGGCCGGCGACGCCGCAAGCCTCGCGGATGTCGCTGTCGCTCGCGTCCGGACGCGCGAGCCGCAGATTCTGAAGGATGGTGCCGTGAAACAGGTCGCAACTCTGCGACAGGAAAGCCACGTGGCGGCGCTGCTCGACGGGAGAGAGTTGACGCTGCTCCACCCCACCGAAGAATACGGTTCCCGCCTGCGGCCGAAGCAACCCGGCGATCACCTTCAGCAACGTCGACTTGCCGGCCCCACTCGGTCCAGAAAGCGCGATCAGTTCCCCCGGATCGATCTCCACCGACGCCGCCAGCAAGGCGGGCTCAGCGTCCTCACGGTAGCGAACCGACAGCCGCCGGATCGAGATATGGCCGCCAAACCGCACGGCGCCGACGCGGGCGTCGCGTCGATCAGGCTCGGAGGGGGTCCGCATCAGCCGATCGACCTGGTCGACGGTGGTTCGCAGCTGCGCCATGCGGGGCAGCGCCTGGAGACCGACCTGGACAGGTGCCAGCACGCGGGCGACCAGCGCCATCGAAGCAACCAGCGCGCCGGTGGTCACCGTGCCGGCCATCACCCCATAAGCCCCGATCAGCAGCGTCCCGATCGTCAAGCCGAGAGTTACGCCCTGGCAGAGCGCCTGCAACGACAGGATCAGCATCGCCGAATGCGCGCGCTCGATCGACGTGCGCGCGGAGAACGGCCGCACCCGTTCCAGAAACGCGTCCTCGATGCCGATGCCACGGATCGCGCGCTGCTGGCCGACGACCTCGCCGGCAATCTGGTCTCGGCGATTCTTGGCGTCCGAGCCCCGCAGTTCCGCCCGTCTGATCGCCGGAACGAACACCGCCGCCAGCAGGCCGAAGGCCACCAGACCGGCCAGTGGCACGAGGACGACCGACCCCGCGATCAAGCCGATCAGGCCGAGCGCGGCCAGCACCACCGGGACCTCGAGGATCAGCGTCAACACCGGGCTGCCGGCGATGTCACGCAGCGATTGGAAGCTTCGGAAGCGTCCGATCTGCGCGCCGACAGTCGAGGTCTGCGTCGCCGGTACCGGCAAACCGAGGATCTTGCGCAACAACTCGGTCGACAGCAGAAAATCGATCCGACCAGCCACATGCGCCACCGCGCGGCCCCGTACCTGGCGAAGCCCCAGATCGATGAGCAGGGCCAAGGCGACTCCGGGCAGGATCCAGTAGAGGCTGCGCGCCGAACTCGCCGGCACCACCAAGTCGTAGACCACCAGCACAAACAGCGGAACCACCAGACTGAAGGCCGACGACAGCACGCTTGCCGTGGCAATCAGCCAAGCCTCGCGCCGGAATCGCCGCAGCAGGCCGGTGAACCAGGGCAGCCGATCGCCGGAGCCGTCCGACTGCTCCTCGGTCTCGGTCTCAAATGTGTAGTAGTAGCCGGAAAGCCGCCCCAGCCGTTCCTCCACGATCGTGCGTCGTTCGGAGTCGAAGAACAACGCCGAGCGCCCGCGTTGATCGAGAAGCACCAGGGGCGGACTGCCGTCGGACGGCAGAAACAGGCACGGCATCAGTCTAGGGTCGATGGCCGACGCCCGCCCGCGCGACCGCACGCTCCGGTAGCCGAGTTCGACCATGATGTTGCGCAGGTCGATCAGGTCGATACGGCTGGCGACGTGCGGGAGAGCCCGCATGAGCGCCGCGGTGTTGCGGTCCCAGTTCAGTTCCGAGAGGAGCGGCAGAAGGCACGCCGCGAAGTCGGAAGCGGCCTCGAACGCGTCGATCTCGTTGCGGCGCAGCGCATCGGCGAGCGCATCGGTTTGCGGCGGCAGGCCGCTGGCGATCACCGCGGTCATTCGACCTCCAGCGCCGCGGGCGAGTGGCGCGGGGCGCGGCCCGGCTTCAGCACCCGATCGGCAATCTGCTGGAAGGACGGGCGGTTGCTGACCAGAAGCAGCGTGGTGCGGCCCTTGCGGCGCAACAGCGCCTCGCGGAACAGCCGGTCCGACGCCAGATCCAGGTTGGCGTTGCATTCGTCCATGACAATCACGTCCGGATCCCGGGCGAGGCAACGCACGATCGGAATTTGCTGGCGGATGGACGCCGGCAGAGCCTCGGCCATGTCCGGGCGAATCTCCGTCTGGAACCCGCGCGGCAGCTTGGACACGGCGACGGTGAGGCCGATCTCGTCAGCCGCCTCCTCGACCGCTCGGATCAGTTCCGGATCCGACGAGAATCCAGTGAGATTGTCGAGGATCGTGCCTTCGAACAACGCCGGCTGCTGCGCCAGATAACCGATCCGCGACCGCAGCCACCGGTCATCCCACTCGTCGGCCGGGTGACCATCGTAGAGGATCACGCCTTCGTCGGGCAGCATCACCCTGGCTGCCAGCGAGAGGAAACTCGACTTTCCGGTCCACTCCTCACCCGCGATCAGCACCGCCTCGCCGGGCTCGATGACGAGGTTGAGCCTATCGAGAACCGGTCGTCCGGGTTCGTAGCCGAAGCGGACGTTGCGAAACTCGAGCCGGCCGAGCAGCCGCTCGCCGACCAGGCCGGCGCGGCGCGGCACGGTGGGCAGATCCCTCAGAGCAGCGAGACGCTGCCGGGCGATCCGCACCGACTGGTACTGGCTCCACAGCGAGGCCGCACGGTTCAGGGGCTGCAGCGCGCGCCCGGTCAGCAACATGCACGCCGCGATACCCCCGATCGTCATGGCGCCGTCGATCACCTGGAGCGCTCCGACCGCAACGACCGCTACCTGTGCCGCCTGACTGACGAACCCGGCAACCGACTGCGCGAAGGTGCCGGCGACCACGAGATTGCCGGTCAGATGGGCGCTGGTTTCCATGACGCGTTCGTAGCGACGAAGGAAAAGCGGCTCCATGGCGTAGGACTTGACCGTCACAAGTCCTCGCAGAACCTCGATCAGGAAGTTGGTCTGGGCGGCCGCGTTGTCCTGACGCTGCTCGGTTCGTCGGCGGATCTCCCAGCCGCTGAAAGCCGAGACGGCGGCCATCACGATGATACAGCCGACGAGAACCCAGCCAAGGTCGCCGCCGATCAGGAACACCAGCGCGACGAACAGCACGAAGAAGGGAAAATCGACGAGCAGCTGTGGAAGATAGCCCGAGCGGGATTCCCGGATGATGTCGATCGCGGCCACCCGGTCGAGATGAACCGCCGTCGACTGCATCATGAAGGCGCGCGGGTCGGCGCTCAGGATGCGGGACAGCCCCCCATGAATGCGCGATGACCGAAGCGCGCCGCACTGTGCGTTACCAGCCATCCGCGCAGAATTCGAACAAAGGCGTCGATGCCCGCAGCCAGCAATACCCCCGCTCCGAGCAGGACAAGCGTATCCTCGGAACTGTTCGGGAGCACCCGATCGTAGACGATGAGAGTCGCGATCGGAACTATGGTCGCCATGACGTTGGAGACCAGCGACGCCAGCAGGACGGACGGCGTCGCAACCGCCGGGAGACGGTTCAGGTCGCTCTCAAAATCCACCCCCCCGTGCACGCCCCGTCATCCTTCCCGTCCTGACGTCTCACGGCCTACCCCCGGCCATTGTGAAGCGTTCAGTATACTACATCCAAATTGCGGTAAATGCGGACCAACGCTGAGTCGCCGCCGATGGCTCTAAGGCACGGCAGCTTGCCCATCCCAACCCTTTGCCTCGTCGAGTGCCCTTTCCAGGGCGTGGCCGACGATGACCATCTCCGGGATCAGCGTCCCGGCGAAGCGCCTGACCGTTTCGCGGGCCAACGGCGCGGCGGCCAGTGCCGGAAGCGCCGGAAGCCCTGCCGCCAACCGTTCGGCCTCGACAACCAGCCCGCCCTGCAACGCCTGCGCCGCCGCCGTCATACTGCCGTCCCGAAAGCCGGGGCTTAGCGTGACGTTGATCACGGCCAGCAAAGCCGGCCACTCGGTGAGGTGACGGTAGAGGCTAGGGACCGCGAAATCCCGCTGTAACGGACCGGGGCTAACCAAGCCGGCGAGGAGATCGCGGACGGTCGCCGACATGTCGGCGGGGTGGGTCATTCCCGGCAGCGGCTCGGCGATCGGTGCTGGCGGCGTCCAGGCAACGCTGTCGTCTGACGCTGCCAGCGCCTGAACCGGCCCCTCGCCGGCGAGCCGCAACCGCGCCTCGAGGCAGAGCATGGTCAACAAGTTGACCGGGTTGGCGCGGTTGTAGGCCCGCAGCGTCGCCCGCACCCGTCTCAGTCCAACTGCGTCGAGGCCGATCGCCAAACGGGCTGCGGCGCCGATCGACGGCATCAGGCTACCGGACGCCCGATCTGCGGCGATCCGCCAAGCCGTGTCCTGGATCGTCCCCGATTGGAACAGCGGCCGGACCGCCTGCCACGCTTCCGGCAGCACGCCGTCGTGGGTGGCGAGATGGCGGAAGATCAGCGCGACCATCGGCACGCCGCTCCAATGGCGGATCTCCTCGTAGATTCCGGCGATCGTGGGGTCGGCCTCAGCCTCCGAGACCTCGGCGAGAAAGCCCGCCGGAGGCGTAACGCTGGTCATATCGAGGCCGCCTCGAGCTGTTGGGGCACCGGCACGGTCGTCCGGAACGAGTCACGCTCCGACAGCCGCTCAAGCACCCCGGCCAGCTTCGGATAAGCCTCGCGCCAGTGGTACTCGGGAAACCGCACCTGCAGGTAGCCGAGGACCGTGCCGACGACGATGTCGCCCAACCCGAACCGGTTGCCGACGCAGAACCCGGTGGCGGGCACCAGGCGGTCGAGTTCGCCCATGCCGCCCTCGATCTTGCGCATCTGGCGGGCCATCCACGGCGCGCTCCGGCACGCCTCGGGGCGCCGGCGCTCCCAGAAATTCAGCAGGAAGGCATCCAGCATGCCGTCGACCAGAACCTCCAGCCGCCGCGCCGCCAGCCTCTCGTCCGGGTCGGCAGGAAGCAATGGCGGTTCGGGATGCTTGACCTCCAGCCACTCCAGGATGAAGCGGGACTCGCAGACGGTCTCGCCGTCCTCGAGGATCAGCACCGGCAACTTCTCGAGCGGGTTGTAGAGCGGCGTGGTGGTGTCGGCGTTCCAAGGCACCTCGGTCACGAGTTCGAACGCAAGGCCCTTCTCCGCCAGCGCGATGCGTACCTTTCGGGCGTACGGGCTGGGGGTCGCGCTGAGCAGGCGCACCATGGTGCTTCTCCTGGCCGGGTGGGGTCTGCCCATTCTACGAACTCGCTGCGCAATGGAAACTCAGCACCCCGGCCGTCAAGCTCAGACGACCTAGCGAACAACAGCGAGGACGGCAGCGTCGAGGACGGCAGCGTTGAGATCGGTTGGGTCGGGGACGGCAGCGTCGGCCAGCGCGGTGCGGTTGCGGCCGCCGTTCTTGGCGGCGTAGAGCGCCCGATCGGCGGCCTCCAGAACCGACTGGAGCCCGATGCCCTCCTCGCCGAGCTGACTAATCCCGATGCTGATCGTGACGCTCAGCGCCACGCCGGAACCGATGGCTATGGCGTTGTCGGCGATCTCGCCGCGCACCCGCTCGGCCAGCCGGAAGGCATCCCGCGCCGCCGTTTCGGGCATCAGGATCGCGAACTCCTCGCCGCCGAGGCGAGCGAGGACATCGCTGGCTCGGATCGACTGTCGGCAGGTCCTGGCGATGCTTCGGATCACGAGGTCTCCGACCGGATGACCGTGGGTGTCGTTGACCGACTTGAACCGGTCGATGTCCAGGATCGCCACCGACATCGCCCCCCCGTAGCGCCGCGCGCGCTCCACCTCCGCTTCGGCCTGGTCCATCCAGGCACGACGCGACAACGCTCCGGTCAGGTAATCGGTCGAGGCGATCTGCCGGAGTTCCAGTTCGTCCATCACCAGCTTCGCGAAGCTCTCCAGCACCGCGACCTCGGCGGCCGGAAAGGTCCGGGGCCTGATGTCGATCGCGCAAAGGCTGCCGACGTTGTAGCCATCGGGGCTTCGCAAGGGCACGCCCGCATAAGCGCGGATGCGAGGGTCACCCAAGACCATCGGGTTGCCGGCGAACCGATCGTCCTGCAGAGCGTCCTTAACGATCAGGGTGGCGGAGTTCTGAATGGTGTGAGAGCAGAATGAGACGCCCCGGGTGGTCTCGCAGACGTCGAGGCCGCGTCGCGCCTTGAACCATTGGCGGTCCCGGTCGACCAGCGATACCGCCACCATAGGAACATCCAGGATCTTCTTTACGAGGTCGACGATGTTCTCGAACGGGGCCTCGGGTGGCGTGTCGAGCACCTCGAGGCGATGCAGCGCCAGGATCCGCCCCTCCTCGTCATCGCGCATCTCGGCCCTCATTCAGCGCGAACACGACCCTGGTGACCTCGCTCCGGAACGACCCGAACATGGCGTCCAGGCCAGTCTCGACGGTTTCCCAGTCGTACCCGCCGACGATCAGGGCCGCGGCCAGGCCGAGCAGGTTCTTCTGGTGCTTCTCGACGCTGGCGTGGAGGATCTCGGGCACCTCCAGCGGGTTCAACGACGTGGTCGCCTTGGCAACGAGTTCTTCGGCCGATACTGACACCTGGCCCTCCTTGATCGATCGTAAAGGTCATCATCGCCCATCAACCTTGAACACTCCGTTAACCCGTACGGCTGGCGTGCGCGCCAGCCGCCGGACCGCCGGACCGTCGGCACCGGTGGTGCGGGAACGCGATCGCCCGGTGCACGTTGACTGGGCCTGGGGACGTGGAAACAGGAGTGCCGGCGGTGGCACCTCGAGCCAATTGGAAGGGCTTCATCAAGGTCGGGGAACTCACCTGCGGGGTGTCGCTCCACACCGCGGCCTCGACCTCGGAGCGGATCGCCTTCCACACCCTGAACCGACAAACCGGAAACCGGGTGCGGCGCCAGTTCGTCGACCAGGGTACCGGCAAGCCGGTGCCCACCGAGGATCAGGTTAAGGGGTACGAGATCGCCCAGGACGAGTACGTCGTGCTCGAACCCGCCGAGATCGCCGCCGCGGTCCCCGAGAGCGACAAGACGCTGGCGATCGAGGCGTTCATCCCCTGCTCTGAGATCGACGA
>Ga0075109_1000196_pt1 | contig 42789 bp, 44 predicted proteins | sample AntAceMetag02UKD_FD_69798 | JGI IMG/M metagenome (GOLD analysis project Ga0075109, IMG submission 69798) | Saline lake microbial communities from Ace Lake, Antarctica - Antarctic Ace Lake Metagenome 02UKD | ecosystem: Environmental > Aquatic > Non-marine Saline and Alkaline > Saline | place...
GCGGCGGTCCAATTCTGCTCGGCGACGGCGAGTTCCGCTGCGGCGAAGCGACGGGCGCGCACTTGCGACCAGATGGTCAACGGGGGGAGCTGATCGAGCATTTGACGTCCGGCTTCGATCTCTCCCTCCGAGATGAGGGAGCGGGCGTAGGCGACGAGGCGGGCGGCTCCCAGTTCATCGGCTCCGCCGGGAATGGATTGGTAGGCAGAGACGGCTTCGGGCACGAGATCGAGGCTCACGTAGAGATCGCCCAGCAGCCCGAGGGAATCCCGATCCGCGACGCCCAACTGGCGGGCAATTTCAAGCTGAGTGGCGGCTTCCAGCGGTCGTTGCAGCGTGATCAAGAGGCTGGCGTAGAGCATCCAATTGCGCGGGTTCTGGGGTTCGAGCCGCACCATCTCGTGGACCAGCGACTCCGACTGTTCGTGACGGCCGTTGGAGAAATAGAGCTCAAGCAAACCGCCGACCCAATTAGGGTCTTCCGGGTTGGCGGTCATCGCCTGCATGAAGGCCATCTCGGCGCCGAGAGTGTTGCCGGTTTGGCGCATACTGAAGGCGAGCAACCCAAAGGTCTGCGCATCGCGGTCGCCGAGATTCACCGCTTTGGCGAACGCGGTCGAAGCCTCCCGCCATTCCTTCCGTTGGTAGTGGATCATGCCGATGTTGTTCCAACCGCGGAGAAACTCCGGATACTTATCCACGGCACTGCGGTAGCGCTCGAGCGCCTCGTCGATGCGTTGTTCGGCGAAGTAGAGATTGCCTAAGGCCAAGTCGAACGCGGCGCTGTCTTCGTCCCCATCGCCGAGCATGGTCTCGAGTAGTTGCAGCGCGAAAGTCGGGTTGGTTTCCACCATCGCCGACATGCGTTCGTAGAGGGCAAATTCCGCCGCCGTCATGTCGGGCTCTCGCTCTTTGCGGAAGTTCATCGACTCATTGATGATGCTCGACGGATCGACGTCGGGATCGCCGGCCGTCTCGTCGAGGAATTCAGCCAATTGAATTTGGCGCTGGATGAGATCGAGGGCCTCAGCGGAATTCGTCGACTGCGCCGGAGCGCTAAGGACCAGAGCACCAAGCGAAAGAGGAAGGAGAACGGAGGTTCGAAAAGACATGGGAAAACTCAAATACTGAAGGGGGAGCCACCGCGCGGAGCCTTGATCCGCACGGCCTGAATCACGTGGCAATTGACGGGCTGACCATTGCGAATTGCGGGGCGAAATTGCCATAGCGCTAGGGCACTGATGACCTCCGCGTCGGCTGCTGCATGGCCGGAAGACTCCACGAGCGTAATATTGCGGGCGGAGCCGGCGCGGGTTACCACCATGCTCACCACGATCCGGAGATCTTTGCGTCCATCAATCTTGGCAAACGAGACCTGCGGCTTCACTCGGCTGGTGACCACGGGGCGTTGATCGACGTCGCGGTATTGAAAGATGTGATGGGGGTTACGATCAACTTCGAGGCTATGGGGTCGGAACGCATCGAGGGAGATCTCCAGCACGGGTTGGGCCTCGGGTAGCGGGATCTCGTAGGTGAGCGGAGCCACCGCGATTTTGACCTCGTTGTCGGTGGGGAGCGGTTCGAGATCGAGCACGGTGGGCGGAGGAGGCTCGCGCATCGCGATTTCGGGCGGGGGCGGTGGTGGCGGTTCGAGCACCATGGTCTGAAGGTTCGGCGGGGGCGGCTCCGGCTCGACGTATTCGGCCTGCTGCAAATGAGCGAGGACGAACAGAATGATCCCGCTCGTAGCCAGTCCGGCGGTCCACTTCAGCAACGTCCGTCCGATGCCGGAGCTGGGATCGAGATTGAGCTGCAGGAGTTCGGAGGCAGGCATGGCGAAAGGAAAGAGGGGCTTACGGTTGATCGGAGCCCAGGCGGGAGGTGGCGAATTGGACGTAGGCGAGGCCGGCGCGTTTGGCCTCGGCATAGACCCCGGCAAACGCGCCGTGGCTGGCGTTGCGATCGGCGCGAATGATGACGGTGGCATCATCACCGAATGACGCTTGGCGCAGGGCCGGCGATACCTGGTCGAGGCGGATGCGTTGACCATCGAAATAGATCCCGTCGTCGGCCGCGATGGCGATGAGCAACGCGTTGCGATCCGTGACGGCTTCGCCGCCGGTATCGGGCCTTTCGACTTCGATGCCGGGGTCTTCGACGAACACGCTGGTGACGATAAAAAAGATCAGCAGGATGAACACGCAGTCGATCATCGGAGCGAGATCGATGGTGACCGCCTGATAGCGCGAATCGGATCGCGTGGTCTTCATCATGCGGCAGCCTCCATTAAGGCGCTCTCGATGCGCACGAGATTTTGCTCGCCGTATTGTACCTGGCGCTGAGCAAAGTGCAGCAGAATCACGGCGGGAATGGCGATGGCGAGACCGGTCTCGGTGGTGATGAGGGCCATGGAAATGCCATCGGCGAGACCTTCAAATGAACGTTGGCCGCTGCGCTCCACGAGACTCTCAAACGTTCGAATCATGCCGGTCACGGTGCCGAGTAGACCCAAGAGAGGAGCAGCGGCAATCAGCGTGACGATGACGAAGCGTTGTTGCTGAAAAGTCTCGGTGAGTTCGGACCGCAAGGTGCGCACCCGGGTAAGCGAACCGCAGCTGTCGTGGGATGCAGCGGCGAGTCGGCGGTGGGTCGAGCGCATGGTGAAGTAGAGTCCAAAGCAGCGCGCGTAGAGCACTACGGAGAGCAAGATCAGCGGCACCATGAGGGGGCCGCCGCGATCAAAGAGTTCCCAAAACGCACTCATGATGACGAGGTCACTTTGTGGTCTTCGGCGGCGGTGACAAACTCGACCGCATACCGCTCGAGCAACGACAGGTTCGTCTGGGTGCGGTAGGCGAGGAAGCCGTGCAGGATGAGGGTGGGGATGGCGACCGACAGACCGAGTTCGGTGGTCACGAGCGCCTCGGAGATACCGCTGGAGAGTTTACCCGCGTTACCCGTGCCGAAGACGGTGATGAGGGTAAACGTCTTCACCATCCCCACCACCGTGCCGAGGAGACCGAGTAGCGGAGTCGAAGTGGCGATGACCGCGAGCAAGGGCAGCCAGCGCTCATGGTGCAGGCGCTCGCGCAGGATGAAGGCGTGCAGATGCTCCTCCATCACCTCCTTGGGTTTGTGCAGGTGCCGCATCCCCGTGGTGAACAGTTTCCGGCTGGTCGCATGCAGCGGTTCGAGCAACGGCTCGGCGGCGGCGGCGCCTTTGGCGGTGATGTGTTCCAGCAGCGCGATCGTAGCGCTAGGCGCGTCGACCGAGAGTTTCCGCAGATCGATCAATTTGATGATCCCCGTGAGCAGGGCAAACGCGCCCAGCCCCAGGATCACGTAGCCCACCACGCCGCCTTTGTTGATGTGGTCGATCCAGTCGCCCTGACTTTGGCGCAGTTGCAACGCCTTGCCGGCCGAGACATCGGTCGGGACCTGAGCGACCTGACCGGCGACGAGGGCGGCAGCGGTGGCCGCATCAAATTCGGGCAAGGCGTAGATCTGCGGCGTCTCGCCTTCGTTGCGAGTCCGGATGGTGCCGTGGTGGCTGCCATCGTCGCTCACGAACAACGTTTCGGGACCGAGCATTACGAACTGCCCCACGGCCAATTCACGCCGCTCCGCTGAGACCGCGGTGCCGGGCACGGCCTGCCCGCCGAGCGCGGCCTGCACGCGAGCAAGGATGAGCTCGGCGGTCTTGGCGGCAGCGGTCACGTCGGGCGAGCCGCCGGCGGGATCGAGCTGGCGGCGGAGGTCTTCGATGGTTCGCTCTTCGTCGCGGAGCCCGAGTAATCCGGCGGTAGTGCGCCACGTGGTGAGCCCGTCCGCGGCGGCGGTTGCGAGGAAACTGACATTGAGTCTTTGGACGTCGGATTCTTGTTCGCGGCGGGCGCGATCGGCCTCGAAGTTTCCGGCGATGATCCGTTCACGGCTGACTTCGGCGCGCAGGGTCAAGATGCGGTCCTCGGCGGCGCGCAGGGCGTTGAGCTGGGGAATCTTCTGGTCGGCGATGCGGATGCGAGCGGCGATGAGATCGTCGGAGGCCTGTTCGATCTTGGTGATGTAAGACGCGGCGACTTCGAGGAGTTTGGCGTCGAACTCCTCGGTGGTTTGCGCGGCGAGGGTGGCGGGCAGCAGCGCCAGAGTCAGCAGGAGCGGGAGAAGGCAGCGGTTCATTCGGTCCCTCCCGTGATTTTGATCGGTAGGTTGACGAACTCGGGCGGAATCTCGTCGAGCCGCACGGCGATGAGGCGGGCCGCGGCGGCGGCGAGCCCGGGGACGTTCTCCCATTGCCATTGGCCATCAACCGGTCGGCCCATGAACGCTTCACCGGCGGAACGATCAAGAGCGCAGGCCTGGGCGAGGCCGAAGTAAACGACTTCCAGGAGGCGCGGACCTTCGCCGGGGGTGGTGGTAAGCACCTCTTCGGCGAGCACGAAAGTGCGGTCAAATTGTTGGCAGCGATTCAGGATCGCCATGGTGTGCCGCATGCGATCAGCGGGACCGAGATCCGGCGACATGATACTACGGAAAGGCAGGTCGAGCGCCGCGGAAAGGCGGGGCGGTAGCGCGGGCCGCAGGGCTTGAAGCTGGGCGGCGAGTTTTTCGATGCGCGCGCTGGTGGTCTCGAGTTGGGTGGCCCGGGTTTGGTTGGCGGTGGTGAGATCGGCTAGCTCTTGGCGCTCCTTGGCCGTCGCGGCCAAGAGCGTCTCGTGTTGGAGTTCGAGCAGGTCGGCCTGGCTATTGAGATTGGCGATGGAAGCATCCAGCAGAGAACGCTCAGTCAGCCAATCGGTTTCGAGCCGAGTAGTCTCGGATCGCAACTGCGCCCATTCCGCGGCGGCGGTCTGGACTTGGTTGAGCGGGGTCGCAGGAGCGAGGAGCGTTACCGAGAGCGCGAGGAGGAGCGCAGTTCGGAAACCGGGGCGGGCACGAGTCGGGAGTCGGAGCATTGGGCTAGCTGAGCCGCGATGGCGGGGAGGGGAGGGACGACAGAAAGCAGCCGAGCGGAGAAGCAACCCTCCGTCGGGTTAGAGGATTTAGAGAGACGATTATAGTCGCGAGTGCGAGCATGATGGGCGGATTTTTTGCGCGACTAGGCGGGGACGCAGGCGTGAGATTAGGAGGGTTGCACAGCAGGCATCGGGCCCGGCGCCCGGGAATCAGCGTCCTCTTGCCAGATAGCGTGACCGACGGTAGCGACCCATCGGGAGGGGGGAGAGAATCACTATTATCAAGGACAGCCGGTCGCGTCGTCTGCGGTGAAAAACAAAGGCAAAGGTAAGCCGTTTCCGCTGATCCAGCAGGGCGGCCATTATATCGGGGGCGCGGCGCTTGATGATCGGCTGAATCCGTTAGCTTGGGTGAATGCGTCGCGGGTTACCGATACCGAAGGCGAGGTCGTCACCCTCGAAACGGAAGTCGATTTGGCGGGGATCGTGGGCCTGAGCGGCAACGAGATCCCGCCAGGCGCTTACGAGAAAATTGAGCAACAAAATCGGCGGGCGATTAAGTCCCAAGTCACGCTCCTGCGATTTGGGGCATCGACCAGTTACCAAGCCGACGGCACGGGGCACCTGTCCTCCGCGGTGGTAACGGAGGATGCGTTAAGGTCGCTGCACGCATGGGATGGCGAGGCGCGGACGCGGTCACCGGTTGACCTAGAAACCATGGCGGTTCACGGTGCTGGCGTGGAGCCGGGGCGGGTGGGAGTGAGCCTCAATCGGTTTGATGGCAAGGTGAGCCCCGTGCCCCCGATGGCTGCCGCGGCGGGGGAACTCGGCCTGGAGATTCTCCGCGATGAATCTTACGATTTCACGGGCGGGAATATTCGGCATCCCGGCACCGGGAACCTCGTCGGCCTTGGCTATCACCGCACGTTGCCGACTTTCGTTTGGTATGACCAAGGCTACCAAGCAGTGCACACGATATTGAAGACCAGCCTGCCCCGGCCGGTGGTGCAGATCGTGAGCGTGGATGACGCTGCCCATGTCTACGTCAGCGCCGTCTAAGATGATCGCGCGCCCATGTCCTACCATATTGCCAACCTCACAGAGCGCACGGTGGGGCCCCTCAAAACCTCCCGGCCGTGGCTGGAGGAAGATCGTCTCAGTCGGGTTAGGATGATTAATTTTAAACCGGCGGAGGGCCACCCTCGATGCCCTGATCACCCTGCCGCAAGGCATCTCAGCGGAGACTCCCGCGCCGTTGGTCGTGCTGCCCCACGCGGGTCTCGGGTTGGGTGGTAATTGGTCCCGCGATACGTTGGGTTACCACGAGCTGGCGCAGTTCCTCGCCAGCCGCAGTTACGGGGTGTTGCAACCCAACTACCGCGGCACGCCGGGCACCAATTGGATGTTCCTCGAAGCCGACCAATGGGACCTCGTGAAGATGCCCGACGACGTTACTCGGGCGACGAAGGCGGCCTTGAAAACCAACCTGTTTGATCCGGCGCGCGTCGCCATCATGGGCCACCAATTCGGCGCTTACTTAGCGCTGTCCGGTGGCGTGCATGAACCAGACCTTTACCGCTGCGTGGTGGGCATGGACGGCCGCTACGACATGGTCGAAGTCATGCGCGAACTCCGTTACCGTCTGCACTCCAGTGGACCGGTGAATCGCGTGAATTACAAACTCGGCGAGTTCGGCGAGAATCGCGAGAAGTTCCGCCTGATGAGTCCCGTTAACTTCTTCGATTAGATGAAAGCATCCATGTTGGTTACCGAGGGCCGCGACAATCCCACCCTGCACCGCCGCGAGTCTCGCCGCTTGATCAGTGCCTTGAGTAAAGCGGACGTGCCGCCCGATTCGATTTTCACCGAACGCGAAGGCGGGGGTGAGTTCGGCCTCGAGAACCGTCTAGAGGTCATGGCCAAGGTAGGGGCATTTTTGGGCAAAAATTTGTAGCACCACCGTTCGAATTAGCCGTCAACCCGCTGGTAACTCATTGAAATTTCGGCGTGCGGTGGAACCCGGGGTTTGTTTCGGTCGTCTTTTTACCCTCGCTGATTCCGCTGAATTGTTCACCGGATGGGTGTTTCCTGACCCCTTTTCTGCATCATGACCTACATCTGTCGTTCCTTTAATTTTCGTTCTCTCCTCGGGCTGGGAGCCGCTGCGTTCGCCGTCGCGCTGATCGCCCAAAATGAAGAGCCGCCCACGGTGGCCTTTCCGCCGCCCGGTGGTACCTCCGTTCCCGCCGCCACCGTGCCGGCTATTCCCGCCGGACCGATCCCGGTAGCGGATTTCATGCGGGCTCCGCTCATCCGGGCTCCCCAGCTCAATGCCTCCGGTTCCCACGCCGCCGCGTTGTTCTCGGGCGGAGGCCCGACCTACCAACTGATGGTGCGGGATCTGGCTACGGGAGCAGACATTTTTCTCGGCGGCGGTGAGGTGGCGATGGTCGATGAGTTCAACTGGTTGGACGACACGCATATTGCCTACAATCTCGTGAGCATGAGCGGGGCCGATATCGGCTTAATGGTCGCCGATATCACGGACCCGGGGAATTCATATCCGATTTATCAATACGGCTCGGCTCGCATCATCGTGGTGCGCCCCGATAAGCCGCTGCAGCCGTTCGTCTGGGTTTCGGTGGGCTCCGCCGAGGGCGGCCCCGGCGTGGTAGAATTGGACGCGGCGACCAACCGCGGCGGTTTTATCGAGGTCTCGATGGAAAACGAAGACGAAGGCCTGCTGGCCATCGCCGAGCGTCACGCCGAGGCCATCATCAGCTTGGTGCCGCGCCCCGAAGGATCCCAGCTAGGCTATCTGCCAGATGGTGTGGGCAGTATTGGCTACGCTTACACGGCGGTGGAGGGCGAGGTCGTGCTCAATGTTTGGGATGGGCAGGAGTGGTTCCGCTGCCCCGTGGGTTTTGAAAACGCCCGTTTGGTGGATGTCGGCGAAGAACCGGGTCAGATTCTGATGGCAATTCCGAGCGCGGATGGGAAGCCGTCGATGCTGCGATTTGTGAGTGCCTTGACGGGTGAGTTGGGGGAGGTGCTGATCCAAGATCCCAACTACGATTTCAACGGTTCGGTATTTCGCGATCGGTCCAGCAACGCGATCGTCGGCGCGTTTTATGATCGCACCGGCCCGACCACCCAGTGGTTCGATGAGGGCTACCGGGAGCTGCAACAATCGCTCAACGGCTACTTCCCGAACCGGGTGGTGCGGTTGATCGATCTGAGCGAGGACGCCAATGTTATGCTCCTCGCGGTGACTTCGGACCGTGATCCGATCACCTTCTTCACCCTCAATGTGCCCGAGCGGAAACTCAACCTGCTCTCGAGCGAGCGGCCGTGGTTGCCGACGGCGCGATTGAACCCCACGAGCATTCTCAAGTTCACCACCGCCGACGATAAGAAGCTGGATGCCTACGTGACGTTGCCCCAAGGCACGACCAAGGAGAATCCGGCCCCGTTGGTGGTCCTGCCGCATGGCGGTCCTTTCGCTCGCACCTCTTGGGGATTCGACGCCGAGGCACAACTCCTCGCCAGCCGCGGGTATGCCGTGCTCCAACCCAACTACCGTGGGTCCACGGGCTACGACTGGATGTTCACGCCGCAGCAACGGGGTGATCTAGAGATGATGCACGACGACGTGACGCGGGCCGTCCGCACCTTGCTCAAAACGGGGATGATTGATGCCGACCGGATCGCCATTTCCGGCGGTGGTTTTGGCGGCTACCTGGCCATCACGGGTCTGGTGGAAGAGCCTGCTCTCTACGCCGCTGGAGTGACGGTTTCGGGCATTTTTGACTGGCAACGCGTGGCCAACGAAATCGGTGAAGCCCGGGAGAATCACCCCTCCTATGGTGAATTGTTTGAGCTGCTCGGTGATCCGGGTTCGGAGGCGGCGAAGTATGATGCGATTTCGTCGGGCCGCCGGGTAAAGCAAATCCAAGATCCGGTGCTGGTAATTCGCGACGGCAATGAGCAAACGCTCGAGGGTAAAGAGTCCGCTGAACTGATCGATGATCTCCTCTCGGCAGGCGTGCTCCACGAAGTGCACGACATCAATGCTGACTTGTTCGCGCTGGATGCTCGCGTCGCCCTATTCGAGCGCATGATTCAATTTCTTGATGATCACCTGAAGTAGGTTCCCGAACGGTTGATTCAGCCTCTGTTTTTCTCGGCGCCGCGTGAGTTCACGCGGCGCCTTTTATGGGTGCCGCTGGGAGCGCTCGTTGAGCCGAATGGGTTAGGGTAAACCATGCGGGATGCGCGGATCAATCGGCCTGCGGCGGTCCTCGCGCAAAGGGCTAAGGTGGCGTCATCTTGAACGGACCGGCGGTCGATCAAGGAGCGCGCGGCGCTCTGTGATTCCGGCGCCGCTAGCTCGCCGGGATTGACCCGGGCTTCGAAACCGATTGGTGAGGAGGGGGTCCACTCGCCTCCAACCTATCTTTGTTTCCGCCCGGGTGATGCGGCTCAGCCGGGGCCTAGTCCTCGGACTCGTTTGGGCTCAGTTTCACTGGTCGCGCAGGAGCAGGAGCCGGGGGCCTACGCGGCGGGACCGATTGATCTGAATGTCTGGATTGTGGCGCCGAGTCTAAGTTCAGGGGATGTTGCGTTTGATCAAAGCAGCCCGATTGAAGGCGCTGATGCCCAAGTCTACCCGACGACGGCCTGCGATCGCCGTCGGATCAACTGAACCTCCGCCACCCCTAAGCGGCGGTAGTGGTCCTAATCTTCCGCCAGACCTAATTCGGGGCCGCACGAACCGCTCGCGACCGCGCAATCCTCGCAGATTACGATATCGTCGATCTGATGGTCGGTTGCGGTCCCCAGCGGGAACATATCGATTGGGTGACCGGTGCAGTCATGGGTGGACCACGGCCTGATTCACGCGGCTAACCGCCAAGTCGGGATGATCGGTAAACAGCCCGTCGATGCCGATTTCCTGAATGAAGAGATCCAACAACGCGGCGAAATCGGCCACGCCCGCTGGCAACACATCCGCGCGGAACGTGTAAGGATGCACCGTCAAATTATGAGCGTGAGCATCTGTGATGAGGCTCGATAAAATCGGCGCGCCGGTTGCATCGAAATCGATCAGGATCTGGCCATAGTGCGGCCCGATGCCGTCGGCGTAAGTCGCGACTTCAGCCAGCCCGGCCGGCGTGCGCAGCGTATCGTAGTCGACCTCGGGATGGTTCCATGCGTTGAGACCGATGAGCTGAATGAGCGGCAGTTCGGTTTGGAGCTCGAAACGCAGCCGACGGAGTTCGGCGGGATCAAAACATTGCAGAAAAACGGGCGTCGCTTGGTCGGGTAATCCGTAACGATCAAGCAAGCTGAGCACGGCCCGACTGAGGTCTTTGCCTTCAGCAGCATGCCAGATCGGGGCCTTGATTTCAGGGTAGATTCCGACGCGGCGTCCCGTGCTTTGGTTGAGGCCCTGAATGAGCACGATCTGTTCCTCGAAGGTGCAGAGCCGGAAGGGGCCGGGCGTCGCCGGATATCGCTGCTCATAGACGCGGCGGCTGGTCGACGCATTGATCCGCTCGTTGACGCGCAACTGCCGAAGCTCGGTCCAGTCAAAATCCACGGCATAGAACCGACCGTCGTCTCGGGCCCGCTCGGGAAATTTATGGGCGACGTCGGTAGTGGTTTCGAGATGGAGGTCATGGAGCACAACCAGCACGTCGTCCCGCGACATCACCAAGTCCTGCTCGACGTAATCCGCCCCTAGGGCGTGGGCATAAGCGGCAGCCACGAGGGTGTGCTCGGGCAAGTAGCCCGAAGCTCCGCGGTGAGCGATGACGAGGGGTCGGGCCATGAGGGTTCCGGTCATGAGCAAGATGAGGAAATACAGGATCGGAACGCGGCGCATAAATGGATTTCGAGAAAAGCTATGACCTAGCGTGAGAGCCGGCGGGAGACCGAGCAAGCCATGCCAATCCACGAAAGGAAAAAGCACCGCTTCGCCATAGGTCGGGCTGATAGCAGAGGCAGCACAATTTTGGGCGGCATAAATGTTATCGAACACTCCAGTGTCGCCGGTCGATTCGCCTTCCGGCAGCACGGGAACCGCTCATCAGCAGAATCCCTTCAGCGCGTCGATTGAGAGGTCGGGCGGTTTCGCCGAAACCGCCGATTGCGTTGGGCAGGTTGAACCGGCCCGCTCGGCGATCACGGCCTACCTCCGAGGCTAAACGCCTCAAGCGCGAACCCATAGCCCCCGTTAAAACTCCCCAGCAATCAGGCGACCTATGAAGCGTCGCGTTCAGCATCAGCTGCCATCTGGCCGACAAAGCCCGACATCTTCGGCCTCACCTCATCCTCTAATCGTTGCCTCCTCCGTCACGGGCGTGAATCGATTTGAGCCCACTCATGCTCAAAATCAGCTCTGCACTTGAGGAGCAACGTGCGACCCCAGCAGCCGAATCGCGTGCAGCGTTTCGGCGTGCGGCAGCGAAGCGATGCTCATTTGAAAGTTGAGCCGATCGATACCGCCGAGCGCTTTGTCGATAGATTTCACTTTGTTCGCAACATGTTCGGCGTCTCCCACGATCAGCGCGCCCGTCGGCCCCGTCAGGGCGTCGAAGTGCGCGCGGGTCACCGGTGGCCAACCGCGCTCCAGACCAATCTTCGTAAACGCGCGCGCGTAGCCCGGAAAGAACTCGTCGCGGGCCTGTTCCGTCGAATCGGCCACGTAGCCGAGCAGGTGCAAACCCACCTTGAGTTTTTCGGGAGCGTGCCCCGCGCGTTTCCCCGTTGCGCGGTAATGATCGATCAGCGGGCGAAACCGATGCGGTTCGCCCCCGATGATGGCGACCATCAGTGGCAGCCCCAATGTGCCGGCTCGGGCAAACGACCTCGGCGTGCCGCCAACGCCCACCCAGATGGGCAACTCGTCCTGCAGCGGTCGTGGGTAAACCCCTTGACCGGTGAGCGCCGCCCGATGCCGGCCCGACCACGTGACCTCGGTCTGGGCGCGAAGCTTGAGTAGCAGATCCAGCTTCTCGGTGAACAGGGTATCGTAGTCCTCCAATTGGTGGCCGAACAACGGAAACGCCTCGGTAAATGATCCGCGCCCGGCGACGATTTCGGCGCGTCCTCGCGAGATCAAATCCAGCGTCGCGAAGTCCTGGAAGACGCGCACGGGATCGGCGGCGCTGAGCACGGTTACCGCACTGGTTAACCGGATCTGAGTGGTACGAGCCGCGGCCGCGGCGAGGATAACGTTGGGCGACGAATCCAAAAAATCCGCCCGATGATGTTCTCCGATACCAAACGCATCGAGACCCACCTGATCGGCCGTGGTGACCTCCTCCAACAGATCCCGCATCCGATCCACGGGAGTAGGGGATATCCCGGTCGCGGGATTCGGCCGCACGGCGACAAAACTATCGAGGCCAAGTTGCATGATCCGATACGGTAGGGAAGAACAGGCTACGGATCAAACCACGGAATTTGTGATATCGGATCGACGGTTGTCGGACGCCTTGGAGCGGGGGCCCGATAGGGATGTTGAGCCGTCAGAGGCGGCCGGACGTAGGCTGGAGATCCGCACCTTGGGACTTACCTCCCGGACTTGGCGTATTCGATTTCGGCGGCGGCGCGGGCGTATTCGGGTGAAAGTCCGTCCTGCTCATACTTTTTTGCGCGTTGGTCGATGGCCTCGGAGCTTTTGATCCGCGCATACCGATCAGTATTCGACTCCCGCACCATGATGTCTCGATGCATCATGGTGTTCGGTTTCATCACCGGTAGTGATTGTGTCGGTAAGCATCCCGCTCCCATCAAGACCAAATAAATCAGGCAGAGGTATTTTAATACGGCGGTCATGGGACAAGGGGTCGAGGGTTTCAGGTCCGCGGCGCCATGACGACCTGAGGGGTAAAAAGGGTCAACGGCAACCTTACCGTTGTAAGACATACCGAACCTATTTCTTTAAAATTTGCGTTTGACCCCTTTGCGTGCCGTGCCTTTTTGAGGGCGCGCCCAGATAACTCTGAACGCGCTCACCCTCTGCCGGTGGTCTCAGGTAAAGATGATTTCACCGCCGGCCGACATGTCGTAGAAGTCGCCCACGGTGATGATGCTATCGACCTGTTCGACGAAGTCGGAACTTTCCAGATGGAACATGTCGACGGTGGCTTTGCAGGCGTAGAGCTTCCCGCCCGCATCGGAGATCATCTCGATGAATTCGCCCACGGGAGGGATGTCTAGATTGTCCATTTCCTTCATCATCATCTTGGTGGCGAACGCCGACATACCGGGCAACGCACCTAACAAGGTGGGCAAGGGGAACCCCTTGGCAGTGGGCACGCGCATGGCGGGGTTGCCGACCGTGGCGATGCGAATCTTGTCCTGATAGTCTTTCAAGACGCTGTAGAGACCGAAGAAGGTGAAGAACAGATTGGCTTCGATACCTTCCATGCGAGCGCCGTTGGCCATGATGAGGCCGGGATACACGCCGTCGAGTGATCCCTTTGAAACGACAATGGAAACTTTCTTAATAGCGGAGGGTTTCATGTTGGATAAAGTTTAGGGAATGAGCAGGGAGGGAGATCAAACCGGGTCAGATACAACCGACCGGTTTTTTGATGCCGGCGATGAGCGCGGCTTTCTTGGCGGGGGCTCCGGGGAAGAGCGCGTAGAGCTCCTTGGTGGGGACGCCGCTTTGTTTGGTGAGGCGACGGATGGTGGGACCGGATCCGGTTTCAATGAACGTCTTGCGCATGTAATCGAGCACCAGAAAGTGACGATCATTGAGGGCATCAATGCCGTTGGCTTTGGCCAGCTCGTGCGCGAGCTCCGGCGACCACTGGGTGTGGTCGGTCATGAAGCCTTCGTCGTCGAAGGTGATTTCTTGGTCGAGGATGGTTTGGGTAGGCATGATGTTTTTTGGTGGGTTCGGTTAAAGGTGAGGAATCTGAATCAAGATTTTGGCAGTGGGTTCTCTCGGGCCTGGTGGGCACTGAGATTGCGGAGGAAGACAATCATGAAGCCCAGACCGCGCCGCATTTCCGGTTTGTTGATTTCGCGGAAGGCTTTAAACGGGGAATACTCCTCGATGGTGGCGAAGTCGATTTTGGCGTAGATTTCCAAGGCATTGTCCACGGCCGCCAACATGTCGGGTTGGGTGAGTTTTTTGATGGTATGGAGAATGGTGGTGGCGTTGTTGGCGAGTTGGTGGACCTCTTCGACGGAAAACTCCTGCACGACGTTATCGATGGCGCGGGCGAGTTCACGCCCTTTGTCAAAGTAGCCGCGTTGTTCCAGGCCGTCGAGTTGCTCGAGCATGTCATGGAATAGGCTTCGCGCCAGTGGGGTGGCATCAGCCAAAAAGGCGCGTGAGCTTTCCAGCTGCACCAACAGTTCGTTGATCGTATTGGTGTTACGGAGCAGTCGCTTGAGCAGGTCGGTGAAATCACCGGTGCGCACGAACGGGGCGACGTCCTCCAACTCGTTAATGGTGGTCGCGAGCACATCGCGGGCGACGCGCGTGAGATCATCCTGCAGTTCTTCCATCCCGCGGCGGAGTCGGCGCACTTCGTCGATTTCGAGCAGCACCTGGTCGAGCTTGGCGTCGAGGGCGTCGAGGCGGGATTCGAGGGCGGTGGGAGCGGTGGCGTTCATGGCGATTTTAGTTTAGCGGCGTTTGCCGGCCATGGACATTTCGGCTTGGATGGGAAGCTCGGCTCCGCGGAGCAGGAGGTTCCAATACACCCAGCGGAACATCATTTTGCCGTAGTGGTTGACGCGGGTTTCTTCAAGTAAGGAGAAAGGGCCGATGCCCGGAAGCGGGAACTTCCCGGGCAAGGGTTCGGTGTCGTAGTTGAAGTCGATCAACAAACCCTTGTTGAAACCGGACTCAATGAAGCAGTTGGCATGACCGTCGAAGTGGGCGGTCAGGGGCCGCTCATCGATCGCCGCGAGGAGATTTTCAGTGAGAATATCGGCTTGGAAGTGGGCGACGGACCCGGCTTTCGAGGAAGGCAGGTCGGTGGCATCCCCGAGCACAAAAATATTGTCCTTCACCTTGGACCGCAGGGTGTGTTTGTCGGTCGGAATGAAGTTGAGTTCGTCCCCCAAGCCGGAGCGCTCGATGGCGGCATCTCCCTTGTTGGTGGGAATGCTGATGAGCAGATCATACGAGACCTCCCGATCATCCCAGGATACGATCTTGTTGGCTGCTGAATCCACGGAACCGACATTGAAATCAGGAGTGAGATGAATGTTTTTGCGGTCGAGAAAATCTCCGAGCATCGCGGAAGCCTTGGGTTTGGTGAAGGCTCCGGGAAGTGGCGTGACGTATTCGATTTCCACCTTATTGCGCAGGCCCTTTTCGGTGAGCCACCAGTCGGCGAGGAAAGCGAATTCCAAGGGAGCGACCGGACATTTGATGGGCATTTCCGCGATATTGATCACGAGGCGGCCACCCTCCCAGGTGCGCAGATGTTTCGACAAGGCAACGGCTCCCTCGAGGGTGTAAAAATCGAAGATATTTCGACGCCAACCGTCACCGGAAAGCCCCTCAAGTTCGCTGGGATCGGGACGGGCTCCCGTGGCAATCACCAGATAATCGTAACCGAGCACCTGGCCGTTGCTCAGGATTACTTGGTTTTTGTCGGGCTCGATCACTTCAATGCCGGAGAACACGACATCCACTCCCCGCGGCAGATAGTCGCGGCGGGGCTTCACAATGTCGCGCGCGGTGTAGATGCCAAACGGCACAAATAAATAGCCCGGCTGGTAGTGGTGTTCGCCGTCCCGATCCACCACGGTGATTTGCCACTGGTCGGTGTCCAGCTGGGCGACCATCTTGTTGGCCATGATCGTGCCAGCAGTGCCGCCACCAAGGATGAGTAATTTTTTCATAAGGGGAAAGGGGGTCGGGATTAGAACCGATAGCTATACATCAGCTGAGCGTTGAGCTGGGAATGGCTCACGGTGATGCCATTCCCGTTGATTTCCCTAACTTCGGGAGCGTAGGTGAGCGACAAGTCGATGCTGTTACGTTCGTTGAATTGATAACCGAAACCAGCAGTGTAGTGCTGCTCGATGATGGCCGGGAACAGGCAGTTGAGGAACCGACTGGGAATGGGGTTGTTGCCGTAGTTGAATCCCCCGCGAAGGGTCAGGTTGTCCGTCGCCTGATAGGCGGTGCCGAGTTGGATCACGGTTTGGTCGTCCCAATCTTGGTAGAGGACGGCGTCCATCACGGTGTTGGCAAAAGGTCCGTTGGCGGCGTTACCGTCGGCGGTGAAGTTCATGGCGAACTCCTTCATCACATCTTCCCACATGATGTGACGCACGTCGGCGACCAGCAGCCACTGGGGTTGGGGCCGATAGGCAATCCCGATGCCGAACAAAGCCGGCCACTGGAAGTTGCGGACCTCGATGTCGCCGCTGAGCACTTGAGGCATTTGGCCCATGCCCGGGACGTTGAGTTGGAAGGCGAGAGAATTGCCCGGGGCCTTCAAGTCACCCAGATCGGTCTTGGAGTGATAGGTCAGGCCGAAGGTAAACTGCTCGGTGACGTCGTAGGTCAGGCCAATTTTCCCGGCATACCCATCGCCGGAGGCTTCGCCAGTGAAATCGTTATCATTGGTGAAGTCGAAGTAGGCGTAGTCCACCGCCGTGCCGGGAGGCATTTGACCCATCATCTGGAAGAAGCCCTGCACGAGGGAGCCGGACGCGGTGCCGAAGTTCTGTTGGCTGGGATCCACCAAGTCAAAAAACTGGGCGCCACTCATGGCCATCTGCAGGTCCATGCCGGCCCAAACATAATCTATCGTCCCGCCAATATTGAGTTTTTCATTTACTCGATACGAGAGCGGGATGATCGCTCGGCCGACGGAAACCTCGGTGCGGTTGACGAGGCCGAAGCCCAGACCGCGCCAGGAGTTGGGGTCGTATTCACAGCCCATGCCCCCTTGGCCAAAAACGGCGAATCCGTAAGTCGTGTCGCCGGAATTTCGGGCGTAGCCGAACGCAGGCATGAAGAAGCTGTTGGCCGAGGAATCGGCCGATTCGCCCCCGGGACTAGTCGCAGTGATGTCGGGTCCCAGTACGCCGATCGCGAGGTCGAGCCGCGCCTGGTCCTCCATCATGCTTAAGGTCGCCGGGTTATTGATCACACTGGCAGTGCCGTTGTCGTAGGCCATGGAGGCACCGCCCATCGCCGCAGCGATGGGACCATAGCCTTCCATGTTCATGCCGTTGGTGGCATAGGTTCGCGGGAGCAGGCAAAAAGTCGCGGCCAATGTAACGACGAGGGGGGTAAGGCGCATCAGAGAGTTCATGGCACAGGGCGCACGCGGCTGGCGTGTATTAGGGGTTAGGGGCGGGGTTTCGCAGAGTATCTACCCAACCGGCTCCCCCGGCTGCGCATCACTTGGTCAAAAAGGGGCCTAAATTGCTTAAATGCACATATATGCAAATAAGGGTGAAAGGCCAGAACCACCGCTGCCTCGAACGTGAGCCCCTAGCGCAAGCTTTCAAGGGGACATTGCTTGATTCTTGACAGAATCGTCCTGGCGGCCCGTTTCTCATCGCGTTTTGCCAATTTGAACCGGCGCACATTCTGACTGACCGTGGCGGGTTGGCCCATACCCAATCGTTCCGTAATCCATAGGTTACTCGCATCTGTGGTCATCTTAAGCAGGTAAGCTATCAGGAGTTTGTTAGGTTCGGCCGTTCGATTCCCAAGTTTCGTCAAATCAACCTTCGTTTCTCGCACGATTCTCTCTAGCGCGTCTTGCCAGATTAGTGACCGTTCGGTCGCCCAGTCATCCGAGGACATTCCTTCAAACCGGCGCACATTCCCCTTCTTTTGATTCGCGAGGCGATTGCTCATTTCGTCTCGAAAATCCTTTTCTCCAACGCTCCAGCCCCGGCTCAAATGCTTAAACTTGATGGCACGAGCAGCCGGGTCATCTGAGCCTCGAAAGGCTAAGTAGTCTTGATACTTTCTCCATCCCCTCGGGGTATCTGCCAACCCTCCCGCCCCACTGCGGATACTAAGACTATCCAAAAACTTTGGCACACTTCGGGTTACAAAATAGTGCAATGAGCTCCATCGAAATTTTGAAACCTCTTCCACCGAGACAACTTTTGCGCGAACGGGATTCAGGTGGATGTAGTGACTGACTTCGGCCAACGAATGGCCGGGTTGCACGAGCAAGGACTTAAAACGGCCTTGAAATGGCCGGCCTTGGATTTTGCGTAGTCGATTGAATCGACTCACCCAAGTGCCCTGCAACCACTTCACCCCTTCACTCAGATTCGGCTCGGGGGTTTCTAGCGCCAAATGGAAATGATTACGCATGATGACATACGCATGCAGTCTCCAACCCGACCGTTCACCGGCCTCAAGCAACGTGCGTTCAAACGCTTCTCGCGCACCCTTAGTTTTAAAAATATCAGTTCGCTAATTTCCCCGATTTATAACGTGATAATCCTCCCCGAAAAATTCAATTCGGGCAGTTCGCGGCGTACCCATAGGCGACTAATCCTTAGCCCCTTTGTCAAGAATCAAGCAATGTCCCCTTTTCCTGTCTGAGTGTTTAAACCTGATCTTTGGGGGGGGGGGATCCTGAAGGAACGGGTTCAAGTCGCACTCGTGTAGTGCCTTGGAACCGACGCGATAAATTAAAATCCAATCCGTGGGGCGGTCCTTTCCGAAAGGTCGCTTCCACCCGTGAATAAATACGGCTTTGGAGTCACCGGACCACTGGTAATCGTGAGCTCACGCCGAGCCAAAGTCACCTCTTCAGCTACTAAAATGGTCACCTCGGGACCAGATGAGCGGCTTATGAGAACCAAGCAATAAAGTCCTTTGGTCCCCGACCCCAACGCAGCGCCCAACGGCCATCTGGGGAGATGGGGTGCTCGGCCCGAGGCAAGCGCGCCGATGGGCGAGACAAATATTCAGCCCCAACGGGAGGCACAGAAATAATTAGCGCACCCAAAAAAATCCGACAAATAACCTTCCGCCTCGCCTATCGGACTTATCTCTTTTTTCGGTGCGCCCCCAAGGAGAGTGAGGACGAAGGCCGTCAGAAAGAGCAGTGATATCTTTTTCATAGTGAGAACCTTAGGATTGAGGCGGGGGAATATTAAGCAGTGTCATCTTCGGATTGCTCCTGACGCCACCCGCCGTCGGCTGCCTCTCGGCATGGTGGCGCGCCTCCCACTCCATCCTTTAACCGCAAAGATTACACATTGACCCCATCTTTGACTTTTGACCCCATCTTTGACTTCCTTCTCTTAGGTATCGGTTTGTTCTGAAGCCGGGGAAGCCAATGACTCGAAGTAATCGGTCACATGTTTGGCCAAGGTCGGGATCATTTCTGCGGCGGTGGCTCGGTCTAAATCGTGAAAATTCCAGTAGTCCACGCGCTCCTCCCAAAGGGGAAAGTCACGTTGCATCATAGGTCGGTGCTCTGCTCCCTTGAGCGCAATCCGGTGGGTGGCCCGCTCGAGGTCGACGACCGTCAGCGGCTGGCGTTCCGTGGTAGTCAGGGCGAGGTCGATTCCTCGCTCTCGCAGGGCAGTTTGGGTGTGAAGAGAGAGGCCGGGTGGTGCCATGTGAATGGCGACACCGCGGGAAAAGGCCCGCCATGATGACCCGTTTTCGATGGCTAGATGGTTGAAGAGCGCCTCGGAGAAGCGACTGCGGTAGTAATTGCCCGTGCAGATAAAGAGGACTTCGGGATGAGCAGTTTTTCGTAGCATGATACCAGCCTAGACTTCGCCCCACGATTGGCAAGATGCCCCCTCCGGCTTATCCGAAGTCAGTAAAAGAAAATAGAGCAGAATACTCCATCCGGCTAACGCTGTGGGCCCTCCGGTAGCGGCGAGCGAAAGCGAGCCGACATCGGTTCCACTCCAGCTACCCGGCGGAATATAGATCAGGGATGTCTTCCAACAGAAAGCAGAGGAAAACGAAGCAAGAGCCCCCCGGCTGGTTTACGTCCTTCCGTAAAAAATAACCCCGGATCGGCCCATAGGATTCGGTCCCCTGGCCCACCTTTTCGCAAAGCTCAAACGAGACTACCTAGATCAAAGTTAGCGCTAAAGGAGTCATTCCGTAAGTCTTAGCCCTGATACGGGGAAGGTCGCTCGCAGTGCTGTTGCGGAAGCCAACGTTGATTTTCATAGCGGGAAAATCTACGATTGAGGCTGGGTAAGATCAAACCGTGGCTGCGGTCACTTTGAGGTCGGCGGACCGCCAATCAGCGAAGCCACCGACCGAGGAGACGCGGTGGCCAGCAGCCAGAAGCTCTCGCGCTATGATGGTCGCTCGCGCTCCCGATCCGCAGTAGAGGCAGATCTCACGATCACCTACCTCGCTCAAAAAAGGCTGCCAGAAAAACTTACCACCTCGGTAATCGCTGAGGGGGAGGAGGAGCGCGCCCTCAGCAATGCCTTCGCCCCACTCGTCGGGTTCACGCACATCGATGAGGACGGCGGTGCCTTGGGCGACCCGCGCGGCGGCGGTGACGGGATTTATTTTTGGGATCTCGGCCGCGGGAGCTTTGGCGGAAAACGGAGCCACGTTACCTAGATTATCGATCCAGTTTAGGCGGCTGAATAGCAACGTCGGGGGACAGAATCCGGTAGTGGCGGAAACAATCAACATCGTGCCGACGAAGGCGCCGAGCAGTAGCCCCCAAGGGCTGACGAAAAAGGAGAGAGCGACACTGGTGAGCACGAAACTCCCAGCCATCAGACGGATAACGTTATCAGGCTTCATAGTTAGTATCGGGCAGCCCGAAGGGAGCCGTCCTCCTTCTTTTTGCAAGTGCTGATACCGAAGGACAGGTCGGCCGGGCACCAACCGGTCAGCGCGGTCGCGGGAGGAAAGAGACCGATCAGTTCGAACCCGTTTTGAAAAAAACCAGCCGCGAGGATGACGAGGCCGATGACGATGGCAGCCGTGTGGTAGAGGCAGCCCTCGTTGGTTTTTAGAGGGGAGCGGGGGTTGGGTGGGGCTCCATCCTAGCTGGAGACGACTAGGATCATACCACCCAGCTGGCGCAATCTGATCGGCGGGTGGTCGGGGTGGCGCGCTTCAGCGGGGAGGGGTAATTGAATTAAGGCTGGGTTGTTTCTCGTCAGCGAGCGGGGCGATTGGCATCGTATCATTTTAGCCGGTTCGAGCGTGGTCAGACGCAAGATCGGCGAGCTCAAACCCTATTTTGCGCGATGAAGATTCTTGTTATTTTTCAGTGGATTCTAGCCCGAACGGGATGCTTGATTTTACGCCTTCGAGGAGGGTTCCGCGACCGCCGGGACTGGGTTGCGTTTGGGCTGCTGGCGCTGGTCTCACCCGGAGCTCACGGAAGTCCCGCCTCCGATTTTACCACGCTCCAGGCGGAGCTCGCTGATTTGCGCGAACGGGTAGAGCGATTGGAAGATTTGGCCGGCGCTCGGGTTGGCCTCGAGGTCAGCGTCGATCCGGGGGAGCGCGAGCTAGCCGCGGCCGGCGAGCAGCACTTCGCTGCGTTTTGCGCGGCTTGTCATGGGGATGCCGTTTCGTTTCCGCGAGTGGCTCCGCCCACCGCCAAGATGCTCAAACACTACGGGGCCCAGTTTGGCGATGATCGGGCTCCGTTTGTTCAAGCCATGGTTTCGTCGGTCAAGACTCCGGGCGAAGCGCGAACCCTCATGCCCGGCGCGATTCGAAACTTTAAAATCATGCCGACTCAGGCCGGGCCCGCGCGAGGGGGGAGGGGGAACGGGTCTGCTGGCTGCGCGGCCTCCGCCGGACCGAGCGGAGAACCGTTAGTATCCATGGGATCACTACCGGCGGCACCGAATGCTGTTCTCATCTCCGATCGGGCACGCCGAGGCCAAGCCAAGTTCGCGGGGTATTGCCAGATATGCCATCGCCCGGATCGCACGGCTCCCCTGCTCGCGCCGCCGGTGTTCGCCGTGTCCGACCATTACCGCCAACGGTATGGCGATGACCGTGATGCCTTCGTGCAGGCGATCGTGGCCTGGACCCAGCATCCGGATGAAGCGAAATCGCTGATGCCGGGGGCCGTGCCACAATTCAACCTGATGGGAGCGATGCCTTTGCCGGAATCGGACCTGACGGCGATCGCAACGTTCTTATTTGAAACCGATTTTTCCAAGCCTGATTGGTATGACGCGCACTATGCCGCGGAGCATGACCCGGTAGTGGAGGCCAAATATAACGCGGCTCCCCGCCGTTTAGACCAAGGCGTTGAACAACCAACCGATTAGCGTTGTCCCGACTAATACCACCAAAGAAAACACGACCAGTAAGCGCACCGTCATCACGCCGCGCAGGAGCACGAGTTCTGGGAATGAGACCCCCACCGCCGAGAGCAGAAAGGCCAACGCCGTCCCGAGGGGAACCCCCTTGCTCACAAACGCATCCAGCAACGGCACCGTGGCATTGGCGCTGAGGTAGAGGGGCAGTCCCGCCAGCGATGCCAGCGGCACCGTCCAGTCGCCGGTGTCAGCAAAAAGCTGTTCGAAGAATCCCGCCGGCACGAAGCCGTGCATCGCGGACCCAAGACCTAGGGCGATGAGCAACCACGGCGTGATCTTGCGCAGAATGAATCCACTCGTCTCGACGGCATCGCGCAACCGCGCGCCAAAACCAACGGGAGCAGGACCATCGTCCGTCTCGGGCGGTTCCATGGCGTCCTTCGTCAACCCACCGTTCAGCCCGGAGGGCGGTCAACACCAAGCCGCCCGTGATGCCCAGCGCGATCCCGGCTGCCGCGTAAGTGAGGGCGATCTTCCAGCCAAACGTCGCGGCCAGCAGCGCGACGGCGATTTCGTTGACCAAGGGGGAGGCGATCAGAAAGGCGAAGGCGACCCCAATGGGAAACCGCGCCTGCACGAAGCCCAAAAAAACCGGCGCGGATGAGCAGGAGCAAAATGGGGTCAAGGCTTCGAAAAGCACCGCCGCGGGGTAGCCCAACATCTGCCCCCCCCCGGCTGGTCCAGACGCGCCCGGATCCGGGCCAAGGGGAGCGCCCCGCGCACCAGCGCCATCACGAACGAAACCGCGGCGATCAAAACCAAGATCTTTTGCAGATCGTAGACGAAAAAATGTAACGCGGCGCCTGCGCCGGTGGTGGGGGCCCAACCGGTCAGGCCGACCATGAAGTCGGCGTTAAATGCTGCCCAATTCCACATGAGCTCTCAGAGTATCATATTTCCCGCTAGATACTACGCATGCCTTGGCGGGAACGCGCGTGGGGCGGATTAGCTCTTGGGTTTTTTGCAGGTGCTAATGCCGAAGGGGAGATAGGCGGGGCACCATCCCGAGAGGGCCGTGCCGAGGGGAATGAGACCGATCAGGCCGAACCAGTTTTGGAAAAAGAATCCAGCGCCGAGAATGGCGAGGCCGATGATGATGCGAGCAGTGCGGTCGAGGGAGCCAACGTTGGTTTTCATAGAAAAAGTAATACAGGGGTTTGTGCAGGATGGCAGTGAATTCTGCCGGGAAGCATGCGGGTTTGTGGGCTTAAGGTTTGAGGGAAACGCGAATGAGTCCGCGCCAATCGCCTTTGGCATATCCGGTGGCGGTATCCTGCGGGTAATAGTGTTGGAGGGTCGCCCGGAGCGACGGGCTAAACGTGTCTGGATCGCCATGGCAGGCGAGGCACTGGGCGGCGACGTTGAGTGGTTTATAGATGCGCAGTTCCGGGGCGGTCTCAGTGGTGGCGTTGAGTTGCTGCACCAACAGTCCCGGCAAGGGTTTTCCGTTCGCCAGCATTTGGGCGATACGGTCCAGCGCCGCGGCTTCGGCTTGGTCCGGGGCGTTGGCTGGATTGCGCACTTGCAGGCTGGTGCGTTTCAGCCCGGTGACGCGTGAAGGGGATCCAGCGAAACTGGCGTGGGTGAGGGGCAGGGCTTGGGTTTGGCAGACCTCGACACCTCGGTCGGGGCCACCTTCTTGCGCGGCGGCCGTCAGGGCAGCAGAGAGCGTGGTGACCAACTGCTGCAACGTGGCCTTGGCTTCTTCGACGTGAGCCGCGAGCGCGGGATCAGCCGGGTCCCGCCATTGCAGTCCATTGGTGCCAACCTCGTCCGGCGGCGTTTGGGCGAACCCGAGCATCGGGGCGAACAGCGTGATCGTGATGGTCCATGCGCGGCGGCACTTCCCAATGGGATGGGTTTTCAAAGCAGAATCGAGGCGTTGAGGTTAAGGCTTCTTGGCGTAGACCATGCACCAGCCATCGGCGGTGACGAGTTTGTTGGCGAAGGCCGTGCAAGGGCCGTCGGTGGCATCCGGCTTCCCGGTATAAAGCGCACAGTTGATGCACTTTTGGTCGGGCTGGTGTTGGGGATATTTCTTCGGGTCGACTTTCGTGGTGTCTTTCTTGTAGCCGAGGGCTATCGCGGTGGGATCGTTCTCCTCAAGGTGAACGGGGGCGTCCGCCGCCAGGATAGGCAACGACAGGAGGCTCGTCGCTCCGATGGAAGCGGCGAGTTGCTTGAGGAAGCGGCGTCGGGGATGGGTTGTATTCATGGTAGGAAAGGGAGGGCTAAGGAGGGGGGAGTTTGGCCGGAGACAACGGATCAAAGTGCGCGCGGATGCCGCCGGTGAGGGCCGTTACTTGGAACCCTTTCTGCGCAAGAATACGGGCGGCAAAATAGGAGGTTTTGCCCAAGGCGCAGACGGTCAGGACGGGGCGGTTGATATCCAGTTCGCCCAGCCGTTGACGCAACATGCCGAAAGGGATGTTGATCGCGCCGGCATAAGGCAGCGGGTGGGCGGCGACCAGCGGCGGCGGGCGCACGTCGAGGACCTGCAGGGCCAGATCATCGGAGATCCGGTCAACCGGATAGACGAGTCCGTCGCGGGCGTTGACCGCGGTGAAACCGGCGAGGTTGACGATGTCCTTGGCCGCCCCAAAGGGCGGCGCGTAGGCGAGTTCGAGTTGGGCGATGTCGTCGATGGTGAGCCCGCCCGTGATGGCCGTCGCGAGCACGTCGAGGCGCTTGTCGACCCCGGCGAGTCCGGTAACCTGCGCACCGAGGATACGGCCGGTCTCCGGGTCCGAGAGCATCTTGAGCATCAGGGGTTTCGCGCCCGGGAAATAACCGGCGTGGTGGTTGTCATTGACGGTGACGGCGCGGTAGCCGCGGCCCGCGGCTTGCAAGCGTTTTTCGGTCCAACCGGTGAGCCCGGCCGCCACGGCAAACACGCGGACAATGGCCGTGCCCAACGCGCCCGGAAAGGGTTTCGCTTGGTCGGGCCGGCAGATGTGATCGGCGATGAGCCGACCCTGGCGATTGGCGGGTCCGCCGAGCGGCACGGCACTGGGATCACCCGAGACAAAGTCCTCCACTTGAATGGCATCGCCCCCGGCATAGATATCCGGATCGGAGGTGCGCATAAACGTATCCACAATAATGTGACCACGGGGACCGAGACCCAACCCAGCGGCGCGGGCCAACGCGGAGTCGGGCCGCACGCCGAGAGCGAGCACTGCAAAGTCGGTGGTGATCACGCGGCCCGAAGCGAGGGTGCAACCGAGACGGCCGTCGACATCGGAGAAGCTCGCAATGCCATCGCCGAGCACGAGCTCGATGTCGTGGCGTTTGAGTTCATCCTCCATGAGATGAGTCATACTCTGGTCGAGCAACGGCAGCACGTGAGGTTGCAGTTCAACCAACGTGACTTCCTTGCCCGCGTGGCGGAATTGTTCAGCCATTTCGAGTCCGATGAATCCGGCGCCGATCACGGTCACGTGGGCCGCTTCGTCGGTGGCGGTCTTGATCCGATCCATGTCACCGAGATTACGCAGCGTGAAGAGCCGCGAGTCATCGATACCGGGTAGCGGCGGCCGCAACGGCTGGGCCCCGGGAGCGAGGACGAGCTTATCGTAGGCGACGGTGCGGGTGGCGCCGTCGCTGACATTTTGGATCTGCACTTCCTTGGCTTTGCGATTGATCCCAATCGCCGCAGTGGAGGTGAGCACCTCGATGTTGAGCAGTTGTTTGAGCGTGGCGGGGGTTTGCACGGCGAGCGCGTTGCGGTCCGCGATCTCGCCGCCGATAAAGTAGGGGAGACCGCAGTTGGCAAACGACACATCGGGTCCGCGCTCGATGAGCGTGATGCGGGCGCTTTCGTCGAGCCGGCGCGCCCGCGCGGCGGCCGAGGCGCCAGCGGCAACGCCGCCGATGATGACGAGGCGAAGCGAGGGAGAAGAGGAGGTTATACGGTTAATCGGAGGACAAAGGTTGAGGTGAGGAATTTCGCCACGAAGACAGCTCAGCGGAGTTCGTTGGCGACCGGTTGGCGGGTGGGTAAACCGGAGCGGGCCCAACGGCCGAAACCACCGATATTTTGGGCGGTATGGCCCTCGGACTTGAGTTGGCGGGCAGCCATGCCGGAGCGCATACCAGAAGCACAGTAGAGGAGCAGCGTCTTGCCGTCGTTGTCCTCGAGCGTGCGCTGCCACTGCTGGCGCGAACCGCGCAGATCGGACAACGCGTGCAACCGCGCGGGCGCGGCCACGCCGCCGGACCATCCTCCAGGCTCGCGCACGTCGATGAGCACGGCCTCTCCCGCCGCGATCTTTTCCGCAGCTTCGGCGGGTTTCATCATGTTCAGGTTTCTTACCAGTCGAAACCCGAAGAAAACGGCGATGAAGATGAGGACGAGGTGGAGGGAAGCCATGGTCAGAAACGGAATTCAGGGAGTCGCTTTGGCGTCAGGCGTCAGGTCGCGGTTGGCCATAAAGTAGAGCACGGGCACGGCCATGCGGCTGATTAGCAGCGAGGCGATCTCGCCGAACATGAGGCTGATCGCGAGGCCTTGGAAAATGGGGTCAGCCAAAATCACACTCGCGCCGACGACGACGGCGAGGGCCGTGAGGAGCATGGGCCGGAAGCGCACCGCGCCGGCTTCGATCACGGCGTCGCGCAGCCCGAGCCCATCGGCGCGGCGCAGTTCGATGAAGTCGACGAGGATGATGGAGTTGCGCACCACAATACCGGCCCCGGCCATGAAACCGATCATGGACGTCGCGGTGAAGAAGGCGCCCATGCCCCAGTGCGCGGGCAGAATACCGATGAGCGAAAACGGAATCGCGGCCATCACGACCAGCGGCGTCACGTAGCTGCGGAACCAGCCGACCATGAGCATGGCGATGAGAATCAAAACCGCCCCGAAGGCGATGCCCAGATCCCGGAAGACTTCGAGGGTGATGTGCCATTCTCCATCCCATTTGATCGAGGGCTGAGTATCGTCGGTCGGCAGGTTGAGGTGATGGATTTCGAGCTGCGGATCGGTCGCGCCGAACTCGCGGGCATCAATCTCCAGCAGATCCCAGTGCAGGCCGAACAGGGCGTAGGCCGGGCTTTCCACGACCCCGGCGACATCGGCGGTCACGTAGGTCACCGGCTTGAGATTCTTGCGGTAGCGGGAGCGCTCGCGAGTGGTGTGTTCAATGCGGACCAATTCGGATAACGGCACGAGCGGAGCCGACATGTCCTGACCAGCGCGAATCCGGAGAGCGAGCAACGCTTCGGGGCTGCCGCGAGCACTGTCGGGCAGTTCTAGGATGATCGCGATATCTTCGCGTTCGTGGGGTTGGTGGAGTAACTCCACCGCTTGCCCGCGCGCCGCCAATCCGAGCGCGCGCGTCACGGCATCCGTGCTGATCCCGTGAAAAGCCGCCTTCTCCGCATCGACCACAAAACGCACGCGCGGCTGTGGCGCCTCGACATACCAATCGAGGTCCACGATGCCGGGGGTCGCCGCCATCAATTCATGCACCCGGCGCGCGAGCGCGATGCGTTGGGTTTCATCGGGTCCGTAGATTTCGGCGACGATGGTCTGCAACACGGGCGGACCGGGCGGCACCTCCGCCACCGCCACGACGGCACCGTGGTGGGCGGCAATGGCGGCGACATCCAGCCGGATGCGTTTGGCGATGGCGTGACTCTGGTCGTCGCGTTCCCCCTTGCCCACGAGGTTGACCTGAATATCGGCCACGTTGGGCCCGCTGCGCATGAAGTAGTGGCGCACGAGACCGTTGAAATTAAAGGGCGCGGCCGTGCCTGCGTAGATCTGGTAATCGCGCACTTCGGGATGCGTGCTAATGGCCGCGGCCATTTCTTGGGCGATGGCGGTGGTCTGTTCGAGCGTGGTGCCCTCCGGCGTGTTGAGGATAACCTGAAACTCCGACTTGTTGTCGAAGGGCAGCATCTTGATTTTGACCTTTCCCAACAGCACAAGACTGCCGGAGGCCAGCAACAGCAGCATGATGCCCAGCAGGAAACCCCAGCGCCATCGGGCTTGGTCAAGCAGCGGTCCCATGAAGCGGTAGTAGAGTCGCGTGGACCAATCGTCGGCGTGACCGTGACCGGGACCGACGATGGTGGTCGCCGCCTCTCCACCGGTGTGACGGCGCAGGACGCGCAGCGCCGCCCAAGGCGTGACGGAGAATGCAATCACCAATGAGAATAGCATGGCGGCGGTCGACCCGATCGGAATGGGTCGCATGTAGGGCCCCATCAACCCGCCGACAAATGCCATCGGCAGAATCGCGGCGATGACGGCCCACGTCGCCAGCACGGTGGGGTTGCCCACCTCGTCGACGGCCTCCAGCGCGATCTGGGAAAGTGACTTGTCGCGCGACTCAGGCAACCGCAGGTGCCGCACGATATTCTCCACTACGACGATCGCATCATCGACCAAAATACCGATGGAAAAAATCAACGCGAACAGCGTGATGCGGTTTAGGGTGTATCCATAAAGGTAGAACACCAGCAGCGTCAGGGCGAGCGTCGACGGAATCGCGAGCATCACCACCAAGGACTCCCGCCAACCGAGAAAAAGCAGGATGAGCACGGCGACGCCGAACACCGCGATGCCCATGTGCAGCAGCAGTTCGTTGCTCTTCTCGGCGGCGGTGTGGCCGTAGTCGCGGGTGACCGTCAGCTCGACGTCGGCGGGTAGCAGGTGGCCTTTGATCGCGTCCACCTTGGTGAGGATGTCGTTGACCACATCGACGGCGTTCGCGCCGGGACGCTTGGCTACACTGAGCGTGACAGCGGCTTCGAGTTCCCGGCCGGGCGCGCCGTGCAACACGTAGTCGACGGGCTCGGTCGCCCCGTCGGTGATGGTCGCCACGTCGCGCAGATGAACGGGTCGACCCGCATGCAGACCGATCACGACATTGGCCACGTCACTGGCATCGGTGAGGAAGTTACCCGTCTCTAGAAGCACCTCCGTGTTGGCGAAGGGACGCGAGCCGGCTTGTTCGGAGCGGTTGGTCGCGCGCACCGCGCCCGTCACCGCATCGAGATCGAGTTCGCGTGCGGCGAGGGCGGCCGGGTCGAGGGCCACGCGCACGGCCCGCCGCACGCCACCGATTATCTCGGTCTCCGCCACTTCCGGCGTGGCTTTCACGGTTTCCTCCAATTGGGCGGCCAGCCGGCGGAGCGTGAGGTGATCGTAGTGGGCGCTGTGTAAGGTCAGCGCGAGGATCGGCACGTCGTCGATGGTGCGCGGCTGGATCAACGGCTGAGTGACGCCCGCAGGAATGCGATCAAAGTTAGCCTGGAGTTTTTGGTTGAGGCGGATCAGCGCATCCTCGATCTGAGTGCCGACCTTAAAACGCACGATGGTGAGCGCCTGACCCGGGTTTGAAGTCGAGTAGAGGTATTCCACGCCGGGCACTTCCCAAAGTAGTTCCTCCATCGGCCGAGTGACGCGATTTTCGACCTCGGCCGGACTGGCGCCGGGCATGCCGACAATCACATCCACCATCGGCACTTTGATTTGCGGCTCTTCCTCACGGGGCAACTGCAGCACGGCAAAAAGCCCGAGCAAGATCGAGGCAATGACCATGATCGGCGTGAGCTTCGAGTCGATGAACATGGCGGCCAACCGACCGGCGAAACCGAAGCGGGCGGGGGCCCTTGGAGGAACGGGATCGGGCGCGCTCATGGCTTGATCTCAAGCGGTTGCCCATCGCGCAGGCGGGCGGACGGCTCGCGCACGACGCGTTCTCCGGCATTGACCCCGGCTAGGATAATGGTGTGGCCCCCTTCCGTGCCGCCGGGGCGCACCAAGCGCAGCACGGCTCGACCCTCGACGGCGACGAACACGCGATCCATCTGGCCGAATCGCGTGACGGCATCGGTGGGCACGGTGAGTTGTTCGCGTTGCGAAACGGGCCAGAGCACCCGCACGTATTGACCGGAGCGCACCTCAGATCCCGCGGGCAGTGCGAGCACCACTTGACGGGTGCGGGAAGCGGGATCAGCGGCAGGGGAGGCTTCGCGGATGGTTCCGGTGAGCGTTTGATCTCGATGCAGAATGGTCAGCGCCTCGCCGATCGCCACGAGGGGCAACGACTCCGGCACGGCGAGTTTGACCTCAAACGCGCCGCGGCCCTCAATGGCAAAAAGAGGGGCTCCCGGGGTGGCCAGATCACCCGGCTCGACGTGGCGGGCCGTGATGACTCCAGGGAACGGAGCAGTGATGCGGGTGTAGGCGAGTTGGGCCTCGATCTGGGCGAGATTGGCGGCGGCAATCCGGCGGTTGTCCGCCAGCCGATTGACGGTTTCTTGCGCGGTAGCGCCTTGGCGCAGCAAGTCCGCTTCGCGTTCATATTCGCGGGCAGCGAGATCAAGGGCAGCGCGGGCTTGATCCACGCGAGCGTTGAGTTCGTCGGCGGACAGCGTGACCAAAACGTCGCCGGCGTTCACCTCCGCGCCAATCGCAAAGCCGGCGGCGGTGACGGTACCGAGCACCTTGGCGGAAACCGTGGCGCGTTGCTGTGCCTGAACGGTGCCCGGAAGCTCTTGGCGAGGAACGAGCAGCGCGGATTCCACGGGTGCCGTGACTACCGTGAGGGTAGGCAGATCGACTCGCTCGGGCGGCGGTGTTTCGGATTCGCCGCAACCCGTGAGCAAAAGGCCGCTGAGCAGGGAAAGAGCGAGGAGGAGGGACGGGTGAAAGGGCATGACGAAAAGGGCAGGGTCCGCTCAGCCTTGGCCGCGCCAGTTGATGGTGCCATCTGGTCGTACGCGGTTCAGTTTTCCCAGCAACCAAGTCGGTGGACAGAAGCCCGTGAGGGCCGACTGAATTAGGTTAAGCCCGATGAAGCTGGTGAAGAGCAGCCACCACGGAGAATGCAGTGCCGTGAGAGCCACACTTAGAAGAATGAAGGATCCAGCGAGAATCCGGATGAAGGAGTCAGTTTTCATTATTGACTAAAGATTAATATATGAGCAAATATGCATATAGTTGCCAATCATGTCAAGCTCCTGTTTCACGCTCCTCATGGGAAAATCACCACGCGCCCTTAGTCCGGAAGCGGTCGATCAGATTGCGCGCCGGTTTGCCGTCTTGGCGGAACCGATGCGTCTGAAACTCATCCACGCGCTGTTCGAGCATGAGAAGTCCGTGAACGTCCTAGTCGAAGAGATCGGTGGCACGCAGGCCAACATCTCTCGGCACCTCCAGCACCTGGCGAGGGCGGGCGTGCTCGCTCGCCGCAAGGACGGCCTGCAAGTGTTTTACTCCATCGCGGACCCCACGATCTACGACCTCTGCGAACTCGTCTGCGGCAGCCTAGAAAAGCAATTAGCCCAATCCGCCAAAGCCTTCCAACCCGAAGGAGTCAGGACGTGATATGTGAATTAAATGAGTTAAAGTGACTCATTTTAGGCAAAATCATACTTAAAAGGCTAAAAATTCACAAATCACGTCCTGACCCCCTTTGGTTTGGGGATTAGCGGAGGGAAGTGTAGGTTGGAATTGCGGCGGGGAAAACTTTAGTCAGATTTTTGGGATGATATCCCGATTCTTGAAACTGTTTTTGGTTGGTATGTTGGTGGTCGTCGCCTCGGTGGGGGCTAATCCGATGCCGGAAGCCCGGGATCTGGGGGTGCCGGTTAAGGGCGTGAGTTGGCCGCGCGTGCATGCCGGGGAAACCGCGCAGGGCGAGCCGTCCGTGTTGATGACCTTGAGCCAAAATAACGGCGGATTTTTTGTCTTGGACGTGAATTTAGAGACCGGGCACTGCGCCCAGTTCCCGGTGACGACAGGAAAGGAGTCGACGTTCTCGACCGCCTCCTTGCGCAGCCCTACGACCGGTATCCTCTACATCGGCTCGGCGTGGGATGCGCGGTTGCACCGGTTTGATCCCGCTCACCCGGAGCGCGGCGTCGAGGTGCTCGGATCGCTGGGGGAGGGCGCGACGTTTCCGACCGGTATCGCCGAGGCCCCGGACGGCACCTTGTGGATCGGCACCTACCCGAAGGCGGAGCTGATCAAGTATGTGCCCGACACGGGGGCGTTCACGTATTTCGGCGGCGTCAATGAGGCTGAGAACTACCTGTATCCACTCGCTGGTGACGATGGCACGGTGGCCGCGCTCGTGCGGGTGGTGCGCCCTCACATCGTCGTGATCGACCCGGCCTCAGGTGATTCCCGGGAGGTGGGTCTCGAAATCACCGACCCGACCGACAAGTCCCAATTTCTGGAATTTTTTAAAGGCACGGATCGTCGGCTTTATGCTCGAAGCCACACGGGTAATTTTTTGATTCAAGACCTCACCGCCGTGCCGGTGACGCGGCTGCCCGAACGCATGTCCGGCGTGCACGCGGCCGGCGAGCACGGTTATCAGGCACCCTACGTGATGCCCGGTGGTTGGCAGGCGGAGTTGCTCAATCCGTATTCGGGTGCGCCGCGAGATCTGTTGCTCACCAATGTTGATCCCAAGATCCCGAGTCGTCCGCTGCAATTGGACTGGGTGGGCGAGGGCTCGAACTTGCACGTCATCATCGAAGGACCGGATGACTTGCTCTACGGCTCCAGTTATTTGCCCAACCGGTTGTATCGGGCGTCGCTCGATGGCTCGCTGGCGGAAGACCTCGGGCAATTCAGCTTGGCCGCTGGGCAGGCCTACTCCGCCGTAGCGCTGGGAGGGAAGATTTATTTGGCGTCTTACCCGCAGAGTCGTCTCTCGGTTTATGATCCGCAGCAACGCATCCGCTTTGGCCTAGAGGAGGGGGATAATCCGCGCGATCTCGGCCGGCTGGATAATGTGGGTTACCGGCCTAATGATTTGATCGCGGATGCCAACGGACGGCTGTGGCTGGGCTCGGGTCCGGACTACGGTTTGGTGGGCGGCACGCTGGCATGGTATGATCCGGCGACGGGAGAATCGCGATCGCATCGGGCCATCGTGCCGGACCTTTCGCCGATATCGCTGTTGTGGCTGGACGATCTGCAACAGGTGTTGGTGGGGCTGAGTATTGAAGTGGGCACGGGAGCCGAGGTGAAACGACTCGATGCGGGTTGGGCGCTTTGGGACCCCGAGGCCGACGAACTAGCGTGGTGGGGCGATCTCGGCGTGGAGGACATGGCTGACGCGGCCTCCCTCGCGCCGGCGGGCGATGGCTTGGTGTATGCGTTAATCGGTCGCGGTGATCACCTGCTCACGACAGGGGCACCGCCGATCCGGCCGCGATTGGCTTTGATCGACCCGGCCGCGCGGGAGCTTGTATCCATCAGCTGGTTACCCGAGGAATTTGGGGATCTATCGTGGCATGGGCGCCATGCGTTGAAGGTGGCGCCCAATGGCGACGTCTATGGGGCGACGGCGTATGCGATTTTTCGGATTCAGCCGGGCACGACCGACGTCGATTTGGTCTGGCAGATGGATGAGGCGGAGCCGCGGCGCGGAGTCTGGATCACGTCGAAGTCCCCGAACTCGATCGATATCATTGGCCCCATCGTGGGTGACCAAATGTATTTTGCGACCGGGTGGAAGTTGCGCGCGATTACGCTGCCGAAAGTAGACTAAAGCCGCCCGCTGATGGGCGGGGTCCGGCAGGATGAAACTGTCGGGCCTAAAGCCCGCCCCACGCGCTGCATCCGTAGTCACAACATTTCAGATTAAAGTCCGACCCATGAGAAGGTAAGGCGGGATGGGCTTTGAGCCCGTTGGGGTTGCACCGTTTTTGATCGTGATGAACTCGATCTTCGGCAGAGTTTGCGGCTTCGATGAATTACCCCCGCTCGTTGTTGAAAATGAGCTATCGCCTCGGTCTCGGAATCGCGGTGGTGGCCTCACCCTTGTTGGCCAAGGATTTTACTCCGCTCTCACTTAAACAACAGGTGCTCTTGCCGCCGCCGGCGGAATTTAAGGTCGATTTTATCCGAGACATACAACCGATCTTTGAGGAGAGCTGCGTGCAGTGTCACGGTCGCGGTAAGTCCAAGGGGGTTTTCAGTCTGGAGACGCGCGACGACTTCATCTTCGGCGGCGACCACGGCACGACTGCGGCTGAAGGCAACAGTGCCGAGAGTCTGGTGGTCGCGATGATTTCGGGTATCAAGCCGGACATCGTTATGCCGGACAAAGGCAAGAAGCTCACGCCCGACGAGGTGGCGGTGTTTCGGGCTTGGATCGACCAAGGCATGGTGTGGCCGGACGAGATTAATTTCTTCGAAATCGAACGGTTGAACCTGCATCCGGTGGAGTTGGCCGAGATGGAGGTATCGACGCGTTTTGCCAACCCGGTCGATGGCTTTGTTGACCAAAGTTTCGACAAAAACCAAGTGGCCTGGTCTGACCGCGTAGCCGATCGTGCGTATGCCCGTCGGGTGTGGTTGGATGCCTTGGGGCTGTTGCCGCCGCCCGCTGAGTTGGCGGCCTTTTTGGCCGATGATGCGCCGGACAAACGCCCGCAGCTGGTGGATCGGCTGTTGTCGGATCGCCAGGCCTACGCGGAGCATTGGCTGACGTTTTGGAATGACCTGTTGCGCAACGATTATCAGGGGGTCGGTTACATCGACGGCGGCCGCAAACCCATCACTGATTGGCTCTACGCTGCCCTCGCCCATAACATGCCTTACGATCAGTTCGTGACGGAGTTGGTGAACCCCGGAGCGGCGGCCGAAGGTTTCACTCAAGGCATCCTGTGGCGGGGCGCCGTCAGCGCGAGCATGTTGCCGCCCATGCAAGCGGCCCAAGGCGTCGCGCATGTGTTTCTCGGGGTTAACCTGAAGTGTGCGTCGTGTCACGATAGCTTCATCGACGACTACACACTCGAAGACGCTTACGGCCTCGCGAGCGTGTATGCCGAAGGGCCGCTCGAAATCGCCGAATGTGATAAACCCACCGGGGACATGAGTCGGGTAAAATTTCTCTACGAAGAGATTGGCGAACTCGATGTGACGACCAGCCCCGAAGCCCGCCGGCGACAGTTGGCTGACATCATCACGGGCCGCTCTAATGGTCGCCTGCCGCGCACGATTGTGAATCGGTTTTGGCAGCGGTTCTTCGGTCACGGATTGGTGACCTCGATGGATGAAATGGATCAGCCTTCTTGGTCGCCCGAATTATTGGATTGGCTAGCGGAAGACCTCGTCGCGCATGACTTTGATTTAAAGCACACGATGAGGCGGATTCTGACCTCGCAGGCCTATCAGTTGCCGGCGCGCGTCGATGCGATTGACGGCGACGATTATGTTTTCCGCGGCCCCGCCGTGCGTCGCCTCAATGCCGAACAATTCTCCGATGCGATTCGAGCGGTGGCGGACCTGCCTTATCCCTTCAACGCTTCGAAGGTAAACCGTAACGCGGCGCTGCACGAAGCCCGGTCCGCCACGCTGCCGCTTGAGCCCAAGTGGATTTGGTCGAGCGCAGATGCCATGAACCTGGCGCAGCCCGGCCGGGTTACCTTTGAGCGTTCCCTGAGTTTGGATGCTCTGCCCACGGATGCGATGCTCACCATCGCGGCGGACAATGGTTACACGGTCATGATCAATGATGAGCGCGTCGCCCGGATTTCGAAACGCAGCAGTACCGGGGTGCAGACGTATGACATCCGTTCGCGACTGCAGATCGGCGCCAACCAGATCCAAGTGGTGGGCGATAATTTCTACGCCGACGGCACGGCGATTCGGTGGTCGCCGGGGCAGGAGGCTCTGCCGCCGCCAGCGCTGGAAACCTACAACTCGGCGGGACTGATTCTGTATGCTCGCGTGCGCACGGCCGCAGGCGTGCACGATCTCGTTTCGGACGCTCAGTGGCAGGCGACCATTGATGAAGCCGAGCCACAGGAGGTGTTTGAACTAGGCGGCGTCGAACTCGCCCCGTGGCGATTGGGCGAGCACTTTCTCGAACTTGCGGCCGCGCCGGCCGACACCGCGCCGGTGCAGCGAGCGTCGCTGGTGGCGGCGGATCCGTTGATGGTCGCGATGGGTCGCCCGAATCGGGAACAGACGGTGACGGTGCGGCAGGAGGAAGCGACGACCTTGCAGGCGCTCGAACTCACGAATGGTGAGACGTTGGCCGTGCTGTTGCAGGAAGCGGCCGATCATATTCTCACCGCCGCGAACCCCTCCAGTGAGGCGTTGGTGCAACGGCTCTACCAGCACACGTTGAGCCGACCTCCCGCTGCAATGGAGATGGCGCTCGCCACTCAGTTGGTGGGCTCGCCCGCCGAATCTGCCGGCGTGCAAGACCTCTTGTGGGTGCTGACCGCGTTACCTGAATTTCAACTCATTTACTGATCTTGCTGCCGTTATGAATCTGCACCGACTGTTGGCCGAACGGGAGTTTCTTAAATCTCAACCCCACCTCGATACCCGCCGCGATTTTTTAAAGAAGGCGTCGACCGCGACCTTGGCCGCACTGGCGGCGGGAGCACCGCGATCTTGGGCGGCCAGTGCTGCGATGCGCGAAATCGCGCCCACGGCAGATCGCGTGATCGTGCTCTGGATGGCGGGGGGCATGGCGCATACCGAGACCTTTGATCCCAAACGCTTCACGCCTTACCGCGACGACCTAGATCCGAATGAAGTGCTCAGCACGTTTCCATCGATTCCGACGTCGATGGATGGCGTGCGGTTTTCCGAAGGATTGGAGCGGCTCGCGAGTGTGATGGATCGCGGGACTTTGATTCGCGGCATGCAGGCGTCGGACCTCGGGTTCATCCTGCATTCACGGCACCAGTTCAATTGGCACACCGGTTACATCCCGCCGCAAACCGTGGCGACGCCCCATATTGGTGCTTGGATTGCGCGCACGCGCGGCCCGGCAGATCCGGCGATGCCCGCGTTCATCAATATCGGGCAGCGCTTTAACTTGGGAGAAGGCGAGGAGCTGAAAGCGTTCACGACGGCGGGTTTCCTCGGGAGCGAATACGGTCCATTCAATATCGCGTTTCCCGAGCAGGCGGCGGATGCGGTGCGTCCGCCGGAGGGCATGAGCGCCGGACGATTCTCCAATCGCGAAAAGCTTTACCGGCAGATGCTGGCCGAGAGCCCCATTGGCGAAGCCGGTAGTGATTACCAAAAGGAGTCGCTGCTACGGGCGATGGACAATGCGCACCGGCTCTTAAATTCACCCTCGGCCAAAGCGTTTGATCTCGCACTCGAGCCCGAGGCTAACACGCGCAAGTATTACCCGGATTACCAACCCGGCACGCGCTTCGATGCGCCGCGCGATCGCATGGGCGGTAAGTATGAAGAGAGCATGGTCGGGCGTTTCGGTCTCGGCTGTTTGCTCGCGCGTCGGTTGTGCGAATCGGGCGCGCGCTTCATTGAAGTCACGACGGAATATATTCCGTTTTTCAACTGGGATACTCACGAGAACGGGCATAGCCGAATGGTCGGCATGAAACGGATGATCGATGCACCGATCGCGCAGTTGGTGCGTGATTTGGAAGAGCGAGGATTGCTTGATCGTACGCTCGTGGTGGTGGCGAGTGAGTTCAGTCGCGACATGATGGTCGAAGGCAAGCCGGACCAGGGAGTGACCGATCAGGTCGAAGTGCCGGACGTGATCAACGACCCGAAATTTTATGGTATGCACCGTCACTTCACGGCGGCGGGTAGCGTGCTGTTATTTGGCGGCGGCGTGAAGCAAGGCCACGTCCACGGCGTCACGGCGGATGAACGGCCGTGCAAAACCATCGCCGACCCGATGACGATTACGGATCTGCATGCCTCGATTTACCGCACGATGGGCATCCCGGCCGATCACCATTACGACATCGAACGCCGTCCGTTTTATGCGACGCCGGATGGTAAAGGTAAGGCGGTCGACGCGTTGTTTCGCGGCTAGGTGCGGCTGGGGTTTCCGTTGTTGGGCGTAAAGCCCAATCCACCCAGCAGGACGCATCCTGACGTGGGTCGGGCTTTACGCCCGACAGGTTTGGACAGCGTCCGGTTGGCTCTCGGACTTTCGATCTCAGCAGCAGCCGGAGCCGGGGGCACAGGACCCTCCGGCAACGCCGGTTTCCTCGGGTGATAATCCACACGCATCGCCGGCCAGGCAGGCGGGATGGGGGAGCGCGAGTTGGATGCTGATCTGCTCATCGGTGGCGGTGAAGGATGCGACCGGAAAAGCGATGGTGCGGCAGTCCTCGTGTTCGATTACGAGCGGCAGGTCGTCGCCGCGCAGTACGGGTGATGAGAGGTCAAAAACCTTGGCCAGCTTGCCCGCGGTGAGCCGGTGGTCGACGTCACTGGCGACGAGGAGCTGCAGTTGGCAATGGACCGCTTCGCGAGCCGTGCCGCCGCAGTCGATGAATTCTTTTTGCACGCGCCCGATTTCGGTGACGTGAAAGTGTGGTGGCACGACATCGTCATCAGGCAGGACGATATGCAGCGACGCCTCTGGGTGGTCTTGGAGGGTTTGGATGAAGGCAGCAGTGGAGTTCATGGGAGAGAGATTTTTTATCTACAAATTACGCTGATTGGCGCAGATTTATGCAAAGACCCAAGGTGATGCATTTGAGTTAATCCGTGAAATCTGGGGTCATTGCTTCCATCGTCAACGCGAGGGTGCCGCTGGTCAGGATTTGGGCGCGCAGGCCGCCGCGGCCTTTTAAGAATGACTCGGTGCCGGGGACGTAGGCTTGGTCCATCCAGTAGCATGGCGAGCATTCGCGGGTGCCGAAAAATCGGACGCCTTGGATTTCGAATTCTTCGCCAATCAACGTGTTCAAATCGACGCCCGCGGTGATGACGTTGCGGCGCAGGTCAGCGGGGGAAGGGTCGCCGAGCGTCAGGTGCTCGCATAGCTCGGCAAAGACTTCGGCGGCGAAAAATGTGATCTGGCCGGCGTAGTTTTTTTTGTGTTCGAAAAACCGATCCCCGCGGATCCCCTTGCCCGCGACGCACGCCAAGGTGTCCACCTCCGTGGCGGGATGGGTCCCGGCCGGTTTGCCGTGGTGGCCAAAATAGTTGTGGCCCGGGGAGATAAAGAAACGGCGCAGATGCACGATCAGAAAACTAGGAAGAGGGTTTGGGGGTCAGCAACTGCAGAAGGAAAGAAGCGGGCCCATTTGCCTGCACCGCGTGCGGCATTTTGGGCGGCAGGTGCAGCGTATCGCCGGGGTTGAGCGCGTGGGTGACTCCGCCAGCGGTCACGGTGACCGTACCAGTGAGGCCGCACAGGATGGCGTGATTGGGATTGGTGTGTTCCGAGAGCTCTTGGTCGGAGTCGAAAGAGAACACCATGCACTTGCCCCCGGGCGTGTGCAGAAGGGTGCGACTGGCAACACCGCCGGCGGGAGCGGGTTGCTGGTCGGCGAGGGCAATGAAGCTGGCTTGGTCAGCGGCGGGATCGAATACGGAGGAGGGCATAGGTCAGGTTTGGATGTTGAGGGCCGTGCCGCCTTGGAGGCGATTGGCCATGGTTTCGGCGATGTGGATGAGATGGCTTGCCTCGGTTTCCGCGCAGCGCATGCGGCAATGGCGACGCCAGAGGTCGAGCCAGATGAGAAAGTGTTCCGGTTGCAGGCGTAGCTTCAGGTGCGCGATCATCATGGGTCCGGCATACGAGGGCGGCCCGCCCGTGACGGTAGTCCAGAAACCGAGAATCTTTTCAATGTGTTTGGGCCAATCGTCGATCTGGCGCGCGAAGATCGGGCCAATGACTTGGTGTTGGCGCACGTCGGCGTAGAAGTGTTGCAGCAATGGCCGCAGCGCTTCGCTGCCGCCGAGGCGGTCGAACAGGCTGGGCGCGCGGGCTTCCGAAGTATTCATGAACAGCAGAGGTAAGACTAGATCCCGCCGAAACGAAACCGTAGACCGACATACACGAAGGCCACGGATACGATGGTCACGGGAATGATGTGCCACGCGAGCGAGCGCAGATTGTGTTCACTGAGGCGGGGAATGATCCGCAGTCGAGCATCGAGCGCGAGGACCACGGTGAGCAGCAGCAACCCGAGTTTCAGGAGACTGGCGCGGGCAATGGGATTGTGCAGATCGAACAACAAGGCGAGATCAGGAAAGTAGCGGGTGAGCAACCATACGCCGGTCACGACTTGGGTGAGCAGAGCGGGGATGCCGATGCGTTCAAAGCGGTTTTCAAACGCACGAATCGCCTCGACGTCGTTGTTACGCAACGCGGCCGGGAGCACGCCGAGAGCGAGCACAAGATGACCGCCCGTCCAGATGGTGGCTCCGAGGAGGTGCAGGAACAGCGCGAAGAAATAAAAGCTCATGCTTCGGGCTCGATCGTGGCGGCGACATCATCCTGGCAGATCCGCACCACGCGGAGTCCGGCGGGAGTGCTCATCAAGGTGTCACACCATTCTTGATTCTCGTAGCGATAGCGCACCTGCACGGCCCGGAAGGAACCGTCGCGCAGCCCGGCGGCCGCGTCATCGAGGGTCAATGACGCGGCGGCATCGATATGCCCCTCAGCCCGAGTCTTGGGGCGGATGGCGATGATCTGGGTGCAGGCGGCGAGGTCGCGGAAGAGATCCTGGACCGTCTCGGCGTCGAGCACGGTCTGTTGGAGGGGGGGCAGCTTGAGGGTGCCCGGGTCGGTGGAGTCTGACATGGATCGGATTAGTAAGTATAGACTGCCTGTGACCAAAATTTGGTGGCGTCGGGGCGGGCGCTTTTGCTTTCGAAGTCGGCGAACTTTAACAACACCGAGAAGGCATCATTGATTTTGCGCGCCGCAGAGAAATCGATTTCGCGACCGAACGCAGCACCGCCGTCGGAAGACACGAAGTCGTGGTAAACCACGGCCATTTTGATCTTTTGGAATGAGGTCGCGATTTTGCCGTAGCGATCCGCGAGACCATTGCCGGGAGTGGCGAGGAACAGGTCGGCCCAACCATTAAACGCGTGGCCGGTCGCGAGGGGAGTTTTGAAGCCGACGCCGCGATTGGAGCCGAGGTCTTCGTAGCCGGCGAGGAAGGTCCAGCCTTGGTGGGTGATGCCAGCTTCGAGGCACCAGTAATCAGCTTCGTAGTTCAAGGGGCTGGAGCCGTAGTCCGTCTGTTGCGCGAATTCGAAGCGGTATTCTGCGGTGGTGGCAACGGTGAGCGCGCGTTTACCGGTCAACGCGATGCCGGTGGTCGCGCTGGAGTTGGCGCGCGCGTTGTCGAAGTCGAGCAGGTAGGAATAACCGGTGATGGTGAGATCGGGCCGGGCCTGCCACTGGAGATGGACCAGATGGGAATCGGAATCCCATTCCCCGGCGGGATGGTCCCGACCGAAAATGAGCAGGATCTGGTCGAGGTAGGCGTAGTCGAATTTGATTTTGAAGTCGGGCGCCACGATGGAAATCCGGGCGGCGTCGAACGTCTGCATGTTCTGCCGCCAGCCGACGTTGCCGACGAAGCGGGCGTTATCGTAGATGATGATCTGCCGACCGAGTTTGGCGTCGATGATGTCGTATTTGGCGGAGACCCAGAGTTGGTTGAGCTCGGTGATTTCTGGGTCCGCGACTACGGCGCGGCCGGCTCCACCGGGGTTGAGGCCGGCTTGGTTGTAGGCATCGCCATCGAGCGCGGTGGTGTTTTCGAGCTGGGCGGAGACCTTGAAGGTATCGCGGTAGGAAATCGTGTAACCGAGGTCGGAGCCAAACGTCAGGGCCTGAGCATCGCGCAGGTTGGTTTGGTCAACCATTTCGAGCCGAGTGTTGAGGCTGAAATCGAGCTTGCCGGTAAAGTCGGGGGCGGTCTCGGCAGCGAGCAAGCTAGGGGAAAAGAAGCTGCTGAGACCGAGCAGCGCGGTGAGTTTTAAGCTTCGAGTTTTCATGGGGAAAGGGAGGGGGCGGTGGGTCGCCGCGGGACGAACATGATGGCGTTGACGGGCGCGGGGCAGACCTCGGCGCACTCACCACAACCGGTGCAGGCGACGGGGTTGATGCGCGGCAATCCGCGTTCGCTGGTGATGGCGTTTTCGACCGGGCAACGTTCGACGCAGGTCGAGCAAAACGAGTTTTGGTAGGCGAGACAGTTACGCCCGGCGATGACGGCGACCTCGTTGCCGCTGGCGGAGTCGCCCCCGGGCGCGAGGAGCTCGGCGACGGGCTGGCCGAGCATGGTGCGGAACCAATCTCGGCGGTTGAGGGCGGCGGCGGACATGGCGGGACTACGGAGCGGTGTTGGCGAGGAACGGAGCGAGGGAGTTGGGGTGCTGCTCTAGGTCAGGATTCAGCGGGTGGCACTGGGTGCAGCTTTGGCGGCTGGGGTGGGAGGTGCGCAGGGCGCTGGATCCACCGGGACCGTGGCAGGACATGCAGTTCTCGCGCATCCAAGTGGTGTGTGGAATCACGGCGGGGGCGCTATCAAACGCGCGCGCACCGGGCTCGGCGAGACGGTGCCCGGGGAAGGAGTTGGTGGCGGCGATGGCCGCGAAGTCGGTGCCGCTGGGGGGCGGGATAAGCTCGGTCCAACTTGAGCTGGGGCCGGGCCCGGCGGCGTGGCATTGCAGGCACTGGCTGTAGGCGGGGTGGCTAATCTGGGGCACGAGCAGATTACCGACGCGCACGGGATTACCGTGACAGGCGAGGCACGCGGCGGAGCTCATTTGGTCGAC
>Ga0075109_1000197_pt1 | contig 42115 bp, 33 predicted proteins | sample AntAceMetag02UKD_FD_69798 | JGI IMG/M metagenome (GOLD analysis project Ga0075109, IMG submission 69798) | Saline lake microbial communities from Ace Lake, Antarctica - Antarctic Ace Lake Metagenome 02UKD | ecosystem: Environmental > Aquatic > Non-marine Saline and Alkaline > Saline | place...
CTGGTGCGTGCATGCCGACGTGATCAGGCGAAACCATTTCCATCTGGCGGTGGAAATCCATGAGCCGAACCTAAGTCAAGGTATGAAGTGGCTACAGTTCGTGAGAAGGCATCTACTAGAACCAAAAAGTAACCGCGCGGCTCGGCTCCTGTTGTCAAAAGTCAAGACCTGACGTCTTCTGTCTGACCCCTGTTGTCAAAAGTCAAGACCTGACGTCTTCTGTCTGACCCTGACGTCTTCTGTCTGACCGACGTCTTCTGTCTGACCCCCGAGAACAAGCGGGAGTTGACGGTGATCGAGAGTGAGCGGTTCGGCCGGGTGGCGATGCTGGAAGTGGGTGCGACCTGCGTGGGCACGATTCGAAATCTGTTTGCGGTGGATCAGCCGGTCGCAAAGGGGCAAGAGAAGGGAATGTTCAAGTTTGGCGGCTCGGGCTTGATCACCGTGTTTCAGCAAGGGCGGGTGCAGCTGGAGGCCGATCTGGTGGAGCACGGACGAGAGGGGGTGGAGGTTTACGCTAAGACGGGGGATCGCTTGGGAGTGGCGACGGGGTGAAAGCGGAAGAAATCGTCGGGAAGCTTGAGAAATGGCGATGGGGTCGTGAAGGTGGTGGTACCATGAATCCCAAGTTTGCCGATTACGCCCATCCTGAGGCCCTCGTTGACGGCGAGTGGCTGGCTGCCCATCTCGACGATCCGTCGATCCGCGTCGTGGAGAGCAACGAAGACGTGTTGCTCTATGATACGGGTCATATTCCCGGGGCCGTGCACATCGATTGGCGAGGGGATCTGCAGGATGACCTGACGCGTGACTATGTGTCCGTGGAAAGTTTTGCGGCGGTGTGTGCGAAGAACGGCATCACCCCGGAAACGACGGTGGTGTTCTACGGCGACAAGTCCAACTGGTGGTCGTGCTATGCGCTGTGGGCCTTCCGGCTTTTCGGGCACGAGAAGGTCAAGGTGCTCGATGGTGGGCGCGACAAGTGGAAGGCCGATGGCCGGGAGTTTACCCGCGACAAGCCTAAGTATTCGCTAACCGAATACCCGGTGCCGGCGAAACGACGCGATGATGAGATCCGGGCGTTTTACGCGGACACTTTGGCGCACGCGAAGGCGAAGAAGCCGCTGATCGACGTGCGTTCGCCGGGTGAATACAAGGGCGAGATCACCCATATGCCGGAGTATCCGCAGGAAGGGGTGCTGCGCGGCGGGCACGTGCCGGGGGCGCGCTCGGTGCCGTGGAAGACGGCGGCGAATGACGACGGGACGTTCAAATCGTTTGACGCGTTGAAGGCGATTTACACCGACAACCTTGGGCTGAAGCCGGACGACGACATCGTGGCGTATTGCCGGATCGGCGAGCGTTCGAGCCACACGTGGTTCGTACTAAACTACCTGCTCGGCTACACCAACGTGCGCAACTACGACGGTTCGTGGACGGAGTGGGGCAACATGGTGCGGACGCCGATCGCCAAAGGCGAGGCTGCGGGCTGAGTCGGCGAACTGACCGAATTCCGAATGACTAACAACGCGTGGTGCCTAGGCGCGCCGGACGTAAAAAGCTATGAGTGACTACCCGACCGCCTTGACTGAAATCGTGGATTTTTTCGAGCACCTGCCCGAGGATGAGAAGCGAGAGAATCTGATCGTTTACGCGGACGCGTCGGCGAATTGTGGGCCGGTGGAAGGCGAGACCTTTGATCTGGAGGACGTGCGCAAGGACGAGGAGTGCACGGATACGGTGGGGGTTTTTCTCAAGGTGGATACTGGGACGAGGGCGGCGCATTTCCGGGTGGATCTGGGGCCGCAGGTGCAGACGCTGACGAAAGCGATGACGGCTATCTTGTGCCAAGGGTTAGAGGGGGCGACGCCGGAGGCGGTACTGGAGGTGCCGCAGGATTTTGTGCCGAAGATCGTGGGCGGGCAGCTGGTGCGGCTGCGAAGTCAGACGGTTTACTACATTCTCACCCGGATGAAGAGCACATGTAAGGTATGGTTGAATCGGGAGCGCGCGGCGGAGAGCTAGGCGGGTAATCGGCGCTTGCCGCGAGAAGGGCAATCCGAAGGGGTCATGTCGTGTTTTGTGGGTTGTTTAGTTCGGAGGCGATCCGAAGGTGGCAATTCGAGAGGGTCAGGGTGTTACTCGTTAATTCGAGGGGCACTACGGGCATTCCGTTAGGCTTAGTATTGAGGCTGAAGGGGGGGCGGCCGTCGAAGGAAGTTTCGCTGAACTTGGTTCGGTGCGGGATGCGCGTCCGCTCAGGGGAGGGCCGCGGGGCCAATCTGAAACCTGTTCGGTCCGGCGTCTTTTTCTTCGCGTCGCATGACGGCCCCTCCTTTGATTTTCGCTTCGCTCGGACCCGTCTATCCTAGGTATGCGGCGGTCGTGGTCGGAGGGCCGAGAGGCGTCGGCGTTCCCGGAGTGCGCGATTTAGGGCGCACTCGGTAGCGTCCAGCGGGTCTGGTAGATCGCGGCGGTGTGGTCGTGTTTGTTCTCCGGGTTCCAGTGAGGCTTTTGGTAGTAAAAAGTCAGGATTTCACCGGGGGAGGTTTCGATGGAAACGGGATAGCCCAGATCATAGTTGGGGGCATCGTCGCGGAGCGTGATCTCGGTCGCGTGGTTCCACGTGATACCGTCTTCGCTGATCATGGCGCGTTGGCCAAACGGGGCGGTGCGCCGGCCGTAGCTGCAGAGGAGGCGGCCATCCGAGAGCACCAGCAGATGCGGCGGGAATCCCAGCATGGGCGTGGGGATCGGGGGGGACCAGATCTGCCCGTTGTCATCCGAGTAGATCTGCCACAGGAAGAGGTCCGTGCGTTGATCGTCATAGGGGCGCGCGGTGGCGCGCATCATGACGACGATGCGGCCGCTGGGCATTTGCGCAATGTGCGGTTCGCCAAAGCGTTGTTGCGGGTCTGACGGGGAGCCTTGGGTGTGAATGTGCTGCCACTCCGCGCGCGAGTCTGCGGCGTGATAGACTTTGATCGCGTCACCGAGCTCTCGGTAAGCCGCGACCATGATCGAGCCGTCCTGCAACGTAATGCCGCCGTGGATACTGTCGGGGCCCCAACCGATGTGGTCCCACGTGATGCCGTGATCGGTGGACGCGTAAATGTGGCTGCCATCGAGATCGGCGGCAGCGAGGTAGTCGGGTTCTTCGACTTCGGCCATCCACTTTTCTAGCCAGTTGCGCGGGTAGGCTTCAGGACCGAGCACGTCGTAGGTTTCGGCTTTCCAGAAGACGGAGCGCACGTGCATGAGTAGCTCGCCATCGGGGGCTACGGTGAGACCCGCTTCGCGGTCATCGATGGGCGTGTCGACCGGATCGATGGGGTCGGACCACGTGTGCCCGTTGTCGGATGAACGCATGGTCGTGACCGCGCCATCGGGGCTCATGTGCTGTTCCGTGCGAATGAACGAGAGCAACAGGTCCCCGTTGTCAGCCCGCACGATGTCCGGCCAGGCCGCGTAGATGGCGGGGTCGTGATAGAGCTCGCGGTGTTCGAGCTCGGTGCTGGTGCCGATAATGGCGGTTGATGCCGCAGCTAGGACGGCGAGGGAGCGAAGGATGGGTCGATGAAACATAGGGGAAGAGGATTTGTCGAAGAGCAGTGGGGTGTCGGATCTACGTGGTGGTTGTTTCTTAAAATCAGATAGAAAGCGAAACTTCGCGGTGGAGGTCCGGAGCGGAAAGGGAAACGTGCGCCCCGCTGACCTTGGCGGTGACCGGTCCGTGAGGTCCGTCAAAGACCCAGCCGTCGGGCGAGGCTTGCCAGGTTGTGCCGCCGTTGAAGTCGGCGGCGGCGCCGGTGGCGAAGAGCGTCAGCAATCGGCAGCGATCGCCGGTGAGGGATGCGTCGACGAAGGGCTCCTTTAGCGCGGCGAGGAGATCGCCGTTGCCCTCCCGATCATAGGGGGCCTCGTAGGCGTGCCGACCTGACGTGATCTTCAAGTCGCCCTCGCCGAGGTTAATGATCCGGCTGGTTACGGCGGCGAGGCCATTGGTCACTGCGAAGGAACCGTCGGCGGTGGGCGGGGCAGCAGTGATGGGGTGCCAACGCAGGGAAATGGATTCGCTTTGCTCGAGCGCGGCATCGTCGAGCACGAGGATGTAACCGGGCCAGAGGTGGAGTACCGTGCGGGTGAAGTGTTTCACCCCGCTGTAGGCGGGCGCGAGCTCCATGCTCCACGCGGTGCCTTGGCCGGGCTCATGCCACCAGTGCTCTACTTTGCCCGAGATGGGTTTGGTGATGATCGGCTCGCCGCGGTCGCGGATCGGGAAGCGTTGTTCGCGGCCGCCGAAGCTGATCGTATTGTGACCCTTGATCGAGGCGTTGTAATACTCCCAACGCGCGGCTCCATCGAAAAAGTCCGCCGGGTAGCCGGAGGGAGAACCGATATCGATGATCAGGCGTTCGCCCAAGGTATCAAAACCCACGAAGCCGAGGTCGTTGTGTTCGTGGTTTTCCTCGCGGCCGCTTTTGCTGAATACAATGCAATCGGTGAGGGGCTTCTCCCACGAGGTGCGACTCACGATCATACCCCCGTGCGCGGGGTAGGCGATGGCGAGAGGTTCGCGCCCGGTCGGCGGCAGCGGCTTAAGGCGATCATCGTAGTAGAGCAGAAAAATGGGGAGATCGTGTTTTTCCGATACGGTGCGCAGAAAGAAGTCCTGCAAGACCGGGTCTTGGTTGGCGGCGGCCACGGCGGCCACGTAGCCGGTCATGACATCGCGCTCCGGCCGAGCGTCGCCAAAGGGGATAAGCCTCTTGTGGTCCAACGTGCCGTGCATGGCCCAGCGGCACATCTCCGGGAACGGCCATTCGTCCAGCCGATCTACTTGGCCGCCGGTGGCGAATCGCAGGGCGGCGAAATACCCCACGGGAATGCGGTTGGCTCCAGCGTAGTTGACGGATTCGTTGAACTCCCCATCCGGTCCGTAGGTCGCGAGGTAGGCGTCGAAGCGCTCCGTCGCGATATCGATGATGCGTTGGGATTCCGGGAGATGTTCGTGCAGCGCCATGGCGGCAATGGCCGCGCCGCCCGCGATGACCGTGATCCAGTTGTTCAGGTCGGCCATCCACCAGGGATTTTGGGCCACCGACGTAAGGAAAGGTTGGATACCCCGGCGAATAATCCCGGCCCGAATCTCGGCGCGTTCGTCATCGTTGAGCGAATGGTAGAGCCAGTCGTAAGCGATGGCACAGTCTTGAGAGAGCATGCCGGTGCGCAGATCGGCGGGATGGCCAAAGCGCGTGTGCGCCTGGTCAATCCAGTCCGGCCATTCGTGGAGGACCGCGTGGAGCTGGGCTTTGGCGGCGGTGAGATAGACCTCCTCGCCGGTGATGAGATGGGCCAGCGAGAATCGATTCATCCGCGCGCCGGCGTGAAAGCAGATGAAGTAGTCGAGGTTGCGATCGCGGATCATGGCGGTGCGCCGACCGGGGACCACAGAGTCGGCTTGGAGGGCCGGTAGCTTGGCTTCCGCCTGAGCTTGGGTGATCAAGTCAGCCCAAGCTTCCGTGAGGAAGCCGCCCGCTTTAAGGGCGCGGCGAAAATCGTCGACTGACTGCAGGCCGTCGGAGTTGTCCGCCGCGATGAAGAGCCGCGGGTGGGCGGGGAGGGCGCCGCCGGTTTGAGCGGCGCGGAGCTGAGGCAGGAGGCCCCAAGCCGCAGCGAAGGTGGCGGAGTTGCGGATGAATTTACGACGGGGCAGCGACATGAGATTTCCGGGTTACGAATCAGGATTAGATCGTCAGCGAGACTTCGCGATTGATACCGGGAGCGGAGAGCGAAACGTGGGCACCGTCGATCTCCGCGGTTACCGGGCCGTGGGGTCCGTCGAAGGTCCATCCGTCAGCGGTGGTTTGCCAGGTTGTGTTTGCGCCGAAATCGGCGGCAGGGCCGGTCGCGAAGAGCGTGAGCAGGCGGCAGCGGTCTCCGACCAGCGAGGCGTTGAGGTAGCTTTCGTGGGGTTGTTTCAACAGGTCCCCGGTGCGTTCCCGATCAAAGGGGGCCTCGTAGCGATGTTCTTCTCGTTGGATGCGGAGGTCGCCGGTGCCCAGATTGATGATACGCCCGGTGGCCGCCGTGAGGTCGTTGCGCACGACGAACGATCCATCCGCCGCGGGTTCTGCTTTATCGATGGTGTGCCAGCGCAGGGAAATGGATTCGCGCTGATCGATGGCAGCATCGTCGAGCACGAGGATGTAGCCGGGCCACAGATGGAGGACGGTGCGGGTGAAGTGTTTCACCCCGGCGTAGGCGGGAGAGAGCTCCATACTCCACGCGGTGCCTTGGTCGGCCTCATGCCACCATTGCTCTACTTTGCCGGAAATGGGTTTGGTGAGGATGGGCTGGCCCCGTTCGCGAGTGGGAAACAGCTGTTCGCGGTCGCCGAAGGTGATCGTGTTGTGACCCTTGACCGACGCGTTGTAATATTTCCATCGCGTGGGTGCCGTGAAAAAGTCCTCGGGGTAGGCGGAGGGAGCACCGAGGTCGACGATCAGACGTTCGCCGAGGGTATCGAATCCGACGACCCCGACGTCGTTGTGTTCGTGGTTTTCTTCGCGGCCGCTTTTGCTGAAAAGAATACAGTCGGTGAGGGGCTTCCCCCATGACGTGCGACTTACAATCATACCGCCGTGCGCGGGGTAAGCGATGGCGAGGGGCTCGCGGCCAGTCGGGGACAATGGTTTCAGGCGATCATCGTAAAAGAGCAGATTGATCGGGTGGTCATGTTTCACCGAAACATTGCGTAGAAAAAAGTCCTGCAAGACGGGGTCCTGGTTCGCGGCGGCGACGGCGGCCACGTAGCCGGATACCACGTCGCGCCCCGGCCAACAGTCGCCGATAAGAACGAGCTTTTGATTATCGAGCGTGCCGTGCATGACCCAGCGACACATCTCGGGGAAGGGCCACGCGTTGAGGCGATTTACCTCACCGCCGGTGGCAAAGCGCAGGGCGTTGAAGTAGCCGACGGGCAAACGGTTGGCGCCGGCGTAAGCGACCGATTCATTGAACTCGCCATCGGGTCCGTAAGTTTCGAGGTAGGCATCAAATCGCTCCGTTGCGATATCGATGATGAATTGGGACTTGGGATGGTGTTCCTGCAGGGCCATGGCGGCGGTGGCGACGCCTCCGGTGATGACCGTTACCCAATTATTAAGGTCTTCCATCCACCACGGCTTTTGATCCAAAGATGTAAGGAAAGGTTGGATGCCGCGCCGAATGATGCCATCGCGGATATCGGTGCGCTCGTCCTCGGTCAGGGAGTGGTAGAGCCAATCGTAGGCGATCGCACAGTCCTGCGATAGCATGCCGGTGCGCAAATCGGCATCATAGCCAAAGCGGATATGGGCCTGATCGATCCAGTCCGGCCATTCATTGAGGATGGCGTTCAATTGGAGCTTGGCGGCATCGAGATAGAGGGCTTCGCCGGTGACCAAGTGGGCGAGCGCGAATCGACTCATCCGCGCACCCGCGTGGAAGCAGAGGTGGTAGTCAAGATTGCGATCACGGGCCATTGCGGGTGGCCGGTTCGGCACCATGGAGTCGGCTTGGAGCGCGGGGAGTTTGGCCTCGGCTTGGGCTTGAACCAGCAGGTCGGACCACGCTTGGCCGAGGAAGCCACTGGACTGCACGGCGCGGCGGAAATCGTCGACCGACTGCAGGCCGTGATCGTTGGTCGCGGCGATGAAGAGCCGGGGGTGGGCGGGGGGCGCCCCACTAGCTTGCGCGGCGCGGAGCTGAGGGAGGAGTCCCCAAGCGGCGGCGAGAGTGGCGGAATTGCGGATGAATTTACGGCGAGGCAGGCTCATGACGGTGGGGTGGGATTGAATCGTGAATTGAAACTACGGAGCGGGTTGGATCTTAATGGTGCGGATGGCGGAGAGCGGGGTGGACGTTTCGATGAGATCGATGCGGTGGACCTGGTCGCCCCAAACGCCGAGCAGACGATCATCGGTCACGGCAAAAGTCGTGATGCGAGCTTTGAGGGCGTGGGCGTCATAAGTCAGTTCGGCGCCGCGCCCGGTATCGGCCCCCGGAAAGGCTCCGATGCTGACTACCCCCGGGACAGAGACGTCGACCGGGCGGTTGGTGAGGTAGTGGTATTGGTTCGGCGTTGCGGCGGTCGAGAGCGTAAAGGCTTCGGTGATGCGCAGGGAGTCGCCGCGATGAAGCGCGATGGTGCGTTGCCATGAGTCGACGTGCGCTTCGGCGGGATACGTGCCGGCGAGATCGAGCTGGAGGGATGACACGGAATCCGTGGCGGTATAGGAAACCGCTCGGGCCGCGAAGGACCGGCCCGCGGCTTGTTCGGCGCCGTTGACGAGTGGCACGTTGTGCCAGGCCGAGCGCATAGCCCAAATCTCGTAGCGTTGAGGGCTGAACGTTTTGGCAGTGTAGATTTCGGGACCGACGTCAATGATCAGCGGCAGTCCGTCGAGATAAGCGATGAACGAGCCGACGTCATTGTGATTGTGCGACTCGTCGTTGTGGCCGCCTTTGGCGGTAACGTAGAGGCCGTCTGTAGTGCCGGCGGTATCGCGCGCGGTCATGACCTGCAGGTCCGGCAACCAACCATCGACGGGCAGCGGATCCGCCGCGGTTACGCCGGCGAGTTCGGAGGCGAGGAAAAGGTCGGGAATGGTGCGACCGATCGATCCCAGATCGCGCGGCTCGCCGATTTGGTGACGTTGCCAGAGCCAGGCCCCGAACGCCGATAGTTCGTCGTCGCCGATCGCTTGACCGTAGCGGTAGGTGAGCGCGCCATCGACGGCCGTGCGCGCATTGGCATCGGCGAAGTTCAGATACCACTCGTTGCCGACGTGGGCGGTGAGGATATAGCGCCCCATTTTGGCGATGAGCGGGTCGTCGAAGATCGAGATTTTCCCATTACTCGCACCATACATCCAATCGAGCGCTTCGAACATGCTAGCGCCGGCTCGGCCCCAGTAGGATGGCCCTTCGTCGCAGCCGCCATCGTTTGGGTAGCTGTTGATGAAGATGTCCATCACGCGCTGAGCCTTCTCAACGTGGCGGGCGCGCAGCTCGGGATCTTTTTCGATGAGCAAGGCAGAGGATAGCCAGTTGGCGACGATCCACGGATTCCAGTTGTTGATCGGGTGGCCTTGGGTGTCCCAGGCCATCCACCAAAAGTCGGCGCGGTTGAGACAGGGTTCGAGAATGCGGGTCTGGACCTCTTGGGCCAGGCGCTGGCGGGTCATGGGCGAGACGGTGTCGAGCTCCGGACCGAGCAGGTAGTCGATCCACGAAACCAAGGCGGCAGTTTCACCGACGCCGAGGTCGACGACTGGCTCGCTGGCATCGGGCAAATCGTCCCCGGCGCGCTGCATGAAAATGTGCGCCGGGTAGACCCAAGAGGATTCCTCAAAGAGCAACCAAAGGCCATCGGTGATCGGATCGAGGAAACGACCTTCACCTTCCGCACATTCCGCCAGCACGAGGTCCTTGAGCCGGTTCCGTCGCTCCGCCCAAGCATCCTGATAGGAGCGCCGGTCGCCGTTGCGCAGGTAGCCGAGAAAGGTCGTGATGGGCCGGACGGCCCACGGCTTAGTGAGCACCTCTTCACCCGCCGCGATGAGCCGGTCGCGGGTAGCCGCGGGGAGGGCATCCCAACTCGTGCGGTCGGTCCCCCGGGGAAACGGTTCCCACTCGCCGTGGGGCAGGAGGGCGGCCTGGATGCCGGGAATATCTTTGCCGAGCTGATGCAGTTCGGGTTCGCCGGCCAGCAGATTGCGCGGGGTGAGCGTAGGGCCCGCCGCGACGGTGAGCGCCAGCACACAGGCGGCGAGCGCTCCGAGGCAAAACCGGGATAGAACGACGGTAACGATAAAAGCGGGCAAGCTCCGCCCGAGAGAGAGAGAATTTTCATTCATAGGTCGGGGAAGGGTATCGGGAATCAAACGCAGAACCCCTTGATAACAATAACGAACCGCCGATTATTTATTTCGAATGGCGAGTGAAATTTCATCAAGGAGCGGTTCCCTCACTCAACCGAATCGACGGTAGGGAGTTGCGCTATTAGCTGAAAATTTCACGGGTTATCCTGGCGGCAAGAAAACGGTGGTTTCGGCGGGGGGATGATGCGCGAGTTGGATTCGTTTTGGGGCTGGAAGGGGCAGATGCACGTTCGGAAGGATGGAGCCACTGCGAGATGAAACTGTCGGGCATGAAGCCCGACCCACCCAGTAGGGCGCTAGCTGGTCCGACGTGGGTCGGGCGGTCGGGCTTTACGCCCGCCCGTTTCACGGTGCCCGCCGATCCAGAATTTCCGCCAGTTCTGGGGGGCGCTGGTCGGCATTTGGCCGGCAAAATTCTCGCAGATGTAAGCCGTCGCATCATGGCGTAGATTCGAGCCGGAAAAACCGAATCGTCATGCGGCGAGGTAGCGAGATTTAGGGATCTGGGAGATTCAGAATTACGGGACCTTTGTCGGTAGTGGGGCTGATATTGACACCAATGCACCATTGCACCAATGAGGTAACACTATGAGGACAAGCGTTTCATTAGAGCCGGATATCGAGCCGGTGGTGCGTTCTTACGCCAAGGACCGTGATACCAGTCTGAATCGAGCCATCAACGAGCTGATTCGCCGCGGTTTGGCCCCCGCATCTGAACGCGATGGGGTGGTCGTGGAGGAGGATGGTTTACCGCTCGTCCGCAGCACTCGCCCGATCACTTCGGCAGATATTGAACAGTTGGAGAAAGACGCGTGACCACCTGGTTGCTTGACGGCAATGTGCTGGCTGCGCTGGTGATTGAGTCGCACGTGCACCATCGCCTGGTCCGGAGCTGGTTTCGAACAACTGAGGACAAATTCGCCACCACGTTGTTAACGGAAGGCACCCTGCTGCGGGTGCATATGCTCGCCGTTCCGGATGCGGCAGCAGCGGCGGCGTGGGCGGTTTTGGCGCGATTGCGCCAGCATCCTCGTCACGTGTCATGGGAAGACCCGGTGCCGTGGAGCGAAGTGCCTCATCGTAATTTGCAGGGGCCGAAGCAGGTCACCGATGCGCGCATCGCCGAACTCGCCCGTCAACGCGGAAGCAAGGTGCTGACGCTGGATTCCGCTTTCGCCGGTCTGCATCGCGACGCGGTCAGCCTTCTACGTTAGCTTTAGCGGGAGAGCGGGCGCACGTGAATCAGCGCGTGAGCTCGTAGAGGGCGTAGCCGGCGCGCAGATTGGGCAGCCAGGCGCAGGGCGTTTTCCAATCACCGCGCAGGTGCATGTGGCGAGTGATGCGGTAGCCGTGTCCCGTGCAGAAGTCTTCGAAGTCGGCAATGGTGAGCGGATTGGCCGGACGGCTGTCGCCCCACGCGGTGGGATGAACTTCGTTGCGCGGCTTACGTCCGCGCAGCACGGCATCAAAGCGGTTTTTCCAGTAACCGTAATTGGCAAAGCCTACGGTGAGGCTGCGGCCGACGCGCAGGGCTTCATCGATGACAGCCGAGGGGTGATCCACTTCTTCGAGCGTGCGCGAACAGATGACATGATCGAAATGGCCGTCGTCGAATTCGGCCATGAAGCTCATCATATCGCCCTGGTAAGCGCTAAGACCGCGCTTCACGCAGCCGGCGATTTTATCGACTTGGAGATCGACGCCAATGCCGCGCGCGTTGCGGTGTTGGGCCAGTTCTTCCAGCAGCACCCCACGACCACAGCCGAGGTCCAGCACGCAGGAATCCGCGGTCACCCAATCGGTGATGACCTGCAGGTCGACAGTGCGTTTGTTGGAGCGGAGGGACATGGGGAGAGACAGATTAGGATTTAACCACGAAATACACTAAAAACACGAGAGGCAGAGCCGGGCGGCAGGGGTGTTTTACCGGAGGTCGCAGATTAAACGGAGTTTGGGCTGCGGTGGGATGGCTTTGTTTTCTTTGTTACTTTCTGGGAACAATCTGCGGCGGAGTGGTTTCGGGTGGTTTGGGTATTTTGTGGTTAATAAAATAGCAGGGAAGTAGGTTCCTCAGCTGGCGAGGAAGTCGCGGATGAGGTCGTAGAGTCGGGGGGATTCGAGGAGGAAGGAATCGTGGCCGAGGTCGGTGGTGAGTTCGGCGTAGGACGCATTTTTCCCGGCCCGTAAGAGGGCGGTGACAATAGATCGATTTTGGGCGGGCGGGAACAACCAGTCGCTGGTGAACCCGACGACCATGGTATCGGCGACCACGGGAGCGAACGCGGCTTCGAGGGACCCGGCGCGCTCCGCCAAATCAAACTGGTCGAGTGCGCGCGTGATGTAGAGATACGAGTTCGCATCGAAGCGGTTAATGAAACTTTTGCCCTGATAGCGCAGGTAACTCTCGACCTCGAACTGCACGTCAAAGGCGTTCTCAGGCGAAGGGGCGTCGGGTCGCTCGGCTACCGTGCGGCGGCCGAATTTGCGAGCCATGGAGGCATCGGAAAGGTAGGTGATGTGCGCCATCATGCGGGCGATGGCGAGGCCGACCCGGGGGCCTTCACCCAACGCGTAGTTGCCCTCTTTCCAGTCGGGATCCTGGAGGATGGCTTGGCGGCCGACTTCGTTGAAGGCGATGGCCTGCGCGCCTTCGCGGGCGGTGGTCGCCATGGCGATGAGCTTGCGCACGAAGTGGGGATAGGAGATGCCCCACTCGAGCACCTGCATGCCGCCCATCGAGCCGCCGATTACGCCGTGGAGTTGGGTCACTCCGATGGCGCGAAGCCACCGTTCCTGAGCCCGCACCATGTCACGGATCGAAACGATCGGGAAATTTATGCCGTAGGGCTGGCCGGTTTCGGGATTGATCGAGCGCGGACCGGTTGAGCCTTGGCAGCCTCCGAGGACATTGCAGCAGAGGACGCAGTAGCGGTTGGTATCGAGGGCCTTGCCGGGACCAATAATGTTGTTCCACCAACCCGTCTTGCGGTCGGTCAGGTTGTGGAAACCGGCGCAGTGATGATCCCCGGAAAGGGCGTGGCAGACTAGGATCGCATTGTCCCCGGCGGGGTTGAGATGGCCGTAGGTTTCGTAGCGCAGGGTGTAGCCCGGAATCGTGCGGCCACAATCGAACGTGAACGGCTCATCTGCCACGTAATCCTGCGCCATCACGAGCCCGACCTCGCCGGGTTCGGCGGGCTCGATGGTGGGACTGTCGAGATCAGAGTCGTTCATCGGAAGGGGGGAAGATGTTAGCAGGAAGTCGGTGGAAGCAAGCCAGCCCAAGCGGCTTTTGGGGTGAATTTTGAGGCCGCTGGGCGGTGCGGTGGGTTCATTGACAGCAGAATAATGGTCGGTAGCGTCCGCCGATGCCTTGCTTCGCCGGCATTTCGCAGTTTTTGATCGGGTTGGTCGCTCTCGCCATGCAACTCTCCGGACAAATAGACCGCATCGCCAGCCAGTCCTTTGCGACCCGCGCCGAAGTCATCGCCCCAAACGGGATGGTGGCCACCAGCCAACCCCTCGCGGCCCAAATTGGACTCGACGTCCTGAAGGCCGGCGGCAACGCAATCGACGCGGCCATCGCCACCAACGCGGCGCTCGGCCTGATGGAGCCCACCGGCTGCGGCATCGGCGGTGACCTGTTCGCCATCGTGTGGAGCGCGCGGGACCAAAAACTCTATGGCCTCAATGCCTCGGGGCGTTCGCCGCTCGGCCTGAGCTACGATCAGATTCAAGCCGAGTTGGCCAAGCTGGGTGTGGAAACGATCCCGTCGCGCGGCATGTTGCCAATCTCGGTGCCGGGCGCCGTCGACGGCTGGTATGAGCTGCACGAAAAGTTCGGCCGGATGCCAATGGCGGAAATTTTGGCGCCAGCTATCGAGTATGCCGAGAAGGGTTTTCCGGTCACCGAGCTCATCGCATTCTACTGGAAATACGCCACCCTCTACCAAGACATCCCGGGCGCTGCCCACGAAACGTGGATGCCCGGCGGGGTCGCGCCGAAAAAAGGTGAGATTTTCAAGAATCCTGATCTGGCCAACACCTACCGACGGATCGCGGCGGGAGGCCGGGACGCGTTTTATCGCGGCGAGATCGCTGACGAGATCGATGTCTTCATGCGCGCCCACGGCGGTTACTTGCGCAAGGCCGATCTCGAGGCCCACACCTCGACTTGGATCGATCCGGTCTCGGTGAACTATCGCGGCTACGACGTGTTTGAGTTACCGCCGAACGGGCAGGGCATCGCCGCGCTGCAGATGTTAAACATACTCGAAGGTTATGACCTGCGATCGATGGGTCGCCAGTCGCCCGAGGCGCTCCACCTGATGATTGAGGCCAAAAAATTGGCCTTCGAAGACCGCGCCAAGTTCTACGGCGATCCCGATTTTTCCGAGATCCCCCTAGAGTGGTTATTGTCCAAAGACTACGCCGCCGAGCGCCGCGCGCTGATCGATCCGAACCGCGCGGCCAAGCGCTATGACGCCGGCAATCCGGCCCTCCAGCAGGGCGATACCATTTACCTCACCACGGCCGACTCGGAGGGCAACATGGTGTCCCTCATCCAAAGCAACTATCGCGGCATGGGTAGCGGGGTGATGGTGCCGGGGCAGGGGTTCGGTTTCCAAGATCGCGGCGAGATGTTTGTCTTTGAGCCGCGCGACCACGCCAACGTTTATGCGCCGGGCAAGCGCCCGTTTCACACCATCATTCCTGCCTTCGTGATGAAGGAGGGTCGGCCTTGGTTGAGTTTTGGCCTGATGGGCGGCGCGATGCAGCCGCAGGGCCACGCGCAGATCATCATGAATCTGGTGGATTTTGATCTGAACCTGCAGGAGGCGGGCGATGCCGCGCGTTGGCAGCACAATGGTTCAACGGATTACAATAACCCGGAGATGGAAGACGGTGGCTACGTGACGATGGAAGATGGCTTTCCCGCTGAGACGCGCAAACAACTGGATCTGAGGCGCCACGTGATCCGCTACGATATCGGCGGTTACGGCGGCTACCAAGCCATCAGGTGGGATACCGAGAACGAGGTCTACATCGGTGCCAGCGAAAGCCGGAAAGACGGCCACGCCGTTGGGTATTGACCGCCTCTGCGACGATGAGCGACGGCGCGCATTAGGTCCAAGAAGATCAAAATTCCGACAACCCCGGCGCGGATGGGTTTAGGCCCATGGTCTTCACCACCTGCACCGGACGATTCCCGATTCGGTGATAGGGGCGTCGTGAGGGTGCGACGTGCGGGAGTTGCAAATTTGGCCTTCTGCGCCGACGAAAGTTCCGCGATTTCAGGCTCCCGGCGGGTTCAAATTCCATCAGGCCAGTTTCGTAGTCGTCGATCAAAACGCTGAGGATGGGTTGATCGGGCTAGGTTTCTAAATTCGGACACTCGGAGATCCCGATTAATCCGCCCGGTTCAATTGCACCGACAATGTCTTGAAAACCAATGCTACGGATGCGGCGGAGTTGTTCGTCTTTTTCGTCTGACCAATCGAACCCGGGATGACGATTAAATCACGTGTGCTTCTCGTTAACGGACTACGCGTGCTGATTGTCATCACCCCCGCAATCTTGTCTCGATCCGAGGGTCAGAAAAACCCTTTAGTATTTGGGTCCTTGACAGGGCTAATCGCGTCAGGCAATCCAGCTGATCCTTTTAACGACTTAAAACGATGCAACCCACCTTCCGACCACATAACAAAAAGCGCGCCCGCAAGATCGGGTTTCGCGCCCGCATGGCTACCCGTGGTGGCCGCGCGGTGATCAACGCCCGCCGCCGCAAAGGCCGCAAGCGCCTTTCCGTAGTCTGAGCCGACGCCCCCCCCGGCGTCACGCTTAACTGCCGGACTATCATGCGTTTCCGAGCTGCATCGCACCTGCGACGGCCGTGGGAATTCACGAGGGTCCGTTCCGCAGGCCGCCGCTACCAATGCGGCGGTTTTGTTTTGTGGGCCTCTCCGCGTCCGCCGGATATCCCGACCGCTGCCCCTGTTTCTCGGGCTGGTTTTGTCGCATCGCGGGCCGCCGTGGGCAACGCCGTCGCTCGAAATCGGGCGAAACGTCGCCTCCGCGAAGTGTTTCGTAACCATCAGGTTCGCATACCCGCCGACACCGATCTGGTGTTTGTCGCCCGACGGTCGCTCAATGGGCTTGATTATAGTGAGATCGAGAGGCGATTTTTGAAAGCCTGCGCAGATCTCTTCCCTGCTGCCTCCACCTAATGCCCTTCACCCGCGAGTTCCGCATCCTCCCCGCCATCGCTGGTTTGCCGGCGAAGGTGTTATTGGGTGTGATTCGGGTGTATCAACTCACGTTGTCCCCGGTGCTGCCCGTCGTGTTCGGCCCCAACTGTGGTTGCCGCTTTTACCCGACTTGCTCGCACTACGCCGCGGAAGCCGTGCGCACGCATGGAGCCATCAAGGGCGCGGGCTTGGCCGCTTGGCGCTTGCTGAAGTGCACCCCTCTCCACGAGGGCGGCTCCGATCCGGTGCCGCCTCTCCGTTCCTCTTCCCGACCCGTTTGTGAGCGGGTTTCATCTCCTCCGGTCGGCGCGCGCTGATCCCCCCTCCTTTTCTGCATGGATAAAAAGAATACTGTTATCGGCGTCATGCTGCTCGTCGCGGCCTTCGCCACCTTGTTTCTCGGCCAGCGCTTTGCGCCGCCGGCGCCCGCTGCTCCGGAGATCGCCCCGGCGCAAGCTCCGATGCCCACCGCGCCGAACCAAGCGTCCCCGTCTGCGCGGCCGGCTCGCACGACGCCGTTCGAAACCGAATTCGCAGCCTTGGCCGGAGCCAATGCCGACGCCGTCGTTTCGTATCTCGAAAACGATTTTATCCGCGTTGAGTTCACCAACTTCGGCGGGGCCATCGCGAATGTTGCTTTCAAAAAATACGGGCTAACCAACGATTCCTCGCTCCCGTTTGTCTTCAATCAGCCACGCGTCGAGCCGATGTTGGCGATCACCGACGTGCCGGGTCTCGGGTCTGACACCGCTTACCGGTTGGTCAGCGCGACCCGGGATGAAGTGGTTTACGAGACCTTGCTTGAGGGGCGTCTTAAAGTGGTCCGTCGATTCTCGATCGGATCAGAACTCGAAGGTTCGGATCCCTACTTGATCCGTCACGATACCCAACTGCAGGATCTGTCCGGTAACGGTGCGCCCCAAACCATGGCGGCGCTCAGTCTCGGCACCACGTCGCTGGTGTCCCCCAACGATTTCGGCCAATACCTCAATATTATGTCGTGGGACGGGGAGGATCAAACCCTGACCAAGCCGGGAGAACTTGAGGGCGGTGGACTTCTCTCGTGGATTGGCCTCCGGGATGGCGCGCCAAAATCGTCGATCACCAAGGACGGCACGGTCGTCTGGGCCGCCGCCAAGAACCAGTTCTTCGCCGGCGTTTACACTGGCGATACGGCGGGTTTCAGCACCACGGCTCGCCGGGTCGAACTGCCGCCCTTCGAGGGCAGTTCCCGCGCCAACAAAGGCTTGATCGGCGTCGTCAACTACACGCTGCCGTCGATGATTCCCGGCGGATCGCTCGCGCTGGGCGGCGATCTCTACGTCGGCCCCAAGGAATACGATCGGCTGCGCAAGTTCGACCAGGATCAAGCCGAGGTCATGCAGTTCGCGCCGTATTTCTTCTCTAAGATTTTCCTCTCCGGTGTGATCGCGCCGATCCTGAATCTCACCATGGTGACCATGCACGGTTGGGTGGGGAACTGGGGCGTGGCGATCATCCTCATGACCTTGTTGCTCAAGATCGTGACGTTGCCCTTCACGCTCGCGGCATCTCGTTCCGCCAAGCGGATGGCCAAGCTCCAGCCGCTCATGAAAGAGGTGCGTGAGGAGTTCAAGGATCAGCCTCAAAAGCTGAACGAAGCCACGCTCAAGATCTTCAAGGAAAACAAGGTCAACCCGATGGGCGGCTGTCTGCCGATTCTCATCACCATGCCGCTCTTCGTGGCGTTCTTCTCCATGCTGCAAGGCACCGCAGAGTTGCGCTTCACCGACTTCCTCTGGACCGCCGATCTCTCGGCGCCCGATACCATCCTCCGCATCTTCGGTCTGCCGTTGAACATCATGCCGCTCCTCATGGGCGCGACCATGGTGTATCAAATGAAGCTCACGCCGACGCCGACCACGGACAACGCGCAGATGCAGATCATGAAGTTCATGCCGATCGTCTTCACGTTGATCTGTTACAACTTCGCCGCGGCACTTGCGCTCTACTCCACCGTGAATGGTGTCTTCACCATCATCCAACAGGTCATCGTCAACAAGATGACGAACGATGATACGCCTTTGATTAAACCAGGCGGAGCCGAGGTCCAAGAAAAGGCGTGGAATCCCAACAAGCACAAGGCTAAGAAAAAGAAGAAATCATAAAGGAATTACCCCATGTCAGGTCATAGTAAATGGTCCACCATCAAACGCGCCAAAGGCGCCAACGACGCCAAGCGCGGTAAGATTTTCAGTCGTCTATCCCGCGACATCACGCTCGCGTCCAAAGCTGGCGGCGGTGATTCCGATACCAACGCTCGACTGCGCACCGTAATCCTTAAGGCCAAGGGCGAGAACATGCCCATCGATAACATTGATCGCGCCATCAAGAAAGGCACCGGCGAACTCCCGGGGGTCGTGTATGAGGATAACACCTACGAAGGCTACGGCCCGGGTGGTGTCGCGTTCATGATCAAATGCACCACCGACAACAAGACCCGGACGTCGCAAGACGTGCGGTCCATCTTGGCTAAACACGGCGGTAATCTCGCCAGCACGGGTGCCGTCTCGTTTCAGTTTTTGCACATGGGTCAGTTTCTCATCGCGAAGGATCAGATCGGAGAAGAGGCGCTTATGGAGGTCGCCCTCGAAGCTGGAGCCGATGACATCGTCACCAGCGACGACGGTTACGAAGTCCGGTGCGAGATCGCCGAATTCGACCACGTGATTCACGCCCTCGATCAAGCCGGTATCAAAACCGAGAGCGCGGAAATTGCTTATATTCCCACCACCATGTCCCCGGTCACGGAGGTAGGCCTCGCGCGATCGGTGCAGAAACTACACGACGCCTTGGACGATAACGACGACGTGCAACAGATCTTCTCCAACGAAGAACTGGCAGACGATGTCTCGGCGGCTCTCGACGCCGAGTAATCAAACGGAACGGTAGCTTCAACGACGGGTCGTTGGCTAGTGGATACTCCCATGCGCATCGCGGTCATATCAGATTCTCACGACGAGATCCCGGCATCATTGCCGGCCCTCTTGGCGGAGGCGGATGAAATCTGGCATCTGGGCGATGTATGCGATCCGCGCACGCTGGCGGAAATCGAGCAGCTGGATTGTCCCCTCTACATCGTAGCGGGAAATTGTGATGCGTGGCCGACCTGGCCGCGGGTGCGCATGTTGGAGCGAGGCGGCCACCGATTCCACCTCGAGCACATCCAGCCCATACGGCCGGTCGCCCAGTCGAAGACGATTCTGCATGGCCACACGCATTTCCCGCGCGATGAGACCGACCCCTTGGGCGTGCGTTGGTTAAACCCGGGATCGGTGAGTGAGCCTCGCTATGAAGGCCCCCCCAGCTTCGCCTGGCTTACGATCGACGAATCCCAAGCCGGCACTCCCTTCACTTGGCAACTGGTCTTCTTGCCAACCCCCCCATCGCACCCTCTAGCGATTTAATGAAATACTGTTCAATTTAACCAATAGGGTTAAATTGAGCTGAACACCGCGCGGGGCTCGAAGATCTGAGACAAGCACGAAGGCCGCGCGGGTTACGAGAACCAGAGCCGGAAGGAAAACCGGTGCAAGGAGCGAAGGGTTAGGGTAGCTTGGATTCGCTAATGACTCGGTGTCGGCCTGTTACGTATCTGGAAAATCATTACTCAGCCGCAACCCGTCGCCTCCAAAGCCCGCCCGGCCTCTGGCCCCCGTCACTTTGCCGTGGTTCGGGCTTTCCGCCCGACGGCGTCGATTCGACGGGGTGAGCTGATCCAACCGGGTGGCTGCTACCCGCTAATTTGTGACTTGAAAAGAGGTAGGGACGGACCGCTGGGCCGTCCGCCGCGGAGTGGTTGCATGGACGGTGTATTAGCCTTAGCCGGTGAAGCAGAAGCGGACGGCCCAGCAGTCCATCCCTACCGATCGGAAAATCACCTCAATCGCCTAATCGTCTTCGAACGGGGTGACTCTCGTGTCGATTAAGGTGTAGCCGATGTGGATGTCGGCGGAACCGTCGACGAAGTAGAGGCCTTTGGTGACATCGCCGACTTTCATGGTGCCTTCGACGTAGACGGGTTCCCATTGGCCGCGCACTTTCCAGGGCTCCGCTGCTCTGACATAGACGATTTGATTGGGCGGGGGGGGCGGAGTGTGGATGCAGGCCCCGACCCACGGCACGAGAAGAAATTCGGTGACTTCGCCTTCTGTGATATCGAGCGGTAGGAGATAGCCGGGCAACCGGATCACTTTGCCTTCGTAGTCGAGGCGGGTCGAGTTGGCCCGTTGGCGGCGCAGGGTGGTGATCGCTTCGCGCTTCGCGAGGAGGCCATCGATATTGATGCCGGATTCTTCCAAATCTTTGGTGAATTTTGCGAGTTCGGCCGCATCCTCCACCGGGAACGAATCAGGATTGGCCTGCGCCATCGCCCGTAGTCGGGCCACCATGCCGAGGTGAAACAGTTGATCGCTGTTGAGGGCCGTAAACGGGTCTTCAAATTCGCCGACCTCGCCTTGGAGGTCAGGCCATAGCAGTTCCAGCGTCTCAGCTGAGACTACGGTGGCGAGGAGGCACAGACTTATTAAAGCGCGGAACATCGTGGGAACAGCGTTGCCAGTCCGGTCGATCCCGCAAGGGGAGAACGAAATGCCGAGGCTGGAAAGGCCGACCATGAAGAAGGTGCGGACCGACCGCGGAGCCGTCCGCCATGGGAGTGGGCGAATGAACGGGACATGAGCCTAGCGTGGTTTAGCCGGTGAGGCAGCAGCGGAGACCCCAGCCGGCCCACCCGATTCCGGATAGCGCTTCTTCACGTCGAACAGCTCGGCGATTGCGAAGGGGTGCGCGCCGCCCCACGATAGGAGCATGCTGTCCGTAGGTTTTGTATCCGCCATTTTCCCCGATTTGAGTTTTGAAGAGGTCATCCGTTTTGCCGCGGAGAGTGACTACGATTGCGTTGAACTCTGCTGCTGGCCAGCGGGCCAGGCGGAACGCCGCTATGCCGGGGTCACCCATCTGGATGTCGACGACCTGAGTTACATCCGATTGGCCGAGGTTGGGGCCTTTTTGTCCGCGCAAAAAGTGCTTCTGTCCGGACTCGGCTACTACCCCAATCCGCTGGATGCGGATGCGGAGAAGGCGGCGTATTATCGGGCGCATATTCGCAAGGTGATCGTGGCCGCCAAGCGCTTGGGGTTGAAAAATGTGAACACGTTCATCGGCCGGAATCAGGCGCTCAACGAGGCTGAAAACTTAAAGCAGTTCGCCAAAGTTTGGCCGCCCCTAGTGAAGTTCGCCGGAGAGCACGGCATTAATATTGGCATCGAAAATTGTCCGATGTATTTCACCCAGGACGAGTGGCCCAAGGGACAGAATTTGGCCTACTCACCGGCGATCTGGCGGCAGATGTATGAGATTATTCCCGCTGCGAATTTCGGTCTGAACTACGATCCGTCCCATCTGCTGTGGATGCAGATGGATTATTGTAAGCCGCTCACGCAGTTCACTGATCGGTTGCATCATCTGCACTTGAAGGATGCGACGGTGCATCATGACAAACTCGATGAGCATGGGATTCTCGCGAACCCTTTGGAGTTTCACACGCCGAGACTCCCGGGTCGCGGCGACATCGATTGGGACCGTTATTTTGCGACGCTAAAGACGATCGAGTGGGACGGCCCCGTCGTGGTCGAAGTCGAGGACAAGGACTACGAAGCCACCCTCGAAGACCGCAAACGCGCGCTACTTGAAACGCGGGATTTCCTCCGAAAGTGGGTTTAGTTTTTTGAAACGCTAAAACGGAAAATTTAAAACGCTGAAATGAGTACTGATCCTCGCCCAAGGCCACGGCCGACCGGCAGCCCGCGGGTAAATTTAGCCCCAAAAAGGCGCTTCTGATTGGGGAACGGGGATTGGCCCCGCTAGGCGCGCGGGCTCAATCCGAATTAAGTAGGGCGATAGGGCGGAAAGCAAAGGGGTGGGTTTTGTGATCTTTTGCCTCCCCGCCCCGCTCGGCTAGGGGCAAAGAATTTACGGCGGTAAAGCGGGGCCTGCATTTAGCCATTTATTTGATCCGGTTTGACCACTAGCAGACCGTCGATGTGGCGGAAATGCGCATCGAAACTGCATCCGGCCAAACCATGTTGCATGGCGATGGCCGCTATCCACATTTCATTGGCGGGGATGGGGGTGGATTTGGCTCTGAGCGCCACATGCACGGCGGCATAGAATTCGATCCTATCTAAATTATGGGCACATGCGAATACGCGGGGCGAATCAACAAAGTTCTCGAATTCGTGACGGTTCTTGGATTCGCGTCGGCCGGCGCGAAAGTCCGCCAGTAATTCCCGGCACCGGTGGAGCAGATGATGATCTCCTCCGCATGAGTCAGTAAATCGACGGTTCCTTCATGATCGCGTTTGAAGGCGGCGTAGACAGTGGTGTCCCATAGCAGCCGGTTCGAGACCGGGGGCGCCAGTCCAACCCGTAGGCTTGGCGCAGTTTGGTGAGCGCGACGGTATTGAGGCGGGTCGCCCCGGAGGCGGCCTGCTCCTCCAAGACCTTCTTCTGGTCGTCGTCTATGTTGCGCAAGGTGATGGTTTGCAGGGATCAAAGGCCACGCGTTGAACAGATTGAATCACTTGAAACGGACCTGTTCATCATGCTGTGATTGCGACGAACTCCAAGGTGGAGCGGACATTGGTTCCCTCGGGAGAGGTTTCTCCGACGAACGCGTGACTAGAAGAAGAAAGGATCGTGGGGCTGACGCGGGGTGCCGTGGATGGGGCAGCAAAGGATGGAGAACTCAAGACTGGTCGGATCAAAGACGTGATTCGGGTTGGGTCCCATCAGGGGATCGAAGCTTGGCGATGGGGTAGCGAAAGGGGGGCGCGGGCGAGGCGGTGGTGGTTTTGTCGCAGCCTTCGGTGGTTGCGGAGCCGGGACCGCGGTGGCCGGTTCGTCTGGGGAGGTGGCCGGCGTCGGGGATGCGCAGCCCGGGCCGACTCCGATCAGGAGAGTCAGGCTCAGCGCGACCGCGATTTGGTGCATCCACATGGGACCAACCAATCGGGTTTTTGGAGGATCGAAACCCCGGATTCGCTTTTTTTCGTGAGAGCAGTTTGGTCTGCTTGTGACGAAGTCACTCCCGATGTTTGCCCCTGATAATACTCTCATTGAAATTCGTGACCTCCGGTTCGCGTGGGGAGCTAATGGTGTTCCGGTGCTAAACGTGCCTGAGTTGATTGTCGCCGCCGGGGAGTCGCTGTTTCTCCATGGGCCGAGTGGTTGCGGGAAGACGACGTTGTTGAATTTGATCGGCGGGGTGCTGGAACCGCAGGGAGGCCGGATCACGGTGTTGGGGCACGATTTGAAGAAAATTAGTAGCGCCGCGCGAGATGCGCTGCGGGCAGACCAGATTGGGTTCGTTTTTCAACAGTTCAACCTCGTGCCGTATTTATCGGTGATCGACAACGTGACGCTGCCGGCGCGATTTTCGGCCGCGCGGCGGGCGCGGATCGAAAAGGACGGCGAGGGCTTGGCTCAGGCCGCGCAGGCGGTGTTGCAGCGGTTGGGGATGGAGGCGGCGCGGCACCAGTCCGTGACAGCGTTGAGCGTGGGGCAGCAGCAGCGGGTCGCGTTGGCCCGGGCCTTGTTGGGTGCGCCGGCGATGATCATTGCCGATGAACCGACGTCGGCGCTGGACACGGATCGGCGAGATGAATTTGTGGCGTTGTTGTTTCAAGCAGCAGCGGCGGCGGGCAGCAGCGTGGTGATGGTGAGTCACGATCGGGAGATGGGGGAGCGCTTTGATCGCGTCGTCGATCTGCGGGATATCAATCGCGTGGGGGGGCAGGTTTGATGCTGATGCGATTGGCTTGGCTCTCGTTGCTGAATCGACGGATGACGGTGGGACTCACGATTCTTTCGATCGCTTGCAGCGTGATGTTGCTGTTGGGCGTGGAGCGGGTGCGGCAGGAATCGCGGGAGAGTTTTCTGAGCACGGTGTCCGGCACGGATTTGGTGGTGGGGGCGCGTAGCGGGGGACCGCAGTTGTTGTTGCAGGCGGTATTTAACATTGGCTTTCCGACCCAGAATCTCAGCCGCGTGAGTTATGCGATGGTGGGGGAGGATCGGCGGGTGCAGTGGATAATCCCGCTCTCGATGGGCGATATGCATCGTGGGTATCGGGTGGTGGGCACAACCACGGCTTTTCGTGATCACTACCGGTTCGCGCGCGATCAAGGGTTGCAGTTGGCGCAGGGTAATTGGTTCGCCGATGAGCATCAGGCGGTTTTGGGCGCGGATGTCGCGCGGGAATTGGACTACAGTCTCGGGCAATCAATCGTGGTGTCCCACGGGGCCGGGGAAATCAGTTTTGTGCACCACGACGAACATCCGTTTCGAGTGAGTGGGGTGCTGGCGCCGACGGGCACGCCGGTGGATCGAGCGGTGCTGGTGAGCTTGGCCGGGGTGGACGCGATGCACGCCGATTTTGTGGGCGCGGCTGAACATGAGTACGATGTGACGGATCCTTTGGCGGCCGCGATGGCCGCGGCTGCGGTCCGTCAGGCCAGCCATGATCACGATCACAGTGACGATCACGACCACGTGCACGACGAACACTGCAATCACGGGCATCACGAAGGCACTGGATCGTTATCGGCCATGTTGGTTGGGCTCACCGATCGCGCTGCCGCCTTGAGCGTGCAGCGCATGATCAATACCTACGATGGGGAGGCCCTTACCGCCGTTATGCCGGGCGTGGCTTTGCAGGAGTTGTGGTCGGTGCTCGGCGTGGTGGAGCGGGTGCTGCTGTTCCTCGGCGGGTTTGTGGTCGTCGTGGGATTATTGGGCATGCTGAGCAACCTCCTCAGCACGCTCGATCAACGTCGGCGAGAGATGGCAATTCTGCGTTCGGTGGGCGCGCGACCCCGCCATCTACTCGCGTTATTGGTCGCCGAATCGTTCTGGGTCTCGGCGATTGGCGCGATCGTGGGGCTCGTTTTGCTGAGCGCGGTGATGTTGATCGGCGCGCCGATTTTGGAGGCCCACTACGGCCTCCATTTCGCGCTGACGTGGCCGACCACCAACGAGTGGGCCTTGCTCGCGGCTATTGTGCTCACCGGCACGTTGGTCGGTCTGATTCCCGGCTGGCGGGCCAGCCGTCAAGCATTGGTCGACGGCCTGACCCCGCGGATCTAAGGCGCGATCGGATGGAGCGGGGTGCTGGTCCCTTCGCCGCTAACGACCACGATCATCGTCGATTCGGCGACGCGCGTGCGTCGTAGCCACGATACTAGTCGGCGCCAATCTAGTAACCGTTTAATGGATACACTAAAGGTGGTGTCGTGTTACTCTGCCGCCAAGACAGTTTCAGCGCCGACCATGAAGCCTGATGGAATTTTAAACTTCCCCTGAACGTGACGATTCAGACACCTGAAAGGTCGTTATACCCCTCAAGGCCGATCAGGGAGCGGCGGGGATTTCTTGAGCCGCGAGGGGGTGATCGGGAGGGCGCGTTCGGTCTCGAAAAGCACCGTTACCATCCAATCGGTGAATTTAGGATCATGGTCTTGCAGGGCCCGCACCAGTTCGGATTTGAACACGGTTTCCAACGGTGCCCCTCGACCGGGCCAGATGCGAAACTTGAGCCGGAGATACGCTTTGTCGCGGGACGTTTTGCGCACTCCCTCGATGGAAGCACGAGCGAGGAGGATGCCGGGATATTGGTCGACGGCATTGGCCAGTTTCTCCTCACATATTTCCTCGATTTGCTGCTGACGGGCTGAATCCTCCGGCAGCGTGACATCGATCAAACAGCGGATGTAACCTTTGGGATAGTTGATCACATTGCCGATGAATCGATTCGGGATATAGACCAGTGCGCCCATCGCATTCTCCAATACCACAAAACGCATCCCGATGGTTTTCACCCGCCCGGTCTGCCCGCTAATCTCGACCATATCATCGATATCAATGAGATCGGAAAACACCAACGTGAGCCCGGTGACAATGTCCTGCACCAATCCTTGGGAGCCGAAACCCACCGCCAATCCGATGACGGTCGCACTGGCGAAATAGGCTTTGAGGGAGATGCCCAATTCGCCGAGCGCGAAGCCGATGCCCGTGAAGTAAATCACGAAAATGGCGGTGCTGGTGGCTAGGCCAACAATGGAGCGGACCTTCGGGTGGCGGTCCAACTGCTCCAAACTAATCACAAATCCTGTCGTGCGCTTCAGCGCGAACACGACGAGGTGAGCGCCGATGGCGATCGCCAGAATCGTCAGAATACGAATCCCGGCGGAAGCGTCGGGTAGACTTAACGCGAAGACCATGGGCTCAAGAATTCGGGGCGGGATCCGCTGAGACTTTTCGGGTCGGTTCCTTAAAGAATATTGCGAACACGATCATCACGCCAACGGCGAACGCGGCGGGCAACCACCAGAACTGTTGCCACTGCGCGAGGCTCAAGCCTTCGGCGTCTTGCAGGAATTGGTTGAAGGCATAACCGGCGGCTTGAGCGCCGATCAACATGCCAAAGCCATACGTCACCAATACCAGCAAGCCTTGGGCTTGGCCGCGGATTTTATCGTTGGATTTTTGATCCACGTAGATCTGACCCGTGACGAAAAAGAAATCGTAACAGATACCATGCAGGGCGATACCACCGATGATCATCCACGTAACTTGGTCCGGCGCGCCGAGGGCGAACAACGCGTAGCGCAGCGCCCACGCCGCCATGCCGATGATGAGCATCCACTTCACGCCCAGCCGGGCAAACAGCAGGGGCATCAGGAGCATGAAACCGACCTCGGACATCTGGCCGATCGTCTGGGTGCCGGCGATGTTTTGGAATCCGGTGGCACCGAGATAGAGCTGAGTGAAGTTATAATACGCGGCCAATGGGATGCAGATCAGGAACGAACACGCGAGGAAGACAAAGAAGGATCGGCTGGCCAAAGCCCGGAACGCGTCGATACCGACGATATCGGCGAAGGAAATCTTTTTTCCGGCGCCCGAAGGCGGGGTGTGCGGGAGGAAGAAGCAATACCCGCCGAGGATCAATGAGGCGATGCCCGCCGTGTAAAGTGGCGCGGCCGTGGCCTCGGCTACGGTGCCCAACGCTTTGCCCAATCCGAACGAGATGAAAAGGCCGGCGACGATCCAGCCGAGCGTGCCGAAAACGCGAATCTTGGGGAACTGTTTCTCCTGATCGGTGATATGATGGAAAGCGAGGGAGTTGGCCAAACCGAGGGTCGGCATGTAACACAGGTTGTAGGCCAAGAGGGCCAAAATGAACCACGTTGGATTGCCCGTGAGCTGCGGCGTAAAGAGCAGCACCACGCCGCCGAGGAGATGGAGCACCGCCAGCACCTTTTCGGTCGCGAAGAACCGGTCGGCCACGAGCCCGAGCGCGAACGGCGCAATGATCGCGGCGATGGGATTAACGGTGAACGGCCAGTGGGTGAGACTGGCCATGCCGTTGGCGCTCATGTAAACGGCGATGGAAGTGAACCATGCTCCCCAGACAAAAAACTGGAGAAACATCATGGTGCTCAGGCGGACGGTAGGGGCGGTGTTCATGGGCAATTAGCGGAAGGGAAGGGTAGCGGCACAGACGCCAAGCACCTGACGATGGCAGCCTCGCGCCGCTTTTCGAGTCTAGGTTCGTTGCCTGTTCAATTGAGGGTAGGGCGGTTTTGCCAAACCCGTCGATTGCGGTGGGTTGGATGCACCGGCGCGCTCGGGCTTTCGTCCCGTTTGGCGGGACTTCGGCGGCCGCAGCGGTGAGCCCGTCCTACCGAGCGCGGCTCATGTTTGCGCCCGAACCTCCGACAACGGGGTCAATACGGAATCTTTGCGATCAATCGACGAAGAATTCTCGACTCATCTGCCCGCTTTCCCGCGAGGGCCTCCGTCGCATACCTACTCACTCCTGCGGTCGTCCCCATCTCAAGCCGATCCGCCAACCACGCGTTGGTCGTCATTAGTCGGGATTTCATCAATGCCGCAATGGCGACTTTCCACGGCGCTGACTTTGGCTCTTTCGCGCAATCGGCGGAAGCTTTGCCCAGGAGGTCGAGGCAACGCCCGAGGCATTCGTCCCACAGCAGCGCTCTCGCTTCCTGCGCCTCCGCGTAAGTCAGCTTTTCACCCCGCTGCGATCTCACGTTGGTTTCCACCAAATCCCGCTTGAACGCCTCGCTACCGATCGCCCAGCCGCGACTCATGCGCTCAAACGCCATCTCCTTTCGCGCCGGTTCATCCTCTTGCAACCAGTCAAGATAGCCGAGGTAACGTTGCCGGCCCGAGGGCGTATCATTCAGCCCACCTGCTCCACTCAGACCCGTAGAAAGACGCATCACGGACGGCCGCGTTTTCTTGGACTGCAGATACCATAGGCTCGACCATCGGTAGCGCGGCAGTTCCCCCATCAGGCATATTCCCGCCCGCACCGGGTTGAGGTGAATGTAGTGCGCCAGCCACGCCAACCGGTTCGAATCCTCAACCACCAAACTCTTGAAACGGCCCTGAAAGAGATGGCCGGATTCCTTGCGGAAGCGATTGAAGCGATTCGCAAAAACACTCTGCAACCACCGCATGCCCTCGCTCAGATTCCCGGCCGGCGTCTCCAAGGCCAGATGGTAATGATTGTCCATGATACAGTGGGCATGCAGCACCCAGCCCGCCCGCTCACAGGCTTCAAACAACGTCCGCTCAAACGTCGCCTTCGCCCCTTCTTCTTCAAAGATCGATTGTCGATAGTTCCCGCGGTTCAACACGTGGTAACAACCGCCTTTTTCATCCCATCGCTTCTTTCTGGCCATGACGGAAAGAGAAACTGGATTACAGGTATACCACAAGGATTTCATATTGACCCCGTTGATGGGGGAGTGATCGGCTCGACCTTGGTGTTCATTTCCCAATAATAAGGTTATGTCTGTTGCCCATACCCCACCTGCCGATCATGCGCCTCTCCGTTGGGGCATTGTCTCTACCGGCAATATTGCCGGGGTCTTTGCGAAGGGGTTGGCGGAGTCGCGCAGCGGTCAGTTGGTGGCGGTGGGCAGCCGTTCAGACGATTCGGCTCAATCTTTCGCGGCGACCTGGGGCGTCGCCCCGGCGCACGCTCATGGATCACTCGCCGGCTTGCTGGCCGACGCCGCGGTGGACGCGGTCTATGTCGCGACGCCGCACCCGATGCATTGTGAGGCGGTGGTCGCCGCGTTGGCGGCAGGAAAACATGTGCTGTGTGAAAAGCCGTTGGGGATGTCGCTCGCGGAGGTGGCGTCCATGCACCAGGCGGCGCGAACGCACCAACGCACGTTGATGGAGGCGTGGATGTATCGCTGCCATCCGCAGACCGAGCGCGTCGCCGCGATGGTGCGGAAGGGTGCCGTCGGGGAACTGCGGCACCTGCAGGGCACGTTTAGTTTTAACGCGCCGTTTGCTCCGGCGGGCCGATTATGGAATCGCCAGTTGGGCGGCGGTGGCATCTTGGATGTCGGCGGTTATCCTTTGTCTTACGTGCGCTTGTTGGTCGGGGCCGCCCAGGGCCGCCCTTTTGCCGATCCCACCGAACTCAAGGCCGTCGGGGTGCTCCATCCGGAGAGTGGGTCTGATGCGCAGGCTTCGGCGTTGCTGCGATTCGCCGGTGACATCACCGCAGAAGTTTCGTGTGGCACGTGGGTGATGCAGCAGAATCGCGTGCGCATCTACGGCAGTGAAGGATGGATCGAAGTGCCTTCGCCGTTTGTCATTTCACCGGACGGATCGCCGACTTCGATAGGGTGGCAGCGGGCCGGTGAGGCCGAGCCTGAGATCATCACGATCACCGCCGACCGCAGCCTCTACGCCTATGAGGCGGATGCTTTTGCGCTGGCCGTCCGAGCGGGGAGTCTCGAGGTGCCGCAATGCCCGTGGGCGGACACCCGGGGCAACATGGCGGCGCAGTTCGAGTGGTGCCGCCAAGTTGGCGTGGACTACGCATAATCTCCCTACGTTTTCCGAGTGGATTTATGCTAGCAGCTAGGTTGTATTATCCTGACCCCCAGAAATTCGTATGAAACGACTGAGCCCGATCATTGCTTTCGCCTTCGTGATATCCGTCGTGACCTTGCCGCTGTGGGCCGCTGATGGATCAGCTGGTTCCCGAGATCGATCTCCGGTGGCCCCGGTCGCTGCGGCGGTGGCGGCCGTGACCGGTATAGCCATCTCGCCGCTCCTCGGCACCGGCGCTTACGGCGCCTACCACTACTTCCGCACCCCGGTGAAAGAGCGACACACTTTGCCGTGGTTTGCGCAAATGAGTTTCTGGCTGCCGGCCTTGGGTTTGGTCGGGGCCGTCGCCGCCAAGGATGCCGCCGGCGCGGCGTTGCCCCCGGGCTGGAAGAAGCCGCTCGACGTGCTCGATACCTTGGAGAACAAAACCACTGGCTTGATCGCGGCGGGTGCGGTCGTGCCTTTTACGATGGTGGCGCTTTCCAAGATGATTGCCGGTAGCGGTGATACGACTGCGCTCAATCCCGAGGTGCTGTCGATGAGTGGATTGGCCACCATCCATCTCGCCGCGATCGATGGGTCGTGGTTGCTCAATATTTTGACTGTGCCGTTGGGTATCGCGATCTACGCGATCGTTTGGATGGGCTCGCACGCGATCAATGGCCTGATTTTGCTCAGCCCTTGGGGTGCGATTGATGCGACGCTCAAAACCGCCAAGACGGCCTTGCTCGGTTTGGTGGCGCTGACGGCGCAACTCGACCCGATGATCAGCGCAATCCTTTCGGTGGTGTTGATCTTTATCGCTTGGTTCATCGCGGGGTGGTCCTTCCGCCTTACCGTCTTTAGCTGGATTTTCTGCTGGGACTTCTTCAGCCGGCGCAACCGTCGTTTTTCGGTTGGGATGCACCAGACGAGTGGGTTTGCCGGGGTCGGTCTCAAAGGCGTGCCGCAGCGCACCTACGGCGACATCGCGCGAGACGATCGAGGCAACAATACCTTCGTTTATAAGCCGTGGTTGGTGATGCCGCCCAAGCGCGTGCCTTTCCCGGAGGGCACCGACCTCGCGGCCGGTCGAGGGGCGTTTTTCTCCAACGTGACTGACGGCGAGCAAGAGCTGCTGGTGTTGCCGCCGCGCTACCGCACGCACGAAGCGGAGTTGGCCAGTCTCTACAATTTCAAGCGCGGGGTGGAGCCGATTGGACTCAACAAAGCATGGAGCTGGTTGCGTGGGGCCATCGGGTTCGGGCCGAAGCAGCGGGATCCGGTCACCGCGTAATCGCTCCGCGCGATCCGGGTCTCATCACATCACAACGGGTACGATTGAACGAAACAGATTTGGTGAGCGAAGACTCCCTCCATCCTCAGCTGGTAGCGCAGATTCGGCAGAACTTGCCGGAGGTGGATCTCTCATCGGGTCCTTGGCCGGCATTCCTCCAGACGGTCAGCCAAGCTTATCGAGAGAGCGATCGCCAGAAGACTGAGATCGAGCACACCTTGGATCTCGCATCGGGAGAACTGACGGCGGCAAACGAAAAGATCCGCCGCGATGCGGAAGCTCAGCTCAAAGAACTGACCCAATACTACGCCCGTACCCTTGATCGTCAGGAAGGTCTGGTGCTGTGTTTTCGCCCGGAAAGCGACGGCGGTTTCATTCATACTCTTTGCCGTGGGCAGCTATGCCACCGCATGGGTTACTCGCCGGAGCAGGTGGAGAATATCCGGCTCGATCGGATCCTGCGCGGACCCCTGTTTCGGCGCATGCATCGCGTTTATGCGGCCGCTTGGGCAGGCAAGATTCGCTCGCTGGAGGGTGGCAGCAAGCGACGCGGGGTTCGATTCCTGGCGCTGTTTCATCCCCGCCAAGAAAACGGCGTCGTCACCGAAGTCATTGTATCGGCGGTCGAAGTCACCGAGTTCAAAGATACCGAGCGGGCCTTGCGTCTGGCCAAGGACAGGGCCGAGGCGGCGGATCGCGCGAAGAGTAACTTCCTCGCGGTGATGAGTCACGAAATCCGGACGCCGATGAACAGCGTGATTGGGTTCACCAGTCTCCTGCGCACCACCCTGCTCACGGAGGAGCAGGAACACTTTGTGAAGATGATCGAGACGTCCGGCGAGGGGCTGCTTGAGATTATCAACGACGTGCTCGATATTTCCAAAATCGAGGCCGGTCGGTTGGAGTTATCCCTAGAGCCGGTGGAGCCGATCCTGCTCGCGCATGAAGTGGTCGCGATGATGCATACGCGGGCCGATGAGAAGGGGGTGAAGCTGGAACTCACCATTGCGCCGAATGTGCCCGATCAGGTCAAAACGGACCGCGCGCGTTTGCGGCAGATTTTGATCAACCTAGTCGGCAACGCTATCAAGTTTACCGCTCAAGGTTCGGTGGCATTGGAAATCGAATACACGACCGATGCGATGCTCTCCTGTCGGGTCATTGATACCGGAATCGGTATTGCCCCGGCAGGATTGGAGCGCCTGTTCAAGCCGTTTAGTCAGGTGGATTCCTCCACGACCCGTGACTTTGGTGGCACGGGGCTGGGACTCGCGATCTGCAAGCGGTTGAGCGAGGCGATGGGCGGCGGTATCGAAGTGAACAGTCAGGCCGGGCAGGGGTCCTGTTTTGCCTTCACCGTTGCGGCGCCTCAGGCCGCTTCCGTCCTCGCCCCGATCACCAACCAAGACCACCACCAGAATCGGGTGACCCAAGATGCCGTGGACAATCCGGCGGTGCTCGTGGTGGATGATAATCCGATCAATCGGAAGGTGCTCGGCACGATCCTGCAGGTGGCGGGCTATCACGATGTCACGTTTGCCGAAGACGGGGCTCAAGCGCTCAATCGGGTTCGCGTAGCCGTCCCGGATATTATCTTCATGGACGTCGAAATGCCGGTGATGGATGGCATGACCGCGACCCACCAAATCAGGGCTTTGGCGCAGACGACGGAGCAAACGCCGTGGATCATCGGTCTTAGTGCTAACGTCTGGCGCGATACGGTGCAGCGCGCGTTGAAGGCGGGGATGAATGACTATTTATCCAAGCCCGTGCGCCGCGAAGAGGTCGCCACGGCGATCCGCAATCGTGCTCGTCCGCCGGGCTAGTTTTCGCGCCAGCTTGCGAGGCGCTCGACCTCGCCAAAGCGGATTTACTGCGGGTTCGGATAGATCACGGCTTTCACGACGCCATCCGTGAGATCAAACGCCGTCTTCGTATCCGCCAGCTTAAACTGGTGCCTCACCAGTCCATCCAGCACTCGCCGCTTTCATACCGGTGGATATCCGGACCCGCAGACGCCTACCGCCGTTTCGGCGATTATGACCTTTCCGGGGCCGGGTGATGCGGGCTCAGATACCTCGTCACAGCGCCAATCGTGAGGACCCTGCAACCGAATCGTTTTTATCAACGTTCACCATAGCTTCAGGACTTTTCTGAGCCAGATTCGATTGGCGAGACGTTCAACCTCGTCTTCACTGCGAGCGCCTTTCTCGCCCCAACCTCAACCTACTCCTCACCATGAGAATTCGATCCCTTTTTGCCGGACTCGCCGGCGCCGCCTCGGCCTTGGCGGTCACGCCCGTTGTGCTTTCAACCGATATCGCTGGCGATATCGATGACACCTGGGCGCTGGCCCATCTCCTGCGTTCCCCCGAGCTCGATCTCAAGATGGTGCTCACCGAAACCGGCGAAGCGCGCTACCGCGGATCGGTGGCGGCGAAGTTACTGGAGGTGGCGGAACGCACCGATGTCGACATCGCCCTCGGCCTCAGTTCTGGCGTGATGGCGGACCAGTATCGCCACCAAGGACCGTGGGTCGCCGATTACGATTTGGCTGCCTATCCGGGTGTCGTGCACGAAGACGGTATCCAAGCGTTCATCGATCTGGTGCGCGCTTCGGATGAGACCATTACCGTGATTGCGATTGGTCCGGTGCCGAGCCTCGCGGCGGCGATTAAGCGGGCTCCCGATATCGCGGCGAAGTGTAATCTCACCAGCATGCACGGGGCGTTCGATAAAGGCTACGGCGGCGGCCCGGTGACCGATTCGGAATACAATGTGCGCGCGGACGTGCCGGCTTTGCGCACGGTCTTTGATGCCGGCTGGCAGTCGATCAAAATCACGCCGCTGGATACCTGTGGTATAGTTTACCTCGACGGCGAAAACTACCAGCGAATCTGGTCTGCGATGCACGATCCTCTCCTGCGGGCGGTGATCGAGAACTATGCTGTTTGGGCCCCTCGGGTCCCCTGGATGGACGGGATTTCTTTGCTGACCCGCTCCACCCCCACGCTCTTCGACGATGTGGCCGTTTACCTAGCCTATGGCGACGACTTCATCGCATACGAAACCATCCGTTTCCACCTCACCGACGAAGGCCACACTGTGCGTGATCCCGAGGGTCCGCATGAAGCCGAAGTCGCCATCCGTTGGACGGACCTCGAAGGTTTCAAAACCTTTCTCACCGGTCGCCTCCTCGGCGAGCTTTGAGCCGCCTAAAGTTCGGAGGTTTTCACTCCTTCTGCTCGCGCATCTCGGCTTGCCGCATGGGCATGCCGTCGATGAGGGCGAAGAGGGTTTCCATGTCGAGGGGCTCGGACTGGCGCCATTTTTGGCCGCCGTCTTTGCCGATCAAAGTCACTCGAAACGCGGCGGCCCCCAAGCTGGTTTCGACGACCAATTCGCGCTCCTGCATCGCCCCCGCGTTGGCGTCGAATCGGCGCTGCTGCTCGGTGAAGTCGGCGTCGTCGCGCGTCGGCGTCTCCACCATCAAAACGCGGTCTTTCCAGCGGTGAGCCGCCAGCCCCGGCACCCGTTCGACGGGGATATGGACTTCGTAGGCTTTCAGAAACCACGGAGTGAAGGGCCCATTCCAATACACGCCGTAGGCATCGCCGGTCGCCTGCCATTCGATTTGGGCGGCCAGCCATGTTTGGAGCTCAGCCCGAGTTTCTTCATAGTTGGATTTGTTGTAACCGCCCTTAGCTCCGCGCACCGCAACCGTGCGTTCGGGTATCTCGATGACCTCGACGCCGTCTTTGCTGCCCGCGACTTTTTCCACCTCGCTGGGCGCGACCCAGAACATCATGGCGGCGTCATCAATCGTCGCTTCGACGGGAGTCGTCATGGCGATGTCGTGACTAGAGATGTAGCGGAAGAGCGGGCCGAATAATCGCCCGCCGTTGTCGAAGTAGCTGCCGGAAGCGGTTGCTTTGAGCAGCATGCCGGCCGGCAAGGTTTTTACCTCGAAGGTTCCCGGTGCGGTCGGGGGAAATGCAGCTTCAGCGGCCATGATTGGGGTGGACAATATTGCCGTGATTCCGAGTGCCCCAAGCACTCGGCGGAGTTGACCGAAGTACTGGCGGGATGGGTTCATTTGACCAACGGGCGAATGGTCGTGAATCCACCATCGACGGGAATGATCTGCCCGGTGACGCGCGCGGCGCCGGGTCCGAGTAACCACGCCATCACCCCGGCGACATCTTCGGCCGATTGCAGGCCGCCCAGCGGATACTGCTTGGTGGCGGCGGTGCGAAACGCTTCGGATTTCAAAAGCGGCGCGGTGAGCGGGGTCTCCGTCAGTCCGGGAGCCACGGCGTTGAAGCGCAGGTTCTGGGCTGCGTAGGAAGCCGCCGCGCTGCGGACTAGGGCTTCGAGGCCACCTTTGGCGGCGGCGATCGCTTCGTGGTTGGCGACCCCGATTTGCGCGACCACGGAACTCACGACGACGGCGCTGCCGCCGAGTCGTTGGCGTCCGCTGATCCACCCGTGGAGCGTGTGGAAGGCGCTGTCGAGATTGACGCGTATCACATCAGACCAGGCCTCGGCGCGGGTGCGATGCAGCGGCGTCAGCAAGGTATTACCGACGCAGTGAGCGAGCCCAGCCGGCGTCTCCCCGAAGCTCTCTTGAGCTTGGGCAAACATGCTGGCGACCCCTTCGGGCGTCGTGCAGTCGGCTTCGATTTTGAGCTCGGCGTTGACCGCGTCGAGCCGGGTGGCATCGCGGCTCACGGCGGCCACGCGATGGCCGGAAGCGGTGAGGATTTCGCAGAGGGCAGCACCGATGCCGCCGCCGGCACCGGTTATGAGAATAGTATTTTCAGTCATCAAGAGGTCACTTTGGGTAGGTTACCAGCGCTGGGAGTAAGCGAGGGCAAACTGCAGGGACGGATCGTAGTCGGTGCTCGCGAGGAGGCGTCCATTGCGGTCTTCGAGTTCGAGTTTACCGCCAACCACCGTGGCGACATAGAGATCGAGGCTGCCGCCGTTTTTGAATTCATGAGAGGCGCGGATGAAAAGAGCGGCGCCGGTGTTCTGGCCGAACCCGTCCGGAGCGGCCCCCACATCGTCGAGAGCGTAGCGGTTTACCTTATAGCCGCCACCGAAGCCGACTTCCCAGTCGCTGATGCCGGTGTAAACGAGCTCCAATCCAGCGGGTCCGCTTGGCCCGGGGCGGAAAGGATTGGACATGCGCCAATCCTCGTTGATCTGCCAGTAGACGAAGATGACCGGAAATCCGCTGGTATCTTCGAGGCCATTGAACACCCCACCGCCGAATCCGAGGGTGAGCGAGGGGCTAAACTGTTTGGTGTAACCAAAGATGGCTCCGAACTCGAGTGCGTCGCTGAGCGAGACGCCGGATTCACCCGCCGCCGAGATGCTCGGCATGAGAAAGAGGGAGGACTGCCGGTCGATGGCGTAGCGGTATTGCAGGCTCGCCTGCCAAACGTTGATGTCGTCCCACGGACTAAAGCTACTGGCGGCGGGAACGCCGGAAAAGGTGTAGTCAGCTTTGGTGTAGCTGATGCCGCCGCCGATGGAGCTACCGCCCTCGAGTCCGCGAATCACGCCGAACTTGATACCAAGCCGGTCGACGCTCATCTCGCCGCCGCTATCGAGCCCAGCGTCGCCTTGGAAAATTGTGAGCACCTCGCCAGCGTAAAAGGTTTTGCCGGCCTGGATAGGGGGCCCCATCTGAGCAGCCAAAGGCAAAGCCAAGGCCGCAAGAAGGGTAGTGTAGGAGAGGAGTTGCTTTTGCATCGTAGTGATAAGCAACGAGCTTTGGGTGGGGACGGTTGTCAACTTCCCCAAGGCGATCTGTTACCCTTCTGTCTAGGAGCGCTTAGCTTCCCGAATGCTCCGTCGGCGGGCTGATCTACCAGCGGCCGTAGGGGCGACCGTAATAGGCGCCGCTCGAGTAGCCGATGGAACTATAACCGTGACTGCCGTAAGGCCCGGTGGAGGTGCCGACCCCGTAGCTCATGCCAGAGGACGAGTTATAGCCGTCGACGCCGATTCCGACGGACAAATTTTCACAGCCAGAAAAGAAAAATGCGGTCAGGCCGATGGCGGACACCAAGGCGACTCGCTTGAGCAGATAAGGGAGGGTCTTTATTCGAAATCGAAGGATTGAACGACAAAGGGCTCACCGGTGGGGCCTTGGAGGAGGGCAACCTTACCGTCGCGAACCTCTGGGTCGGGCTCGAAGATGACATTGACTTGCATGGCCTTGGCTAGGACCACGGTGGCTGGCACGTCGGGCACCCGGATGAAGGGCAGCCAATGAGGCCGAATATCGAGCGCGCTGATTTCTAACAGTCCGGCTCGAGGCTGGCCGGCCTGCGTGAGCAGCGAGTAGCTGCGGTTCGGCGGACCGTCGGCTCGTTCGAATTTGTAACCGAAAACATCGCCGTAGAAGGCCTGCGCCTTGTCGTGATCATGGGTCCAAAGTTCGTTCCAAAGCCAACCGCCGTAGGGCACGGCGCCATCCGCCAGATCGCCGGTGGATGACTGCGTCACGACGAAGAGGGCGTCTTGGTCGTCGCTGATAAATGCGGCCCGCCCTCGATCCGGCACGTCCCGCGCCGGTTCGATGATGCGGCCGCCGGCGGCGATGATGGTGGCCACCGCTTGGTCGACGTCGGGGGTCGAGAGATTGACCAGCCATTCTCCGCTTTGGTTTTCCAGACCATCATCTGGGTTGAAGAGGAACATGCCCCCGATGATTTCGCCCCGATGAAGGATCACGTTGTATTCACGTGGACCGATTCCGATCTTCTTGAACTCCCAGCCGAAGAGTTGCGCATAAAAGGCTTTGGAGGCTTTCAAGTCCCGGGTGGCCAAGTCGTGCCAGATAACTTGGCCGGGATGGGAGAGCCCGGTAGATTGATCTGAGATGGGTGGTAACTTGGTGGCCGTAGTCGAACAACCCGCGAGAAGCACAGCAGACGCTAAACCGACGATAGGCAGAAAATGCATAGGATCCAGCAAGCCGTGGAGGCCCGCTTTGGCAAGGAAAGCGACGGGTTAGGAAAGACTATTCGACCGCCTCAATCTCAGTCGTGGACGTGATGCCCCTGCCGACCCGGAGGCGTTCGCTTTCTGGCTCTCGTGGTCCTGAGCGGCGCGACGAATTTAAGGTCTGGTAAAACTCGTCTATACTGGTGGCCGTCTGGGCTTGGATTTCCTGTAGCGTCTTCCGGTAGCTTTCGGAAGAGCGCCCGCCAACCACGATTCCCACGCTGGCTGGCAACAGGCGGCGCAGCATCCGCAATTGCGCGGGCAGGTCGGGGTCGTCTGGCGGATGGACGATGCTCAGAGCGATCATCTTGGCATCGGATCGGATGGCGGCTCCCGCGATCTCGGCGGCAGGCAGACTGGGTCCCAAATGGATGACGTTCCACCCCGCTGAGTTGGCGGCGGCGGCGGTAACCACGGCTCCAAATTCGTGGAGCTGACCGGCGGGGGTGACCGTTATGATCACCGGCGCGTTGCGGCTGGCCGCGTAGGAGTGGACGTGCCCGAGCAGGTAAGTCCGCAAGGCCGCCGAGGCAAAGTGCTCGTAGGCAGCGTTGAGCTTACCATCGCACCACAACTGCCCGATGTGCTGCATGAGCGGGATGACAACCTTGGTCAGCATGCCTTGGTAGCCATGTTCCACCGAGGCTGAGTCTAGGCCTTTGCGCAGCGCGTCGGCATCCATCTCTTCGATCGCTCGGAACGCAGCGCGAATATTGGTGGGCAGGCTGTCGGCTTGCGACCACGGCTTCTCGGCGGCCTCGGCCGCTTCGGCGCGGACGGCGACGCCGGCTCGCTCGTGGGCGAGTTGGCGCAGCGTCTCGATCGGCAGCACGGCGATGTTGCCGATGCGGTGTCCGTCTTTGGTGCAGTTGAAAAGAAGACTTAGCCGCTCGACGTTTTCGTCGGAATAGAGCCGGCGATTGGTCTCCGTGCGCTCGGGGGAAAGCGCACCGTAGCGCTTCTCCCACATGCGGATCAAATGGGAAGAAACGCCGCTGCGTTCTGACGCGATTTTGATAGAGTAACGAATCTCAGACATAATTGAAAACAAAACATTAACAAATCTTTAACAAAAAGAAAGAACGAGGTAACCTTATCAGATTAATAGTTATAAACAACTAAATGTGAGTGATTAACGTAATTTAAAATATATGATACAAAAACGATACAGCAGGTTGCGAGGAGAAAAAAAATGAGTCAGATACACTCTAATTCATCCCAGCTTCGGTCAATTAACCCAAAAAACCGTTATGAAAAAACTCAGTAGTTACCTCCTCGCAGTGTCTCTTGTCGCGTCCCCCTTGTTCGCCGCAGGGCACCTCTCCGAACCTTCCGTCGAAGTCACCAACCTTTCGACTCGTGGAATCGTCAGCTCTGGTGAAGGCACGATGATCACGGGTCTTTCCGTCGAGGGCGACGGCTCTGACTACGTGCCGGTTCTGTTTCGCGGTATCGGCCCGACGCTGGCAAATTTCGGGGTCACCGACCCGGCGGGCAACCCCGCGATCAGCCTGTTCAAGGGCAGCCAGCTCATGGCCACCAACGATGACTGGGCTTCCAGCCAAGCTTCCGCCATCCGCGCCAGCGGCTTTGCCCCCACTGACGGTTCCGAAGCCGCTCTGATCGCGAATCTCGTCCCCGGCGTTTACACCGTGCATCTCAACAGTGACCACGCCGGCGTGGCTCTGGCCGAAGCCTACTTCCTCGAAGAAAAAACCGTGCCACAGAATCTGATCGACGCGGGTAATTTCACCACGCTCGTCGCCGCTGTCCAAGCCGCCGGCTTGCTCGACACGCTGGTCGGCCCAGGTCCTTACACCTTGTTTGCCCCGACCGACGAAGCATTTGGCAAGTTGCCCGATGGCACCGTCGCCAGCCTACTTAACGACATCCCCGCGCTCACCAACATCCTGCTCTACCACGTAGTGATGGGCCGGGAAGTCATGGCCGCTAATGTCTCCACCAATCCGATCATGATGGCCAATGGCAACGTCGCCAGCCTTTCCATCGAAGACGGCGTGAAGATCGACAACGCCAACATTATCGAGGTCGATTGGATGGGCACCAACGGCATCATCCACGTCATCGATGCAGTCATCATCCCCACGGGCACCCCCGGCACCATGACGATTGTAGAAAATCTCGTCGGGCAGGGTAACTTCACGACGCTCGTGGCCGCCGTGCAGGCTGCAGGTTTGGTCGACACCCTTAACAGTGCAGGTCCGTTCACGCTCTTCGCGCCCACCGACGCTGCGTTCGCCAAGCTGCCAGAAGGCACCATCGCCGCGCTGCTCAACGACATCCCCACGCTCACGGATATCCTCCTCTATCACGTCATCAGCGGTGCGAAGATCGAGTCCTCCATGGTGACACCGGGTAACGTGACCATGGCCAATGGCGACACTGCCACCCTGTCCACCGCCGGCGGCGTGAAGATCAATGACGCCAACGTTTTCGGCTTCGATTGGCAGAGCTCCAACGGAGTCATCCACCTCATCGATACGGTCATTTTGCCGCCGATGTAATAGTTTTCGGAATTACCCTCCGAGCTTTAACGCGCGGGTCGGCTTAGCCGGCCCGCGTTTTTCGTGGGCAGCGTTTGAGCGGTGTTAGCGGCAGCCGGTTCCAGCATGTCGATGGCACAAAGCCCTCCCTGGACTCAGTGCCCCGAGGCGAACGCCCGAGAGGGTGCTGCGGTCATTTTTACGGCAAAGTCAGGTTGCGGGCGGCGGTCGAGTTCATCATGATTCACAATATGAATATCCCGACTTTCTCCCCGTTTTCTCGGCGTCGCTTTTTAACCACCTCCGCCGTGGGAACTCTAGCCATCGCGACGGGCTTGCGAGGCGCCACCGCCGATCTGCTGGGTGGTAAGCGTAAGCTAGGAGTGGCGCTCGTCGGCCTCGGTGGCTACTCCCGCGGACAATTGGGACCCGCGTTGCGCGAGACCGCATTGTGCGAATTGCGGGGGGTCGTCACCGGCGACCCGGCGAGCAAGGGACAGCGCTGGGCGCGAGATTATGGCTTCTCGACCAAGAGTGTTTATTCCTACGACACGATGGACCAGATCATCGACGATCCGAACATCGACATCGTATATTCGGTAACTCCCCCCGGTCTCCATCTGCGCGATGTCCTGGCGGGGGCAGCGGCGGGCAAGCACGTGATTTGTGAGAAGCCGATGGCCGTGAGTGTGGCGGAGTGCGACGAGATGATCGCAGCGTGCGATGCGGCCGGCGTGAGACTCGCGATGGGCTACCGGCTTCCTTACCACCCCTACCATGAGCGCGTGATAGAAATCGCCGCCGATGGACTTTGGGGTACTCCGCCGGCCATGAGCGGCGGGTTTGCCTACCGGATGGGCGGTCAGCGCAGCTGGCGATTCGACAAGGCTCTGAGCGGCGGCGGGCAGTTGATGAACGTGGGGGTCTACGTCATCCAATCGGCGCTCATGGCGAAGGGCGGAGTGATGCCAACGACCGTTACGGCCTACGAGGAACCCAAGAGTCGGCCGGAGTTGTTCAACGAAGTGGAGGACACGATGCGGTTTCAATTTGAGTGGGCCGATGGCTCGCGCCTCGCAGGTGTTTCGAGCGGGGATTTTGGGCAGAATGATTTCGTCGCCCAAGGCATCGCCAAAGCGATCAACATCAGCCCGG